>Ga0182015_10004841_pt1 | contig 14272 bp, 12 predicted proteins | sample 712P3MmetaG_FD_120478 | JGI IMG/M metagenome (GOLD analysis project Ga0182015, IMG submission 120478) | Permafrost microbial communities from Stordalen Mire, Sweden - 712P3M metaG | ecosystem: Environmental > Terrestrial > Soil > Wetlands > Permafrost | place: Sweden: Stordalen | collected...
AGAGCTTTCGCCCGGCGGAGATTGCAAGGGTACTGCTGCGGGCGCTCCGCCAGCCCTGGATGTGGGCTGGCGTGGCCATGATGGCGTCTGCGTTTTTCGCGCTGCTGGGCGCGCTCTCGATGTACAACGTGAGCTTTGTGGTTCCGGTGACGGCGTTGAGCTATGTGGCCGGGGCGTTCGGAGGGGCGGCGTTTCTGGGCGAGCGAGTGACTTTGCGGCGATGGGCGGGGGTACTGCTGGTGGCGATTGGCGTGACGCTGGTGTTCTTTGGGAAGAGCTGAGGGGAAGGAGTTTCCACGGCGCGGCGGATTATGCAGCCTTCGAAAGTGGTTTGATCTTGGGGAGCTTTTTGCGGGATGCCTGGTACAGATCATAAGCGGCTTGCATTCGGAACCACAGTCCTGGGGAAGTCCCTAGAGCAGCGGACAACCGCAGCGACATTTCAGGAGTTACGGCGCCACGGCAGTTAAGCACTCGGGATAGGGTTACACGCGACACGCCAATGTGCCTTGCAACGTGCGTGATATTCTGGCCTGCTAATGCTTCTTGCAATACCTCGCCAGGGTGAGCCGGATTAAACATCTCCATATTTCCTCCAATCAATCGTGGTAGTCCGGATAGTCAACGAGAATCGCATCCGTGCCGTCCCAGGCAAACGTCAAGCGCCACATGCGACTAACTGTAACCGCAAAATGACCATCCAGGTCTTCACTCAGTTGGTGAAACCACCATCCTGAGAGGTTCATATCGGAAGGTAATTGCGCTTCATTTAGCGTAGTTAGTTGCAATCGCAGGCGCTTCGCATGATGCGGTTGGATTCCTGCCTTGCTGCCAGTCTTGAAAAACTTCTCAAGTCCGGTATGTCGAAACGACTTAATCACGGATTCGACTGTATCACTATCCTTTACACTTGTAAATGATTTCTCGTTGGTCTTCGATCCTGCCCCTTGCCTGCATGGTGAGGGACATTTTGTTGCCTACAGTGAGCGCCCGCCGCGCCCGCCGCCACGCGGCCTTGGCAGACCACTGGCCCGCGCCTTCTTCGGTGGATGCTTGGCTGGCACAGATTCCCCGTTGACCCGTATAAACGGCTTCTGTTCTTGGCACCCGCCGCAAACTCCAAACCCGCCGCCATCGGGAATGTGACGGGGATGCGGCTTGCGACTTCCTACGCATTCTGGTTCTGGCTCTGGTCGCTTCGTTGCCGCTTGCCTCCATTGCTGAAGACTTCAACACGGAAGTGGCGTTAAGGCAAGCGAATCCGCCCCGGCGTACTTAAACAGCCGCCTTGTGGGCTTAAACGTGGGAACGCTCACAGAGAACGCTAGTTTAAGTGGACTTCAAGTGAAACCGGCCTGCTTTTCTCTAAGTTATTGATTTAATTGGCGTCCCCGACGGGATTTGAACCCGTGTTATCGCCGTGAAAGGGCGGTGTCCTAGGCCGGGCTAGACGACGGGGACGATTTGGAATGGGCGAGATGGACTCGAATTGGCCGCAAGCGCCCTTTTAGAGGCTACCAACTCGCTGGGGGCATGTCAAAAGCAGGGAGAAAGGAGCGAGGGAAAGGGGCGGGCAGAGAGTTTTTGCGTCGAGGGCAGGGCGGGAAGCGTCAGAATAGGGAAGACTTTGAATCAGACGCATTTAACGGGGCTTGGATTTGGCAAGGCAGGAACCGCAGCCGAGGAGCGCGCCGAAACATATCCCCAACCGCATGCAAGGAGCAAGGGCTTTGAAAAGGATTCATTTGGTAGTGGGTTTTGGGTTGTTGGGGCTGGCGGCTGTGGGCTGCCAGAAGAAGGAAGCTGCCCCGGCGGCCGGTGGCGCAGGGATGCAGGGGATGCCAGTGCGGACGGCCACGGTGACGATGGCTCCGGTGCCGCAGAGCAGCGAGTACGTGGCGACGATCAAGTCGCGGCGCTCGGCGACGCTGATGCCGCAGGTGAGCGGGCCGTTGACGTCGATCAGGGTGCACTCGGGCGACCACGTGAAGCTTGGCCAGGAGCTGATGGAGATCGATCCGCGTGTGCAACAGGCGGTGGTGCAGTCGCAATTGGCGACAGAGCGGCAGAAGAAAGCTCTCTACGACTACAACGCGATGGAAGTGGAGCGGCAGCGGAAGCTGTTTGAGGCGGGCGTGACGAGCCGGGAACTTTATGACCAGGCGCAGCAGTCGTATGCCAACACGAAGGCGGATTACGAGTCGGCTACGCAACTGCGGAAGACGCAGGAAGAGCAGTTGACTTATTACACGATCCGCGCGGCGTTCGACGGAGTGGTCGGCGATATTCCCGTGCACGTGGGCGACTACGTGACGACGTCGACGATGCTGACGACACTGGACGAGATCGGGGATCTGGAAGCGTACATCTACATCCCGACCGAGCGGGCAGGGCAGGTGAAGCAGGGCCTGGACGTAGACCTGACTGACACGTCCGGCAACCTGATCGACAAAACGAAGATCAATTTCATTTCGGCGCAGGTGGACACGACCGTGCAAGGGATCCTGGTAAAGGCGCCGGTGCATCCGACCCCGGAGGTGATGCGCAACGCGCAACTGGTGAAGGCGCGAGTGATCTGGAATACCGTGCCGATGGCGGTGGTGCCGGTGTTGGCCGTGACTCGGCAGGGCGGCCAGACGTTTGTGTTTGTGGCCGCCCAGGCGAACGGGCACCTGATTGCGCAGCAGACGGCGGTGACGGTGGGCGATACGGTGGGGAACAACTACTCGATCTCGTCGGGATTGAAGCCGGGGGACAAAGTGATTGTCTCGAGCACGCAATTCCTGGTGAACGGCATGCCGGTGATGCAGTTGCCGGGCGCGTAGGTTTTTGGATCAATGATGAACGGAATTAAAAGTACATCCCCCAGGGGTTAAAACCCCATCGATTTGATGGACCTTTTCGGCACGGCTAAAGCCGTGCCCTTTCAAAGCAAGAGAAAAAGGAAGGCTACCCTTGTTTGTCGATTTTTTTATTCACCGGCCGGTGTTTGCAACGGTATGCGCACTGATGATCATTCTTGGCGGGGCGGTGTGCATCCCGACTCTGCCAATTGCGATGTATCCTACGCTGGCGCCCCCGCAGGTGCAGGTGGCGGCGAACTATGTTGGGGCGAACGCCGACACGGTGGAGAAAGCGGTAACGATCCCGCTGGAAGAGTCGATCAACGGCGTAAAGGGAATGCGGTATATCGGTTCGTCGAGCACAAACAGCGGAACGAGCGCGATTACCGTTACATTTCAGACGGATTACGACCTGGACATCGCTGCGGTAGACGTGCAGAACCGCGTGGCAAGCGTGCAGGGACGGCTGCCCTCGGCGGTGAACGCGACCGGAATTACGATTACAAAGGCGAGCACGGACTTTGTGATGGCCGCGGGCTTTTTTACGCGTGACGGGCGCTACTCGCCTGAGTTCATCTCGAACTACCTCGATGTGTATGTGAAGGATGCACTGAAGCGCGTGCCGGGCGTGGGCGATGTGCAAATCTTCGGCGAGCGCAAATATGCAATGCGGGTGTGGCTCGACCCGGCGAAGCTTGCATCGCGGAACCTGACGGCGACCGACGTGATCAACGCGCTGGTGGAACAGAATGTGGAGATTCCGGCGGGCCAGCTTGGACAGCCGCCATCGGACAAGCACCAAGCCTACCAGATTCCGGTTCGTGTTGTGGGAAGGCTAAGCAGCCCGGAGGAGTTCGACAACATTATTGTTAAGAACTCGACGAATGGGCTGGTGCTGCTCAAGGATGTGGGGCACTCGGTGGTGGGCGCCGAAGACTACAGCTCGAGCCTGAAGTACTCCGGCCACGACGCGATGGGCATTGGCATTCTTCAGCTTTCGAATGCGAATTCGCTGGACGTGGACCGGCAGTGCAAGGCAGCGCTGGTGGAGCTGGCGAAGAGCTTTCCGCCGGGGCTTGAGTACGCGGTTGCGTTTGACTCGACGACGGTGGTGGGCGACTCAATTCGCGAGGTGCTGGTGACGCTGGCCGAAGCGATCACCATCGTGATCGTGGTGATCTTCCTGTTCCTGCTGGACTGGCGCGCGACGATTATTCCTGCCGTGACAATTCCGGTGTCACTGATCGGGACGTTTGTGTTCATCAAGGTGTTTGGGTTCTCGATCAACTCGCTGACGCTGTTTGGCATCACGCTGGCGACAGGGCTGGTGGTGGACGACGCGATCGTGGTGATCGAGAATGTGCAACGGCACATTGCAATGGAGCACTCCGATCCGCACGAGGCCACATCGCACGCAATGAGCGAGGTGACCAGCGCGGTGATCGCGACCTCGCTGGTGCTCATTGCGGTGTTTGTGCCGGTGTCGTTCTTCCCTGGCACGACGGGCATTCTTTACCGCCAATTCTCGCTGACGATTGCGTTCTCGATTGCGATTTCTGCGTTCAACGCCCTGACGCTTTCGCCGGCGCTTTCTGCGATGTTTCTGCGCGGAGAAGAAGACCGGCCGAAGCAACTGGACTTTCTGCACATCCAGCCGGTGTCGCGGACGTTTGCGGGGTTCATTCATGGAGCGGACTACGCGGTAGGTTGGCTCTCGCGGACATACGCGAAAGTTGTTCACGTGGCGCTGCGGCTGAGGTACGTGCTTTTGGTGCTTTTCTTTGTGGGGCTGGGGGCCACGGTGTGGATCTACCGGGCGGTCCCGACAGGGTTCATTCCACAGGAAGACCAGAGCTTTCTCTTCGTCGTTGTGCAGGCGCCTCCGGGCTCGTCGCTGGCGTATACGACGGCACTGGCCGATCGCGCCGAGGCGATTATCGGTCAGAATCAGGATATTGAAGGCACTTTCTCCGGGATGGGTTTCTCTTTTTCGGGCGCGGCGGCAAATCAGGGCATCATGTTTGTGGCGACTATACCTTCAGACAAGCGGCGCGGCAAGGGGCACTCGGCGGGGGAGATTGCGGCGGGCCTGAACGCGAAACTGCAGGGGCTGCTGTTTGCGCCGCAGGGCGGGTATGTGGGGGCATTTGAGCCGCCGGCGGTGAATGGCGTGGGCGCCTTTGGCGGCTTCACGTTCATGCTGCAGGATACAGGCGTGAACACGTTGAGCGATCTGGACCGGGTGGCGCACCAGATTGTCGGCGCGAGCGCCGCGAACAAGGATCTGGTGGGGCTGCATACAAGCTTCTCCGCGAACGATCCGCAGGTGCTGGTGACGATTGACCGCGAAAAGGCGAAGTCGCTGAACATTCCGCTGTCGCAGATTACGAATACGCTGTCGGTATTCATGGGGTCGGAGTACATCAACGACTTCGACTACAACAACCGGACCTATCGCGTGTTTGTGCAGGCGGATCAGCCGTTCCGCATGTCAGAGAAGGACCTGCACAACTACTATGTGCGGTCGGACACGGGCACGATGGTGCCCTTGGATAACATCGCGCACATCACAGAGAGCTCGGGACCGCCGGTGATCACGCACTATAACCTTTTCCGTTCGGTGGAGATCGATGGGTCGCCTGCGCCAGGGGTGAGCTCGAGCGTGGGCCTGACGGCGATGGAAGGGCTGGCGAAGCAGAACATGATGCCGGGCATGACGTATAGCTGGACGGGCCTGACGCTGGACGAGATTGAGTCGAGCGGCAAGGCGCTGCTGATCTTTGGATTGGGACTGCTGGTTGTGTATCTGACGCTGTCGGCACAGTATGAAAGCTTTGCGCTGCCGTTCATCATTCTTCTGGCGGTTCCTATGGCGGTGCTGGGCGCGCTGGGCCTGGTGATGGCTCGCGGGATGGAAAACGATGTGTATTGCCAGATTGGACTGGTGATGCTGATCGGGCTCGCGGCGAAGAACTCGATTCTGATTGTGGAGTTTGCCGAGCAACTGCGCAGGAAGGGGCACACGATTGAACTGGCCGCGATTGAAGCGGCAGAGCTGAGACTGCGGCCGATCCTCATGACGTCGTTCGCGTTCATCCTTGGCGTGTTGCCGCTGGTGTTTGCGACGGGCGCGGGCGCGCTGGGACGGCGTTCGGTGGGAACGACGATCGTGGGCGGCATGCTGCTGTCGACGGTGCTGAACCTGATCTTTATTCCGGTGCTGTATGTGATTCTGAGCCGCTTGCTGGGACGCGGGGGCAAGATGGACGAGGCGAAGATTACGGCGAAGGGCAAGGAGCGGAAGCCGTTTACGCAGGAGGGGTTTGGGATCTAGGGCGCGTGAGTTTAACGTATCCCAGGTCCCCAAATGCGATGGATCTCCACCCCCCGGACGAAGACCTATCCCTTCACCCCAGCGCCGAAGGCCTGTGGCCGGGGACCCCGAGTCCGTGGGGGCCCCCGGAGCTGGGGCACTCAAGTGTTGGTTGAGGTTCATTGCTTTTGGCGATGGGCGACGACGTAGTCCTTGATGCGGTCGTAGAGCTCGGTGGGGATTACGCCCTGTTCTTCGAGGTCAGCCTTGGTGCGGTAGGGGCGGAAGCGGACGATGCGGTCGGCCCAGACGCGGGTGAGTCCCGGAACCTTCATGAGTTCTTCGACGGAGGCACTGTTGATGTCGACGCGCTGCTCCGGCGACGGTGCGCTTGACAAACTGGCAGCAGCGCCGCGGCTGTCCGAGTCATGATTTTGCGGCATCCCTGTCAGGCAAACCACGAACAGCGGGAGTCCCAGCACTGCAAGCTTCGTCTTCGTGAGCACTGAAGTATTCTCCGCGTTTTGAGCGCCTGACCGCAAGGCGAATAGGAGGGGATCTTCTGAAGAAGCCCGCAATTGCGCAGATCTAAGCTCGGCGCAACTCCTGTCGTTTCTATGTGCAGGCCATGTCAAGTGCATATTGAGACAACCTGAAACTGAGTTCGAGCACCATAATCGGGTATGGTGAAGTTTCGATTTGCAACTTCAAGGGTGGGAGAGTTTCTCTCGCGGGTGTTTGGCCACGCCAGGCTCGTGCTGCTTTCTGTGTTCGTCGTTGTGCTCTCGTTATGCATGGTCTTTATCTGGACGACGCGGGGTGCGATGGCCAACTTCTCGTTCCTGCCCCAGAATGGCGGCGCTGGTGGGACGATCGGCGCTCAAAAAACACTGGTTGATTTGAGTCCATGGCAGACGGCGCAGGCGCTCGCGCCGCTCGCGGTATCCGCGGAAGAGACTGAATTCGCGCGCGATGCTGAACGCCTTGCAGGTCACGAGGTGGACCAGGCCTTTGCGGCTGCGTTGCGCCAGGAAAACCTGCGCGCCAAGAATCGCACTTTGACCGGAGATGCGCTGGCACTTTCGCAAAAGGTGGACCAACTTCGCCAGGCTGTCCACGACGACCAGACGCAGGTGAACATCTTGACGGCTGCGGCCGGCAATTCCCATGGGAATGCAAACGGAGGGCAGCAGCCCACAACTGGCGCCGGTGGGACCGGCAACGATGTGCTCGATTTGGCAAAGGAACAACTCGGTCTCGATTCCGATGAGCTCAGCGAAGCGCAGATGGAGCTTGACCGCGCATCGGGGGATCAACGGCCGCGGCTTGAGGCCGAGCTCACCGCCCATGAAGCAGCGATGAAAAAGTACGAGAGCGAATCCAACGGCCCGGCTGAACTGGCCGTCATTTCAGCAAAGCGCCACAGCACTCTGGCCGGACGTTTGCAGGGATGGTTGAGCCAGAGGAGCCGTCATCAGCTGATCTTGCAAGCTCTGCAGCATGCCAGGGACGACACTGTTGCACTGACAGCCGAGCACACGGCCCTGGAAGCCAAAGACAGTGCTGCCACTCCGTCAGCAGCCAGTGGCGCGGGCACCAAGAGCACGAACCTCGCTCACCTGCAGAAAGTGCGCGCGGAGAAGCAGCTCCTCGGCATTTACGAAGACCGCATTCAGACGGAACAGCAGCTCGCGGTTGTATACGGAAAATGGTCTTCCCAAGTTGTCTTGCAGCACCGCATCGTGATGCATCTCATCGTGCAGTCTCTTGCCATGCTTGTCTTCATCCTGATCTGTATGCTGCTTGCCGACGTCCTGGTCAGGCGGCTCACGTCGTCATCCGCGCGCGATCACCGGCAGATGCAGACCCTGCGCAGGGTGTTTGAGTTGGCCGTCCAGGTTGTCGGTTGGCTGCTCATCCTGCTTGTCATCTTCGGTCCGCCCGAGCAAACGCCGACCATTCTCGGCCTGGCGACGGCCGGGATCACAATCGTCATGCAAGACTTCATCCTGGCCTTCTTCGGTTGGTTCTTTCTCATGGGCAAGAACGGCGTTCACGTAGGAGACTGGGTGGAGATCAATGGAGTTGGCGGCGAAGTGGCCGAGATCGGCCTCTTCAACACGCTACTGCTGGAGACGGGGACTCTCGCGGACAAGGGGCTTCCGACGGGACGGCAGATCTCGTTCCTGAACAGCTTCGCGATTCGCGGCCAGTACTTCAACTTCTCAACCAGCGGCCAATGGATGTGGGATGAAATTGCGGTGACCATGCCGGAGACCGTGGATTCGCTCAAGATGGTTGAAAGCATTCAGAAGGCAGCGATGGAGGAGACGCGGAAAGATGCCAATGTAGCAGCGCAAGAATGGAAGCAGGTCCCACAGGTGGAGAGTTTGAGCGCATTTACGGCTGCGCCGGTTGTAAGTGTGGTCCCTTCGGGGAGCGGGACTGACGTCCATGTTCGCTATGTCACCCGGGCATCGGCGCGGTTTGAGGTGCGGAACCGGCTGTATCGCCGCGTAATGGACCTGATGCACGGGGCGACGAGTGCGGCGCCCGCAGTGCCGTCGCAGGGCAACGACCCGCGGCAAAGTTCTGGGCAGGCCGCATAGTGAAAGAGGTTGCAGAGTTGACACGACGGGCTATGAGACCTTACGCTTTAAGCGAGATGCAGAGCGCCCGCCACCACGGCCATCACCACCATCATGGGACAACCATGCCGGCGGACTGCCATGGCCTGAAGTAAAGCGGCCAGAGAGATCGGAAGAAATACCCAAGCCCGCCGGCGATGAAGCTGGCGGGCTTTTTCGTGTCGAGAAGTAGTTCTCGGTATCAAGGAACAAATGTGACCGGGACCGTGATGGGTTCCGGGAGAAAGATGAAGGAAGCAGGGGCATCATGAGCGAGACAACGCCGCGAAGCGAAGCAACACCGGATAGTGGGGCAACACCGAAGATCGATTTTGACAAGATGGACGGGCTCGTCGCCGGCATCGTGCAGGATGCGCGCACGGGCGAGGTGCTGATGCTTGGGTTTCTGAATCCGACGAGCTACGCCAGGACGATGGAGACGGGATTTGTCACCTTCTGGAGCCGCACGAGGCAGAAGCTTTGGATGAAGGGCGAGACGAGCGGCAACCGGCTGCGAGTGATTTCGGCGTCGACAGACTGCGACACCGACACGCTGCTCTTCAAGGTGGAAGTGGAAGGCGATGGACTGGTATGCCACGAAGGCACGGTGAGCTGCTTTACGCGGCCGGTGGCAATGAACAAGAAAGAAGGAGAGAACTTGAAAGGGGAGAATCGTGGCTAACAAACTACGCATTGGCATTCCGAAGGGAAGCTTGCAGGACGCAACGATTGCGCTGTTCAAACGCGCGGGGTGGAACATTTACGCGGACGGGCGATCGTATTTTCCGTCGATCGACGATGCGGAAATCGAGTGCATGCTGATTCGCGCGCAGGAGATGGCGCGATATGTGGAACACGGCGTGCTCGACGCGGGGCTGACCGGCATTGACTGGGTGATTGAGAGCGGGCTTGAAGTGGAGAGCGTAACGACGCTGACCTATTCAAAGCAGAGCCGGAAGAAGGTGCGCTGGGTGCTGGCTGTGCCGGAGTCGAGTGGCTTTGAAAAGGCCGCGGACCTGGAAGGCAAGATTGTGGCGACGGAGCTGGTGGAAGTGAGCAAGCGGTACTTTGCCGCGAAGGGCGTGAACGTGAAGGTTGAGTTCAGCTGGGGCGCGACCGAGGTGAAGCCGCCGACGCTGGCCGACGCGATTGTAGAAGTGACAGAGACGGGCAGCTCGCTGAAGGCGAACCGGCTGAAGATTATCGACACGATTATGGAGAGCGAGACGCACCTGATCGCCAGCAAGCAGGCGCTGGCCAATGAGTGGAAACGCGGGAAGATCGACCAGATAGCGATGATGCTGCGCGGTGCGATTGATGCGCAGTCGCAAGTGGGCCTGATGCTGAACGTGAGGCAGGAGGACCTGAAGAACGTGCTTGCTGTGCTGCCGGCGCTGAATTCGCCGACGATTTCGCAGTTGAGCGACAGCGAGTGGGTTGCGGTGAACACAATTGTGGAAGAGCGCGTGGCGCGAGATGTGATTCCGCGGCTGAAAGCGGCGAAGGCCACGGGAATTGTGGAGTATCCGCTGAACAAGGTTGTGCTGTGAAAGGCAGTGAACGAGTGAAGAAGTGAACAGGTGAACACTTGCGCGAGGAGGGACGGATGCAATCGAAGGAGTCAAGAAAAGAGCTGGTACGGCGGTACAAAGAAATCAAGGTGCAAGCCGGCATTTATGCGGTGCGGTGCATTGCTTCAGGTCGCGTGTGGGTCGGCCCGTCAAGAAACCTGCGCGCGACGAAAAACGGGCTGTGGTCCGGGCTGCGCGCGGGATTCCATCGGGAGACGTCGTTGCAGGCGGAGTGGAATGCTCGGGGCGAGGAGGCTTTTGAGTATGAGGCTGTGGAAGTGCTGGGTGAGGATGTTCATTCGCTGAATGTTTTTGGGGTGTTGAAGGAGATGAAGAGTGCATGGGTTGCGCGGTTGAATGCGGAGCCGCTGTTGTAGGGCGGCTGGGGACTTGGCGAGTTTTCTGCGTTGGTCTCCCCCCAGTGGTTTATTGAAGGTCAAGAAAGGCTATAGCTCGGGAGTTCTTTGGTCTCCCACTCTAGCCGCAAGAACAAAGACGCGGCGAGGGTGGGGCACCCAGCATGTTAGCGAGTTAGCAAAGGAAGACGAATGAAAGTAATCCGGACAACAGGACGCGGTGCGGCGCAGGCGCGAGAGACGCTGGCGGCGCTGGAGCGGCGGGGCGCGTCGGCGCTGGATGCGGTGTTGCCTGCTGTGAAGAAGATTGTCGACGATGTGCGCCGGGGCAGCGATCGCGCCGTGCTGCGTTATGCGAAGCAGTTTGACGGGCTGGTCGATGCGGGCGCGCTGCGCGTGACGCAAGAAGAGATGGCAGCGGCGTGGGCATCGAATTCGCTGGAGATGCAGGATGCGCTGAGGACCGCTGCGGAGCAGATTCGAGGATTTGCGGTGGAACAGCTGCCTGCCTCGTGGGTTGCCGAGGACGTGCCCGGATTGATGACGGGGCAGATGGTGAAGCCGCTGGGCGCGGTGGGATGCTACGTGCCAAGCGGGCGCCATCCGCTGCCGTCGACGCTGCTGATGACGGCGATTCCAGCGCTGGTGGCGGGGGTGGAGAGGATTGTCGCGGTATCGCCGAAGCCGGCAAGAGAGACGCTGGCGGCGGCGCATTTGCTGGGGATTACGGAGTTCTACCGGCTGGGCGGAGCGCACGCCATCGCGGCACTGGCCTACGGAACGGCAACGATTGCGCGCGTCGACAAGATTGTGGGGCCAGGAAACTTGTATGTGACGGCAGCGAAGCGGCTGGTGGCGTTTGACTGTGCAATCGATATGCTGGCCGGACCGACGGAGATTGTGGTGACGAGCGAGCGGGGCCGCGCGGCGGACGTTGCCGCGGACCTGGTGGCGCAGGCGGAGCACGATCCGGAGGCGCTGGCGATCTTCATCACGACGAATGCTGAACTGGCGAAGGCCGTTGTCGCAGAAGCCAAGCGGCTGAGCGCGAAAAATCCAGCGGCGAAGATTTCGCTCGAGCGAAACGGGCTGATAATTCTGGCCGCATCGCTCGATGAGGCGCGAGATCTGACGAATCGGATTGCGCCGGAGCACCTGACTGTGGACGACCTGAGCGATCTGGATTGGGTGAGGAATGCGGGGTCCGTGTTTGTTGGGCGGTGGTCGCCGCAGCCGATGGGCGACTACATCAGCGGACCCAATCACACGCTGCCCACAGGAGGCACGGCCCGGGTGCGCGGCGGCCTGAGCGTGAACGATTTTGTGAAGCTGATTACAGTGCAGAGGTATGACAGGCAGGCGCTCGGCGTGCTGGGGCCGAAGGCAGCGCTGCTGGCCGATGCCGAGGGACTGGTTGGGCATGCGGCGGCGATTCGAGCGCGGATCAAAAGGCCAGCGAGGAAGAAGCCAGGCGCAAGGGCGAAGGTTCGTGAAGGGAGGGCAGGGTGAGCGAGACGACGAGCGAGATGATAACCGAAACCGCAACTGGGCGGCCTGCGCCGCGGGCACGCGTGAAGGCGATGCCGGAGTATCACCCGCCGCTCGGAGCCAGGGGTGCGCTGCGCTTGGACTTTAACGAAAATACGCTGGCGTGCTCGGCGAAGGTGCGAGAGGTGCTGGGAAATATCTCAACGGGCGCGCTGACGCGGTATCCGGAGCGCGGGCCGGTGGAGGCGCTGGTGGCGGCGCGGCTGGGGCGAAAGGCGGAAGAGGTCGCGCTGACGAATGGCGTGGACGAGGCGATTCACGTGCTGTTTGAGGCGTTCCTCGAAGAGGGCGACGAGGTGCTGCTGCCCGTTCCCACGTACACGATGTACGAGATCTATGCGGCGTCGACCGAAGCGCGAACTGTGACGGTGTTGGCGGCCGACGATCTGGCGTTTCCGTTTGAAAGGTTGATGGCAGAGATCACGCCGCGGACCAAGGTGATTGCGATTGCGAATCCGAATAGCCCGTCGGGAACAAGTGCAACACGCGACCAGTTGTTGGCGATTGCCTGTCGCGCGCCGCAGGCCGTGATGCTGGTGGATGAGGCGTACTACCACTTTCATGGCGAGACGGTGATGGACCTGGTGGGGACGATTCCGAATTTGTTTGTCGCACGGACTTTCTCGAAGGCGTATGGGCTGGCCGGGCTGCGGCTGGGATTGCTTTCTGGTCCCGAGGAGCTGATGCGCTGGGTGCGACGTGTGCTGTCGCCCTACAGCGTGAACTCGCTGGCGCTGGCGTGTTTGCCGGCGGCGATGGAGGATACCGAGTATCTCGATTGGTATGTCGCGGAGGTGTTGGCGGCGCGGGCGGAGTTTGAGGCGGCGATTGATGAAGTGGGCCTGCGGCGCTGGCCCAGCCGGGCGAACTTCGTGCTGGTAGATACCGGCGCGCGGCACGCGGAGTTTGTGAAAAGAATGCGTGCGGAGGGAGTGCTGGTACGCGACCGGTCGAACGATCCGGGGTGCGACGGACGTGTGCGGATCACGATTGGAACGCGCGAACAGATGAGACATGCAGCCGATGAGCTGAAGAGCACGATTGCGGCGATGCGGTTGGGAAGGTAGCATTCGTGTTCTCCCAGGTCTCAGAGTCGAGACCGGGGGCACCCATCGATTTGGACTGAAAGCTTTGCAACAGGGCACGACTTTAGTCGTGCTATCAGACGAACCCACGGTAATTTCGGGCTTCAGCCCCTGAGGGAAGAAATGGCGACGATAAAGCAAAAGCCACGCACGGGGATGGTTGAGCGGAACACTGCGGAGACGCGGATCTTTATCCATCTGAGGATCGAGGGACAGGGGCAGTACAAGGTGTCCACGGGGATCCGCTTCTTCGATCACATGCTGGAGCTGTTTACGCGGCACGGGGCGTTCAACCTGGAACTGACGTGCAAGGGCGACCTGGACGTGGACCAGCACCACACGGTGGAAGACGTGGGGATTGCGCTGGGCGAGGCGTTTGACCGGGCGCTGGGCGACAAGCGGGGCATTCTGAGGGCCGGGTATTTTCTGATGCCGATGGACGAGACGCTGGCGATCGCGGCGGTCGACCTGAGCGGGCGCGCGGCGTTTGCCGTGGACACGAAGGTGAGGACGCGGCTCGTTGGCGACCTGCAGACGGAGCTGGTGACGGATTTCTTCGAGGGGTTTGCGCGCGGAGCGCGGGCCAATGTGCACGTGAAGACGATGTACGGCCGCTCGAATCATCACAAGATCGAGGCGATCTTCAAGGCGTTTGCGCGGGCGTTGAGAGTGGCATGCAGCAAGGACCAGCAGTTGGGAGAGATGCTGCCGAGCACAAAGGGACTGCTGTAGGCCGATACTGCAAATGATGTTTCGTATCAGGGCACGACTTTAGTCGCGCCGAACGGAGTCCAATAAAACACCTGGGGCTTTAGTGTCTGCGTGAGAACTACACAAGGTACTTGTAATTCACAGCGTGTTTGGGCGACAAGAGAAGTATGTCGCGATTCAAGGTTTACAGTCCGGAGCAGGCGTATTTGCTGCCCCCG
>Ga0182015_10004842_pt1 | contig 14272 bp, 16 predicted proteins | sample 712P3MmetaG_FD_120478 | JGI IMG/M metagenome (GOLD analysis project Ga0182015, IMG submission 120478) | Permafrost microbial communities from Stordalen Mire, Sweden - 712P3M metaG | ecosystem: Environmental > Terrestrial > Soil > Wetlands > Permafrost | place: Sweden: Stordalen | collected...
ATCGACGCGAGCATCAAGCGCTCGCGCGAGGGCGTTCGCACCGTCGCGGTGGCCCTCGCGATCCTCGCGGCGACGGCGGCGGCGCAGGCACTCGTGTTCGCGCTCACGGGAAGCCTCGCGCTGCTCGCGGACATGATCCACAACGGCGGTGACGCGCTGACGGCGATCCCGCTAGGGATCGCGTTCGCGCTGCGCTCCGAGCGCGCGGAGCGCATGGCCGGGCTTGCGGTCGTGCTCGCGATCTTCGTGTCGGCGTGTGTGGCGGCGTATGAGGCGGTCGCGCGCCTGATCCACCCCTCGACGCCCGACCATCTGGTCGTGCTCGCGCTCGCGGGCGTCGTCGGCTTCGCCGGCAACTGGCTCGCGGGCTTGGTGCGCACGCGCGCCGGGCACCGGCTCGAAAGCCCCGCGCTGATCGCAGATGGCGAGCACGCGCGCGTTGACGCATACGTCTCGCTGGCTGTGATCGCGAGCGTCGTCGCGATCGCGGCGGGCGCGCCGATCCTCGATCCGATCATCGGCCTCGGCATGACCGCCGTGATCTTGCGGATCACGCTCGCGAGCTGGCGAACGGTGCGCGGTGAACACCCGCACTAGCGTGGAACGGACGGCCGGCGCGCCGGGTCTCCCCGCCTCACGCCGCGCGTGTCACATCATCAACGGCGACGGCGGGATCCGCGGGCTGCCGCGTACCTCGTCGAGGCGCATCATCAGTTCGTCGATGTAGCACCACGACCAGAACTCGCCCGGCTCGATCGAGCGGATGATCGGATGGCCATCGGCGTGCGCGTGGTGGCTTGCGTGACGGTTGGGCGAGTCATCGCAGCATCCGACCTGCCCGCACTCCAGGCAGATTCGCAGGTGCAGCCACTTGCCGCCGATTTCGAGGCATTCCTTGCAGCCGTCGACCGACTCGGGAAGCTCGGTGACCTTGACGTGGTCCAGGTGCGTGCACGTCGGCATCGTCAGGTCACGTTCTAGCATCTCGGCCACGTGAGCGTCAACGTCGTCAGGCCTATCTCGCTGGAGCAGACGCGCGCGCTGCGCCAGGCGATCCTCAGGTCACATGAATCGGTCGAGCAGATGGCCTCGACCGAGGCGCCGGACACTTTCGCACTCGGGGCGTTCGACTGCGATGAGCTCGTCGCGGTCGGCATGATCGCTCCGGACGGCGATCCGGGTGGCTGGCGCATCCGCGGCATGGCGACGGCGCCGCCCGCGCGCGGCCGGGGAGCGGGCACTGCCGTGCTCGACGGGCTGATCGCGCACGCGCGCGGCGCCGGCGCACAGCGCATCTGGTGCAACGCGCGCACGCCTGCGCGCTCGCTGTACGAGCGCGCGGGCATGCGCGTCGTCTCCGAGGAGTTCGTGCTGCCGCAGATGGGTCCGCATGTGGTCATGGAGACGCGCTCGGTGGAGCACTGAATCGTGACCGGCAGAGGATGCTCGGCCGCGCCCGCCACGCGCCTCAAGATCGAAGCCGAAGCGTTCGATGATGTCGTATGGCAGCCCTCGCCTTGAGTTATTATTTTGGTATGCCATAATCTTTTTTCATGGCTACCAAGGATCAGCTTCGCACACCTGCTGTGGAGGACTACTCGAAGGCGATCTTCGCGCTGGAATCGCGCGGCGAGGAGCCTGTCTCGACGAACGCGCTCGCCGAGCGCCTCGGCATCACCCCGGGCTCGGTCTCGGCGATGCTCAAGCGGCTCGACGAGCTGGGCCTGATCACGCACATTCCCTACCGAGGCGTGCGCCTGACCGCCGACGGCCGGCGCATCGCGCTGGAGGTCATCCGCCACCACCGCCTGCTCGAGAGCTACCTCGCCGAGGCGCTCGGCATGCCATGGGATCGGGTTCATGCCGAGGCGGAGGTGCTCGAGCACGTGCTCTCGGAGGATCTCGAGGCGCTGATCGCCGCCAAGCTCGGGCACCCGACGGTCGACCCCCACGGCGATCCGATCCCGAGCGCCGACCTCGAGCTCGACGAGCCGGCGACCGACCGCATGGAGAGCCTCGAGCCGGGCGACGAGGGCCTGTTCGTGCGCGTGTCGGACTCTGACCCGGCGATGCTGCGCTACCTGGCCGACCGCGGCATCTCGCCGGGCGACCGCTTCGCGATCCTCGAGCGCCAGCCCTTCGGAGGCCCGCTGTTCGTGCGCTTCGGTGAGCGCGAGCACGCGATCGGCGGCCAGCTCGCGGCGGCGATGCGCGTAGAGCTCGAGCGCTCATCCCAAGAGGCCCCGGCAGCCGACGCTGAGGGAGCTGGGCGTTGAGCACGCCCGAGGTAGCGGCCTCGACGCTGCTGCGTCAGCCGCAGCCGACCGAAGAGGACACGGCGCGCTCGCACGACCGCTCGCGGGTGCATCACGCGCGCCGGCAGCGGCGGCGCTGGCATCTGATGTGGCTGCTCGTCGGGCCGGGGATCCTCGCGATGCTCGGCGAGAACGACGGGCCGAGCATGATCGCCTACGCCTCCGACGGCGCCCAGTACGGCCTCGGCTTCTTCGTGCCGTTCATCCCGATCCTGTTCGCGATGGCGTACGTGTGCCAGGAGATGTGCATGCGCGTCGGCGCCGTCACGCACCGCGGCTACGGAGAGCTCGTGCTGCAGCGCTACGGGCGCGTGTGGGGCTGGTTCGGCGCGGGCGATCTGACGCTCACGAACCTCGTGACGCTGATCGCTGAGTTCGTCGCGATCCGCGTCGGGCTCGCCTACTTCCACCTCGGCTCCGTCGTCGCGGTCGTGCTGGGACTCGCGCTCGTCGTGTTCACGCTGAGCGGCGGGCGCTACTGGCGCTGGGAGCGGATCGTGCTCGGCCTCGCTGCGTTCAACGGCCTGTTCCTGCTCGCCGCGATCCTGGTCAAGCCGCACGTCGGCTCGATCGCGGGCTCCTTCGACTTCACACCGTTTCCGGGCGGCGGCTTCAACACGCTGCTGTTGCTGCTCGCCTCGACGATCGGCGCGACCGTCACGCCGTGGATGATCTTCTTCCAGCAGAGCGCGTCCGCCGACAAGGGCATGACCCCCGCGGACGTCGCGCACGGCCGCTACGACACCGCGCTCGGCGCGGTGCTCGCGGCGATCTTCGGGATCGGCGCGCTCGTCGCGGGCGCGGCGCTGCTGCCACATCACGGATCTGCGATTCAGGGCTTTGCCGGCGCCGGCTTCCCGCAGGCGCTGAAGCACGTCGCGGGCGGCGCCGCGGGGACCGTGTTCGCGCTCGGCCTGATCGAGGCGGGCGCGGTCGCGATCCTCACGATCTCCGCGAGCACCGCGTACGCGGCCGGCGAATGCATCGGCGCCTCGCACAGCTTCAACAGCTCGCCGCGCGGCGCCGCCGTCTTCTACGCCGCGAACATCGGCGTCGCGCTGCTCGCCGCGGTCGTGATCCTGATCCCCGGCGCGCCGCTCTTGTCGATCGCGCTGAACGCCAACGTGCTCGCGACCGTGCTGCTGCCTGTGAGCCTCGTGTTGATGGTGATGCTCGCCAACGACAAGGGGCTGATGGGACCGTGGGCGAACAAGCGCTCGACGAACGTGATCGGGATCGCGGTGATCGCGTTCGTCGCGCTCTGCGGCGCAGCCTACGGCATCGACTCGTTCCTGCAGACCATCCAGGTGATCGGCTGATGAGCGCCGAGGGCCCCGGCATCCCCGAGTGTGACCTGCAGACCCAGGAGCGCGCCGAGGACGCGCTGATCATGCACCTGGAGCGCGACCAGTTCGTCGCCGAGACCTCGCGCCCGGTACCGCGTGCGCCGCTCAGCGCGCGCGTGAGCACAGGCCTGTGGGCGCTGCGCGTGTTCGTCGTGCTCGTCAGCCTGATGGTGATCTACACGTTCGTCGCGCAGCTGCGCTGAGGCGGGCCGCCGAGTACTCAGACGTGACGCGGGCGCCCGCTCCGCGTCGGCGCCTGCTCAGCCGACGAGCAGGCGCACGATCGCGAACACGCCGACCACCACGATCACCGCTCGTAGCGCCTCCGCGGGCAGGCGGCGACCGTAGCGGGCGCCGAGCTGCGCGCCGACGATCGACGTGCCCGCGATGATCGCGGCTGGGCCCCAGTCGACGTGCGCCGCGATCGCGAAGTAGACCGCGGCCACGCCGTTGACGAGGGCGACGAGCACGTTCTTGAGCGCGTTCGTGTGCTGCAGGCTCTGCGCGAGCGCCACGCCGAGGATCCCGAGCAGCAGGATGCCCTGGGCGGCGCCGAAGTAGCCGCCGTATACGCCGGTGAGGTACACGGCGATCGGCACGAGCAGCGCGCCCTTGCGCTCGAGGTCGATCGCGCGCTTGGAGAGCGCTCGAGCCAGGCGCGGCTGCAGCAGCATCAGCGCGAGCGCGATCGCGATGAACACCGGCACGATCGCCTTGAACGCGGCGGCAGGCAGCACCAGCAACAGCACCGCGCCCGTGATGCCGCCGGCGAGCGACATCGCACCGAAGCGCAACACCCGCGCGCGCTGACCGGCGAGCTCGCGCCGGTAGCCGATGACGCCCGAGACGTTGCCCAGCACGAGACCGATCGTGTTCGACACGTTCGCGGTCACCGGCGCGTAGCCGAACGCGAGCAGCACCGGGAACGTGATCAGCGTGCCGCTGCCCACCAACGCGTTGATCGCGCCCGCCGCCAGCCCGGCGACGGCGACGGCGACGATTTCGCCGAAGCTCATCCCGAATCAGCCCGGAGCGAGCTTTGGCTCTACCGTTCGTGGCATGGACGTCGAGAAGGCTATCCGCACACGTCGCACGCACAAGGCTTTCACCGCGCAGGCGATCGAGCCCGCGGTGCTCGACGAGCTGTTCGAGCTGGCGAGCTGGGCGCCCAATCACCACCTCACGAGTCCCTGGCGCTTTCGCGTGCTCGGCGAGCAGGCGCGCGAGCGGCTGATGGAGCTCGCCGAGTCAGAGCAGGCGGGCGCGGCCGCGAAGCTCAGGCGCGCGCCGACGCTGGTCGCGGTCGCCTCCGAGCAGAGCGGCGACGCCGCCCAGAATCGCGAGGACGTACTCGCGACCGCCGTCGCCGCCTACCTTGTCCTGCTGGGTGCCCACGCCCGCGGCTACGCCGGGTACTGGCGCACGGTGCCGCTGCTCGAGGACGCTCGCGGCCGCGAGATCCTCCGCCTGGGCTCCAGCGAGGCGCCGCTCGGGCTGCTGTACCTGGGCCATCCCGTCCAGGAGCAGCGCGTGCCCGAACGCGCGCCGCTCTCCGAGGTGGTCAGCTACCTGGAGTGATGTCCGCGGGCACATGACGGGCGCTGCTTGGAGCGATGCCCGCCGACACGCGCCGGGCGCTACTGTCAGCGTCTTGAACGTCCTGCGGGAAGCCGCGCGCACGCTGCGCCCACAGCCGGACGATCGTCACGGACCGCTGATGCCGATGTTCCTCGCGCTGACGTTCGTCACCGGCGTGGTCGACGCCGCGAGCTACCTGAAGTTCGGGCACGTGTTCGTCGCGAACATGACGGGCAACATCGTGTTCCTCGGCTTCGCGCTCGCGGGCGCGCCGGGGCTCTCGGCGATCACCTCGGCGGTCGCGCTCGGCGCGTTCCTCGTGGGCGCCGCGGCGGGCGGCCTGCTGGGCGCGCGCAACACGGCGCATCGCGGTCATGCGCTGCGCGCCGCGAGCGTCGCTCAGCTCACGTTGATCGCGATCGCGCTGGTCCTCGCGCTCGCAGTCGGCGAACCGCTGGACAGCGCCGGCCGCTACGCGCTGCTCGTGCCGATGGCGCTCGCGATGGGGGTGCAGAATGCCGTCGCGCAACGCCTCGCGGTGCCGGAGCTGACGACGACGGTGCTGACTCGCACGCTGACCGGTCTCGCCTCCGAAGCGAGCATCGTGGGCGGACCTGGGGCGAAATTCGGGCGCCGGGCGCTCGCGGTCGCGGCGATGCTGCTCGGTGCGCTGATCGGCGCGCTGCTCGTGCTGCGCGTCGCGATCGCCGTGGCATTCGCGCTCGCGCTCGCGATCGTTGCGGCGGTGGCGCTGGCCGCCCACGTGCTGTCGCGCACGCAGGCCCCGTGGATCCGGGCCTGAGCCGTCGCGAAGCCTGCGAGATCTCCTGCATGAGCGCGCAAGCTCATGCGTTAGCCTGATCCGCGGATGAAACGCTGGTCGATCCTCGCGCTGCTGATCGTGGCCGTGGCAGCAGTCGCGGTCGTGACGCTGGGTACCCGCGATCGCAGCGTCAGCAGCCTGATCGGCTCACGCCCGGCCGGGGACGCGGCGGCCGCCTCGCCCCTGCCGCGCACCGCGCTCGCGGCGCTGCCCGAGCGGACGATCGCAAACGGCACGGATCCGCTCACGGTGACGCTGTCGGCGCCCGTCTCCCCCGCCTCGCCGCCGCCCGCGCTCGAGCCCAAGGTCGCCGGCGCGTGGAGCGTCGTCGGCGATTCCGAGGTGTTCACGCCCGTCTCGACGCTCCAGCCCTGCTCCCGCTACTCGCTGACCGTGTGGGCTCGCACGAGCTCCGCGGGTCATACGGAGCTCGGACGCAAACAGACGATCGGACTACGCGTGGCGTGCCCGCCGCTAGCCGCCGCCCAGCAGGCGCTCGCGCGCCTGGGCTATCTCGGCGCGAGGTTCCACCCCCGCTACGTCGTGCACATCGCCGCCGGCGCCGAGACGCGCCGCCAAGCCGCCGAACACGCCTTCCACCCACCGCACGGAGCGCTCGTGCCCGACCCCTCAGACGCTCCGCCCGCGCAGATGGGCAAGCTCGATGCCACCACGCGCGGCGCGCTCGAGGTCTACCAGGCCGACCGCGGCCTCGAAGCCACCGGCGAACCCGACAGCGCGACCTGGGGGTCGCTGCTCTACGACGTCACCAACGACCGGCGCGACTCCCAGCCGTACACGTGGGTGTCGGTTACGGAGTCGCTGCCCGAGACGCTCGAGGTTCACCGAGGCCACCGCGTCGTGTTCACGACGCCCGTCAACACCGGCGTGCCCGGAGCGGAAACCGAAACCGGGATCTTCCCGATCTACGCGCGCTACGTGTCGACGACGATGAGCGGCACCGACGTCGACGGCACCAAATACGACGTGCCCGACGTGCCGTGGGTCAACTACTTCAACGGCGGCGACGCCGTGCACGGCTACCCCCGCGCCTCCTACGGCTTTCCGCAGTCCAACGGCTGCGTCGAGCTGCCGATCGAAGCGGCGCACACGGTCTTCGAGATGCTCGCCATCGGCGACGTCGTCGAGGTCGACGGCTGAGCCGCCATCGTCGAGGTCGACGGCCGAGGCGCTACTTCACCGTCAGCGTGCCTTCCATCCCGGCCATGCGGTGCCCGGGAACTGAGCAGAAGAACTTGTAGGTGCCCGCTTTGAGCTCGAGCGTCAGCGCCTTCGTGCCTCCCTGGAACGTGGGCGTCGCGCCGACGACCTTCCCCGCGGAGGATTCGATCGTCATGTTGTGCCCGAGCGGCGACATGTTCGTGAAGTCAATCGAGACCTTGCCGGCGCTGGCGCTCAGCGAGGTCTTGTTGTAGCTGAGCGCGCCTTCGCGGTTGGCTTCGAGGGTCAGCGCGCCGCCCGCCGCGGCGCTCGAGCTCGCGGGCGTCGAGGAGGTCGTCGCGGTCGAGGAGGTGGTTGCGGCGGGCGTCGTCGCGGGGGACGTCGTCGGTGTCGAGGAGCTCGGGGTACTGGACGAGCTTCCGCAGCCGGCCAACGCGACCAGGCCGATGGCGGTAACCATCGCCGCGAGGATGGGTGCGAAGCGCTTCGTTGCCCGGCCATGCACATTGGAGCTCACGAGTCAGATCCTCCATCGATTGGGGTCATCTGCCGTATGGACGCCGCCGGCTGCAGATCCTTCCCGCGGACCGGGCGAACTCTACTCGCCTGAACCCTCGGCCTATGCCGTCGGCGCCTCCTGCTCGCTGCTGTCCTGTACCGGGCTCGCCTGTTCCCCCTGATGGGCTGCCGCTGCCGGGGGCGGCGGCGAGGTCGAGGCGAGGTGCGCCGCGAGCGCGCCCAGCGCGCCCGTGGCGAGCGCCGCGAGCGTCCAGCCCGTGCCCGAGCGCTCGCGCCCGCGCGCGGCGTCGAGCGAGAGCCCGCCGGGCCCCGCCTCGACGAGCATCAGCACGGCGGCGATCAGCACGACGTTGTACTCGTAGCCGCCTTTGGTCGCCCACGGGCCGTTCTTGGCGTGCACGGACTCGATCGCGGTGATCATCGTCGCGGTCAGCACCGACGCGGCGAACGGCGTCTCGAGCCCGAGCGCGAGCATCGCGCCACCGCCTGCCTCGGCCGCGCCGGCGACGATCGCGTTGGCCTTGCCGGGGTGCAGCCCGATCGCCTCGAAGCCTTCGGCCGTCGCCTCCAAGCCGTTGCCGTCGAACCACCCGAACAGCTTCTGGGCCCCGTGCCCAAAGAAGAAGCCACCTACCGAAAGTCGCAGCAGCAGTCGTCCGATCTTCATCTCAAAAGCCCTTTCTCGTTTCACCTCGTTATAGCCCTCGCGTCAGGGCGCCGCGGGCACGACGATCAGCGGCCCCTCAGCGCTCGGCAGCTGCTCGGTGTCGAACGCAGGGCTCTCGAGTCGCTCGACGTTCTGATAGCGCCGGAGGAAGGCATCGGCCGTCTCCAGGAAGCCGATCCGCGGCGTGCGGTAATGCATCGGCACCACCCAGCGCGGCGCCAGGCGCTCGACGATCAGCTCCGCCTGCTCCGCTCCGATCGTGGGGCCGGCGCCGACGGGGATGATCAGCAGGTCGACGTTGCCGATCGCGGCCTGCTGCTCCTCGCGCAGGCCATTCTGGCCAAAGTCGCCGAAGTGGCAGACGCGCGTTCCGTCCAGCTCGAACACGAAGATCGTGTTGGGCCCGCGCGCCGTGCCCGCCTGCTCATCGTGCTCGGAGGCGATCGCCGTGACCTCGCCCAGCGGCGACTCGAGCGTCCCCGCAGTCGAGCGCAGCGTCGCCGGCTCGCCGACGATCGCCTCGACGCCGTTGTGATCCATGTGCTCATGGGTGACCAGCAGCAGGTCTGCCTCCACACCCGAGATCGGCGGGTAGTCGAACTGCATCCCACGGCTCGCGGCCATCGCCGACATGTCGGCAAACGGGTCGATCGCCACCGATTTGCCACCGCCGCTCAGATGAAACGCAGACTGCCCGAACCACTCAACGCGCATGTTGCTCCTCTGTTGTCGTATGTCGCGCGAGCTCGCCCGCGCCGTCGTCGAAGCCTTCACTGCCGTCCGCGCCGCTCGTCCCATCCGCGCCGTTCACCTCGAACGCGCCGGTCGTCTCGCTCACGGCGCCGGCCTGCGGAGACTCGTCTGCGGCAGGATGGGGCGGCGTGGGCTCGACATAGTGGTAGGTGCCGCCGCGTAGCAGCGACGCGCCGGCCGCGATCAGGCAGGCGATGATCGCGAACAGGAAGGCCTCGTGCAGGCCTGTGCGAAACGGCCCGGAGATCAGGTGCGGGAAGAACGAGCGCCCGGCGAGCGTCGCGCGGTTGGCGGCCGAAAGCGAGCCGAGCACGTGTGTCCCGACGAGGTGTTCGATCGGGTTGTAGCCGAGGAAGGCCGCGAACAGCACCGAGACCGGCGGCGTGTGCGCGGCGCCGCTCGCCGCGGCTGCCGAGACTCCGTGCGCCTGCAACCCCGAGGACAGCGTGTGCGGCAAATCCGAGGCCAGGCCGATGATCATCAGCGTGAAGAACACGCCGATCGAGAGCACCTGAGCGGAGTTCTGGAAGGTCTGGTTCATGCCGCCGCCGGCGCCGCGGTGCTGCGGCGGCAGGCTGTTCATCACCGCCGCGCGGTTCGGTGAGGCGAACATGCCCATCGACACGCCGACCATCGCGAGCACGAGCGCGAACAGCCAGAAGGAGAAGTCGATCGGCAGCAGCGTCAGCAGGAAGAAGCTCAGCGCCGAGCCGAGCATCCCCCCAGTCGCGAACCAGCGCGCCCCGAAGCGGTCGGACAGGTATCCCGAGGTCGGGCCGGCGGCCAGCATTCCCAGCGTCAGCGGCAGCATGTAGATGCCAGCTCGCAGCGGCGTGTCGGTGAAGTTCACGCCGTGCAGAGGCAGCCAGATGCCCTGCAGCCAGATGATCAGCATGAACATCAGCCCGCCGCGCGCGATCGCCGAGAGGAACGTCGAGAGCGTTCCGAACGTGAACGCGCGGATGCGAAACAGCTGCAGGCGGAACATTGGCTCTTCGACGCGCATCTCGATCGCCGCGAACGCGGCCAGGAACGCTACGCCGGCGCCGAGCAGCGCGAGCACGCGCGGGCTGCCCCAGCCCGTTGCGTGGCCGCCGTAGGGTCGGATGCCGTAGGTGACCGAGACCATGATCAGGATCAGACCCAGCGCGAACGTGAGGTTGCCCCACCAGTCCACACGCGCGCGTTTGGGCGTGCTGCGCTCCTCGAGCTTCAGGTACGCCCACACGGTGCCGAGCAGCCCGACCGGCACCGAGATCAGGAACACCAGTCGCCAGTCGATCGGCGCCAGCAGCCCGCCCAGTACGAGGCCCACGAACATCCCGCTCACGCCCACGATGTTGTTGATGCCGAGCGCCATCCCGCGCTGGTTGGCGGGAAACGCGTCGGTGATGATCGCCGCCGCGTTGGCCAGCAGGAACGCCGCGCCGACTCCCTGCACGATGCGGAACACGATCAGGTACGTGGCGCCGGCACGCCCGTCGAGCCAGTCGACGGTCAGCACCAGCGAGGCGAGCGTGTAGATGACGAAGCCGAGGTTGTACATCTTCACCCGCCCGTACATGTCCCCTAGGCGCCCCAGGCTCACGATCAGCACGCTCGTGACGACCAGGAAGCCGAGGATCATCCACAGCAGGTAGAAGCTGTTCGCGGGGACGAGCGGGTCGAGGTGGATGCCGCGGAAGATGTCCGGCATCGCGATCAGCGTGATCGAGCCGTCGAGCGTTGCCAGCAGCACACCGAGCGTGACGTTCGAAAGCGCGATCCACTTGTAGCGGTCCGAGCCGCCAGGATCGGACCGCGCCTGCCCGCGAGCGCTTGCAATCGCCTTCGCTCGGGTACCCATGACGCCAGCCATCCATTAAATATATACAGGAAGACTGAGCAGTTTCCCTGTCCTTCTCGATATATAGTCTGCGGCCGTGGCTGAGGGAGTCGACACCACACGCCTCGCGAGCGAGCTGCGCATCGAGCTCGGCCAGCTGATGCGCCGGCTGCGCGCCGAGCATCGCTTCTCGCTCTCTCAGGGCGAGGTGCTCGGCCGCCTGGACCGCGAAGGCACGCGCTCGATCGGAGATCTCGCGCTCGCCGTGCGCGTGCGCCCGCAGTCGATGACGCAGACGATCTCGGACCTCGAGGGCGACGGCCTCGTCGCGCGTCGAGTCGACCCGGCCGACGGGCGGCGGATCCTCGTCGCGCTCACCGAGCAGGGCCGCGAGACGCTCGAAGCCGACCGCCGCAAGCGCGAGGGATGGCTCGCCGGCGCGATCGGCGACGACCTGTCAGTCGAGGAGCAGCGGGTGCTGGCGCGCGCGGTCGCGTTGCTGCGCCGGCTGGCGGAGGACTGACCCTGCCCCCTGTTCGCCAGCCGGCGCGACGCCTGCCTCAGTGCAGTAGGCGCAGCGTGTTTTCGCCGTCATCGACGTAGTACACGCCGGCGTTCCCCGGGGCTACGACGAGCCCGAACAGCGACCCGGCGCCGGTCTTCGTGTCCGCCGTGCGCGCCACGAGCTGCTTGCCGGCGGGCGTCGTCTCGACGATGTCGCCGTCGCCCGCGTTGGTCGTGATGATGTCGCCGTTGGGCGCGAGCGCGAGCCCGAGCGGTTCCTTCAGATGCCCACCTTCGGTCACCGTGGTGCCGCCGCCCGGCGCCGCCGTGGTGCGAGTCAGCGCTTGCCGGATCGCCGTGATGCGGTTGGCGAGCGTGTCGGCCAGGTACAGCGTTCCGTTGGACGCGAGAGCCAGGCCCGTCGGGCCGACGACCAGCGCTTCGGGTGAGTCCACCCACGGGATCTCGTCCGCGATCACCCGCTCGCCGAGCACCTTCGGCGCCTCGCCGGGGCCGGATTGCAGGCGGATGCGCAGCACTGTGGAGTTGTCGATCGTGCGGATGCCCTTCTTGGCGCCACCGTTGAGCGCGTTTGAAACGAACAGCGTCGTCATCGAGCCTTGGCTGACCGCGGTCGAGTCCCACGGGCCCTGGATCTTGGCGCCCGCGATCGTCTCGATCGCCTTGCCGTCGCTGTCGAGCACGATCAGGCAGCCGTCTTTCGCGGTCGCCGACTTGCCGTCGGTGGTCGGCAGGCTGCCCACCACCACGTAGCCGCCGGGCAGCACATTCAGCGCCGTCGTCAGGCCGACGCCTCCGGGACAGCTGCCGGGGAGCGAAGTGGCGTTCACGGTCGCGAACAGCGAGCTCTTGCCGGCGATCGTGATCTGCTCGATCGTCGTGCCCGTGCCCTGGTCGTTCGCCTTGTCGTTGAAGTTGCTCACGAGCAGCTCGCCCGCGTGCAGCCGGCCGACGCTGCTAGGCACCAGGACCAGGCCGTAGGGGTTCACGTCGCCGTTCGCCGGTTCGGTAGAGCCAAGCGTGGTCGCGGTGCTGAGGGGCGCGATGAACGCGGCGGCGGATGTGGCGGCGACGGCGCTCGTCGGCTTCGCGGCCGTGCTCGACTTCGTATAGCTCGCGGTGCTGCTCGAGCTGCCGCAGCCTGCGAGACAAAGCGCAAGAGCCGCCATCGGGAGCGCGAGCGCCGCCATCGGGAGCGCGGCAAGTGAGGATCTGGGCACGTGAGCATCTCCTGTCGTTCGAGCAGCGGTAGGCAGGTCGGTTGACGGCCGCCATGCTCGTTTGGGCGGCGTTCCAGCAGAGACTCCCCGCGAGCCGATTGCTTCCCGCGAGCCGAAGTTCGATCTACGGCTCGGTGTGCACGACCACGTCGGCGAGCCCCTCGATTCGCTGGCGCAGCTCCTCCTCGAGCTCCCCCGCGAGCCGGTGCGCGTCGGTCAGCGACGCGGCTGCGTCGACGACGAGCGTGAGGAACAGCACGCGCCCGACATCCGTCGCGAGCAGCCGCACGCGCCGCGGGCCGCTGCCGGTGCGCTCGCGCACGATCTGCTCGACGGTGCGCTCGATCTGCGCGTCAGCGGCATCGTGCGGAGTGTGCGCCGCGAGCGGGCGCTCGAGCGGCTCGAGGTGCGTCTGCACGTCGGCCACATCCGGCCGCGCGCGGATCGCCTGCTCGACGCGCTGTGCGATCTCGTGCGCAGTGCCGAGATCGACCTCGTCGGGGAACTTCAGGTGCAGCGAGACGCTGCTCGTCCCGCGCTGCTCGAAGATCGTGATGTCGTGCGCCTCCTTGACGAGCGGCTCGGCGAGCGCGATCGCGAGCACGCGGTCGCGCAGGTCCAGACCCTGCAGTCGCGGCTCCACGTGGACGACGACGTCGCTGCCCGGCAGCGCCTGCTCGAGCGCGCTCTCGACGAGGTCGGCGGTGCGGTGGCCCTCGACGACCGCCTGGCCGGGCGGCACGCTGACGACCACATCGGCGAAGTAGCGCCCTGCCGACTCCCGCAGACGCAGCCGATCGAGCTCGACCTCCGTGCCGAGCGCGACGATCGCGCGTTCCGCGAGCAGCTGCGCGTGCTCGGGAGCGCGATCCATCAACACGTTCGCGTTCTCGCCGATCAGGCGCAGCGCCGTCACGAGGATCACGAGCGCGACCAGCAGCGCCGCCAGCGAATCGCCGTCCGCGAAGCCGGCGTGCACGGCCAGCAGGCCGACGAGCACCGCGACCGAGCCCACCATGTCCGCGACGAAATGCGCCACGTTTGAGCGCAGCGTGGGGCTATCGCTCCGCTGCGCGGCCGCGAGCGCGATGCTCATGCGCCCGACTTCCAGGACCAGCGCCACGCCGATCACCGCGAGCTCGTACCAGTGCACGCGTGGCGCCGCGCTCGTGCCCGCCAGGCGCGTGATCGCCTCGACCGCGACGAGCACGACGCCGCCGAGCAGGATCGCGGCCTCGCCGAGGGCGCCCAGGTTCTCCGCGCGCCGATGGCCGTATGGATGCTCGCTGTCGGCGGGCCGGCCGCTCAGGTTGACAGCGAAGAACGTCAGCGCCGCGGCGATCACGTCGCCGCTCGACTCGATCCCGCTGGAGATCAGCCCGAGGCTGCCGCTCGCGAGCCCGAAGCCGAGCTTGAGCGCCACCAGCAGGCCTGCGGCGGCGAGCGATACCAGCGTGCTGGCGCGTCGCGTGAGCAAGCGGGTCTCCCCCGTCTGCGGCATGTCTAGAGACTATGGGTC
>Ga0182015_10004843_pt1 | contig 14270 bp, 11 predicted proteins | sample 712P3MmetaG_FD_120478 | JGI IMG/M metagenome (GOLD analysis project Ga0182015, IMG submission 120478) | Permafrost microbial communities from Stordalen Mire, Sweden - 712P3M metaG | ecosystem: Environmental > Terrestrial > Soil > Wetlands > Permafrost | place: Sweden: Stordalen | collected...
CGCAAATACGCAGGCGCCCCGTGCACGCTGACTAATTTGCTGAGTACTTCGATGACTCGGTTGGAACGAATGCTTCCCGCTACATGAGAGTGGTCAAAACCGTGGGACTATGCCGCAACCCCATAGAATGTCCTGTCGATCTTTTCAACGACGCTCGGACGAAATTGTGCGACAGGCGTAAACGATTCGGCGGATAGCTCTTCATTGAGATCCGCGACTCTAACCAATGCCAGGGTGTGAGCGCCCTCGTCCGACCAGCGCATTTGTTGCTTCTTCGCCATGCGGGTACTAACCACCTGGTTCACCGCCGACTCGGCGATACCACTAGAGATAGGAAGTCCCTTTCTGTATCTGGCGCCGTAGTCGACCAGAAATCGGGTGTGCGATCGAATATAGGTGCTTACTTTGCGCACATTCCACGAAAGAGTAGATTGATCCAGACCTGGCCAGTTTTCCAGTTCGTCGCTGATAGTCTGGAGCCGTGGAAGCGCCTTTCTGCCTTTGCCGTGCCAGACCAGCCATTTTGCGCTTTTGAGTTCGCTTTCAATCCGCGACCAGTCGGGTCCTTCGGTCATGCGGCTACCGAGTACGGATAGCTCGGCGGCTCTGAATTTCATTGCGTCGAGTAGGCGCGGGTCATTGCTGACCCGCGCCCCTCTAAGAACCGGACGTGCGAGTTGGCCCCGCATCCGGCTCAAGCATGGATAAGCCGCCTTTTTCAAGGAGCCGGTACCCGGTTGTCGCCCGAAGGAGTCGTCCTTTGGGCGATGCGGAAAGATCGTAGGCAGGAGGAATGAAGCATACGCAGGTTGTCGGCCGAACGATTGTCGCCAACCTGAAGCGGAACAACCGGTTGTATTGCCCATCTGTCATCCTCTTCGATGAGCTGAGTACATACCGGACATTGTCCCTGTTGCTCTTGCCAAAGTTGCATGGGTAGACTTGGTTTCCGCAGCCTATCCAACATCCCCTTGCGCTTCCGCTGCGCAAAGTAGGAGTTCCATGCGGGATCGAAGGGATTAGCTTTCGACTTAACCTTGACATGACGGATGATGCGAGTTTCTTTGGCCAAATATAGCTTCAAAACCTTCGCTTCCCCATCTCTTCCTAGAGTGTCGGTCGCAAATACCCAGCGCCTGGGGCCGATGGTGCGGAAATATCTCCGCTGAACCCAGCCCTTCGACTTGTTTGGATGTCTGCGCCGCGCCCAACGCCAAAGCGCCTGCCAAATGTGGTGATCCACCTTCGAGTACATCGTTTTTGCGACGACATGTCGATGGTAATTTGCCCAGCCCCTGATCATGGGGTTGAGCAAGTTGATCAAGGTTTCCTGCGTCGTTGAGCAGTTCCCCCTGATGGTTTCCCGGACCTTGCCCAAGAACGCTTTCACGTTCTTGGCAGATGGCTTGATCAGAAGTTTGCCATCATATTTACGTACATTTTGTCCGAGAAAATCAAAGCCCTCTGAGATATGCGTAATCGTAGTCTTGGTTGGAGACAACTGAAGACCCCGCTCGGCGAGAAAGGTCTCGACGAGCGGTTTAACCTCATTTTCCAGAAGCTCTTTCGAGCGTCCAGTGATGATGAAGTCATCCGCATATCTCACCATCCACACTTGATGAAGATTAGAGATTCGTCGGTTCTGGCCGAACTTCTCGGTCAGCACCGTCTCCAATCCGTCAAGCGCGATGTTCGCAATCGTTGGCGAGGCGATACCTCCTTGTGGAGTGCCTGCCTCCGTTGGAAAGAGCTTCCCAGATTCCACATATCCAGCTTTCAACCAGCTCCTGAGAACATCTTTGTTCATCAGAACATGGGTTTCCAACCATCGGTGTTGGAAGTTGTCGAAACAGCCCAAAATATCGCCCTCTAAAATCCATTGCGCAGACACCTGCTTTGCCAGCAGAGTAAACGCACCCTCGATAGCGTCTCGAGTTCCTCGATTCCGACGGAAGCCGTAGGAATTGGGATCGGCGCGCGTTTCTGCCACCGGTTCCAGGCCCTGCAAATGCAAAGCTTGCTGAGCCCGGACCATCATGGTGGGGATTCCCAGGGGACGCATTTTCGTACTCCCACGCTTCGGGATGTACACCCGACGCAGTGGTTGCGGCCGCAGGCCGCGACTGCCCAACCGCTGGATGGCGTGCCACTTGGCTCCCGGGGTGGTCCATTTCTCGCCGTCCACTCCCGGTGTTCGCTTGCCATCGTTTTCCGACACTCGTTTGACGGCCAATGCCTTGGCCGAGAACGAGTTGACCAGAAACCTTTGCAGGGCTTTCACCCGGCGCCAGTTCTGTTCACGAGTTGCCTTGGCGATACGGATCTGCAGTCTCCTCACGTAATCATGTGCGCTCGGCCAGCTGATCTGGTCCCAGGGGTCCACGTTACGGGAGGCCGCAGAATCCGCAATAATCACGGATCGCATACTTGCTTGCCTCCTGTCGAGGGGATTCGGCATTTGCTCTCGCCATTCCACACCACGCGGAAGTCAGCGCCCCTTTCGGGTGGAACACGTTGTCTCCTATCCGGGTGATTACAATCCGGCATTTGCTTTCTCCGCGATCCGCTGCCCGCTGGCTGTTCACGTGTCTTGCGACGCGATTACCCGACCTATCCATTCGGGAGGCCAACAGGTTTACCGAGTTCCACGGCGATGACATAGTGGGGAGGGTGCTGTCTATCCACCGGCGGTTCTGTGTCAGTGTGTCTGGACATATCAGCCAAACATCCGACCGCTCGCCGTTTTGGCCCAGGCGCATCAAGCTACTTTCGCCTGCTCTTGGTTAACGGTGGTTGTGACAGTTCACCTGAGTTCACCCGACCACTAAGCCTAGCCCCTTATCCACCTTGTAGCTGGTAGATTCTGGAATCGCTCCTCACGGAGCGACTTCACCGCTTGCGCGGGGGTACATTGTCCGGGCGCGTTAGACAACCCCTTACGGCGGCTGCCGTAGCCCGTAGGCTATTGGCGACTGAACACCAAGTCAGTTCCATTAGGACTGACAATCATCGACGTGGCTTCACGCCACTAAAAAGAATCACCTCCTTAGAGACTCTCGTCGCACGATATGAAACCAGTCAAGAATCGAGCGCGCAGAGTTCTCCGTGGCACGCTGCACAAGACCAGTTAGCCCATCGGCACCATCCGCGAGCACGACGACGTGTGATTTGGAGGTCCAGCCATGCGTCTCAAGTGTCGAGCGCACAAAACGCTGGGCATCGGCCGCTGTTTGGCCCACCCAGGCGAAGGAACCGCCTAATTGGCCATCTGCTTCGACCCGGCCTGCGATAACATAGTGTTGTGTCAATCCCATTATGCGGTCCGATCGAATATAGGTCCCGTCAATAGCTATCGTGAGCCGATTACGCGGCGGAATAGGGAGTCGCTCAGAATTGGGAAAATCGTATTCTTCCGGAACGGTGATCCGTTCATCAAGGCGATGGCCCACGGCGAGCGTGTGCCGGCGAACGCTGCTTTGCGCAACCCTGCCGCGCTGCAAAGGCAAGATCTCTCCCAACAACTCAGCGGCACGGCGATAGGGCATGCGACTACCCCAACTCGCCAGTAGGTATTCCAACTCTGGAGTCGCGCGCTGGTGCCACAAAAACCAGAGTGGCGACACGATTTGTCCGGCCCCACCGCGGCACCCACACCGCAGGTACCGACTGCTGCGAACTCCTATCACGCCGAACACCGTCCGAAAGCTTCGCGGTCTTGAATCTTTGATTCTACGCAACGACTGGCAATTGGGGCAATGCTGACCGAGCTTCGCCTGAACCTCAAACTGCATTTCGACTACACGGCGCTGGACTTGTCCGATGATAGTTTTGCCGTCAGCTAACGAGAGTCCCATTTCCTCTGCCGCGTTTATGCCTGCGGGCCTATCGACCATTGCGACCTGGTGTATGTCGGCCGTGCGACCAGCAATCCTCGTCTCAACCCAGATGACGAATTCCATGGCACAACCTCCTTGAAATGGTAGGTCAACCGTAGCTGAGCTTTATGACACCCGTCGCCTCGCCACCCCAACTTTGAACCACGCCCCATCTGTCTCATGGAAACGGCGCGATCTCAATGCACTAGCTGCGAGGCCAAGCGACAACGCCCACACCATTGGCTTTCCTTGGAGACTCCCCACCAGCACCCGGATTGGACCACTCTCCGTATGAGGGTGAAGTCCGCCACCTAAGACGTAAAAATTGCAAAAGTCCTCACGGGATTTGCGCAAATAGCTCGCAGTAGCGTTCCTGCAACCTACGACCTCGCCTTCAATGCTTGCGACAACCCACCCTTGATCGTATCGTGTGGCAACTTAAGACGTAACGCCGCTGCAACTAAGACATGACAAGCACTTCGTCTAGCTCCGTTGACGAACGGCTGATATTGACAGCGCTCTCGGAGCGACACCGCGCCAGCCTGCAGCGCTACTTCGAACGTCGTGTCAAAAATCGCGTCGATGCCGAAGATTTGATTCAGGAAGTCTTCCTACGCCTCGCGCGTCGCGGCGACTTTCACTCAATCAAGTGCATTGAGGGATATCTCTTTGAAATAGCGGCTAGCGTGTTCCATGATCGCCTGCGACATCGGCATTCCCGCGCTATGGACTTGCACGATGAATATCGAGAAACACATGCCCCAGAGGATTTTTCCCCGGAACGCGTCCTTATAGGCAAGGAAAGCGTAGGGCAGGTGGCTAAGGCGCTGCGAGAGCTACCGGAGCGCGTCCGCGTGGCATTTGTACTGCATCGATTCGAAGGCCTACGGCATCCAGAAATTGCTCGACGGCTCGGCGTTTCGGTTAGCGCCGTGGAAAAGTATGTTATTCGCGCGCTCGTCTATATCAAACAGCGCATGGACGATGGGACATGAGGTCGTACAAAAAGAGTGGAAGGAAAGATTTCGGCACTGCTGTAGAGTCGGCGCGTGATGAGCAAGCGGCCCGTTGGCGAATACGCCTATCCGCGCCCAACGTGTCGACGCATGATCGCAGGGAATTCGAGCGGTGGTGCGGTGGGTCGCCTGATAATCGTCTAGCGTATGACGCAATGGATCGCGCTTGGGAGTCCGCCGGCGCTGAGGCGGGCGATGCGCTAATAATGAAAATGCGTGAAGCGGCGCTTCAATTCAAGGTGCCACCTAGAAGGACCCAGTCTTGGGCCTGGTCAGCGTCCGTTGCCGCAAGCGTGCTCTTGACGTGTGCGGTGTGGTGGGGAGGCAAGCATCAATGGAATTGGCAAGCTGGCGTTGCAAGGGATGGCTCGGGGAGCGAAGTCAGGATCGAAAATGCAACACGTGACCAGTATGAAACGCGTGTCGGTGAGCGATCGACCATACGCTTGGCGGACGGATCGGTAGTCACTCTCGACACTGCCTCGCGAGTGTCTTTGGATCTTACGGATAAGGACCGCGAAGTGCACCTGCTCGCGGGTCAGGCAAACTTTGAGGTCGCCAAGGACAAATCGAGACCCTTTATTGTCTACGCGGCTGACCGCCGAATCACAGCCGTCGGCACGGCATTCGATGTGCGGTTAGATCAAACAGAAGTGCTGGTCACACTCGTCGAGGGCAAGGTTGCCGTGGATCAACTGGTACTTCGTAGCGAGCGTCGGCACCACAACGAGCCGGTAGTGCGAACACAACTCGAAGCAGGCGAGCAACTCGTCGCACCGGTTGGTGGTGCGGCCAGCGTACATGGGGCAAACATTGAGCGCTCGACCAGTTGGCGGGAAGGCCGATTGCTTTTCGAAGCGGACCGGGTTGCCGATGCCGTCGCTGAAATGAATCGCTATTCGTCGGTGCCCATTGTGATCGCAGATTTGAGCATTGGTGAACTGAAGATCAGCGGTATTTTCAGCACGAGCAGCCCGCAGGAGTTTGCTCACGCATTGACGGAGTACTTCCGAATCGATGCTATCCCGCAAGACGGTGCCACCGTGCTGCGCTGGCGGCGGTGACCTGCGTGTTGCCTCAGAATATTGCACACGCTTGAGGAATTCTTAGCGCTTTCCGTCTTTATCCCTATCAAGAGTCGCCATTGAGTGACCGCCTGAAAATCGAAGAAGGGGATAAAAGCTGATGCGTTCAAGATTTATGTCTCGGGGAGTTGCGGTCGCAGTAGTCTGGTTCTTTTTTGCAGCGATCGCACTGTCAGCCTTTACAACGGCGGGGGCGGCCGATGGCGAAAAAATTCACTTTTCTATTCCAAGTCAAGACTTACAGTCAGCACTGAATGAATTTGCAGTGCAGAGCAAACGGAATGTGCTTTTTTCTCCAGAAATCGCCGTATCGAAACGTTCCTCCGTATTGACCGGCGAGTACGATGTAAGAACTGCCTTGAACCTACTGCTGTCTGGTACAGGACTGACCTATCGAGCACCGGATGAGCATACATTCTTGATTGACCTGGCGTTAGCGACGACATCGAATGCCGGCGCTCCGAGTTTGACGGAATCGGTCCGCTTGACTTCGGCGGATGCACCTTCGAGCGCATCCCCAGGGGAACAAAGACAAAGATTGAATGCTCCGACGACCGTTAAAGACGAGCCTCCCGGTCTAGAGGAGATCGTCGTCACCGCGCAAAGACGCGAGGAGCGACTTGACAAGGTACCCATCAGCATCACGGCGTTTTCGCAGAAAACAATGGACGATCTTCACATTGAGAATTTCTCAGATCTCGCGAGTATAACGCCAGGTTTGATTGTGTCGACTCCAGCGGCGAGTAACCAAGACAATGGTGATGTGGCTATCCGAGGCATTTTCAGCGGCTTTAACGCGCCTACCACGCAATTCTACATTGATGAAACCCCCGTCGCTGTTAGAGTACTTCCCGGTGCCGGCCCGTTGAGTAGCCCGCGGCCGGATATCTTCGACCTAGATCGAGTCGAGATACTTAGGGGGCCACAGGGCACACTGTTCGGCTCCAGCGCCATGGGCGGCGCGATTCGTTACATTACGCCACAGCCTAACCTGACAGAGGAAAGCGGTTATGCGAAGGCGGACGCGGGCTATACAAACCGTGGAGATCTGAGTTACGAAGTAGGAGTTGCGTATGGAGCGCCGATCGTAGCCGGAACCGCGGGCTTCAGACTAAGTGCGTGGATTCAGGAAGAGGGTGGATGGATCGACCATGAAAGTCCGTTTACCGGAGATATTCTCAAACGTAACGCCAACTCATCGGATGCCTACGTAGTGCACCCTGCGTTCACCTGGGCTCCGGCGGCGGGACTGACGATAACGCCCTCCGTTTTCCTTCAGCATAACCAGTCAGAATTTCCGAGCACGTATTGGCGGAACTACCTCCCCAATCCGGAAGACGGTGCCAATGCGTCTGCGACTACCCAACCGGAGCCGGGGTCTGATGACCTGCGAGTGTCAAGCTTGGCAATCAAGTACGACTTCCATGGATTGGCGTTTCAGTCAGATACGTCGTACCTAGATCGAACTTCTGTCTATCTAAACGATTTCACTCACGCTGGGGAAGACATCTATTCAGGAAACCCGATTATTCCCGGTGTCCCACATTCATATACCAATTATGAAAATGACGACTCCTTTACACATGCTTGGCAGCAGGAATTCCGCCTCACTTCCCAAGATCCGTCGTCCAGAGTTACCTGGGTCGCCGGACTGTATTATCGCCGCGCGGTTCAGAGTCTTGTGCAGGCCATGCCGGGCAGCTTGGACCCGATTACGGAAGCCATCGCGGGTGAAAATACTTTACAATTTACCGGAATTCCGAACTATGTCCTCAACGGACACGTGCTTAATGCGTACACAAACTTTCAGGCAACCGATATTTCGGAGGCAGCGTTTGGTGACATCACAGTTGAAATCGTATCGCATCTTAAGGCCGATGTCGGCGTCCGGGTTGAGCATGCTGTCGTTGAGAATCAGCACCAAATCACAGCGGGTCCCCTCGATGGAGTAACCTATGTCAACGTGACTCTGCCGGACGAATCTGGGAACCCGGTGACACCGAGGTATGCTCTTAGCTACCAGTTCACCGATGATGACATGGCCTACGTGAGCGCGGCAAAGGGTTATCGGGCGGGTGGAGGCAATTCGGCCAACTCAACTGGAAATGCACTTTGCACCCCCTCGCTTGAGGCATTAGGGTTAACGTCGGTCGCGAGTTCTTTCAGCTCCGATAGTCTCTGGAGTTACGAAGTTGGCACGAAGGACTCCCTGTTTGATCGACGATTCGCCATCCAAGCGAGCGCCTACTACATTAATTGGAGCAATATACAGACTGCCGTAGCCCTCCCATCCTGCGCAGAAGATTTCACAACCAACCGAGGAAAAGCGGTGAGCAAGGGTTTCGACTTGCAACTGGCAGCGATCGTCGCGGACGGCCTGAAGCTGAGTGTTAACGTCGGTTATACGGATGCGTACTACCCGAATGCCGCCTTGGGTGCCCCGTCAAACGGTGTTACCCCCCTACTGAATGCGGCAGGCGACAAACTGGCGAACGTGCTGCCCTGGACCGCATCCACAGATGCGGAATACTCGCGCGATACCAGCGCCCTTTGGTCCGGATCGCGCTCCTACCTTCGGCTTGACTATCGATGGCTGAGCGCGGCGAACTCCCTAAATCCGAACGTGGCCGGATATGACCCGGAAGTAGGCCCGTACCAGAATTCAGCTTACGGTGTTCTCAATATTCGTCTTGGCGTCGTTCACGGAGGACTAGATCTCTCAGCGTATGTGAATAACGCGACCAACTCGGATCCGACCCTCTCCTACACCCATGACGTCTTTGCGGATCCGATGTTTTTCGCGACAGCGATCCGTCCACGCACCGCCGGTCTCACAGCATTTTATCGATTCTAGAACGGGGCGCAGCAATTGCGGGGGAGGCGATTCCAAGGAGCGATCATCGCTAACCTTTGTTTTGAGGCGTCGAATCGTGGCGCGAGGGCGCCTCTATCGGGTTGTTGCAAGGAAGATCGCTGTGCGTTGCCGCTGCGTCGCAGCCGACGGCGCCGCAAATGGGGAGTTCGACATCATCCATCATCTGCGAATGCGTGTGCCATTGGCTGGGGTGAGTCTTTTTCGAGCGATAGGGTCAACAGGGGCTCGAGAGAGAACAGTCGCATAGATTTGCGCCCTATCAGGTTGCAACAGCGATAGAGGCGTTACATGCACGGGACGGTAGGAGGATCAACGCGCGTCGTCTGGTCGTCGAAATTCGCTGCCTATTTAGGTACCGCAGGTGCCGCAGTTGGGCTTGGAAGCATCTGGCGCTTCCCCTATCTTGCAGGGACGAGTGGCGGAAGCGCATTCATTCTAGTCTTCGTTATCGCGTGCTTATTCATCGCTACGCCACTGCTGGCCGCGGAATTCTCCTTGGGCCGAGGGTCTCGTCTGAGCCCGCCTTATGCTGCCGGTGTCATTGCAATTGACGCCGGACTCAGTTCGTGTTGGAACGCGATTGGCATTCTCGGATCCACAGCCGCATTCCTGATTTTCTCTTATTACGCGGTTGTTGCAAGTTGGGTACTGGCCTACTCGTGGAAATGTGCTGCTGGTGTGCTCACACGTGCTGGAGTGCATCACGTGAGCGCTCTGTGGACTGACTTTCTCTCAAATCCATTAGAGGCTGCCGAGTGGCATGCTGCGTTCGTGATCCTCGTCATCGTGATCTCAGGTCGCGGGTTGCGGTTAGGCGTTGAAGTTGCAAACAGGATACGCGCCCCAGCGCTGCTGATCCTATTGCTGGGCTTGGTTATTTACTCGCTCTGCGTGGGAGATGTCCGTCACGGATTGACGTTCGCGTTTGCACCAAATTTCTCGGCTATCAGCCCGCAGGTTGTTCTGTCGGCAATTGGACAGGCTTTTTACGCGACCGGCGTGGGTCAGGCAATGATGATTGCGTACGGAGCTTACGTCGAGCGAGGCACCTCACTTGTGTACACCTCATTAGTGATTACGGGTTCCATCCTGCTGGTTTCATTGCTGGCCACCGTCATGATCTTTCCGCTAGTGTTTGGCTACGGTATGAATCCGGCGCAGGGTCCCGAGCTCGTGTTCGAGGTGTTACCACGAGCGTTTACTGAAATGCCGGGGGGCCGCGTCTTCGGCTCGCTTTTCTTTGTACTGTTGGTCTTGGCCGCGCTCATGCCTTCAATCGCGCTCCTTGAGCCGTTGGTGGCGTGGCTCGTTGAGCGGCACCACATGGGTCGAATGTGGTGCGTGTCATTGGTGGCAGGTAGCGCTTGGGTGCTTGGACTCGGGTCAGTGTTCTCGTTCAATCTCTGGTCTAGCTTTCATCCGTTGACGATAGTGCCTGCTTTAGCTGACAAGACCGTATTCGGTGCGATCGATTATATATCCTCAAATATTATGTTGCCGATTGGCGCGTTGTTGACCAGCGTATTCGTGGGATGGCGCCTCAGAGCTGCCTTTATAAACGGTGAGCTTTCGGAGACCTCTCCGCCTGTTCGCACTGCCTGCATTTGGCTTCTTCGCTACATATGTCCGCTGGGGATCCTGGCGGTATTCATCGCAAATCTAATTTGAGTCGCGTCACGGGCGGGTCAACCGTCAAGAGAAATCGTATTTCCATTCAAGGTGCACAGTCAAGTGGCTGCACATGACTAATTGACAGAGAAATTGATGCTTAAGCCAGTTGGTTGCGTGCGGTGGATCGTGATTGCCTGCACTTTCTGCGTTGCGGGTGTTTCGTATTTAGATCGTAACAACGTCTCGATCGCAGCTGCCGCTTTGCAGAAGGAGTTCGACCTTTCAAATGTTCAGCTGGGAGCCGTTTTCAGCGCCTTTATCATGGGTTATGCATTGATGCAGCCCCTTGCAGGCCGGATCGCCGATCGCTTCGGAGCATCGCGAGTCATCGCGGCCGGGATCCTGTGGTGGAGCCTTTTCACCGCCCTATTGCCCGCTCTTCCGATCGGCGTGCCCGGAGCAACGGGAATTCTGTTGGCCGTCAGATTTTTGTTAGGGGCCGGCGAGGCCGTAATCTTTCCCGCCAGCAATCGGCTGGTGGCCAATTGGATCCCATCTCGTGAACGAGGATTGGCGAACGGCTTGATTTTTGCTGGCGTGGGTGCGGGAGGAGGTATCGCACCGCCTTTGATGACCTTTGTAATGCTGAATCACAGCTGGCGTTCGGCGTTTTGGCTTTGCGCGTTGATCGGCCTCGCGATTGGCGCGCTATGGGTGGTATTGGTGCGCAATAGCCCAGAGGAGCAAAGAAAGATTAGTCTGGAAGAAGTAGCCTATATCAAATCAGGTCTCCCGCCTCGCACCGAAGATATACGTACCGCGTCGTGGGCGGAAACCATTTTGAATCGAAACGTTGCTGTGTTGACTCTGAGTTATTTCTGCTTTGGCTATGTCGCGTACGTATTCTTTACTTGGTTTTTTAAGTATCTTTCGGAGGTTCGGGGACTTAATCTAAAATCAAGTGCGTTGTATGCGACGTTACCATTCGTGGCCATGGCATTCGCGTCAATCCTTGGCGGTGTAATTTCCGACAAGCTCGTCAATCTTGTCGGGAAGCGGGTCGGACGTTGTGGCGTAGCGGGAATCAGCCTCATTTCTGCAAGCATGTTTATCTGGATGGCGACTCAAGTAGCGGATGCTCGCTTGGCGGCCTTGGTGCTGGCGGGCGGTGCCGGAGCACTCTATTTCGCGCAAAGCGCGTTTTGGGCTATCAGTGCCGATATTGGGGGCTCGTCGGCGGGATTTGTCTCGGGCATCATGAATATGGGTGCGCAGCTCGGCGGAATTATGACGGCTGCGCTAACGCCCGTAATTGCCAATGCATATGGTTGGACAGCCTCGTTTGCCGTTGCTGCAACTGTGTGCCTCGTGGGCGCGGTCGCATGGATCTTTGTAGATCCATTTTACGTGTTGGTGCCGGGGGTCATAAAGCGCACCCCGGCCGCGTGAGTGGAAAAATTATTCACAGCGCAAACGGGTGCTGGCTGCCGAAGTCTGTAAGCGATCGAGTAACTACGTGTAGACAAGCTAAATTGGAGAGGGTGAGTGAATCGGGATGTAAGAATGTCAGTCTTCTTCCACAATGGGAAGCGTAACAGGTTGCTTGCGCGTTCCGCCGAGCCACACTCCTCAACGCAAACGTGAAACGCCGAAAGACACTCGAGCAGGCCGTATTCGATGCAGTCGAACGGGAGAAAAAGCGGTTTGCAAGCGACCTGCACGACGGCGTCTGCCAGGAGCTCGCGGGTGTCGCGATGATGCTCGATGTGATACTCCCTCGCGTCGCCTCAGATGTTGCAGCGGAGATCAGATCCGTCTCCGAGCACATCCGACGGGTGACCCTCGACGCTCGAAAATTGGCGCTAGGGCTCGCTCCGATCGCCGTTGAGCGTGCTGGATTGGCTGGCGCCCTGGCGCTGCTTAAACTGGACGTGGAGACGCTCAGGGGTCCGACAGTCGTGGTTTCTGTGGACGAGCCATTTGCCCGCGAGCTGCCCCTCGATATGGCGGTCAACCTCTACCGCATCGCTCAGGAGGCGACGACCAATGCCCTGCGCCACAGTGGCGCCTCTCACATTGATATCTCAGTCGAGGTTTGCGGCGAAGGGCTTTTACTCGCTATCCAGGACGATGGCTGCGGAATCCGAGATATCGGTAGTGAATCATGGGGTCTCGGTATTAGGTCTATGGCCTCGCGGGCGGAGTGGCTCGGCGGCGAACTCAGGCTCTTGCGCGGCACTCTGCTGGGTACGAGAGTGCAGGTCATCGTGCCGATGGACTAGGGATTTTAGGATGAAGTGAGCGATCGAAGTACGGGTGTAGGCGTTTGACAAGCGCAAGGCTAAGCCATGGTTGCGTAGCGGTGCTACCGATGGCAAGGCGATGGGAGTTATCTAAGTGCCCGCGGCGGCGAGCGTGATGTTCCAGGGCAGGAGGGATTCGAAGTGATCGGCGCTGGTGGCCTTTGGGAGTTCGGCGAAGAGCCGCGAGAGGTAGGCATGTGGCTCGACGCCGCTCGCCTTCGCCGACTCGACCAGCGAGTATAGGCGCTCACCACCGCAGTCGGCGCCGGCGAAGAGGTAGTTTTTACGGTTATGCATGGCCATGCATAACCGCAATTATGCGCGGTCGATGATTATGCGGCGTTCGACAGGGAGGTCGCGTCGGTGTCCTAGGTTTTGCCGTATAACGCGCAGCTTTCGGGTCAAGGTTGCCGTGCATAATCAGTAATGTTCTTCTTCTGGCGTTATTACGCCCTGGAAGGAGAGCCCCACCATGACTCGCACGATGAGATCTCACGAGTTGCACATCCCTGCTTGGTTGAGTGCCAGCGAGTTGCAACCCCACGTCGAAGGATTCGTTAGCTATATCCGGGAGCGTGGATATTCCAAGAGCACGCTCCACGTGTACCGCAACGCCGTCGCTCATTTCGCTTACTGGATGACGGCGAACAAGATAACGTTGTCTAGACTCAATGAGGAACTGATCGAACGCTTCCTCTCGCAACACTTGCCCGCGTGCCGTTGCGGATCGCTGCGACAAAGATGGCCGCACACGGTCAGAGCGGCACTGAGGGTCCTTCTCCGTTTTCTGCGCGGGGAACGATTGCTCGGGACCGCTCGCCCCATCGATCCGCCAAGTATCACCCAGGAGCTGCGGAGCTTTTGGCACTACCAGGAGCATGTGTGCGGTCTGACTCAAGCGACACGCGAGATTTCTAGGCATCGCGTGCGCGCGTTCCTGATCGATTGTTTCGGCTGCAGCGCCATCCGCATGGCGAGGTTGCGAGAGAAGGACGTCACGGGATTTCTTACTCGCTACACCGTCAACTGCACGCCGCGCTCGCGTTCCGTGATCTGCCGATCCATTCGCGGGTACCTGCATTTCAAGGCTTTGACCGAACCTAACGCCGAGACGTTGTGCGGGCGGCTGCCAAAGTTTGCGCAGTGGCGGCTGGCATCGCTTCCCAAGTCCCTTTCCGCAGCCGAGAGCGAGGCGGTGCTTACGCCTGCAAAGGCAATGACGCCGTCAGCCGGCGTGACTACGCCATCTTGCGTTGCCTGCAGGATCTGGGACTGCGTACCGTCGAAGTGGCCAGACTGCAGCTCGATGACTTCGACTGGAAGGCCGGTACCGTGCAGATTCGCGGTAAAGGTCATCGGGTGGATGCTATGCCCGTGCCGGCTTCGACCGGCGACGCGATTGTTGCCTATATTCGTAACGGCCGGCCGCGCGGTGCAGGCCGAGCATTGTTCTTCCGCCATAGGCCGCCTCACTGGACGCCTGCCACAGTATTCGTTGTACGGGC
>Ga0182015_10004844_pt1 | contig 14270 bp, 25 predicted proteins | sample 712P3MmetaG_FD_120478 | JGI IMG/M metagenome (GOLD analysis project Ga0182015, IMG submission 120478) | Permafrost microbial communities from Stordalen Mire, Sweden - 712P3M metaG | ecosystem: Environmental > Terrestrial > Soil > Wetlands > Permafrost | place: Sweden: Stordalen | collected...
CACGGGGCAATTATTGGCCCTCAATGTATGTAACCCAGCGAGGAGTTCGCGATGACCAAGAAATCGTCGAAAGTGCCCGCATTTCTTTTTGATTTGGACGGCACCCTGATCGATAGTCTATCAGCATGTACTGGCGTGGCGGGAAGCGCTGGAGCGCGGCGGCATAACGCTATCGGTTTGGCGCATTTCACCGCCGCATCGGTTCACGCGCGACGATGTGGAACGAGCGAAGCCTGATCCCGATCTCTTCCTTGCAGCTGCCGAAAAACTGGACGCGGACATAACCAACTCGATTGTTGTCGGGGACAGCGTCTGGGATTTGCTGGCCGCCCAACGCGCGCGGGCTCTAGGCGTTGGATTGCTCTCCGGCGGTTACGGGCAGGATGAACTGGAACGGGCGGGCGCTTATCGTGTCTACCAGGATCCGGAAGACTTGTTCAAACACCTCAACGAAGTGGGTGTGCGAACTTTGTCGTAAAGATGCTCACTTCCTTCTTAGCTGTGCTTGCCCCTTTGCCAGATGGATTCGTTTTTTCGGGCCTAGAGTGCGCGCTTGCGATCGGAAACGCCCTCTGGCTGAGTGATTTTTGCCAGTTAGTTCGGTCCCGATGGGAACCACGAGCTTGTCGAACGAGTAGGCTGGCTCGGTAATCCGGCCGTTTATCGGCTGGCCGACCTCTTCGATTTTCAGTTCTTTGTCGATGACGACCAGAAGCGGCGTGTTCTTCAGCACGCTGAGCGAGACGGTTTCGGGAGCCTAGTATCTGGCGGGCTCGGAACCTCGATTGTGATTCCAACCAAGTCGCGCTTATCTTGACTAGCAGGAACTCCCTGAGCGGAAAATACCTGGAACTGCGTTGTTCGTCGGCTGCTACATTTTCGAATTTGTCGAGACGCCGCGAAGGGAAAGGAATTCTTATGAGACTTATGAACGGGCAACGGTGGCATTGCGAGCACCCTAGTTGGGAAATACAAGTTCCGGGATCGAGCGAGGTAGATGACGGAATCAATCCGCGGTGTTCTTTAGTCGTCATGGAGTTGGGACGGTTCCTCAAGCCCGAAGTCTTGCTATTTCTGGTGACCGAACAACCCAGTGTTCAGGTCGAGAATGAAGCTTTATCAAATGGAATAGATACGGTGTTCGAGAAGGGTCATGAGTTCCCTTCGCTGGTCATGAATACCCGAGCAGTCAGGAGCTAGAATGATCATGGTTTCGCGGCGGGACCTACCGATCACTGTATTGTTAGCTGACGACACCGATGCCGTGCGCTCGGATATCAGGCGCATTTTGGGAAAGGATTTCCGCATAGCGCTCGTGGGACAGGCCGTCAATTTCTCACACACTCTTCAGATGTGCGCCAATTTGAAGCCTACAGTCGTACTGCTGGAGCTGCACATGCCCGACGAAAGAGAATTTGCCCCTGCGCTTGTTAAGTCCCGGCTTCTTCTTTCCGCCAAACACGTGTTGGCGATGTCAATTTGGACGGATCAAAAGTCCAGCGAACTTGCCACCAGCTATGGGGCTACAACTTTACTGGACAAGACCAACCTCGGCTTTCAACTGGTCCCGGTAATCTTGCAGTTGTCTTAGCAGCAAAGGTTCTGCCGTCTGCCGTACATTTCAGTGCTGAAGCATTCCACTCCCTTTGCGCGCAACATCGCGGCCGTTCACTTCTCGATGCATGGGACGGCTCTTCACTGGAGGACCGGTTCTGCTAGGCCGGCCTGAAGCAGCTGAGTGAATTGTTCGGCGGTCAGGGGACGGCTGAAGGTAGCGTTGTCCTTCCGCACAGTGGGGGGCCCGAAGGAATGCGAACCGTTCCGGCGTTTCGATGCCCTCGGCAATCACCCGTTGCTTGAGGTTCTTGCCCATATCAATTATGGCCATGATCATGGCCGAGTCATTCGGATCGCCAGAGATCTGTTGGACAAAGGACTGGTCAATCTTTAGGACATCGATGGGAAACTGTCGGAGATAGCTGAGGCTGGAATAGCCGGTGCCGAAGTCTTCCACGGCGAGGTGACGGCGGGTTTGCGGAGAGACTGTCTGCATCCGTAACGCGGATCTCCGTGCCCGTGACTCGCCCGATGATTTCCCCGTGGACGCCGTGGTGAAGGCGGCGGACCTGCGAGGGAGAAAGCGGATGGGGATCAGCAGCAGAACCTGGCCGACTAGTTCGCATCACGAGCAGCAGTAACCGTCGGGCGGTTCGAGAGAGTTCAGAACGGAGGAGCCGCTGTCCAAACGAATTGGGACAACGCGCGGTCTTTGCGCACGCGTTCAATGGGGAAAACCTGTCCATGGATCACGATATAAATTCCCGGGGGGAGAAGGCGGATGGCGAGGAGGCTTTCCGTAAGATTCTGCAGGCCATCGCTGCCTTCAAAGCCCAGCGGCGTCATCGCTCCGGTCAGGACCACGGGGACGCGCAACTCGGGTAGCGCCCTTTCGAGATACAGCCCGCTTTGGATCATGGTGTCGGTGCCGTGGGTAACCACGATCGGTGCCTGCTCCTTCAGAATTGCGCGCACCATCCCCAACAACAAAACGCGATCCTGGTCGGTCATCTCCAGGCTGTCCTTGTTCATGAGCGGCACAATATTGATTTCCGCGTCGGGCAAGCGCAGGAGTTTCAGATAGCGGTCGATCTTGCTTGAGACGTTGGCGACGGCGCCGGTCCCTTCGGAATAGACTTTTTCGATCGTGCCGCCGGTGGTGATGAGATAGATGACTTTCATGAATCTCCCGACGAGGCGAGACTGTGAACAGTGCCTGCGTCCTGTTCTCGCAAATTGATCGATAGAACATGCACGATTTTGGCTAGGTTCGCGACAATACGGTCAGATTGCTCCGGGTCCGCCAGGATTTCGATGGTCATGCGCATCTTCGGGGAATCTTGGGGGCGGCGCATGGTGAGTCCCTGGATGGGGATGGCCAAGCGGTGAAAGAGCAACACCGTCCGGGCCAGCAAGTCGGGATGATTTTCGGCCGAAACCACAAAGGTGAGCTCTTTCAACATTCGATGACGTTCAGCGCCAGGCCTCCGAGCGCCGTTTCTTTGTAGCGCGTCTGCATGTCCAAGCCGGTTTGGTACATGGTGCGGATGACCTGGTCGAGCGAGACCCTGTGCCCGGTGGTTTCCTTCATGGCCATGCGCGCGGCGTTGACGGCCTTGACCGCCCCAAAGGCGTTGCGTTCAATGCACGGAATTTGCACCAGTCCTCCGACGGGATCGCAGGTCATCCCGAGGTTGTGCTCCATGGCGATTTCCGCCGCATGCTCCAGTTGTTCATTGCTTCCGTTCAGTGCCGCGACCAGTCCACCCGCCGCCATGGAACAGGCCACGCCGACTTCGCCCTGGCATCCGACCTCCGCGCCGGAGATGGATGCGTTTTCCTTGTAGAGCACGCCGATTGCGGTGGCCCCCAGGAAATAGCGATAGATTCCTTCTTGGGTTCCTTGCAGGAATCGCATGTAGTAGTGCGCGACGGCGGGGATGATTCCGGCGGCTCCGTTGGTGGGCGCGGTCACGACGCGGCCGCCCGCGGCGTTTTCTTCGTTGACGGCGATGGCCCACACGTTGAGCCAGTCCATGCCACCGAGCGGATCTCCCGGTTGATCTTGTCGAAGCGTCTCGGCCATTTCCGCCGCCCGGCGGCGCACCCCGAGTCCTCCGGGCAGCTCGCCATGGGTTTCCAGTCCGCGCGCCGCGCATTGCTGCATGACGCTCCAGAGGCGCCGGATGCCGTCGCGAATCTCTTCGATCGGTCTCCAGGTCATTTCGTTGGTGAGCATGACGAGATGGATCGGAAGGCTATTTTCCTCCCCGATGGCGAGGAGTTCCGCGGCGCTGTGGAACGGGTAGAGAACGGCCCGGCTATCATAAGCAGAGGCGTTCTCTCCTTCTTCGGTGATAAAGCCGCCTCCCACGGAGTAGTAGACGCGACTATCGATGGCTTGGGCGTCCACGTCAGAAGCCGTGAACCGCATGCCATTCGAATGCCCTGGCAGGAGCGCATCCTTATTAAAGATGAGATCCGCAGCCTCAAAAGGAACGGGGTGCAGGCCGAAAAGCAGGAGTTGCCGGCTGGCGCGGATCCCGTCGATTAGTCCTTGGACCTCCGCGGGCTCGGTCTGGTCTGGCTGCTTCCCGAGCAGCCCGAGGAGGATGCCGCGGTCGGTGCCGTGCCCGAGGCCGGTCAACGCGAGCGAGCCGAAGAGCTCGACCTGGACACGCGCGACCCGGGGAAGCAGTTCGTTGTTCGAGAGCCTTTGGGCAAAGCGGTAAGCCGCCCGCATGGGACCGACGGTGTGGGAGCTCGAAGGCCCGATCCCGATTTTGAAAAGGTCAAAGAGACTTGTCCGCATAAGAGAAGCACCTACAACACAACGTATGGAGTGAATAACACAATTCTCAAAACTCAGAATTTAATAATGCTTATGCGAAGTTCAATGACGCGAGAGATTCGAGGCATTAATGCCGGGATAAACGGAATCAAATTGCGCGACAGTAGATTTCCGCTTATGACTTCTAAAACCACTCAACCTCAAGCGACCTGCTTGGGGGCAACCGATGGGAACGCAGCACGGAGCGCCCTGGTCCATCCGGACACGCTCCGGCTGCGTTCCTTCTTTCACACGCATTTGCGTGGCGTGGACGACAGCGGCGGACGGAAGACCACGGCGAGCGGTGGCGGGAAAAGCTGAGGGAAGGGACACTGGGAAATGACCAAAAGCGATTTGCTTACGTGCCTCGAGGAAGCGATTGCCGAGAGGAGCCTGCTGAAGCACCCCTTCTACCGGGACTGGCAGGCGGGGAAACTGAGCCGTGCGGCATTGCAGGTGTATGCCGCGCAGTACTACCAGCAGGTGCGTGCCTTTCCCGAATACCTGCAGTGCTTGTTGCATCGCGCCCCGGCCGACCTTCGCGAGATCGTGATCGAAAACCTGGACGAGGAAGAAAACCCGGTCGCGCCGCACCCGAAACTGTGGCGGGATTTCGCTGCCGCGGTCGGTGTCGACGAAGCGGCGCTGGCCTACGCGACGCCTTTGTGTGAAGTGCAGACGCTGCATACCGGCAGCTCTGCAGCGAAGCTCCGGTGGCGCACTGCGTGGCGGCGCTGTACGCGTACGAAGCACAGGTACCGGAGATCGCTACGGCGAAACTCGAAGGTCTCCGCGCGTTCTACGGGGTCACGGCTTCCGAAGGGCTGGCCTACTTCACGGTTCATAAAGAAGCGGACAAGGTGCACCGTGCCGCGTGGCGCGGTTGGCTCGAGCGGCACGCATCGCGTTCCGCGGGCGAAACTGGCACGCCGGACTTAGCGGGAATCGTCACCGCAGCGCGGCGGGCGCTCGACGGCCTGTGGGGCGCGCTCGATGGCATATACGGATTGCCGGCCTGATCTGATTTCCCGACTGGCATTGGTACAACGAGGCTCCCCCGTGAGGATACTCCAAGGTAGGGGTGTAGGAATCCCTCTGCTGCTCGTCAACCGACAACCGGAAGGATTCGGTGCGTCCATCGACGCGTACCGGACTCCTACAACAGCGAAGGTAGTGCGTTCATGGAACTCATGCAGCTCGAGATGTTTGTGGCGGTGGTGGAGGAAGGCAGCGTCCGGGCCGCTGCGGAGCGCGTGTTTCGCACCCAGCCTGCGGTGAGCATCGCCATCAGCAAGCTCGAACGGGAGTTCGAAGCACCACTCTTCGATCGTTCGAAGCGGCAGGAGTACCGGCTCACGCAGGTTGGCGAAACGCTCTATTCGCACGCCACGCGCATGCTCGGTTTGCGGAACGATGCGATTTCGGCGCTGGGGGACATCCGCAGTCTTCGGCTCGGCCGCTTGCGGATTGGCGCGAACGAAAGCATCAGCGTGCACTTGCTGCCGAAGCTGGCGGACGCGTTTCTCAGCGAGTACCCGGGCATTCGCTTGGAAGTGAAATGCGAACGGTCGAAGAGCCTGCTCACCGACCTGAAAGAGCGCAAGCTCGATCTTGCCCTGCTGTCCTTCCGTCCCGAGGACGCCGATCTCGAAGCGAAGTTCATCCTGCAGGACGAATTGGTTTTGATCACCAGTCCGGCGCACGCGCTCGCGGGCCGCGGCCGTGTCGGCATCAAGGACCTGGGCGAGGAAGCGATGATGGTGATGGATGTTTCGGAGTCCTCGCCGTGGCACCGCAAGATCGCCGACGCGTTTGTGCAGTTCCAGATTCCTCTCAAGCTCACCGTCGAGAACGCTCCGATCGAAACCATCAAGAAAATGGTGGGGATCGGGTTGGGTGTCGGGTTCGTGCCACTGATGGCGGTGCGGGAGGAGAGGGACAACGGGACGCTGGCGGTGGTGGAAGTGGACGGATTTCGCCTGGAGCGTTCTGTCTGGCTGGTTCGCCGCCGTGCCTTGCAATCGTCCGCCGCGAAAGTGTTCATGCAAACCGCCGTATCCCTCGGACAGCAGATGGCCGGGAAGGCGCCCGCGGTTCTCCCCAAAGGCGAGCCAAACACTGCTCCCGGCCTCGCGAAGCGAAACAAGATACTGGTGGTAAAACGGCAGGCGTGACCGCGTGCGCGGAATCGATTGGCTGGCGCTCGCGTAGCTACGACTCAATCCGGCGAGGATCAAATACTCAGAACCGCCCATTCTGCCCACGCGTTGTTGATGAGCACGCTGGTATCGCTTCCCAGGAGATTGGACAAATAAGTCTCACTGTTTAAGTTGTCTCCCTCGGTCCTTGCTGCGGTCATCGGCGGAAACAGGAAAAGGGGTAGATAGCTGTTTTTTTCGAATAGATAGGAAGAGATGACGGCAGCCAGGGCGATGGAGTCCCGATCGACAATACAGAGAAATCGACCGATGAGAGCTGGAGTTCTCGCAGCATCCGCCATGTCAGCATTGTAGCATAATTGCCAAAACCTCCATATATGGTGTATTGGACAACTAAGACGCATTGCTGATTGTCATACACATCGTTTATGATACTTTTGGCTAGCATGAACCTACAAGCTCGAGTTGATTGGTACAAGAAACGTGGCTTCCAGACGTTCGAAGCCGAAATCATCCTTCTTATTGAGGAAAGCGCCGCAGCACTGTTCAACTCGTTTCCGGATCGCTTCATCTTATTTGGAGGAGCGACTCTGGTGCTCTTCTATGAAAGTCCGCGACTGTCCCGAGACTTGGATCTGCTCGCCTCTCCCGGTGATTTACCGCGGTCGGACGAAATCGCAGCCGTCGTGGTGTCCGGCATTCAACCGATCGCCGAAACGTTTGGCCTGGGAGAGTTAGAGTTTCGCACGGACATGGCGAGTCGCGACTTTACGAAACATTGGGTATTGGCCAACCAGAGGCCTCTGTTCAGCATTGATCTGACCAGAATTGGCGGCAGCGTTCTCGAAACGCAGATCGTCAAAAAGAGTATTGCGAATGTTCCCGAAAAAATAGTCCTCACTCCCAACGAGAACTATCTCCTGTTTCAGAAATGCGAGACGTTCCTGAACCGACGTTACGTCAAAGCTCGGGACGCCTTCGACATTCATTTCCTGCTTTCACGGGGAGCGAAAATGGATGAAGGTCTCGAAGCACATCTCGAAGACTTCCTGAGAATGAGAGAGATGGACGAAGAGTCGGTGGAGACGCGGATTGAAGGTATCACCGTCAAGGTGTGCACCGCCGAACTCAGAACGGTCTTGCCCCTTAACGTGTTTGAGGACCTCGCCAAAGACGCATTCGAATCCATCCGCCGTTCGCTTCGGCTGGTTTTCTCGAAGTCACTCCGGGAGGCTCAGGAATGAATTGGACCACGATTCTGACCGAAGAAGCCCGTGAGAATTGCATCTTGCGTACGGACGACTTGGCACGGAAACGCCAATTGTCGGTCACTGCCGTGCGCAACGCCCTGAGGCGCTATGAGCTGCGGGGATTGGTTGAACGCGTTTCCACGAAGATTTATATCAACCATCTGAATCAGCAATTTTCGCCGCGTGACCTGGTCAACATTCTCCGGTCTGAGTCATACATCTCCCTGGAGTCAGCATTGGTCGACAAAGGGATCACCAGCCAGAGTCCTTCCGTGCTCACCTGCGTGACGCCGGGCTATCCGCAATCCTTTCGCGGCAGGTCGGTAAGTATCGTGTACCGAAAAATCTCTGCAGAACTCTATTGGGGAATGGAAGCAAAATCAACTCGCTACAACAAATATTTTGTTGCGGAGCCCGAGAAAGCGCTGCTCGATTGGATTTATCTGAGCCGACAAGAAGGGCTTCCTACGGCGCTCGATGAACTTCACTTGCAATTCCTAGACCTTGCGAAGCTCAGGGATTATGCGGATCGATTCCCCGGGACGGTCCGGGAAGTCGTAAGGGAAATCCTTGTTAACCGATCGTTAGCGCCGGGAAATCAGAGTCTCGATCATCCGAGAGCAGGACGCTGATGATTCATGCAAAGTCGGAGGCCATTTCACTGCGCATTTTCGTTCTTTAGCGCGTCGTTTACGCTTCCATCCGAATTTGTAGTTTACACGCCTGGTTACAAATTGATTCCTCCGGACGGAATCGAGCAACGAGTGGACGCGAGCTTGGAAGGGGTTCAATCGCCGAGAGAAGATCGAGTGCATTTGGATTCCGAGGGAGGGGCGCGAGCCACGTCTCCAAAAACGCGTTATCTCTCGAAATGCCCGCCGCCGGTAGTCGCAAAATAATTTAGCGCGTCGAGATCATTGTTCCAATGCAATCGTGCAGCCAATCGAGATGGTTGTATTTGCTGGGACTTACGAAGAAAGAGGCCGCCGACATTTCAGAAGTGCCGGCTTATCAGAAATATTCAGGAAGGTTTCGACGAGGAGGTTCTTCGGACGAGCGATTCGACCTAACTAGAGAGAGACAAATTGCGCATGACTCTGAAGAGAAAGCCGTGAGCCTAAGGTAGGAGTAAAGAAAAGAGACAATCTTGGAAAAGCGCTTGCAGCCGTTCTGTAATCTGTTTTAGCTAGCAGATTGAACTTTGAACCGGCTCTTTCTAATTTGCAGGTTTGCAATTTTTGAGTCCAGCGTCTGCCGCGGAATCCCCAGCTTCGCAGCCGCACCGGACGGACCCGAGATGCGGCCCTGGGAGTCCGCTAATGCGGCTTCAATGACTTCTCTTTCTCGGTCGGCGAGTGTGGCGACCAGGGGTGCTGTAAAGCCGGAAAGCCGCGGCGTCGTACGCTTCAGCCAAGTGTCGCTGACCGAGAGCGTCTCTCCCGCGCACAGAATCACGGCGCGCTCAATAACGTTCTGCAGTTCGCGGATGTTCCCCGGCCACTCGTACCCTTGGAGCATTGCGATCGTCCCTTCTTTTGTGCTGCTGATTTTCTTGCCAGCTTTCTTGGCGTAGCGCTCAATTAGGTAGTCCACGAGTAGGGGTATGTCGTCCATCCGTTCGCGCAGCGAAGGCATCTGGATTGGGAAGACGTTCAGCCTGTAGAACATGTCTTGCCGGAACGTGCCGGTAGTGACGGCGGCCTTCAAGTCGCGGTTTGTCGCCGCTATGATGCGAGCATCCACGGAAATGGGGTGGCTGCTCCCCACGCGTTCAAATTCTCGCTCTTGAATCACTCGCGCCGTCATCCAGGCGGTGGCCCGGCGCGACAACGCTCGGCTCGTACTTGACGGGATGACCGCGGCAAATGATCTCGGCCTAACGACTGCAGTTCCCGCACGAATCGAAGTTCTCGTGGACGCGCGGCTCAAACCGATTCGGCTTGGAAATCAAGTGATCCATTTCAAGACGGCTGCGCCAAGCCGACTGTTCTGGGCGGGACGTCCTGCGATGCGAATCGTGCAAGCGCTTTACTGGATGCAGGACCTGCTAGCGAAGCCAAACGAACGCCAAAAGGCCTTGCAACAACTCCCAAAAGTGCTCGTTGATCCGAAAGCGGGACGAACCATCGAGGATGACCTGGAGAAAGCTTTTTCCGCGCTGCCCATCTGGATGCAAGAATTCGTCACGGAACTCGTTCAAGGAGCGCGACCGGACGGCGTGTCGAAGGAAGAGAGCGCGTGAAGGAAGGCTTCCAGAAGTTTCTTGCCGCATCGGAACCGGAGCGGCTCGATGCATTCTTGGCCGCATCGCAGCGTCTCGGCGCGAACGTGCAGTATATCGAAAAAGATTTCTGAGTCTGCTGGACTCTATCACCACCGCCAGTTTTTGCGCCCGGCCTCATGCGCGAGCGTCGTATTGATGCGACGTTCCGCAGGCTTGCCGCCTGCGTCCGCGAGCTCGTGCCAGCAACTTGCTGAACCATTTCTCGACCCCACTGTCCGCTGCGTACGCTTACAGCGCGAGAGGCTGTGCAGGATGGAGGGCCTTTCCTGAAAGGGCCCCTGCTTCGCCTTGAACGTTCTCATTTCCCGTCCCTCTTCGGTTTCCCTTCCGCCAGCTTCAAGAGATCTTCGGGCGTGATCTGCTTGTCGACAATGGTGCGAAAAGCGGCGCCGAACGCGGAATCCTGCTCGGCGAGTTTTTTCAAGTCTTCGACGGGAGCACGGAAGTCGTGCTGGCGAAGATTTTCCAGGGGCACGTCGAGGACAGACGCGCGCGATATCTTCCAGCACCGGGTCAGAGGGAAATCGGCGTCCCAGCTCAATGTCGGAGATGAAGGCGGCGGACTTACCCCCGAGCCTTTTGGCGAAATCCCGGAGAGACAGATCCTTTTGCTGTCGCAATTCGCGAATGTACTCACCGAGCGGTTTCATACTGTAAGCTTACACTGCGTAGTGAATTCGAGATGAGACTTGTGCGCTATTGTTGCCTGTTGATGATGTTTTTATCCCTTCGATGAGGAAATTGTGGTCTAATGGTGCAGGATGAGTGATGAAGATTTTACAGAAAAACGGTTCTGCGATGAGGATTTATCGCAGGTGATGAGACTTTCCTCCAGCTCGCCAAGCTAATAATCAATGTTACGGAGTAAAGGATGGCTGCTACAGCAATCGGGCTGCACGGATTGATTGATGCGCTGGGGTTGAAGACGCCGGCGCCGGTGGTCCGCTCTGAGGCTAACGCCGGAACGAGACGTACGGTAGTCACCGCCGAGCGAGTTCTCGAACAATATCCGACGCGCTATGCAACCGCAGGAACGGCGGGCAATCTGCGGTTCGCGATGCGTTATGAGCCGATCGATTTAGGAGCGCTATCCGCCATATTTGAGAAGGTCGACAAAAGCGAGTTGGAGGGCTGGATCCGGTCGGAGCCTACCGGTATCTTTGCCCGACGGGCCTGGTATTTGTACGAGTTCTTGACCGGCAGGACGCTGGACATTCCGGACCTCATTCCTTCGGGCTACGTCGAGCTGCTCGACGCTGACCTTCACATAGTCGGACCTACGACGCAGGTGCGGCGACAGAGGATCAACGACAATCTTCTTGGAACGCGCGACTATTGCCCGCTCGTGCGACGGACCGAAGCGCTGTCAAATCTTATGGCGCTCGATCTGGCGGGAGAAGCCAGGAAGATCATGGAGAGTTGCGATCCGGCAATCCTGGCCCGTGCGGTGCACTATTTTTTCACCAAGGAGACCAGATCCTCGTTTGCCATCGAAGGGGAAGTTCCAGGCAAGGAACGCACGGCTCGATTCGTGAAGGCGCTCGAGAAAGCTTCGGAGTTTGACGCCACGCGGAAGGAAGCGTTCGTGCAGCTGCAGAATGCCATTGTCGACCCGCGGTACGCACAACAGGACTGGCGTACGACCCAGAACTATGTGTCGCAAATGTTGCGTGACTACTCGGAGGACGTGCACTTCGTGTGCCCGAAGCCGGAGGACGTCGGAGGCTTGATGAACGCATGGATGAATCTGGAGGCACGCCTCGAAACCTCTGGCCCGACGGATGCCATCGTCGCCGCCGCTGCTGCTGCATTCGGGTTTGTTTTCATCCACCCCTTCGAGGACGGCAACGGACGGATCCACCGGTTCCTGGTGCATCACATGCTGGCGAAGAGAGGACTCACACCCGAAGGAATTTTATTCCCGGTGTCCGCTGCGATGCTTCGTGACCGCGGGGCGTACGATCGTGTACTCGAAGAGTACTCCTCATCGATATTTCCCTTCATTGACTATGACTTGGACAAAGCAGGACAGATGACGGTTCGCAACGACACGGTTCGCTTGTATCGCTACTTTGACGCCACGGCTCATGCCGAGTATCTGTACCGGTGCATTGAGGATACGATTCGCAGAGATCTGCGTGACGAGGTGGGATTCCTGAAAGTATTTGATGGCGCGGTGCAAAAAGCCATGGAGATTGTCGACATGCCGGATCGCCGGGCGGCCTTGCTGGTTCGACTGATTCTGCAGAATAAAGGAAAGCTGTCGGGCGCAAATCGTCCGTCGTTTCCGGAGCTGCGCGACGAGGAAGTGCACCGCATGGAGGAAGCGGTGTGGCGGATGTGGGAAGCAGAGCATGCAAAGTCTGATGAGGACGCTTAGTGAGACGAGCGCTCGTCGTGGTTGCGACTCCGGTAGGGGTGTCCGCGCAGTGGAAGTATTCGAATCGCAGCGCTGGTGGAGCTGACGAGGACGGGTTTATGGTGCACGAATGTGGATTTATCCAGATAAGTTAAGCGCTTGCCAGGGCATTCTGGGCGAGAGCGTACAGATTGCCCGATCAACGGGCTTGCCGTTCGCTGTTGTAGGTGGCTGGAGTCCCTTCTATCTCAACAATCCTGCGGGTCTTCATCCTGGTTCCAAGGATGTGGACCTTCTCTCTGCCGAAGCGGTCGAGGTTAAAGGCTTGGAGGAGGTGGTCCGCCGATTTCTGGCTCACGGCTAGCTTCCTTCCGCCAAACACGACTTCCAACTGCTCCGGATTGCCGGAGGGGAGATTCTGAATTTGTGTTCAATGTGGACTTGCTGCACCCGAAAGAGTCGACGATGCCGCGAGGCGAGAGCCTTTTCGTGGACCACCTGGAATTGCCCATGCCGGAGTCGGAGTTCATCAGGCAGCACCATTTTGTCCGTTCCATTGCGTTGCCCAGCGCTCAATTCATTTTCGATTTCGACCGGATCGCTCAGAAATCCATACGTTGCCGCTTTGTCGATGGCCAGGAAGCGGAGGTTACCGTGCCTCTGGCCGACGAAGCAGCGATTCTTGTCACGAAATCGGAGAGCATGCGGGGAAACAAACGTCCACGCGACCCATTGGACATTTATCTGGCGATTGCCTTTTGCAGGGACCGTAGCGAAACCGCTTCCTTCTTTCGAAATGTCTTGAAAAAGGAGCGGCCGGAGATCTACAACACGGTGCTGGAGGACCGGATCTGTCGGGCTGCTCAATCAGAACCCAGGCAGGGTAGTGTTCCGTTTCATTTAACGTTCGCGAACGACTTGCAGCTATTGATGCCCGTCCAAGTGGGCTTCCACCTGGTGTTGCGTCGACCCATTGAGACCACCCGACTTATCGGGCACTTGGATTATTTCCGAGGAGCCCGTCAATTGCCCAACGCTTGTCACACGAGCACGGCTTGAACTGGACGGCGGGGACTAGCATGGGCTAACAGGGTTGGATATCCCATATAGAAAACTAAGGTTGGCTGCCACATCGAATCACCAGTTATTTCATTAAGCAGGGCCGTACGGGAGGCCGGTCTGCCCAGCGCCCGTTCATGATCCACCATTTCAACGACCTCGTTACAGGGCCGCGCAGCGAGACCACGGGCGGTCGCTAAAAGGTGGGCGCGCTGCCAGATTCGGCCTACCCGCAAACACTGCTCCTGCTCGTAGCGGTCGCGTACGGCGATAAATCCGATCAACGGCGCGCTGAGTATCAGATTCAAATAGCCATTCTTCTCGCTATGCGTGCCGGCCAATTGCAACATTCGTGGAGTCATCATTTTGACAACCGCGTTGGCGATGGGAGGAAGGCCGAAAGCGTCAATGGTCAGGCCATCGCGATGTTCTTGCACGGAACTCCATTTCATGCGGACCCAGCGTTCACTTCCACTCTGGACGTCGGGATCGGAATAGATTTCCGTGTTTGCGGCGGAACTTACTTCGGCGATCTTTTTTCGATCAACTTCGGCGGTGAACAAAAACAGCTTCGCGTCCGCATCATCGCCCGCCAGACGGCCGAGCGCTTCCAGGAAATCAGGCGGGATTGGCTTATGCGGGTCGTAAGGGCCGCGATTGGTGTGGCGCAGCGGAATGGCATCGTACAGTTTACTCTCATCACGTTTTCCAGACGCCAGATCCACACGGGCTAGGAGCCGTGGTTTGGGATCGGCGGGGATCGGCTCAAGCC
>Ga0182015_10004846_pt1 | contig 14265 bp, 12 predicted proteins | sample 712P3MmetaG_FD_120478 | JGI IMG/M metagenome (GOLD analysis project Ga0182015, IMG submission 120478) | Permafrost microbial communities from Stordalen Mire, Sweden - 712P3M metaG | ecosystem: Environmental > Terrestrial > Soil > Wetlands > Permafrost | place: Sweden: Stordalen | collected...
ACAATCGGGAGCAAGGTGGCACGCGCAATACGATTCGTCCGTGCCGGCTTCGGTCAACAATACCCAGGTGTCCGCGTCGGGGATTTTGAACAGGGCGGGAAACGCCCAGCCCACCGCTTTTGCCCGCGAATTCGGGGGCGGGTCGCCTGGCGACACATGAAAATAAAAGTCTTCATATGCCGGCGTGTAAGGGCCGGCTGCGTGATACGGTTGCATCCAACCGCGCGCATTCGCCGGAATCGTAAAGCGGGTTGATTCCGATTTGATGATGCGGAGTTCACCGGGGATGCCCGTGAGCTTGTACCGAAACGCCACCCCTTCGTCGCTTGCGGCAAGTTCGATTTCAATCGGCACATTTTTGGAATTATGAAAAACCAAAGTGCGATGATTCACCATGTGGTCAACATGCGATAACGTGCCGGCGAACAATTCGTATTTTTCGCGACGATTTTCAATTTGCTCCGCGCGATCAAAAATGAGTGAATGGTCAAGCTCCTGATCGTCGCTTAGCAGGCCAAGTTGTGATGTTTGGATGACGATCCTTCCTAACCGCCGAACCTCATAGCCCAGTCTTCCGCCATCAAGTGCGACAGAAATGCTGCATCTACCATCAGGTGAGTTTAGCTGCCAGAAATTGTTTTCGGCCGCTACGGAAATACCTTCGACAAGAAGATTCAGCGCAATTGCAAGTAGAACAAAGCGTGACATGAATGTCCTGGTTATTTAATACGGCAATGACATCGAAGCGTCACCATGTCCGCGATCTCTCGTTAACAGTCGAATTACGATTTGAGTTCGATGACGCTGGCTTCAACCGCCTGCGAGCACGAAGGCACCAGACCATCGCGCATCAATGCTTCGCCGGTGAAAGTCTTGCCTTCCTGCGGCATCGCAGCGCGACCCGGCACTCGATTCAATTCCTGAACCGTATAGTTCTTCGCTGGATCAAGCCCTTGCGGATGCACTGGTGATTGCGGGCCATCTTTCAACTGAAAGGCGAAGACGACAGCCCGCACATGGTCGGGCGAGACGAAATCCAGCGCTCCCCGGAAACTGTTGTGTGGATTTTCAAGCCGATACAAATCGCCTAGCGCCGTGACATCGCGGATTTGCTTGTAAGCGTCCGTGGCACGGGCGCATATGGCTTTGTCCGCCGCGGATAACTTGTTCAAATCCAAATCCATGCCAAAACACCCGCTCATAGCCACACTGCATGTGAAGTGGAGCGGACGATTGCCCCACCGCGTCACATGGCTGGCAATGGCCATCGGCGGATAGAAATAGGAGTAATCCCATTGCATCGGCACGCGCAGTATTGGATCGGTATTGTCGCTGGGCCAGAATTCATGGAAGTATTTCAAGGCGCCGTAATCCACACGTCCGCCACCGCCTGAGCACAGCATCAATTCGGTCGTTGGAAAAGTCTTCGCAGTCTTCTCCATTAGCGCATACAGCGCGTTCACATAATCAATCCACAAGTGCGACTGACGGTCAGGTGCGAGGTATGACGATCCCGGCTGGGTGACATAGCGATTGCAATCCCATTTTGCGTAGGTGATGTTTGGCACTCCCAGGACGCTGCTGATGGATTGCCATTCGAATGCCTGTACTTCCGGACGCGACAGGTCCAGCACAAGCTGATTGCGCTGAAGCTCCAACTCGCGTTTGGGCTGTGCGATGACCCAGTCGGGATGATGTTCGAACAATTCACTTTTCGGATTCACCATTTCCGGTTCTATCCAAATGCCAAAGCGCATGCCCCGTTTCACCGCTTCGGTGGCGAGCGGTTCGAGTCCGTTCGGCAGGCGTGCGGCGTTCGGTTGCCAATCACCGAGACCGGCGTCGTCGCTGATACGGGGATATTTATTGCCGAACCAGCCGTCATCCAACAGAAACAATTCCACGCCCAGTGCTTTGGCCGGATCATAGAGATCGACTATGCGGTTGAAGTCAAAATCGAAGCCCGTTGCCTCCCAGTTGTTCAAAAGAACAGCACGGGGCTTATGGCCGTCCCGCACGCCAAAATCGCGCGCCCACCGATGCAGTTTCCGGCTCATTTCACCGAGGCCATTCGCGCTCCAAACCCAGATCATCTTCGGCGTCGTAAAAGTCTCATCGCGATTCAAATGATATGCCGACGCATAGGGATTCACGCCGCACAACGCGCGTATGCCTTTCGAATTGTTATCGAACGCACATTGAAAACTGCCGGACCATTCCAGTGAACCGGCCAGAACGCGGCCGCTGTTTTCCCCCGGCGGTCCATCGAGCGAAAGTACAAAGGACGGATTTTGAAATTGATCCGCCCGCACGCCCAGTTTCGAATCAAGAATTTTGGTTCCTGCGGTGATCGGCTCAACGATTGGCGTGAGCATCTCCTTTGCCCAATCGCCGAAGAAATGCATCAGATGAACGTTGGTCGTCAGCAGCAGCGAACTCGAAGCCATCCTCTCTAACGTAATGGGTGCCGATTCGCGATTGACGATTTCCGTCCACTGTTCAATCACGTCACGATCATGGTCGGCGCGAAAACAGAGTGTAACTTCCAGCAAATACACCGGATCGCGCAGTTGGATGCGAACCAACTCTCGTCCTGAATCGTCCTTTGCGCGAGTGATGTTCTCGAATTGCAATGTCGTCGAGGTATTACCATCGGCATGGATCACCCTGAGAGCAGGCTCCCAAACATAACCATCGCCGGCCTGCGGATAGCTTTCATCCGTGCGCGATAGTGTTGCATTTACATCGTCAGAGCCCACGGGGCGTTGGTACAACCGTCCATCAGCACCGACCTCAAAATGAAGCGAGAAAGCGTTTGTGCTGACACTGAATTTGTCAGGTATTGGTGGTTTGGCCCGTGTGCTTTCGGTGATAAAAGACAACCCGATCGCAAGGAACATGACAATAAGATCAACGCGAATGTCCTTTGCGTTTCGCTTCATCATCGCCGTTTATGGAACCAGCAGAGTTAGGAAACCTTTTTGGCGGACTCTTGGCGAGCCAATAGTTCCACGTAGTGAGCTTTGGAGTATCCGAGGTGATCCCTAATTCTCTTCCGCGAGTTCTCTACATCGCCATCCGCCAACGCCTGGAAGATCGCTTGATGTTCCTGGCACGTCCGCTCAATAACCGCCTCTGATTCATACGTCGCCAAGGCGAAGGCCTGACCGATATTTTTCAATGGTTCGAGAATGGTAGGGAAAAACGGGTTGCCTGAAGCCTGTGCGATGCGCAGATGAAAACCCATGTCTGCTTTGGCAAACTCCTCGAGTTCCTCTCGGCTTTGATCCATCCGTTTGAGAATGCCGCGCAGATCGGAAATGGCTTGGGCATCATGCCGCTCCGCCAATCGACCGCAGGTCTCTGTCTCGATCACGATTCGCAAATCGAGCAGATACATAAAGGTTTCGGCCTGGGGGTTGAGGGCGGCAAATCGATGCAACACTGCTTTCATTCGGTCCAAAGGGTAGGGGGATACATAGCTCCCGCTGCCGATGCGGGAGTGCACCAGACCCTGGCCTTCCAAGCGCTGAAGGGCTTCGCGTATCACCGTGCGACTGACACCGAACGATACACCCAAATCCGTCTCGGTGGGTAGTTGCTCGTTGACCTTCACCTTTCCGGAAAGAATTGCTTCCTCCAACTGTTCGCGCACAAGCTCGCTGAGTCTTCCCGCAGTTCGAACGTTTCTAAATTCCATGGTCATTACATTCTCTTAGAATATAAAGTATACATCACACAGCTTATACAGTCAATCCTTTTCATTTCCACGTGGAACGAGAGGAAGCGTTCCCCATCTGGCGTGTACACAATGCCAATTCAGTCGACTGCGCCAGCCTCATCACGTCCTAACAACGTTTTCGATCCCATTTAGCATAAAAAGCATATCGGAAATTACCGCATTTCACCGCGAATCAGTGACACCAGCTTGACCGCCAATTTTCAGTTGACAAGCGAAGATGTATGATGTATACCCATTTGGTCAGTAGCAACGCGTAGGAGTGTGTGATGAGAACAAAGCATAGAAAGTCGGGATTCACTCTCGTCGAGCTCTTGGTTGTGATTGGCATTATCGCGGTGTTGATCGGCGTGCTGCTGCCGGCGCTGAATGCTGCAAGGCAGCAGGCGCAGACCATCCAATGCCTCTCGAACATGAGGCAGTTGGGCACTGCCTTTGACATGTATGTCATCGACAACAACGGGTGGATGCCCTCGTCGGATACCTGCGGCCCTAACGTACCCAGCCAGTTCTGGTATGGCGCAAGTAGTGCCAGTCAAACTCCGCTGTGGCCCGCTGGTGTTAGCCCTACCCAGACGTGGGTTGGCTGGGTCGATGGCGGACCTACGGAATCCGCGCTTGAAAATGGAACGCTGTGGAAGTACATCCATAATGCCGGGGTCTACCACTGCCCAACCGATACCAACCCATATCGCAACCGCAGCTATTCCCTGAATTATATGATTTGCACGGGTGCCAACGACACGGGCTCCCGGATTCATAGTATCGTGAATTGGAATCAATGGAAGGTATATAAGGTGACCCAAGTCCCTAATTCATCAAATGCAATCACATTTGTCGAAGAGGGTGCCCCCCAAAATAGCGCGAATCCGGAGCTCCAGTGGAACGGGGGCGGCTGGGAGCAGAACCCCATCGGAGCAAATTTTCCCTCAGATTGGATTGACACTGTTGTGTCATGGCATCGCAATGGCGCCAACTTCTCTTTCGTGGATGGACATGCCGAGTATTGGCGGTGGACTGATACGAGAACGATCAACTACCTCCTGGACGATCCAAATTGGCCAAATGTGTTCTATGTGACGGCGAACAACAAGGATTTGGCGCGCATCCAGGCGGGCGTCGCTACCTGGCCGCAGCAGCGGCAATGAAGTTGCGGACTGTGGCGATCATCTTTGCGGGCACGCCATCGAACGTGGGGTTTGAGCGCACTCCACAGCAGGAATGAAAACTGGAGATCAAATCAGCGTCGAAATGAACGAATCCGGACGTTACAGAATCAGGTAGCGTGATGTTTTATTTCAGTGGTTTGCCTTAATTCGAATGCGGCCAAAATTTGAATCATGGTGACTCATTCTCACATTGCGGATCGACTGGAAGAAATTGCGTCCACTTTTTGATTGACAGGTTTTGAGTCCGACGTATGATGTATGTTGTATACTGATCGTGGAGTCGAGGCTTTTCTAACATTTCTGACGAGGAGAAGAAAAATGCGAGTGCGATCAATCAGCAACGGAACAGTTAGGGTGTTTGTTAGGGTAGTAGCGCCTGTACTGCTGCTTTCGGGATCAGCCCACGCGGCGTCGATCACCTGGGGTCCTGTGGAAAACATTACCGGTCCCGGCAGCACAACGGTAAGCACAAACGGACCCGATGGCGGGGGTAACGGTGTGACCATTAACAATGGCACCAATGACGTTGTCACGGTAGGAACGCAGGTGCTAGGGGCCAATTTTTCCGGTTATCCCGGGCAGGATTTTCCATACACCACGACCATCAACGGCCAGAATTTTTATAGCGCCCTAAACTCCACCAGCGACGACACTAATCCGGTCACCATCAGCACCCCGGATATGACCAATTGGTACGATGGATACACCCCGGGTTTGGCCGGGCAGTCGTATGGCAATTTCCAGCAGACATTCGCCGGTCCAAACCCAGACTACACTCTCGCCAATGCCATCTTTTCCAACACGACGACCGGAACGATCGTATTGGGTGATCTGACCCAAGGCGACAAGTATCTCCTGCAGTTCTGGGTTTCTGATCCCAGAAACCCCGTCACGGACGCCCGCGTGGAGACGCTGACCAGTTCCACCGGAGGCGACACCAACATCCCGACCCTCGATTACGAGGGGCCTGGCAGTACTGATGGCCAATGGGTCACCGGCACTTTCGTGGCGGATGCCACCATGACCGAGACGTTGGACCTTTCCGCCAGCAACTCAAATGCGTCTTTTGGAGATTCTGGATCCCCCCAGGTCAACTTGCTTCAGCTGCGTGACATCTCGAGCGTGCCCGAACCGGCATCGCTTGCACTGATGGGCTTGGGCGCCATCGCGCTTGGCGCCCGCCGCCGCCGCGCCTGATACCCGCGATTTATGGAACGTCACAATCCCAGTTAGCCGGTGGGCATGCCCACCGGCTAACTGCGGTGTTCGACCATCGTTGCAGAATTCACGACGGATCAGCACTTATTTCTGCGAAAAAAAAGTACTGTCGCAACCTTGAGTTACCGCGTTACCTGCCTTCGCGAACGGCTATGGCTCTCACGCAAACGGTCCACCATGATCGCCAGCAGAATCAAACCTCCAAGGAACGAGTTGGCGTAGTAATCATTGGTGCGAAGCTCGACCAACCCATACTTGATGAGCATGAAGATCGTCGCTCCCATGAAGAGCCCGAGCGTCGAGATGATCCCCCCGGAAAGCCCCGTTCCGCCGATGATTGCCACGGCAAAGGAGATGATCAGCCAATTGTCTCCCGTTTCTGGAGCGGCGGAACCAAGCTTTGAGGACCAGAGGATTGCTGCCAGCGCGGCCAACACACCCGAAATGCTGTTGGCCGACACAATCAGCGATTCGGTATTGATGCCGCTCAAACGCGCTGCTTCTATATTTCCGCCGGTGGCAAGCAAGTAGCGGCCAAAAACCGTACTGCGAAAAACATAAGCGGCGAAGATCAAGACAATCACCATGAGGAGAAACACGTATGGAATACCGACGAGGTTTTGCTGCCCAATGAACGTGAATCCCTTCGGCAACGCATACGGAGATCCACCTGAGATACCGGAGCGGAGCCCCATGTAGACGAACATCATTGAGAGGGTGACGACGAATGAATCGATTTTCAGTCGCGTGATCAGCAGGCCGTTAATGCAACCCGCAAACGCTCCAATGAGCAGCGCCAGGGGAACCGCCAACCACCCGGTCATGCCGACCCGTTGCATGCAGAGGCCGAGGATGACGGTACAAAACCCGCCGATGGCGCCGACGGAAAGGTTCATGCCTCCCACGACAAGGCAGATTGCCTGCGCCAGGGCGATCAGCGCGAAGAAAGCGATTTGACGGGCGATCACCGACATCGTGTATCCGCTGAGAAAACTTGGCGAAGCGCAAACCAGCACAGTGAACAGAATCGCCACCGAAATGATCAGGCCGGCCGAACGGCCACCAAGCAGACCGCTGTCCGCATCGAAGCTCTCGGCAGCAGCCTGACGATCGGTCGATTCCACTGAATGACCCAACGGAGCGATCGGTTGTTCGACAGGAGTATCCATGACTGTTCTCAATGCACGCTGGCCTACTGGACCAAAAGTTTCCCGATTTCAGAACTTACCTCTTCAAGCGTTCTGCCGGGCATATCGACATCTGGCACTTCCCCGACGATCCGATGATTCCGGAAAACCAGGATGCGGCTGGCGAGCCGGATAATCTCGGGCATATCTGACGAGATCACGATGACCGCCTTGCGCTGCGTCTTGGCCAGGCTCCAGATGATCTGATGAATCTGTTCCTTGGCACCAACATCCACACCCACGGTCGGCTCGTCGATAATCAGGATGCCGCAGTCCCGCGAGAGCCATTTGGCAAGACTGACCTTCTGCTGATTGCCACCGCTGAGTTTCTCAACCTTTTGATAGATGCTGGGTGTGCGGATATTCAGTTCTCGCACCATCCGTTCGGAGAGCATGCGTTCCTTGCCGGGATTAATCCGGCGTGTGAACCGGTTCGCCAGGCTCCCTAAGGATGTCAAGGTGATATTCGTCTGGATACTGGACTTGAGCAGCAACCCCTCTTCCTTGCGGTTCTCCGTCACATATCCAATACCATTCAGATGCAGACTTTCCCTGACACTGCGGAAATGCACCCGTTTCCCGCGGACGAAAATCGCTCCGGCATCAACTCGGTCGGCTCCGATCAGGATACGGGCCAGCTCCGTTCGACCCGAGCCAACCAGGCCATAGAATCCCAGGATTTCTCCTTCGTGCAGCTTGAAACTGCTGCCGGCCGCCTTCGCTTTGCGGACAATATTTTCTGCGCGTAGAACCTCACGGCTGCCATCGACTAATGATTTGCCAAGCTGCTTGAGTTGGAAGTCCCGCCCAATCATCAGCCGGATCAGGGAATCGGTATTCAGATCCGCGATTGGGCTGGTCCCCACACAGCGGCCGTCCCGCAGGACACTGGCGCAGTCACACAGAGAGAAAATCTCTTCGAATTTATGCGAAACGAAAATCACCGTCTTTCCGGCAGATTTCAGCTCGCGCAGAAGCACAAACAACTTCGCTGCTTCATGCCGGGTCAGTGAACTGGTCGGTTCATCCAGCAGCAACACCTGGGCATCCGCTGCCAGAGCCTTGGCAATCTGCGCAAGCTGTTTCTGCGCGGCGCCGAGCAGCTTCATCGGAGTTGACGGGTGGATCGAAAGCCCGACTTTGTCCATGGATTGCCGAGCCACCTGGTACAGCATTTTCCAGTTTACAATGCCCGTGGAGCCATAGGTGGGCAGCTTGTCGAGCATGATATTCTCGGCAACGCTGCTCTGGGGTATTACCTGGATTTCCTGATGAACGATGTGGATCCCCATACGCAGGCTGTCTCGGTAACTGCGAAAATGCAGAGGCTGGCCTTGATACAGGATTTCCCCGGCGTCGGGTTGGTAGATTCCGGTGATAAGTTTCATCGCAGTGCTCTTGCCGGCGCCATTTTCTCCCACCAGTGCATGAATTTGCCCCGGCTCAAAACGCAACGAAACTCCGTCCAGCGCTTTCACGCCGGGAAATTCCTTGGTGATGGACCGTAGCTCCAGCATTTACCTTTCGCTGGCGACACTTGGAGGCGGATTCAAGTATTGCGTTTTGAGATCTCGGAGAATTCCGTCCGTGAGCTTGTGAATCGAGTCGGCGTACGTGTCAATGTTAGACTTGTTGACGACGACGATCCCGGAATTGATGAACTGATATCGCCTGCGGGGCGTCCATCCCTGGAGCATCATGTCAGCAATCGCGACAGGGATGTAACCGTGGCCGAAGGTATTCTGCGCGACAGTCGCATCAACCGATCCGTCGCGAATGGCTGCAAGCACCGCATCACCTGTATCCATCCCAATGAAGTGAATACGCTTATTGGACGGATTCCTGTTCCACTCGGTAAGAATGGCAACCGCCGCAATAGTAGGGTTATAGCCGGTGGTAATGATTCCATCGATCTCACCGGCCCTGGCCGCAAGAGCGCTCTGAATTTTTGTAGTCGCCTCGCTTATCTGGGACATATCGCTGATGGTCTGGATGATCGTTACCTGCGGATGCCGACGAACGGCTGCCTTCACACCTGCATCACGCTTTTGCGTATTAATATCGGTGACGGTTTCCAGCACATTTAGAATATGGCCGTGATCACCCATAAGGCGGATGAGTTCCTCGCAGGCGGTTTCAGCCGCACCCTGGATGTCTGTTGCCACGGTGAAGGATGCGGGGGTTGGTAATGCGGGTTCAGCTCCGTACGCCACCACAAACTGTCCGCGTGCGGTCAATTGGGCAAAGAGTCCGTTTGCACCAGCGGCATCTACAGGATAAATGCAGAACGCCTTGTGACCTCCGGTGGACAGCGACTCTACATTGACGCTTTCATTGTCCTGCGTCCATTCCTGACCGACCATCTGGTAAACCGGCACTCCAAGATCCTTCTGGGCTGCGTTAGCACCCGATGAGACTTCGCTGATGTAGGGATGGGGCATGGGTCCGTACCAGGCAACCGGCTCGACCTCATGCCGCGTGCGGACCAAAGTTACGACAGTACAGATCGCCGCGCAGATCAGGAGTACACCTAGGGGCAGAGCATCCTTTGCATTGCACTTCATGAATCACTACTTTCGATGCGGCGGATTCAGGATCCGGAATCAACAGATTCGAGTCGACCGTGCCGTTCCAGTTAGTGAGTTTTGAAAAAGGCGATGTGGTTGCGCACAAGCTCGCTGAGTTTGCCGCGTTTCGAATTTCGGAATTTCATTGCCATTGCACGATGAAGACAGTATACTATAATACATCATACAACTTGGCTGTGTCAACTAAGAACAAATTTTAGCCGCGGAGCATTGAAAAATAATGAAAGCGGTTTCAGCGGCCTTTCTCAGCGGTCCCATGTACGACCCGCTGTACTCACATCAAAGTATAATCTCCACCGCGGAATCTCTGGGTCTGCGGAGAGCGCTGCAAGATGTGATCGAGCATCACATGCTTATCCCTCCAAAGCTTGCCTGCTATCCACAAATTGAAGAGGTCATTTGGAAGACCGTCCAGGCCGCCATTATTGGAACCGTGCCCATTTCCGAATCGCTACAATCGATCACACAAAAGATGAAGCAGATTGTGGAGGTCCAACATGGCCAATGACCTTCTGCTTCAGGACCGCGTCATTTTTCTGACCGGCGGATCAACCGGAATAGGCCGGGAGTGTGCGATTGCCTATGCACAGGAAGGCGCCAACATTGTGATCGTGGACATCGTCGGCTCCGGCGCTGAGGCAGTCGCGAGAGAACTTGGCTCCGGGCACTTGGGTCTTCAATGCGATGTCTCCAGCGGTTCTGCGGTTGAAGCAGTGATCGCCCGCACCCTGACAACCTATGGACGTCTCGATGCTATCCACAACAACGCTGGTATCGCCTCGCCCTCTAAGTCGCTGGATGAGACAACCGATCAAGAATGGGATGCCGCGTTTAACACCAACCTCAAAAGTATTCTCCACACCACTCGATACGGCCTGGAGTCGCTCAAGCAGACTCATGGCTGCATCCTGAATACATCGAGTTTGGTTGGGGTCATCGGCCAAAAGGCCCATGCCGCCTATACCGCTACCAAAGGCGGCATGAATGCGCTGACCAAATCCATGGCCCTGGATTACGCCCCCTACGGAATTCGCGTCAATGCGGTTTGCCCGGCGGGGACATGGACTCCCATGCTGCGCCAGTGGGCCAGCGAGCAAGGCAATCCCGACCAGATCAGCAGATATCTCGACGAAATTCACGCACTGGGTTACTGCCCCCAAGGCGATGTCATTGCTGATGCCTGCGTGTTTCTCCTATCGGAGAAGGCCCGGTTTATCACCGGCCACATCATGCACATCAGCGGCGGAGCGGAGCTTGGTTATCGGCGTTGATCTGGTTTTGCCTTTTCAAAAAAGGCTTGGGTCTCGGTAAATCGGAATTTTGTATGGCTACTCATATTCAGCGCTTCACGGCCACGGACCGCCAATTCACGCTCAAGCCCGGGGAGGGTGCCGATTCAGTCCATACCAATCCAACCTATGCCTATGCCGTTTGCGAACTCCATACCGGTGGCCAACACACAGGGGTCGGACTCTCATTCACGCTCGGCGGGGGAAATAACCTGGTTTGCAAGGCCATTATGCTTTTGGCCGAAGAACTGCGCGGCCGCGAAATAGAAGAGATGATGGCCAACTTCGGAGCCACCTATAACTCATTGTCGAACCATCACCAGCTTCGCTGGCTTGGGCCACACAAAGGCGTCGTCCACCTGGCGCTGGCGGCGATCGTTAACGCATGTTTCGACTTGTGGGCCAAAAGCCGCGGTGTGCCCCTCTGGCGTTTGCTATTGGATCTCTCGCCCGAACAACTCGTAGCGCTGCTGGATCTGAGCTATCTGGAGGACGTGATGCCAGCCAGCCGCGCAGTTGAAATTCTCAGTTCTGAACTGCCGCACCGTGAGGCACGCAAAGGTGTCCTGTCTGCCGGTTATCCCGGCTATGATACATCGATCGGCTGGTTTCATTACAGCGATACGGACATTCAGGAAAATGCCGTGCGGGCAGTCGCCGCTGGCTTTACTGCCATCAAGCTGAAAATCGGATCTTGTGATGGCGGTCGCGATATTCGACGCGCCCGCCTGGTGCGCAATGTTGTTGGCGATGGCGTTCACTTGATGGTGGATTGCAACCAGCAATGGACCCTCCCTCGCGCGATACGAATCTGCCGGGAACTGGCAGAAATAAATCCTTACTGGATAGAGGAACCGACTCATCCTGACGACGTGACCGCCCACCAGAACCTCGCGCGGACCATTGCACCGCTCAAACTAGCGGTGGGTGAGCACGTCCCCAATGCAATCGTTTTCAAGAATTATCTTCAAGCTCAAGCCGCCTCATTTATTCAGGTCGATTGTGTACGCGTCGGCGGCATAAGCGAGTTCCTGACCGTAAGTTTGATGTGTCGTCTTTTTGGAATCCCGGTGGTGCCGCACGTTGGCGATATGGGCCAGATTCACCAGCACCTGGTGCTCTTTAATCATATTGCCATGGGTCACGAGAAAATCTTTCTCGAGCACATCCCGCACCTTCGAGAACACTTTGTCTTCCCCGCTCGTGTCGAAGGCGGCGTTTATCTAACTCCCGAGGCACCCGGATCCAGTTCGGATCTGGTCATTTGATTCGCCATGGAGAGTCGCATGTTTAGTTTGGCGGACAAGATTGCTTTGGTTACCGGCGCGGGGTCGGGGATTGGTGAGGCAATCGCGCGCTGTCTCGGGTCCGCCGGCGCAACGGTATATGTTGCCGATTGCGACACAGCTAATGGGCAGCGTGTTGCCAGTTCAATGGGCGCTTCGGCGACCTTTGCCCAGATCGACGTGGCCGATGAAATCTCCTGCGCCGACGCTACCGAAATCGTGATGGCACGGCACGGACGTTGCGACATCCTGGTTAATAACGCCGGCATTGGTCATGTCGGAGCTCTGCCCCAGACGACGGCCGCCGATCTCGACCGGCTCTGGGCGGTCAACGTCCGGGGTGCCTTCAACCTATGCAAGGCAATAGTGCCGGGGATGCTTGAGCGTGGCAGTGGCTGCGTGATCAATTTGGCTTCGATTGCAGGCATAGTCGCGGTACGCGACCGCCTGGCATACACGGTTAGCAAGTTTGCCATCGTGGGGCTCACTAAAGCATTGGCGCTGGATCATTCCTCGACCGGCGTTCGCTTTAACTGCCTCTGCCCGGGCCGCGTCGAAACACCCTTCGTGCAGTCTCGATTGAAGGAATGCCCCGACCCTGAGCAGGCCTACCGCGAGATGTGCTCGACACAACTCAACGGCCGAATGGTCAGACCCGGCGAAGTCGCGGCTGCGGCACTCTATTTGGCTGCCGATGAATCCGCGATGGTCACCGGAAGCGCGATGATGATTGATGGTGGATGGAGTGCAGGAAAATAGAGATCACAGCGGCGATGAATCTGCTCAGGATTGATTAGCCGCTATCGAACGTGTTGGAGACTTGATGCGCGTTATTCGTTTTCTTTCTGGTAATCGTGCCTATCTTGGAATGCAGGTTGACGGTCAAACAGCTTTTCGAATCGAAGGGACGTTGTTCGACTCGATGAAAGTCACCGACGAACGGCTGCCGATTGATCGGCTGCTGGCGCCGCTGGTTCCTACTGACATCCTCTGCATTGGTCTGAATTACAAAGAGCACGCGGCGGAGAGCAGTATGCGGGTTCCCGCTAATCCGCTGTTGTTTATCAAGGCTGGAAATACCTTGAACCATCCCGGCGCGCCGATCCTCATTCCACGACGGAGTGCGATGATCGACTATGAGGGTGAGCTGGTAGTGGTCATCGGTAAGGATACGAAGGACGTCTCAAAGGCAGACGCGCTGAACTACGTGCTGGGCTATACGATCGCCAACGATGTCACCGCGCGGGATTGGCAGCTTGAAGCGGAACTGGGCGGTGGCCAGTTTGCCCGCGGGAAAAGCTTCGACGGCTTCTGCCCACTGGGTCCCGTGTTAGTGACCAGAGATGAGATCCCAAACCCAAATGCTCTAAAGATCAAGACGATTCTGAACGGACAGGTCATGCAGAACGACACTACCGCGAGCATGCTCGTAGATGTGCCGACGTTGATCGCATCTCTCAGCAGTACCATGACTCTGCGGACCGGAGCGATCATCTGCACGGGGACGCCATCGGGCGTGGGGTTTGCGCGCACTCCACCAATGTGGATGAAAGCCGGGGATCAAATCAGCGTGGAAATTGAACGAATCGGGACGCTACAGAATCACCTGGTCTGAAGCGTTAATCAGTGGTCTACGAACAGGCGCTGATCGGCCTGTCCACCCAGGCGTAGTAGCCTCAGCGACGAAAACGTCACGACCCTCTGTCTTTACGATGGTCGCCGTGAGTTTCGCAATGGCTTTTCTGTTCGCAATCACTTTCGTCGTCGTGAGACTCTCGCCGGCCAATAC
>Ga0182015_10004847_pt1 | contig 14265 bp, 10 predicted proteins | sample 712P3MmetaG_FD_120478 | JGI IMG/M metagenome (GOLD analysis project Ga0182015, IMG submission 120478) | Permafrost microbial communities from Stordalen Mire, Sweden - 712P3M metaG | ecosystem: Environmental > Terrestrial > Soil > Wetlands > Permafrost | place: Sweden: Stordalen | collected...
ACTTTCAAGACCTGGTTCCGCCGCCGCGGCAATGCTCCTCGGCGCAACGTTGAAGCCCCGCCCGTACTCCTCTGGCCCGACACATTCAATAACCATTTCCATCCCGAAACCGCCAAAGCCGCCGTCGAAGTTTTGGAAGCCGCTGGCTTCCAAGTCATCGTTCCCAAAGCCAACCTCTGCTGCGGCCGCCCGCTCTACGACTTCGGCATGCTCGACCGCGCCCAATCGCTCCTGCTTCGGATCCTCGACGAACTTTCCCCCGAAATCGCAGCCGGCATTCCCATCGTCGGCCTCGAACCCAGTTGCGTCGCGGTTTTTCGCGACGAACTCCTCAACCTCTTTCCCCACGACGAACGCGCGCAGGCCTTGTCGCGCCAGACTTTCTTGCTCAGCGAATTCCTCGAGACCCACGCCCAAAATTTCTCGCTGCCCCGGCTCGATCGCAAAGCGCTCCTCCACGGTCACTGCCATCACAAATCTCTGATGAAGATGACCGCCGAAGAGTCCATCCTGCGCCGCCTCGGCATCGACTTCCAAAGCCCCGCTCCCGGCTGCTGCGGCATGGCCGGCTCTTTCGGCTTCGAACCCGATAAGTACGATATCTCTATCGCCATCGGCGAACTCGAACTGCTCCCCGCCGTCCGCCACGCTCCGCCCGACTGGCTGATCATCGCCGACGGCTTCAGTTGCCGCGAACAGATCTCCCATGGCACGCCCCGTCATGCCCTCCACCTGGCCGAAGTCCTGCAAATGGCACTGAACGTGACCGGCGCCGACCGGCCCGAGTCCCACCCCTATCCCGAATCTGCCGCTATCCGCCGCCGCGAGGACGAAATATTCCAGTCTATGAAGCGCGCCGGCATGGGGGTGACGGCCTTGGCCGCGGCCGGAGCACTGTTATGGGCAATCTCTCGAAAGTATTGATTCAGCGCGAGTTAGATATATTTTATAGCTGCATGCTAACGCCTACCCCCTCGCCAGATTGCGTTTCTTCTGGGACAATAGAAGCCTCGCCGCACCGGGTGGGCGATACGGTAGAAGGGCGGCCGCTGCAGTACCGTGGAAGAGCGGCGCTTCAGCGCCGCGTACAGCCCGAGCAAAAGACCCGGGCTTCAGCCTCGGTGGTCGCATTTTGCTCGTGGCAAATTTTCCTGCTCGGCGATGCATAAGTTATGGACCGTGAAACCACCATCACCGCTCCCGCCGTCGGCAAAGTACCCGTTGAGGCGCTGCCGACTCTGGTAGCAGCCAAGCCGCCAGACGCCTCTCTGTGCGGCTCCGTGCTCGTACTCATTCAGTTCGACGTTTGCGAAGAAATTCGCCTCGACCAGCTCCGCCAAATCCTCGGCGCCCGCACCGCCGACGCCAGCTTCAAACACGTCGCTCCCGGATACGTCCGCTACCAGCGCCCTCCCGTCGAAGAGGTCCTCGAACCCCTGGTTCTTGAAAGCGGCGAGCGCCTCCAGGGTGACATCAAGTACTTCGACTACGGCGTAGTCAGCGTGGTCTTCGAGCTGCCCTTCTCCGGCGACTGGGACAAGCTGATTCAACTTTCCAGTCGCTGGGTTTGGGACACCAACTTCGAAAGTCTCGCAACGCGCATCGTCAAGCAGAAACTGGAGCGCGCCGCTCCCGCGCTGGTCAAGCCCTATTCCACCGAGTGGTTGCAGGAAGACTATTTCATCTTCCACCTGCGCGAGATTGCCGGTTCACCCTCCGCCACCGATCTCCTTGCTTCTCAGGGCAACTACATCTCTCAGGTTGTGCGCGGCGAAACCCAGCCGCTTTCCGATGGCGAGCGCCAGGAAATTCTTCAGTCGCGAATTTCCTACTACCCCCACGACCTCGCCGTGATCGGCTGGAACGCCGCTTTCATCTACGACAATCCAGTCGGCGCCGAAACCGCCATCCAACTCCTGCAGTATGCCAATTCGCAGTTGCTCGAGTTCCGGCACTACGACGAACTGCTGACCAAACAGCTGGAAGGTGTCTACGACTTCCTCGAGCGCGGAGGCCGCGGTCTCTGGTCGCGCTGGCGTACCGCCCGCGCCGCCTCGAAACTCCACACCGTCCTGCTCGACGTGAGCGAGTTGACCGAGCGCGCCGACAACGCCATCAAGTTCCTCAGCGACATGTTTTCCGCCCGCCTCTACAAACTCGCCGCCCTGAAAGTCGGCGTCCCCGACTACAAAGACCTGGTCCAGCAAAAACTGCAAACCGCCGAAGAGCTCTACCGCTTCATGGTCGACGAATTCAACCAAAGCCGCGCCTTTGTCCTGGAACTAATGGTAGTCATCATCCTCATCATCGAACTCGTCTACTTCTTCCGCGGCAAACCCATCTAAGAGATCTTGTCATTCCGAGGAGCGAAGCGACGAGGAATCTGCTGTCTGCCTGCACCACCACTGCTCCCGCGTGGAGAACAAACGGGAAGGGCACGACTTCAGTCGTGCCGCCAGCTCTTGTCATTCTGAGCGCAGCAAACCGATTCGCTTTTTGAATCGGTTTGCGAAGTCGAAGGATCCCTAGCCTGCCGCAGCGCCGCCGGCCCGGCAAGGCGTTTCCATGGCCGCCGAAGATCGACCTGCGTGAGATAGAATCGAAACCTAAAAGCACACATACGAGCCAAAAACTCCAACCCATGCGCGGCCTGAAAAACAAACGAGTCCTAATCACCGGAGGCGCCAGCGGAATCGGCGCAGCCACGGCCGCTCGCTTTCTGGAAGAAGGTTCGCGCGTCTGCATCCTCGACCGCGACGCCAAAGCCTGCGCCGCCATTCGTCAGCAACTTCCGGCAATCTCCGAGGCCATCATCGCCGACGTCACCGACCTCATGCAGGTGGAAGCCGCGCTTGCCGACGCCGTCCGCGTAATGGATGGAGTCGACGTGCTCATCAACAACGCCGGCATCAGCATCCGCCACAACTTCCTCGACATCACTCCCGAAGAATGGGACAAAGTGATCGCCGTAAATCTCACCGGCGTCTTCTACGTCGCGCAAACCGCCGCGCGTCACATGATGGCAAATTACACACCCCAGCGCGGCAGCGGAGTGATTCTGCAAACCGCCTCCACCAACGGCATTGTTGGACAACCTTATTACGCCGACTACAATGCCACCAAAGCAGGGGTGATTGAACTAACAAAGACCATGGCCCTCGAACTTGCGCCCAAAGTTCGCGTGTGCGCCGTCGCTCCGGGATACGTTCTCACCCCCATGCAGCGCGCCGAATACACTGATGCCATGCTCGATGAAGTGAACCGCAAGGTTCCGTTACGCCGCCACGCCAAGCCGGAAGAGATCGCAGCCCTCTTTGCATTCCTCGCTTCCGACGATGCGGCCTATGCCACCGGCCACGTCTACACCTTGGACGGAGGCGAAATCGCCGGAGGTTTAGCCAGCCGGTGAACACCACGGTTGCATAACTTTCGAGAGCTAGCCTCTCATGCCCCTCGCGGCAAGCCGCGCGAGACGCACAATGCGGTAGAGCGGAAACAAAGTCTTAGGCAGACGAATCGCTTCCCACTCGCCTGGACCGGGAGTAAAAGCCAGACGGGTGAAGAATCGCCAACGATCCGCTGGGTGTTCGCGAAGCCGCATCATAAGGCGGAAATACGATAACTTTTCTTCTTCATAGGTAACGCCAGCAGCCACGGCTAAGGCAATTTGTTCAGTGAAGGCTTGCGCCGCGCGGTCCGCGAGCGTTGCATTTTCGATCGGAGCCGGAATCGCCATTGGCAGAAAGCGGTTCGTCAACAGCAGCGTGATGTGCAGAATCCGCTCGATGCCAAGTTCTCGGGCTTGAGACTGAACCCTCTCCCAATTCACATCCTCCCGCCTCAGAATCTGCGCGATGTCGCAGAGCCAGATCAGCCGTCCCCAGAAGTGTTTTGCGGCATGCACGGAAAGAACCAGCAGCAGATCTTCGGGCGAAGGCGTTTTCACACGGCGCCCGGCAACCGTGACATTCACTGCGCGCTCGAACAGTCCACCCATATCAAAGTCGACGGCGTAGAAGTACGGCTGCAGCGCCCACTGCAACTCCAGCAGATTCTTTCCCGCTGGACTGTCGAATGTGCACTCGTACCCTGAAGCGATGTAATCGTCCTCGGCATCTTCAGGAATAGGCACGCGTGGCGTGTATGCCAGATCGCGCACCACGCTCTTAATGCGCGCCACGTCTCGCTTGCGCACGAACAAGTCCATGTCGCCGGACTGGCGCAATGCCATGTCGCCGTAGTAAACCTCCGACAAGACGACGCCCTTGTAAGGAATTACTTCGATACCAAGCCCATCGAGGCAGTTGAGAATGCGGATCAGTTCACGGGCAAGAAAGAGCGACTTGTGAACGTTCCTCTCATAACGCTGGCGAAGCGATGCCAGCACTGGCGAAGGAATCAAATCGCCTAAACGTGCGAGATTCTGATACAGCAGCGAAGATGTGCCGTGTTGATCCGCGAGGCGAAGCACAGCCTCCCAATTGATTGGCTTTTCCAGCATTGGTGGATCGAGGACACACCGCATGCGGCGGACGAAGCCGCTCTCACCTGAATCGGCGGAGCTGGCGGCGCACAGAAGACTCCACTCGGGCGCAACGGAAGCCGTCGGCGCTGGCCGATCCAAAGATGAGAGGAGTTCTGGGTTCACGGAGCTAGTTCACTGGCCTAGTCGCAGCTTGGTTCACGATGTCGAGCCATCTTAACAGGCACGCTATCAGCCTCCGACTGGATAAGGCGTCGTTCCCAGCCTGACCTCGAGCAAACGGAAGGTTACTTCCGTCACCCTCGCCTACTCTTTCTTAGGGTTGCGTCCAGCCCAGGTTCTGTCAAACTAGGATGTTGAGGAAGGTTCGGTCCAAGGTGGATTGACGCAGATGGAAATACTCACACCCAAGGCGACGAGACGCAGCACGCGGCTGCGCGTGGAGATTCCCATCACCGTGACCAGCATGGATCGCAGGCATTCGTTCGCTGCGGAGTGTGTCGCACTGGTGGTGAGCCCGCAAGGTTGCGGATTCCGCGCTTCGCAAGCCTTGCCGCTCGAAACTCCGGTGCTGCTGAGCGATCTGCCGAGCGGCGGAAGCGCTTCTGCCCGCGTGGCGAATTGTCTGCCGCTGGGCAATGACGGGAAATACTTTCTGATCGGAGTCTCGCTCTACAACCACGGAAATGTGTGGGGAATCGCCGATCCGCCGGAGGATTGGAATTGCGCCTCCGGTCCCGCTGCCTCTACAAAAGCCGCCGGCAAGGCCGCGCCCAAGAGTAAAGATGCATGGCCATACAACTTGTTCTCCGGCCAGGGCGAGACCCATCCCGGGCGAAAGTAGTTACTCGAAAATAATCCTAACCAATCGGCTGAGCTACGGTGCCGTTCTTTCGTAACCTCGTGCGGAGGTATGGCCAGATGCCATACTTTAGCCACGATGTCGCAGATGCCAGAACCACCCGCGGTTGAGGCTTCTTCGTCCAAGGCGCCCAACATTACGCCGCGCCCTTTTCGGGTGAAGCTGCGCGGTTCCGTCCTGGCACTCATTCGACTGCCCAACCGGCGTCAACTGAGGGGTAAACTGCATCAGCTATCCACCACAGGCGGCCTGATGAATCTCGAGCAACCGCTCGACGAAAAACTCCAGGTCGAGCTGATCTTCCATCTCGGGGAGACCACCATCCGCGAAAAAGTCGAAATGATGTTTCCCATGTGGGCTACCCAGGGATGGCTGCAACCTTTTCGCTTCCTCGATATGTCTGAGGCAAACAGGAATGTCCTCCAGACTTGTCTGCTGTCGTTTCTGCAGCAAGCGCAGGAACCGACGGCCTGACAGTTTGCGATCCGAACCATAACTGCCTCAGCGATATTTCTCTGGACAGGAGTATGCGCGCCACACGGAATCATTTTAGAAACCAAAAAAACCGTTTTACTCGAGATACACCCTCCCGCTTCATGACCTCCGACGGTCTTCCGGCTGAATGAGAAATGCTGACAAGCATCCAGCGACGAGGACACCTACCGAGATCATTAGCGCCACGCGAATTCCGGGAATGAATGGGCGATGGCGTTCGATGAGTGACCCAAACAGCGCAACGCCGATGACGCTACCTGCCTGGCGCGAAGCGTTGAGCACGCCCGAAGCAACACCCGACAGCTTGGCGCCAACCGTACCGAGAAGTGCGGAGGTCATTGGGGGGACGGTCAACCCGACTCCCGCACCCATTGCCAGCAGTTGCAGGCAGAGCGCCTTGTAGGAGGTATTCTGGTTAATTCCAATGAGAGCCAGGCATCCGATTGCGAGCAGCACCTGACCGATCAATATCGGCATACGCAGGCCGAGCCTCGTGGCAATCGGTCCCACCGACAGATTGGCAAGCAGCACGATGACTGTCATCGGAAGAAATGCCATTCCCGTCGCCAACGGAGTGTAGTGTTTGACCTGCTGGAAGTACAAACTGAACATGAATATAAGGCCGTAAAATGCGGTGTTCATCAACAAACCGATCAGAGTTGTCGCGCTGAAGGTTTGGTTCTTGAAGAGAGACAAAGGCAACATCGGGGCCTGGCTCTTGATCTCCACAAATACAAACGTCACTGCCGCCAATACGAAGAGCAGGAAAGCGGCCAGGACTAGCGGGTGCGTCCAGCCCACCGCGCCACCCTCTATCATCGCCGCCGCCAAGTCCGCCAGGGCGAACATACCGATAAATTGCCCGGCAAGATCCAGAGCGCGGCCTCGAGTATGGGTGGACTCCTCCGCATAGCGCCACGTCAGCCATATGCCGAAGACACCCAACGGGAGATTGACAAAGAAAATACTGCGCCAGCCAATAACTGCGATTAGCCCGCCGCCGACAACCGGCCCAGCTGCGAGCGCAGCGCTGGCACCTGCCGCCCATATTCCAATGGCCTTGGTGCGCTCGTGTTCGTCATGAAAGGCATGATTGAGTAATGCCAATGAACACGGCACGAGAATGGCCGCACCCAGTCCTTGAACCGCACGCGCGGCCACGAGTATCGCTAAGTTTGGCGCAAGCCCGCAGCCCAGCGAGGAAAGCGTGAAAACAACAAACCCAACGATGAAGCAGCGCTTGGCTCCAAATCGATCGCCAAGCGCCCCTGCGGTCAGAATGGCCGCTGCAAAAACCAAAGTGTAGGCATTGACGACCCATTGAAGCCCGGCGACTCCCGCGCCCAGCGCTGACCCGATGTGCGGTAGCGCCACGTTGACGATGGTCACGTCGAGTTGCACTACGACGAAGCCGAGACTCATGGCGGCCAGCGTCAGGGGTTTTGACATGCGAGTTATGGCTGGCATTTTCTTCCGCGTATCGGGTTGTTCATGAATTCTTGCTTAGGACCTTCTAGAAGTGGAATCCAAGCTCCGCCGTCAGCGTGCGCGGCGTGACGTAATGCGTGCCGCTGAACGTGGAAAGGAAGTTATAGAGCGCGTAATTGTTTGCCACGTTGATGACGGTCAATTGCGCACTCCATTTGTATTTGTCGCCATGGAACAAGTTGTCATGGCCGATCGAGATGTCGAAAAGATTCCGCGACGCAATGCGCGGCGGATTGTGATCGTCGTTCTCGGTGTTCGGCGCAGGTACCTTTATAAGCGCGGAACCAAACGCCGATGCGGGACAATTAAACGGCAGGGGCGCGGTTGGGGTGGCGCGTACGCCGTTGCAAGTGAACCCCGCTTCGGACTCCTGATCGGCGGAGAGCGGAATCTCGCCCACGTTGGCAGCGCCCATGCTCACGTTCGGCACACCACCGGGGGAAACGACTGACCCTGGGCAATCGTTGCTTGCACTTAGCCCAAAGCACGGTGTTGCCCCTGCCACCAGCCCGCTGTCATACCGCCAGTTGAAGCCCATCCACGGGCCGCGCTTCCAGGGCTGGTATTGCAAGTGGGTGGTTTCGTTGAATTTTTCGTCGTGGTCAATGCGGAATGGTAATCCGGCGCTGGTCGCGACTGTGGAGCCTGCTCCTCCGATTTGCGGTTGGAAAAACCGCGCCGCCACGCTGGAGAAGACCATAAGTGCCGAGAAGCCGTGGATTTCCGGGCCGCTCACGCGGCCCGCATATCCGGGAATTTTAGAGTTGTGCCATTCAATGGGGAAAGTGATCGGTGTGTTGCCCAGCACGCTGAAGTCGTAGCCGTTGTGCGTGTACTTCGTAATCCACTCGCCAGAAAAAACCAGGTACTTTCCGAAAGCCTGTTCGAGGCCGGCATGGAATTCATTGCGAAAGCCGGGACTCAACGCTCCACTTGCTCCGGGCGTACAGAGTAGAAGCGGGGATAATACAGCGTTTTCGCATCCAATGCTGGAAAGTATCAGATTTTCATTGAAAGGAGATTCCAAGGTACGCGCATACGAAGCGCGAAGAATCGTGTTGGTCTTCTTAACATTGTAAGCGGCCCCAACCCGAGGCTCGGCCTGCCGCGCTATCGTTAGACCGTTGTACAAATCGCCGCGCAGGCCGATGTTCAAGGACCAGTTTCCCTTTGTGATCACGTCCCGGACATACAGAGCGAGCTCTTTCACGTCAGTGTGGCCATTGAAGGTGTACGGACTTCCGGCGCGAGTTAAGTCGTAGGGAGCCAGGATCGGATTGTAATAGGGATAAAACGCAGAGCCGGGCGCGTTCGAGGGCGTGGTAGCAGTGCCTGGCTGGTTTGCCTGGTAGGTGCCGGTGTTGCCGGGACAGTCTGCGGCAGTGAGTCCGGGCGCTGCGACATACGGGAACGGGTTTACTGAAGTCACAGTTGCGGCGGTTATGCAGGGTGCGTTGTAGGTTGGATCGACGATCCCGAGAGTGTCGTTTTCATTGAGAAATGTTTGTTCGTAGGTGACTCCAGCCTTGATTTGATTAACCCCTTTGACATAGGAGAGGTCGGATCGAAGCCCCGCGTTGGTGAGCGTGCGGTTCTGCCCCACGGACTGTCTCTGGAGACTCGGTGGCCCGAGGTCGGCAAAAGGATCGCTGCTGGGATAGTAGTTGTAGTCATCGCGGCGCACGAATGCGCCCAAGGTAGATACGGCGTTCGCACTCAGCACATGCGTCCAGGAAGGAGCAATGTTGAATGTGCCAATCTTGGAGCGCTGGTCCGTCGGTCCAACGATATTTCCGTTCGGGTCTGTGCCGTTGAAGGCTGCCATTTGCGGCTCAATCCCGCCCAGTCCGGTCCATGGCGTCGCATTTTCGGCATCCAACGAATTCGGCGTCTGGAACCAACTCCGGCTGTAACCGAAGTTCAGGTGAACCGAGTCAGCGCTGTTTAGCTGATAATCCACGCGGTCAAACAAATTCTCTTCGTTGCCCTTGTCGTGAAGTACGGTGAATTCCGGCGGATCAAGAAACCGGCCGCTGTTTAAGCCGCTTGCAGAGATAAAGTTCCCCCAGTTCTTGCCTCCATAGGCAAGATCGGCCGCCACGTTTGATGATCCAAACGATCCATAGGAAGTGGTCACACTGCCATGAGGCGTTGTCACCCCTTGACCCGAGCGTGTGGTCGCCACAATCACCACACTGGTTTTGCCGCCGTATTCCGCCGGCGGCGCGCCGGATATGACTTCCATCGATTGCACGGAATCGAGCGGAATCTGGTTCGAGAACACCTTGCTTTGCTGGTCTGTAATCGGCTGACCGTCAACCGAGAACGAATTTTCCGCATGGTCGCCGAGCCCGTGGAAGAGGCCATTGGAATCGGCAGCGATTCCCGGCGTTGAAAGCGTAACTAACGAACTCACGGAAGATGTCGAACTCTCCAGAGGAATCTTCTCGAACGAGTTCCGGTCGATGTCAGAATGGAAACTCGAATCGTTCTCGACCAAATCCCCTCCGGCTTCGACCGTCACCGTGGTAGAGGAACCCGAGACTTGAAGATTGACCTTGAGGCCGACAGGCACGACCGATCGCACGTCCACATCCTGCGCAGTCGGAGCGAATCCCTCTGCAGTCACCGTCATGTGATACGGATTGAAGGGAACATTAGGGAGACTGAAATTTCCTGACTTATCGGTGGTGGTTGACCGGTCGAAGTGGCTCACCGGATTGTGAATTTCCACGGTTGCATTGGAAACGACGGCGCCGGTAGGGTCAAGAACGGTGCCGTTAATGGATCCGGAATTGCCCGTTTGCGCATAAGCGTGAAAGCCCAGCGCCAAAAAGAAAGCTACCGCAAAAGCCGCGCGAAGCGGCTTCTTGTAAGAAGCCAGCATGATTCCTCCATAGAAATAGGTCGAAAGATCTTGGTTGAAAAGATCGAGGAAACGGTTCAATGGAACGAACCGGCCCTGAGCAGAATGAATGCTGATCTTTAGACCGCAGGAGGCGGGCGGACGTACAAGGCAAAAGCGATGAGGTATTGCTTGGCAGCAGTGGGCCGCGGCCGGAGTTGGACCACGCGGCTGAATACCGGCTTGGGCGTTGGAGCCGCGGTGGTCGGCGACGCGGAATGGGCCGCAACGCAAACCTGGCAAGTAGCGGACTCATCCTGACTCGAATGATGATGCACGGCAAACGCCAGTGCCGACCAGAACGTCAGCAGCAGCGTAAGCAGGGCGATTCGTTTCGAGATGGACCGCATGATCCCCAAAGTCCTTGTAGTCGAATTTACAACGAAAGAGCAGGTATGCGCAACGAGAGCCGTTCCATGCTTGGTACTTTGGTGTGTTAGCTTATAGAAATCCGGGCCCGTAGCTCAGCGGTTAGAGCAGTGGACTCATAATCCATTGGTCCAAGGTTCAAATCCTTGCGGGCCCACCACGAATTTTCCCCTGAGGGATTCCAGTCAGTTTGCCGAGATGTTTCCGGCAATGTCACAATACCTAAATGCACAAATCCTTCACCATGGCAGTAAGCATATTGGCGGCTGGGATGCTGTTGCTGGGCAATGCCCTGGCGCAGCAGACTCCGGCAGCGACGACTCAATCGGTTAGTCCAACTCCGGCTACTTCAGGCAAGGTGCAAACTCCCGCGGCGAAGCGGCCGGCCACTGCGGCGAAGAGCGCGGCTCCTCTGACCCTCAAAACACAAAAAGAAAAATTCAGCTACGCCCTCGGGATGAATACAGGGAAGAGGATGGGAGACAGTCTTAAGAAACAGTCGGTCCCTTTCGATCCCGCCATTTTGGTTCGCGGCATGAAAGATGGCATGGCGGGTGGAAAGACCCTGCTTACCGACGATGAAGCGCAGGCCGTGCTCAACGAAATGAGGACCGAACTGAGCAAGAAGCAACAGGAGAAGACGCAGCAAGAGGAGGTGTCCAACAAGAAAGACGGAGAAGCTTTTCTGGCCGCCAACAAGGGCAAAGAAGGCGTTGTCACGCTGCCCAGCGGTTTGCAATACAAGATTCTGACGGCGGGCACAGGACCGAAGCCTACGACGAGCGACTCGGTGGTCTGCAACTATAAGGGGACACTGCTCAACGGAACGGAGTTCGATAGCTCCTACAAACGCGGCGAGCCAGCGACCTTTCCTGTGACTGGAGTCATCAAAGGATGGACCGAGGCGCTTCAGCTTATGCCGGTCGGTTCGAAGTGGCAGCTCTTTGTTCCCTCGGATCTTGCCTATGGTGAGCGTAGTCCGAGCCCCGAGATTGGGCCTGACTCCACCCTCGTTTTTGAAGTGGAGCTGCTTTCTATTCAGGACAAGAGCAAGGACAAGGCCCCGGACCAAGATAAAGATAAGGACAAGAAGTAATCACGCGATAAGACTCTTGCGACTCAGAAGCGGCGCCGCATAATCTGCGCCGCTTTTTACGACGTTCTCTTTCTCGCGGCAAAGAAGAGGCTGGGCTTTGCCCGATTAACCACTTTGGGGCAGCCCAGCGTCGAATTGTTGACAGGCCTTGTGCGGCCAGAGTAGCGTGGCCTGAGTTTGGGGCAATCAACAACCTTCAGCTCCAGGAGGCTCGGCTATGATGTGCAGACTTTTCTGCGCCGCGGCAATTGTGTGTCTGGCAGTAAATTTCGCCGCGGCACAAGACCCCACCAAGGTGGAACCCAAGCACTACAAGTTGCAGTTCGAGAACGAACGGGTGCAGGTGGTCGATGTCCACTATGGTCCTCACGAGAAGTCGGAGATGCATGACCATCCTGCGGGCGTCTCCGTGAGTGTGACGGGTGGGCACCTCAGATTTACTGACCAGAACGGCAAGGTCACGGAAGTTTATGCCAAGGCGGGTGAGGCTCGCTGGTTTCCGGCCCATAAACACAAGGTGGAGAACCTCGGCGACGAATCTTACAACGGAGTCTACATCGGCATTAAAGGAAAGGTGGAAAACATTGCAGGCGATCCGAAACAAGATTCTTCCGTCACCGGCGAGCAGTTAGCGAAGATTCTGTTGGAGTACACCGAGGCCCCGGCGAAACCTTGAGTGGGGCGTACCGACTTTATCCCGCTCACCTGCGTCTGCGATGTCGTGAGCGTCTAGCTCTTCGGTCGCTGTCCCGTGTAATAATCTTGATGTAGACCAATTCCTGACCGAAGGAAGTGTATGGCGCACACCGTCTTCTGCGTGAAATTGAAAAAGGAAATGCCCGGGCTGGACGAACCTCCCTTCGATAACGACTTGGGCCGCAAGGTTTATGACAACGTATCCCAGGAAGCCTGGAGGATGTGGACTGAACACTGCAAGATGCTGCTCAACGAATACCGCTTGAACCCAGCCCGCCGCGAAGATCAGGAAGTGATCGTCAAGCAGATGGACCAATTTTTCTTTGGAGAAGGTTCGGCTGTGCCCAAGGAATACGTGCCTCCAGCCCAGAAATGAAGCCCTCCTTTGCAAAAAGCAGCCAAACTACTCAGGGAATCGTTCCCTTGTGGGCTACCTATTGAGGTGTCTCTCTGCTGGAACGGCATCGGAATGCTGAGGATCGTACAGAAACACGATAGGAAACGATAGGTTCCCGCACCGTCTGAGCGGTTAGTTGAGACGCTGGGCTTGGCGCTCCCTCCACGGGGGTTTTGAGTGTAATCGCCTGATTACATCAGCTAACAATTCGGCCCCGACCTTGATCACACTTTCTCCGACCGTTCTCCCGCTTTTTCCCATCTAACGCCGCCGTAATCGCCGGACTCTGGGAGAGAAATTAATTTCAAGACACTTCGAACACGGACACTTAAAAGCAGTATCGTTCGGGAAAACAATGTGTCCGCAGCTTTTGCAGATCAATCGTCCGTTGGGAAGGACGGTCATCGGATGGAACTTGTCATCAATTACGCAGTACGGACAACGAACTTGTTTCTGCGCCATTCTCGGTGGCACTCACTGGTACAAAGCGGTAGGCCGCGCGCGCTCGGTTCTCGCGTCGGGCATGCGGAATTGTAGCAATCTTCCACCCATCTGAATGTTGGGCATCGAACACAAGCATGACCTAACTATCTATTGACGCGTAGTGGCTGAATTTGACTTGCTAAGGAGTTGGGTTGGAGAGAGAATTACGTGTATGGTGCGCCAAGAACTAAAGCCAGCGGTGCGACTGCTGCGGGATACGCCAGCATGGTTCGCTGAGCACGATGATCTCACGCGCCTGCTAGAACTGTGGAAACAAGATCCCTCGAACGGGATGGTGAGAGAGAGAGTAATACGTTCTCTCTTCAGGGTGGGAATCGTTGTGGATAGATAAGGCCCTATTGGGCGGAATCACGGCTCTGCGCGCAAGTTCGACGCTGTTCTCGCCTTTCTTGGGCATTTATTCTTCTTTCATCATAGGAACTTGCCTTCTGCACATTCGGAACTCTTGAGAGGGGGTCAAGCATGCCACTCGTGGCAGCGTCCAGGAAACTCGCCAAATTCGATACCAAGACATTCCTTTCGACCGTCAACGGCGGTAGAAAGATCGAAGCTTTTCCCAAAAAGCAGACGATCTTTGCTCAGGGCGACTCATCCGATGCTGTTTTTTATATAAAGGAGGGAAAGGTAAAACTCACCGTTGTGTCGCAGATCGGGAAGGAAGCCACAATCGGCATTCTGAACAAGGGCGATTTCTTCGGAGAAGGTTGCCTTACAGGGCAGCCTCTCCGCCTGTGCTCCGCAACCGCAATGACCGATTGCTCCGTGATGAAAATTGACAAGAAGTCCATGAATGAAGTGCTCCACCGGGAACACGCATTTTCCGATATGTTTGTGGGATATTTGCTGACACGGAACATCCGCTACGAGGAGGATTTGGTTGACCAGCTTTTCAATTCCAGCGAAAAAAGACTGGCCCGGATATTGCTATTGCTGGCTCATTTTGGGAAGGAAGGTAAGCAGGAGACCGTAA
>Ga0182015_10004848_pt1 | contig 14262 bp, 11 predicted proteins | sample 712P3MmetaG_FD_120478 | JGI IMG/M metagenome (GOLD analysis project Ga0182015, IMG submission 120478) | Permafrost microbial communities from Stordalen Mire, Sweden - 712P3M metaG | ecosystem: Environmental > Terrestrial > Soil > Wetlands > Permafrost | place: Sweden: Stordalen | collected...
GCTGTTTTATCGCCTGCTGGGCGCGCTTTCCGATTTTCCGATTCCGCTCAACGCCGGCATTTTCGGTTTGATGGATCGCCAGGCTGTGGACTCGATCAATGCCATGCGCGAAAACAACCGCTATTTGCCGGGCCTGCGCGCGTGGGTCGGCTTCAGCAACACCGTCGTCTATTACGATCGCCAGGACCGTGCCGCCGGCGAGGGCAAGTTGTCGTTCATCAGCCGCATCAAGTACGCGATGGATGCCATCACCAGCTTCAGCTACAAGCCGCTGCGGCTGTGCTTTGTGCTGTCGGGGCTTTCCTGCTTTCTGGCGGCAATCCTTGCGCTCTCCAGCCTCTTCTCAAGCATTCCCCTGGACGCGATTGGCTATGGCGTAAGCTCCGCCGTGTTCCTGGTCGGCGGTGCGCTGCTGCTTTGCCTCGGCGTGCTGGGAGAATACCTGGGACGGGTGTACGACGAGGTGCGCCAGCGGCCGCTCTCGATCATCAACAAGGTGTATTACGCTTCCGATGCGGCTGCGCTGGCGGATTCCGCCTACGAAGAAGAGGAGCACCCCGCCAAAATATTCCGCATTGCTTAGGGCCTGTTACAGGCCCTGGCTACTGAGCCTGCTGCGAGCCGGGTTTGCACGTTTGTATTCCCGGCTCCACGTCGGTGCCTTCCTCGTAGTCATTCCAGGTCTCAACCAGCAGGTAGGGCAGGGGATCATCGGCGGAGTAGTACTTTCGCCAGAAATTCAGCGTGTCGTTGAAGGTCTGGCCGCAGCGTGGGGAGATATGCCGGTTCAGGCTCCACGATGCCTTGCTGTCGTCGAAGCCGGCCCACGCGCCGCCCACGGCGATCTTGTCCGGATACTTTGATTGCATCGTGCTGTAGAAGTCGGCGAGGTAATCGTCGCCCCAGTTGCTGCCGTCCGCCGCCCAGCCCTTCTTGCCAGGCTGAACCCACGCGTAAAAGCCGTCGAACGCGCTCGCATCGCCGGCAGGAAGATTCTCATCGATCAGCAGCGGCGCGGGGTTCCACTGGCCGATTACCTGTTTCACGCGGTTCCAGTCGGTGTGGCCACCCTTAGGGAAGATGAAGATGATCGGACGGCCATTCAAAGTGAGATAGGCCTGGCGCCCCGGCGCATCCGGTGCTAAATACTTATCGCGGAACATGTTGAAATCGGCGATGGCCTCGTCCGTTGCGTCGTCCTCATGATCGGTTTCGTCGTACATCATCGCAACATGAAACTTCTGCTCGGCCGCAATCGGTTGCAGCAGCGCATACGTTTGATCGTTGAAGGCGTCGCGATCTCCGTACCAGTCGACCACAAACCCTGAAATCTCCATGGCCTTTGCCTTATGGATTTGTTTGCGGAGCTGCGCAGGATCGTGCGAGGAGTAGCCGACGGAGATGTGTTGAGGATGCCCGAACCAGGGCTCATAGACCGCGAGGATCTGAGGCGAGACGCCGGGAATGCCGACTTTCAACCGCGTGGGCTTTGGCGGTGTCGATTGAGAACAGCCGTGCGTAAGCAGAACTGCAGCAAGTAAACCAATGATTGCGCGTGCCATTACAGGGGTATTTCTTTGACGCCGATTCTGCGCTCATTGGTTGCCTGGTCTCATCGCTCGCGTTTCGAAGCGCTGGCGCGGCAGAGAGCAGCCGAGACCTTGATTTACGCATCCAAATGACAGTTTCACGAGGGGAACCCAGTCGCCGAAATGCTGCGGTTGATTTGAGTGAACCTCAGACGGCAAAGCGGGTGTGAATCCGAAGGAGTTGTGGTTGGAGAACGTCCCGATAGAACCATCGAGAACACTCCATGCCCGCATTTTGTCGGGAAGCTTCGTGCTGCTCCTGGGTTCGGGACTGGCGACCGCAACCAACTTTGCCTACAACGTGGCTGTTGCGCGGTTTCTCGGTCCGACAGGCTACGGGCACGCCACCGCTGTCTACACGCTCCTCATTCTGATTTCCGCCGCTACCCTCTCCTTCCAGATTGTTGCCGCCAAGGTCGTGGCGCAGCAGGGCGGATCAGACGAAAAATACGCCGTCTATCGTGGTTTTCATCGTGCCTCCTGGGCATGCGGCATTCTGATCGCACTGCTGTTGCTGCTGTTTCAGCAACCCATCGCGAATTATTTGAACCTGCCCACGCCGGCGCTCGTGGCGCTGCTGGCCGTCGGCGTTGCCTTTTATGTTCCCCTGGGAAGCAGGCGCGGCTACATTCAGGGCGTTTGCGGCTTCCGCAGTCTCGCGACCAACCTGGTTCTAGAAGGCGTCGTCCGGCTGGGGGGATCGCTCTTGTTGATCAAGCTTGGCCTGGGCGTTCGGGGAGTGGTGGCCGCTAATGCTGCCGCTGTCGCCGTGGCTTACCTGGCTGCTGCGCCACAGGGAGTGCGGCTGCGCATCCCGAACCCGCTGCCTCTGCAGAGTGCGTTGCGGGAAACGATGCAGGCGATGGTCTTCTTCTCCGGCCAGGTGCTCATCAATAACTGCGACATCGTTCTGGTGAAGCACTTTTTCCTCCCCACAACCGCGGGCGTTTATGCTGCCGTGGCCATGGTGGGGCGCGTAATCTACGCGTTCTCATCGGCGGTCGTCAACAGCATGTTTCCCCTGGTTGCAGGGACGCGCCTTGAGGAGCGAAGGGGACTCAAAGTCATTGCGACCTCATCGTTGCTGGTCCTTGGGATTGGCGCCGCCCTGGCTCTTGGACTATGGTTCGCGCCTGCCAGTATCTGGACCCGCTTTTTCGGGAATGGGTTCGGGGTAAGTGGTGAGTATGGGTTACCGTATCTGCTGTCTCTTTACGCTATAACTACGATTCTTTATTGTCTCAGCGTCGTGATCATCACTTATGAGATGTCGTATAAGATCGCGAATACGAGCTGGGTACAGTTAGCCTTCAGCGGCATCATTATCGCTGCCATCTGCCGTTTCCACGCGTCGCTGCGGGAAGTGATCTGGGTGCAGTTGATTCTGATGATCGTCCTCCTGGTGATCGTTGCAGTGCCTTTTATTCTGAACTCGCTTGCGGAGTCGCGGGCAGAACTGCGACCTGCCTGCCCGGGTCCCATCAGGATCCTGCGCCGTGTCTCTGAAGATGACGTGATCGCAGAATTTCTGAGGAGCGATTTCAACAGTCCCGCGTTCCACGAATATCGGGAAGCCCTTCGCGACCTGGTGATGGCTCCCAATCTCGAGGATGCCCGCGAAAACGCCAAGCGGAAGGCGCTGCTCTTCATTCGTCACCTCGCTCTCTGGAAGGAGCTTCCGGCGGAGACGGAATGGTACGAGGTGGAGCTGAGGCCGTCGGAGCTGCAACAGGTCAGGGTATTTCCGAGGGCACAGTGGAGAAGGCTCGCGCGAGGGAACTTCTCGATCACGGCGGTAACGGATCGCATGCGGAAACAGAACGACATCGAGCCCTCGTTCCAGGCCAAGATCGATGCGATCGGCGGACGCGTTCTCGAGGACGATGCGGACATCGGTGCGGTAGTCCTTATCGGCCTGAATGAAACAGAACCGATCACTGTGCTCGATGGAAATCATCGGCTGGTCGCGGCGCTTCTGGCCGCGCCGGAAAAGGTCAACCGGCTGCGCTTCCTTTGCGGACTTTCGCCAAGGATGAGCGAGTGCTGCTGGTACAACACGAATCTCGTGACGCTGACCCGGTACGCGAAGAATGTGCTGACACATGTCGTGCGCGATCCGGAAGCCGAACTTCAACGGTTGTTACAGAATGCCGGCTAACAGCGGGCTATTGGAAGAAGCGAGCGACTTTACCAGGGAAAGGAATTACGAGTTATGAACACCGCATTGCGTGCCGTCGCGGTAAAACGGCTTCCCGATGTTCTCACCGTGAAGGAAAAGATTGCGTTTCTTCATGAAATCGGGAGCGCCATGAGTTGTAACCGACCCCGGCTTGTCATCGATTGCTCCAATCTCCGGGAATGCGACGGGTCGGTCATTCATTTGCTGCTGCATTGCCTCGAGGAAGCGATGAAGCGCAACGGCGATGTGAAGCTGGCCGCCGTTCCCACGGCGGCAGCCGTGGTGCTGGTCAGCACCGGAGTGGCGCGTCTCTTCGAGGCATACGACACGACGGCGAAGGCGGTAAACAGCTTCCATCAACTTCCTGTGACCGCAGAACGGGAAGGGGCGATTGCTGGGAGTTCAAAGCGGGAGGGTGGAAGAGCGGCTTAGTCCTCGCGTGTTTGTTAGCAGTTGGGCTCGTGAAAGTTCGGGGCAAGATCGGGGGAAGGAATGAAGCCTGTAACCTTGTGGTTTTATCGGCAGATCGCGATTGGGTTGATGATGCTGTTGGCAGCGCCGTTGGGAGTAGCTGCGCAGCAAGCGCCCGCGGCCCAGCCTGCGCCGAGCTCCGTTCCTGGAGCGGCACAGCCCGCGGCGGCGGCAGACGCATCGAGGACCCAGGTTGCGGATGCAGCCGAGCCTCAACCATTGCCCGACAGTCCGAACCCCGCGTCTCCTCAGACAACAACCGCCTCGCAGAACAGCAGCAGGTCGCAGCCAGCGACGCCGCAACAGCAGCAACCCGCGCCGCAGCAGCCGCTCGGCACCGCGGTCGCACCGTCGGAACCGGCCAGCGGCATCGCGGCGTCCAGGCCAGCCGGCGCGGCGATCGCGCCCGCGCGACAGAAGCGCACGCGGTCTTTCATGATCAAGGTTGGTTTGTTGGTGGGAGCGGCCGTTGCCGTAGGGACTGTTGTGGCGTTGTCGAGCGCCAGCCCCAGCCGGCCATAGAGACACTTCGACGAAAAAGCTAAAGAGAGCCAGCATGCGCACAGGAGCCAGCAACGGCAGCACCAGGTTCGTAAGCTTTTCCGGCATCGATGGCGCCGGCAAAAGCACGCAGATCAAAGCTCTGCGCAGGCGACTGGAGCAGGCCGGTCTGCGCGTCCGCGTGATTACGTTCTGGGACGACGTCGCCTGCCTGACCGGAATGCGTGAGACGGCGGGTCACACGCTCTTCAAGGGAGACAAGGGCATTGGGACGCCTGAGGCGCCGATCCATCGGCGCGACAAGAACGTCCAGTCGCGAGCGATGACTGTAGTTAGACTGTGCCTCTATCTTCTCGACGCGCTTTCACTTCGCTTCACGGTCAGGAGGGCGCTGCGCTCCGGATCAGATTTCGTCATCTGCGATCGCTACGCCTATGACGAGCTGGTGAACCTGACCCTGCACAACCGGCTCATCCGGATGTATGCGCGCTTCGTCATGCGGCTGGTGCCGCGCCCAGATGTCAGCTATTTCCTCGACGCGGATCCGATACAGGCGTGCTCGCGGAAGCCCGAGTATCCGCTCGACTTTCTTTACAAGTGCCGGGAGTCATATCTGACGCTGAGCGACCTTGTCGGCGGTATCACGATCATCGCTCCCATGCCGGTTCACGATGTGGAGCAGCAGGTCATGAAGCTCATCGCAATAAAAATGGGACCGGCTCCAGCTTCCCGGGAGGAACTGCTGAGAGAGCCGGACCCTGGTGCGGCCGCTTAGCTTCTTCTCGCCGGGGAGTGGAAGGCATCACGCCGAGACGCCCTGGGAACGGCGGACAGCGAGTCTGAGCTTCTGCTTCCGCGCTGGAGCGGTGGAGGAGCGAATGACCAGGTCGGTTTCGATCGTATATTCGGTGCCGTGGCGGCGCTTAAGGCTTAGCATTTTGTCGAGCGCCTGAAACGCGGTGATGCCAAGCTGTTCGCGGGGAACGCGGATGGTAGTGAGAGGGGGCCGTGCGAGGAATGCAAAGGAAATATCGTCGATGCCGATGATGGAGACATCCTCGGGTATCCTTACGCCGGCTTCCTCGAGGGCGCTCATAGCGCCCATGGCGATGAGATCGCTCCCGCAGAAAATCACTGTAGGGACATCTGGGGCGGAGAGAATCTCCTGGACTGCCGAAGCTCCCGCGTCAACACGATAGTCGCAGCTGGTCACTGGAGAGGTCACCATGCCTCGCTGCTTGAGGCCGGCAACCAGAGCCTGCCGGATATTCATCGCGGTGCGATTGGATTTGGGTCCGGAAATCACAGCGGCGCGTCGATGATTGAGCGAGGCGACATGCTCGATGGCCTGAAGGACCCCACGGCGGTAGTCAATTCTGATATTACTGACGAGCTTGCTGGGCGAGCACATATTACAAAAAACAACGCCGATACCCGATTCGGTAAGGGGAGTAGTAGCCGAATCATCGATGGATGAAGTCATGATAGCCACGCCGCGAGCATCGCTTTCCACAAGCTTGCGGATCACAGACTGCGTGCGCTCGCTGTTGTATTCGGTATTCAGCAGCAGAACGTCCAGGCCCTGATCCCATGCAGCTGCCTGAAAGCCTCGGATCACCTCGGGGAAATAAGGATTGGCAATTTCGGATATGACCAGACCAAAGAGGTCACTCTGGCCGGTAGCCAGACGCTTTGCGTGGACATTCTTGTAGTAGTTCAGTTCGCTGACCGCGTCGAGGACACGCTTCCTGGTTTTTTCGGAGATATAGTGGGTGTTGTTAAGGACCCGAGACACAGTCGCAGGAGAGACGCTGGCTCGACTGGCTACGTCCTTCATCGTGTAGACCATAGTCCTCTTCCTTACTCCGGAGACGTCTATGCCTGCTGGGGAGAGTGTGTCGTGCGTGCTGAGATTCAATCGGGTTTAACATCGACCATCATAGCCCAGGTTGTCTTCCGTAACGCATTTCCGAAAGACGGGAAGAGCTACGGGGATTCGACAGGCAATCCGCGGTGACTGCGACCGGGGCAGAAGGGCTTGCGAGCGCGGATGAGGCTCGCGGTGCGGGGCAGGATGCTTGACAAGGAGGAAGGCAAGGTTCAAGAATTCGGGAAGCGATTGCGGAAACCGGTTACAGATATTCTCCACGCTTCGTGCGGGAGCGTGTTCCAGGATGACAAACGGTTGCCCGGGACGGGTGTAGACTCAAGCCGTTTCGAGCAAGTGGCCTGGGGAGAAGTCCTGGGGCGGAGACGATAGACATCGGTCTCGCACCACCGTTTTGGTATTACCGGCATTTCCGGTCAACTTTGGGGGGAGCGCGTTCATGAATGAAGGATTTGTATCGCGGCGTGATTTTTTGCAGGTCGCAGCGAGCGCCGCAGGCGCTTCTTTGATTCCCGGGTCCATGCTGCATGCTGAGCAGACGCAGAACTCCGTAGCTACCGCGGCTCCCGGCGATGCGATTCGTTTTGGCATCGTGGGCATTGGCATGGAAGGCTCGAATCTGCTGTCGACGGCCATCCAACTGCCCGGTGTAGAGTGCGTTGCGGCAGCGGACCTGTACGACGGCCGGCATTTGCTGGCGAGGGAGATTGTGGGGAAGCCGATCCGGACCACACGCCGTTATCAGGAGCTACTCGACGCGAAGGATATCGACGCAATCATCGTGGCCGTGCCGGATCACTGGCATAAGCAGGTAGTGGTCGATGCGCTTGCCGCCGGCAAGGATGTGTATTGCGAAAAGCCCATGTCGCACAACCCGGCGGATGGGTTAGCGATGGTGGCGGCCGCGAAAAAGACCGACCGGATTGTCCAGATTGGCGCGCAGCGCACGAGCTCGGTTCTGTGCGCAACGGCGAAGGCCCTATACGACAAGGGGGCGATCGGCGATCTGAATTTGATCGAGGCGACCCTGGGACGGAACGATCCTACCGGTGCATGGGAATATCCACCTCCGCCGGATCTCTCGCCGGCGAATCTTGACTGGGATACGTGGCTGGGCACCGCGCCGAAGAAGGCGTTCGATCCGTATACGTTTGCGCGCTGGCGCTGCTGGAAGGAGTATGGAACCGGTGTTGCGGGAGATTTGTTAGTCCACCTGATCAGCGGCATGCAATTCGTTCTTGGTATTAACGAGGTCCCGAAGCGCGTCTCGGCCTTTGGCGGGATCTATCGGTGGAAGGACGGGCGAAACATGCCCGATGTTCATCCGGTGCTTTTTGAATATGAGGGAGTGCCCGTCTACATGCGCTTGTCGCTGGGGTGCGAGTCGGCTGAGGTGACGCGGTTCCAGGGATCGAAGGGGATGATCGAGCTGCGCGAATTTAGCGTGACCTATATTCCGCAAGGAGGCGTCGATTTATCTCCGAGTTATTACTCCGGTTCGTTTCCAGGCGCCATGCGCGCGAAGTATGTGGCTCAGTGGCACGCAGAGCACGATCCTACACCGGGGAAGGAGCCGGCCCTGGAGACGCTGACTTATAACGGAAACGACTATGACGATCTGAAGCCGCACTTATTGAAGTTCTTCGAAGCGGTACGCTCGCGGCAACCCGTGTTGCAGGATGCGGTCTTCGGTCATAACGCGGCGTTGGCCTGTCACCTCGCCAATGAGTCGTACTTTCGCAAATGTCCGGTGCGCTGGGATGCGTCGACCGAGACGATTCAATCGCTGACCTGAAGACGGCAGCGCATCAGTTGCGATGGTCAACAGATGCACCCAGGAGGTGGGAGTTGTGAAATACCGGAGGCTTTTCTCTGGAGTATTGGCTGCGGGGTTGGCATCCACTTCGATCTATTTCCTGGTCGGAGCGCCTGGCCAGGTGGTCGCTGCTGCTGAGAAATCCGACGCTGCGCCCTTTCTGGGACGATGGGATCTGACGCTGCACGCGCCGGACAAGGAGTATGCCTCCTGGCTGGATGTTGAGGAGAAAGATGGGCAATTGGTCGCCGAGATGGTGAGCCGATGGGGCAACGCTCGGCCCTTGCCGAAGGTGGACGTGGTGAACGGGGAGCTGACTTTTGTTTCTCCGAAAGAGGAGGAAGCCAGCCCGAGCGACCTGGTATTTCGCGGCCGAGTGATCGGCGAAACGCTGTCTGGAACGCTGAATGGTCCGGACGGCAAGACGTGGCAATGGGTTGGCGTGCGAGCGCCCGCGCTGCAACGCGACAAGGCTGCGGTGTGGGGTAAGCCGATCCCGTTGTTCAACGGAATGAACCTGGATGGTTGGAAGATGAGCCAGCCGGGTCCGCCGGTATGGACGGTGCGCGATGGATTGCTCGTCAGCCCCGGACACGGGCCGGAACTGATCAGCGATGCGAAGTTCGAAGATTTCAAACTCCACGTGGAATTCAATGCCGGCCCTGGTTCGAACAGCGGCGTGTATCTGCGAGGCCGCTATGAAGTGCAGATTGAAACCGATTCCATGTCGGAGCCGCCGAGCCATCATACCGGCGGCGTCTATGGATTTTTGACGCCGCAACCGGAACTGCCGCGCGCACCCGATACCTGGCAGACCTTCGACATTACGCTGGTGGGGCGGCGTGTGACCGTGGTGCAAAATGGCCAGACCGTCATCGATAACCAGGAAATTCCCGGGATTACGGGAGGAGCTCTCGACAGCCACGAAGGACTGCCCGGCCCCATTTACCTGCAGGGCAGTGAAGAGGGGCACGTTATGTTCCGGAATATTACTATCACGCCAGCCCGATAGGATTGCTGCTCGCGATCCTCATGCGCTTGCTCGATGGCATGATTGCCACATGTGCTCCGGTGTGCTAGACAATCGTTTGCATTCTGCTGCCACTCTGGTGGACAGTGTGTGAGGACGGTTGCTGCGATTGACTCGCAGCAGACCAAAAGTTGCGCCAGCATTGCTATTGGAGAATAAGAATGGGAAAGCTTCTGAAAGCGAGCGCTCTGACGGCATTCCTGCTGCTGGGAATTGGCGTGCCGCTGCACGCGCAGTCGTACTATCCAGTGCGACTCGATGATCCGGCGGCGGTTTACCTGACGAACGATCGCTTTCCTGTGAAGGGGAACGGCCAGACCGATAACAGCGCAGCAATTCAGGCAGCGATTGATGCCGCGGAAACGGCGCAGGGAGAGGGCATCGTGTTCGTTCCCGAGGGGCGCTACCGGATCACGCGGACTATCTACGTATGGCCGGGAATTCGGATCATCGGTTATGGCGCGCGGCGGCCGGTGTTTGTTCTGGCCGATCACACCCCGGGATATCAGAGCGATCTCGGTTACATGTTTTTCTTTGCGGGCGGTCGGCCCGGTAGTCGTTTTGCCTGGCGAGGCGGGCGGGACACGCCGCGGCCACCGACGGAGGGAACTGTGCCGCCGAACAACACGGTGCCGGATGCGAGTCCGGGCACGTTCTACTCCGCAATGAGCAACGTCGATTTCGAAATGGGTGCGGGGAATCCCGCCGCGGTGGCGATTCGTTTTCACGCGGCCCAGCATTGCTACCTTGCCCACATCGACTTTCATATCAACTCGGGACTGGCAGCGCTGAAGGACATTGGCAACGAGGCCGAAGACCTCCACTTCTACGGCGGCGACTACGGCATCGTGACCGGCAAACCCGCCCCGGGCTGGCAGTTCACGCTGCTGGATTCAACCTTCGAGGGCCAGCGGATCGCGGCGATTCGTGAACACGAGGCGGGACTGACGCTGGTGCACGATGCTTTTCGCAACGTTCCACAGGCGATCTCCATCGATCCGGATTATGCCGAGGAGTTGTGGGTGGAGAATGCGCGCTTCGAAAACATTTCGGGACCGGCCATCACCATCAGCAACGAGAAGAGTCCGCGGACTGAGATCAACGTGGAACGAACAGCGTGCCACGATGTGAAGACATTCGCGCTCCTGCGCGAAAGCGGGCACACCATCGCTGGACCGGCGGAGACATACGAGGTGAAGACGTTTTCACATGGGCTCACGATGCGGGGCCCGGGCGACTGGGGTGATATTCGGACCAGCTTCGATGCGGAGCCGGTCGACAAACTACCCGACTATGGAGCTAACTCGATTGCGGGGCTGCCTCCGGCGAGCACGTGGGTGAATCTGCGTTCGCTGGGCGTGAAGGGCGACGGCGTGACCGATGACACGGCGGCGATCCGCAAGGCGATTGCGGAGCATCTTGTGCTGTACGTGCCGATGGGGCGCTATGTGGTGAGTGACACGCTGCAGCTTCGTCCAGACACAGTACTGATTGGGCTGCATCCGAGCCGGACGCAGTTCGATCTGCTGGACGGCACTGCCGGATTCCAGGGACCCGGCGCGCCGCGGCCCCTGCTTGAAACGCCCTGCGGCGGGCAGAACATTGTCACCGGCATTGGGCTGTCGACGGGTGGCGTGAACAGCCGTGCGGTCGGCGCGTTGTGGCGGGCGGGCGCCGATTCGCTGATGGACGACGTGCGCTTTCTCGGCGGGCATGGAACCAACGCGCCCGATGGTACGCGGATGAATCCGTATAACACCACGCACACAGCCGATCCGGATATTCGGCGGAGGTGGGACGCGCAGTATCCGAGCCTGTGGGTAACCGATGGCGGCGGCGGAACGTTCGCTGACATCTGGACGCCGAGTACCTTTGCTCAGGCTGGCCTGTACATCTCTGACACGGATACACCGGGGCATGTGTATGAACTCTCGAGCGAGCACCACGTGCGCAACGAGGTGAAGATCGAGCGAGCGCGGAACTGGGAGATTGTCGCGCTGCAGACGGAGGAGGAACGCGGGGAAGGTCCATTCACGCTGCCGCTGTCGATCGCGCAGTCGTCGAACATCACGGTGGCCAATTATCACGGCTATCGCGTGGTCAGCAGCTACCAACCGTTTCCGTATGCAATCCGCGTATCGGAATCGCAGGGGATCCGCTTCCGCAACGTACACGTTGACAGTGACAGTAAAGCGGCGTTCGACAACTCGGTCTTCGATGCCACGCACGATGTGGAAGTGCGGGCGTGGGAATTTGCGTCGCTGGATGTGCCGGGCGAGGCGACTGCGCAGCAAGAGAGTGAGGCGCCGGGAGTACTCGCGGCCGGAGCGCAGGTGAAGCGGCTCGCCACCGGGTTCTTCAACATTTCCGGAGCAGCCGTGGACGCGGAAGGGCGCCTGTATTTCGTGGACGCGCACTGGCAACGCATCTACCGATGGTCGCCGGAGAATCAGGAGGCGGTAATCGTGCGGGATAATCCGCTCGACCCGGTGAACCTCGCATTCGACAAGGCGGGCGATCTGTTGGTGGTTGCCTACGGAGGCAAGGGAACGGTGTACAGCTTTCGGCCGGATGCGCCGGGGAATGAGCTGACGATGCTGGCGCCGGAACCGGCGGCGGCGCGGTCCGGTATGACGGCCCTGCTGCCCCTGGACGTTTGGGCGAAGCGCAATCTCTCCGTGGAAACGCGGTGGCAGTATGTCTCTCCCGATGGCAGCGTGTTTCTGCCGGCGGGCGACGATTTCGCGCAGGGCGAACTATATTACGGAACCAAAATGGCCAATGTTCTGCGGGCCTTCGGCCTCGGCAAAGTGGCCGATGGACATCCTTCCTATGTCAGCGATGAGTCGGACGAGAAGACCTTCCGAGTCGCGGTGACGCCGGAAGGCTCTATTGGCAGCGTTGATTTGTTTGCGGAGCGGGGGGGCGAAAGCGTGGCCCAGGACACGGATGGAAACGTCTACATCGCGGCAGGACAGATTCTGGTTTACCGCCCGGATGGACAACTGCGGGGGCGGATTGATGTGCCGGAGCGGCCCACCGATCTGGTTTTTGGCGGTCCGGATCGGCGAACGCTGTACATCCTGACGCACCAATCGCTGTACGCGGTTACCACGCAGGCGCCGGGGCTGTAGTGACGCCATAAGGTGCCGTGTGCGGCTTTGTGGAACTGGTCGCAGCAGAAAATCGTATTGATTTGCGGGGACCTGAAGGTATGCTGCTGGGATGAACAGGACCAGAAACGGAGCCGGCCCGCCTGCGGGACACGTAACGCTGAAGGCGCTGGCGGAGCATCTGAAGCTTGACCCGGCCACCGTATCGGTGGTCCTGAACGATGTCCCTGGCCGCTCCATCCCGGAAGCGACGCGGGAGCGAATTCGCGCGGCGGCGAAGAAACTGAATTATCAACCGAGCTTTGTGGCACGCTCGCTGCGGAACCGCCGGTCTATGACCATCGGGATTCTCGTGCCGGTGCTGGCGGATGGTTATCACGCCGAAGTGATGAGCGGCATCGGGGACTACCTGCTGGACGAGAATTATTTCTACTTCATCGCCCACCACCGCCATCGCCCGGACCTGATCGAGCGCTATCCGCAGATGCTGGTGAGCCGTGGAACGGAAGGGATCATCGCCGTCGACACCCACATCGATCACGCCCTGGCGGTTCCGGTGGTAGCTGTTGCCGGGCACAAGAGGATTAGCGGCGTTACGAATGTCGCACTGGATCACAATCGCGCGGCGGAGCTGACCCTGCGGCATCTGTATGACCTGGGACATCGGGAAATCGCTTTCATGCATGGCCAGCCGTTCAGCTCCGATTCGGACGCGCGCTGGAATGCGCTGACCCGGGTGGCGCGCGAGCTGGGCCTGGTAGTGCGGCCGGAGCTGACGGTTATGCTGACCCGCGATCAGACATCCCCCGAGCTGGGCTATCCGGTGGTGCAGCAGCTGCTGGCTTTCCATCGCCGCTTTACGGCGATGGTGTGCTTCAACGACGTGGCGGCGATAGGCGCCATCCGTGCACTGCACGATGCGCAGCTGCGAGTACCACAGGAAGTATCGGTGGTGGGGTTCGACGACATTCCGCAGGCGGCGTTCCAAACGCCGAGCCTGACCACGATCCGGCAGCCGCTGCATGAGATGGGAAAAACGGCGGCGCATCTGCTGCTCGATCATCTGCGTTCGCAGAAAAGTCTGCCGGCAGCGGTGCATGTAGAGCCGGAGCTGATGGTTCGCGAATCGACAGCAGCGGCGCGCGCACCGGCCGGCCGGCGCGGCCGATCAGGAAGCGGCAAACGCTATGCCCGGCAGTAGGCGCGGGACCGCCCCATCCCCATCGCTGCGCTGGGCGATCGCATGGCTCTATGCGGGATTCCTCTTCACCGGCGCGCTGACCGTGCTGTTGGGGCTGATGCTGCCGCGTATCGCCATGCTCCATCACCTGACCGACAGCGAGTCGGGCGCGCTACTGCTGATCCAGTTTGCTGCGAGCGCCTGCGGGGCGCTGCTGGTGCGGCGGCATTTCGAGCAGACGCTGTTGCGGGGATATGCGCTGATCGCCATCGGTGCGGGGCTACTGATGCTGGGCCCGGTGGCGTGGGCGCCGCTCGGGATCGGCGTGGGAGGCCTTGGTTTGGGAATGGCTATGACCTCGACCAGCATGCTGGTAGGGCGCATCTTTCCCGAGTCGCGCGGTTCAGCGCTCTCCCTGCTCAATCTCTGCTGGAGCATCGGAGCCTTTGTTTGCCCGGTACTGGTCGCGCGCCTGCCTGGTCACTTTTCCGTCGA
>Ga0182015_10004849_pt1 | contig 14261 bp, 22 predicted proteins | sample 712P3MmetaG_FD_120478 | JGI IMG/M metagenome (GOLD analysis project Ga0182015, IMG submission 120478) | Permafrost microbial communities from Stordalen Mire, Sweden - 712P3M metaG | ecosystem: Environmental > Terrestrial > Soil > Wetlands > Permafrost | place: Sweden: Stordalen | collected...
GTAAAACAACTGGCTCTGATCGCCGGTCTGCCGACCCATCATGGCAAGCCTCCGCCGCTGAATCCCTCCAGCAGGCGGAATCACTATTCGCCAAAAATCACGAGCCCTTTTTCAACACTATCGATCATTAGCAGACGCGAAGGTGCCAAATCGTCTTGTCCGCTTTTACCCCGAAAGCAAACATTCCCCGCGATTTATGAGTCCTCGCCCTAGGTGACAGCAACGGGCGCCAGCGCGTCGATGTCGGTGACGACGTCGATCACGACCGGGCGATTGGCGGCGAGCGCTTGCGCCAGCGCTGCCGGAAACGCCGAAGCCTGTTCGACGCGAATGCCGAGCGCGCCCATGTCCTCGGCGAGGCGGGCAAAATTCATTTTGCTGAAGGTCCATAATTCCCGCGCCTTGTCGGTTTGCTTGCCGCCATAGACGCGGTCGAAGCCGCGCTTGGATTGATTGCCGCCGCCGTTATTGTTGACCACCGTCACCGCATTGATATTCCAGCGCGCCGCCGTTTCTATTTCCGCGATGTGGTACCAAAATCCGGCGTCGCCGGTGAACGTGACGACGGGCCGATCGGGACACGCGCATTTGGCGCCCAAGCCCGCGGGGAACGCCCAGCCGAGATGGCCGGCGCTGCGGATATAGCTCTGTCGCGGCGACGTCAGATCGAATAGGCCGCCCATCCACATGCCGGCATGGCCGGTATCGACGACGACGATGGCGTCGTCCGGCACGTGGTGCGTCAGCTCGTGACACAGCCGCTCCGGCCGCATCGGCACGGCATCGGATTCGAGCGCGGATTTGTATTTTTCACGCCACTCGCTGCACATCTTTTGCATTTCGCCGATCCAGGCCTTGCGTTTGCCCGCGCTCCCCTGCCCGGCAAGCTTGACCATGCGCGCAAGAGTCACCTTGGCATCGCCATTGACCGCAGCAGCCAACGGATAGTTGCGGCCGAGCGCTTCCGGGTCGATATCGATCTGGATTGCCGGCGTGCCGATTTTCGGCACCGCCCAAAAGTGGGTCGTCATGCCGCCGGTCTCGGTGCCGATGAAGCACACCAGATCGGCGGCGTTGACCACACGATTGGCGCTCTCGCGCGAATAGCTGCCGCAAACGCCGACCGCGAGCGGATGATTGCCGGGAATCGAATCCTTGCCATTGAGCGAGGTCGCGACCGGAATCTGCAGCGCCTCGGCAAGCGCGACGAGCTCCGCGGCTGCGCCCGAGGTGCGCACGCCGCCGCCGGCGACGATCACCGGGCGCGCGGCGGCTTCGAGGATCTTCAGCGCCGCGCGCACGCTCGCCTCGTCCGGCTCCGGACGAAAAGCCGGCACGCGAGCGAACTGTTCTTCGCACAGCGGCTCCATGTCCGCTTCTTCGGCGTCGATCTGACCTTCGTTGCCGCGAAATTGCAGATGCACCGGACCGGGACAGCCGGTGACCGCGCTGCGGAACGCCTGCCGTACCATGTCGGGAAAACGCGCGACATCGTCGATCGTGGCGTTGAATTTGGTCACCGGCTCGAACGCCGGCACGTCGTCGACCTCCTGATAGACTTTGCGGAATTTGTTTTTCGGCTCGCGGCCGCCGGTCATGGCGATGACCGGCGAATGGGCGAGCCAGGCGTCGCGCAGGCCGGCGGCGAGATTGAGCGCGCCGATCACCTGCGCCATGCAGATGCCGGGCTTGCCCGAGGCGCGCGCGTAGCCGTCCGCCATATAGGCCGCGGCCTTCTCGCCATGGACATGCAGCCGCTTGATATCGGTGCGGCGTTCCATTTCGGCATAGGTGGTACGCAACACCGCCGGCACATGAAAAACATGGGTGACGCCGTAGCCTTTGAGCATATCGGCGAGGCATTGCGCCCCGGTCATTTTGCGATTGTGTCCGAGCAGCATCCGGCATTCCTTCGCTACGGCGTCCCGGCCGCACTCATACCCGCTCGGGCAAAAAATGGAAATGTCGGTACGCTGCGGGACGAAAACACGGCCATCAAAGCCATGTTACTCGAGGGCATGATGCGAACAGGTGGGTCATGTCGTCCGCCAAGGAGTTTCGCGAATTTGCCCGGGAATGTCTGGATTGGGCGAGAACCGCCAGATCCGAAAAGGAACGCGCCACCTTCATGCAGATGGCGCAAACATGGATCGAGGCGGCCGAGCGGCTAGAGCTCGCTCCGGCTAGAAAAAGCGAGCCGATGCTGGATGCCGCGATTTCCGATATGGCTCATCGAGGGAAAGTAAATCCCCAAAGGCCGCCGAAAAACCCTAAATCCTAGCCGATGAGCCGCCGATATTCCTTTTCGGGAGTGCCGTAGGAACTCCCCGCCATCTGCTCGATGGCTTTGCGGTTGAGGACCAGGATTTTATTTCGTCCATTGTCGATCAGCTTCTGCCGCTTGAGACTTTGCAGCGCCTCCGTAACTCCGGCCCGCCTTACGCCCAGCATCAGCGCCAGGAATTCGTGCGTGAGCGGCAGCGTGGTGTCGCGGGTGCGGTCATGGGCCATCAAAATCCATCGCGCCAAGCGCTGGTTGATGTGGGAACGCGCGTTGGCGATGGCGGTGTGCGCCGTCTGCACCATGAAGACTTGAACGAATTTGAGCAGCAAGCCGCGCAAGGATTCGCTTGCATCCATGGCCTTGCGGAGTTCATCGGCGGTCATCCGCTGCGCTTCGCCGGCGACCTGGATGTAGGTGGAATTCGGCGATTGGTCGCCGCCGAGCACAACGCTAATCCCGCTCATCCCCTCGCGGCCAATGAGACCGACTTCGATCCGCGTCTCGTCCGGTTGGACGCCAACGACCGACGCGATGCCCGCCTCCATGAAATAGACAGCGTCGATCCGCCGGTTGGGCCGTTCCATATCTCTGAGAAGTGGCATCGTCGCCGGCTGCAAGCGCGGCCGCAACAGTGCGAGATCGGGTGGCGACAATGCGGCTAGAAGCCGATTGCGAGGCGGCGAAGAATCGCGAGGCGCGGAGGCGCGGGCCATGGCTCTTTCCCATAAAGGGGCAAGAGCACATCAGTGTCTCCCAAACGCCGGCGCCCGAAGGTCGCTGCTGGCGGTAGGCCTCAGATATGCCTTCGATGGGCCGATAGCTACCGAAACCGCCGAGAAAGAATGAGATTAAGAAAAAGAACGGAACCGTACAAAGCTGAATTACGCGCTTTTACCTGCCGGCGCTACGCTTTTTGGCTTGGCCGTAAGGCTTTGCTTGTGTCCCTATCAGCGGCAAAATAACCACAACAACTCCACGAAGGCAGCAAACCCGAGTTCCACTTTTCGGGGAGCATGCTCTAATGAGCGAACACCGCCACCGCGCGGATCGGCGAGCCGGTGCCTTCGCGCCATTTCAGCGGCAGGCCGATGAACTGGAATTCGCCCTGTCCAAGAAGCGCTTCCAGATTGCAGAGACTCTCCATGTGGGTAATGTCGAGGTCGAGGCAGGCTTTGTGCACGAGTGAATTGACCTTGCCTTCCGGTCCCGGGCGCATCGAGTCGATGCCGAAATGCACGATGCCTTGTGCCGCCAGCCATTCGGTTGCCGCAACATTGACGCCCGGATTATCGGTCGCATAAGCGGACCTCGGAAAGGTGCGCTCATGGTGGCCGGTGCACAGCAACACTGTGCCTTTCTTCGGGATCGGCACGCCGGCCTTTGCCACCGCCGCCGCTAAATCTTCGGGCGTGATCTCGGCGCGCGGCTTGACGTGACGCAGATCGATGCAGATGCCCTGCACGATACAGTTTTCCAGCGGGTATTTGTCGATCGGTGTGCCGGTTTTGCCGAAGTGGCGCGGCGCGTCGATATGCGTGCCGCCATGATCCGGCATGGAGAAGAACATCACACTGTTGCCCTGGACGTTTCCCGACTCGGCAAACGCCTCGTCGTGCGTTTTCCAGACGCCGTGGATGACGGGAGGCTGTCCCGGATAGGATGGCGTGCGGTGATAAAGCTCCCGGCTCAGATCGACGATACGCATACCGTGTTCGCTCCCTTATCCTGCCGTTGCCAGGCCGGCTTTGCGCGAACACTAGCCTTCGCAATCGATCGCGACAACGCCGTGTGAAGAGAGCCGCCATGACCGGCGTGCCGCGGCTGGCGGCCAGCATCAAGCGTCGACCTCCGAGGAAATTCATGCCCACAATGAAAACGAACCGGCTTGGACTCAGCGGCAGATTCACGCGGACTGGACGGCAGTAACCAGTTGATTTCGAACCTTTTGTGGCTTTCAGACAATAGATAAGGAGTGAGATTGGCGCAGCCGTAGAACTAAAGCAGCGTGCGAAAGATGCAGTTATTTGATAGCGTCAAGGCCGGACCTGATGCTCTCACGATGCGTCAAGGGTGACGAGATGCCTGATCGGCTATTCTTCAGCACCGATTCACTTCCCGAGCGCGATCGCTTCCCCGCGTTTTGCGAAGAAATCATCCGCCGCTACGCCGCGCTCGACATCATTCCGCGCGGCGACGGATTATTTCGCGGCGTCATCGAAATGCGGCGCGCCGGCCCGGTCGACGTGAGCTCCCGTTTCACGACACCAACGGACTATGTGCGTTCGCCGCGGCTGGTGGGCGACGGAAATGACTCGGTTTTCGTCGTCTTATGCCGCAGCGGTGGCGCCTATCAGAGCCAGCTTGGTTACGATGTGACGCTTCAGCCCGGTAACGCGGTTTTATGCGACTGCGGATATGCCGGCGGCATCCACATGACGACCGATTCCTCGTTCGCGAGCGTAAAAGCGCCGCGTGCCGCGATCACGTATTTGCTTCCGCGCATGAATCGGCTGGCCGGAGTCAAACTGAATCGGGACGACGTGGCGCTGCGATTGCTGTTCGGATATCTCGGCGGGACTCTCGATGTCGGCTTAATGGACGGCGCTCGCGCCACGCAACTCTACGGCGAGCATATTATCGATCTCATCGCGCTGGCGCTCGGGGCCGAAGGCGACGCGCGCGAGATCGTTGAACAGCGCAGCGTGGCCGCTGTGCGTCGCGCCGCTATTCTTCGCGAGATCGATAAATTGATGGCCGATCCGAATCTAAACGCCGCCGCTATTGCGAGCCGGCACGGGATCACGCCGCGTTATCTGCGATTGCCGCTCGAAGAAACCGGGCAAACTTTTTCAGAACACGTTTTGGAAAAGCGCCTGAACCGAGCCGCCGAGCTTTTGCGCGACCCGCGACAGCAGGATCGGAAAGTCTCCGCAATCGCATTTGCGTCCGGATTTGGCGATCTTTCCTATTTCAATCGCGTTTTTCGCCGCCGTTATGGCGAGACGCCCTCGGACATGCGCGAGAGTTCCCGCCGTCAGAATCGTAATTAAAGCGAGTCCCACACAACAAAGAATGGGACGGTTGCCGTCCTCACTCCGGCTTGAAATTCGTCGCCACGCCATTGATGCAATAGCGCAGATGCGTCGGCGGCGGACCGTCTTCGAAGACGTGGCCGAGATGGCTGCCGCAGCGGCTGCAATGCACCTCGGTGCGGACCATGCCGTAGGCCCGGTCAGTGGTGGTCTCGACCGAACCCGGCACCGGATCGTTGAAGCTCGGCCAGCCGGTGCCGCTCTCGAATTTCGTCTTCGAGGCGAACAGCAGTTGCCCGCAGCCGGCGCAAGAGAATATGCCGGCGCGCTTCTCGTAATTGAGCGCGCAGCTTCCCGGCCGCTCGGTGCCGTGCTCGCGCATGATGTGAAACTGCTCCGGCGACAACAGCTTGCGCCATTCCGCGTCGGAATGTGTGACCGGGTAGTGTTTGGTGTCAGTGGTGGTGCTCATGGCGGTATCGCCCTTTTTGCGATGACAACTGGCAATAGACGTAATGCCTGCGGGTGAGATCGCAACCATAAACGTCATGGCCGGGCTTGTCTCGGCCATGACCCTTCTGCCGTATCTAATCAAACCGGGCACAAAACCCTTATAGAACGGCCATTACCTTCGCGTTTACTACTGCCGCATCTAATCATCACCGAACCCCTTTCAGCGGCCTAAAGTCGGTCACAAGTACGGTCATTGACGTGACCCGAAAGGACCCTAAGCCGTGTTGAAAACGATCAATCGCATTCGCGCTACTGAGTATTCCAAGCTACTCAGGACCGAAGGCAAGCACAACGATGGCGGGTCGCTCTACCTTGTCGTGCGCGGTGGCTCGGCGCGGTGGGAATATCAATTCAAGCGCGGCGGTCAGGTCGCGTCAAAATGGCTCGGCTCCGCTGTCGGCTACGCGCCCATGTCTCTCGCGCAAGCTCGGGAGGCACGGGTCAAGGTGTGGCTCGATAATCGCGGAAAAGAACAGCCCCACAATCGCGCTGCGCGAGTCACTGGTAAGCCGTTCACCGAGGTCCTAGAGGCATGGCTTGCCGCTAACCCGGACGCATGGGCGGAAAAGAGCGTCGCCGCGAGACGCGGCCTAGCTAAACTCTCGTTCGCCACTAAGGACGTTGCCAAGATCACGCAAGCCGACGTGCTCGCCGCGCTCGCCAATGAGACGCCCCGAATGCACGCCGAAAAACGCGGATGGCTCGCGGCGTTGTTCTCATACGCGAAGGCTCAGCAATGGCGCACGGGCGACAACCCATGCGACTTTGAAAAGGACCTGCGCAAAGGCTTCGCGCAAGTGCCGGACGGCGAGTCTCACGCGGCGCTGGCACCGGCCGACCTTCCGGCCGCGTTCAAGGCATTGCCGGACACGGACGCGGGCCGCGCCGTTCAATTCCAAATCTTGACGGCGGCACGCCCCGGCGCGGTTGAAGCCGCAACGTGGTCGCAAATCGTCGAGAATGGCACGATGGCGTGGGAATACACGATCCTGAAAGGCAATAAGCCTTTCTTGCAACGTGTGCCGCTCAGCAAGGCCACGCTCGAAATTATTGGCGAGCGCGGTGCGGCAGACGCCCGGCTGTTCAAGCTGGTATCAAATGCGATGCTAAACACGTTCCAAAAAGTCGCGCCCGGAATGAGCGTGCACGCGACGGCGCGGGCGACGTTCAAGCAATGGTGCGATGACACGGCCGTCGAAGATACCTTGAGCGAAGCCGCGCTAGGCCATTATCGCGGCGACAAAGTACACCGGGCTTATTCCCGTGGCGACCTTTTCGACCGAAGGCGCACGCTCATGGATAGCTGGTCAAAATTCTGCGCCGTTTGACGACGGCCAAATCCGACTAGGACGACGGCTCGCCGCTCGGCGGGCCGTTTTTCTTTTCGAGCAAGTCGCTAAACGCGAGTCCGACCAGCGGCTTACGCGTGCGGAGCGGCGCGGACGACGCGCAAAATGCACCGGGCGTTTTACCGGGTTGCAGCCCGAGTCACGCCGCAGTAAGTAATGCAACAGTCGAGACGGGCGCAAGATGGCTTGCGTCGCCGCGCCATGGCGTAGCGGCAACGTCGAAACCAAACCCCCCTCACCGATCTAAATGGAGGCCGATATGGGCCGCCAGCGAAAACGCGCGCTGTTTCCTATCGCGCTATCGGCGGACGCCGCAGCGGAGGCCCTACAGGTCCCGCGCCGCGCCATTGCTGACGCGATCAAATCCGCCGAGCTACCGGCTTACGCCGGACCCGGCCGACGAATTCGGATCACGGTCACCGATCTAGTCGCATGGGTTCAAACTTGGCCGCGAGCGACGATCAAACAACGGAGTCAGTCATGAGCTTGCCCCCCTCAATCGTGCAAAAGCTACAGGCGGACGGAATGCAGGCGAGCGCGATCAATACCGACGCGGCCGACGCGTTTGAGCGCGGCGAATTTATCGAGGCGACGCTCGGCAAGTGGCTGACCGAACAAAAAGCCAAGCGCCCGCACTTGTGGATCATGGCCGGGCAAATTGATTTGGAGCAATCCGCATTCGGCGACGGCAACATGACGGCGCGCTCGCGCCTCACGAAAGAGCTAGGCGAGGCGACCGCGACCGAACGCGCGAAGGAATGGGGCTTGAAGGGGATTGCCGACTTCAAGACGCGCGGATCACGGCCCGGTGGCGAGCAACAAAAGGAAAAGCCGAAGGGCGACAATCCATGGTCCGCCGAAAATTGGAATGTGACCCGTCAAGGAAGCGTCGCCAAGGCTGACTTTGCACTCGCGCAACGGCTCGCCAAGGCGGCCGGATCATACATCGGCGCGACTAAACCGGCGAAGGTGGCGGCATGAGCAAATATCGAGTTAGCGCATACGACGCGCCCAAGCGGACAGCTAAGACGGTCAAGCCCGGCACGTTGCCCGACAATAAAATCCCGATCTTCGATCACAAAGGCAACCGGCGCGGACACGTTGGCCGTCTCGCATCGAGCGCGACCGTCTCCCGCTTCACTGGCACGCCCTCAAATAAGCTCGTCAAGAAAGACGGCGGCGACGCGTGGGTTGCCGACAAGCCGATCAAACCAAACACGGCGGCTCGTTCGCAGAACGCGAAACTCGCGGCACAGCTTCGGCAAGACAAGGGATCGGTCGGCACGCTCGCGGACGTTTCCGCAATGGGTACGACCCAAGGCGCGCCGCCGCCGAAGATCGGGGGAGGAAATTCATGAGCAACATTATCAAGGCCCCGCTTAACGCGCGGCATATCGAACACAATGAAGGGCAGACCCGTGACATCGCCCGCAAGGGCAGCGTGCCGAAACGGTCTAACGACGGCGTAGCGGTGCATCCTTCGATGACTCGCTTGCAAAAGAGCGGTGCAGGCATCGGCGGCATGGGACACGGCACAGCAGTCATCGACGGCGGACAGACCATCGCATCAAGCGCAGCCGCCGCACCGTTGGCGCACGCTTACGGTGGCGCACCGGACCTGAAAACCGGCAGCGCCGTCGCGCCTTCCTTCGGCCAACGGTCACGCGGGCCGACACCCGACAGCGCAATGCACGAATTGGGCCGAGCGGTTTTGGACGAAGCCGCTAAGGGCCATCGGGGCAAGTAAGAGGGGGACGCCATGAAGGACAATTTGGGGCACGGCAGTAACTCGCGCGGCGACGGCGGCGGGCGTCAGCTTGACGCGCACCAAGCCGCACGCAAGGAAATTCAGCTTCACCCGAATGACCCGAACCAAAACGCGGAGTCGGTGTTGCATCGCATCGGCTACAGCGACCGCGACATTACGCAACTGCGCCTCAATGCCGGAATGTCAGTCGCATCCCCGGCGCATCAAACGGGCGTGCAAGTCGCTACGGCATCGAAGGACCTAACGCGGAACATGGTCGGCCCCGGGCTTGATCTTGATCGGCTGAAAAAGATCGGGGGTGTGAAGTGAGCAACGACAACCACGACGAAAAAGGCCGCTTTGCGAGTGGCAGTCAAAGCGGAGCGGCAACCGGCGATCATGCGAGCGTTTCGCCTGACACGGCTACCCGTAACGTGCCCGGCCACGGCAACGTGCCGCGTAGCAAAGTCGTCGCCAAGCACGCCGGAGCGGCGAGCGTAGGCACATCAAGCGGCGGCGGCGGCGGCGGCGGAGGCGGAAGCGGCGGCAGAGGCATCGGCGGGTCCGCCAAGCCGAAATTTATCGCCACGGCGGGCGGGCTGAAACCCAAACAGATGTCAACGGGACTGTCGGGCGCGGCTCGGGAAAAACGCGCGCTCGGGATTGCCACTGACGCCCGGCACTATCCCGACAACAAAGACGTGCAGCGGAGCTTGACCAAAGCCGTTCGCGGCATTGGCAGCAGATAACAAAAAGGGAGGCTAACATGGCCCAAGATATTGTTGGATCAAAAATGCCCGCGAATAACGGGTACGCACAGAACGGCTACACGGGGCCAAGCTCGGACACCGATCTAAAGAACCCGACGCGTAGCACGATGGCCCGCGAACTTTTCCCGTCAGTCGATTTGACGGAAGCGCGCGATCCGCGTGGCCTACGGATGGCCGGTAAGGGTCGCGGCGCTAAAAAGCAACCGACGCTCCCGGCCCCGCAAACGAGGGACGTTGACTCGTCGCCGCTCCCGACAACTTTCGGTCACCATGCGCCAAAGACGGACGGCTCGGTCCCGGCGAAGCTCGGCACTGCCAGTGCGCAGCCCGTGCGGAAGCCGTGAAACTAAGCAAGGCCGAGTATCGCGAAATTTTCGGGAATGCTCGGCTCCCGAAATGGGAGGAGCGGCGAACCGAAACCATAGCGCCCCTCCGAACCGGCGACGAAAAAATATGGTGGACGTATTCGCTTTGTTTGGTCTGCAACAGACACGTACCGGAGTTTTGGACGGATGACGAAGTGAGTAACGCTCTAAATAAAATGGCCGAACGGCTACCGCTACCACATGGCTTTGATTTTGAAACATGGAGTCCCCGACAATGACAAACCTCCCGAGACTTTTCAGCGACAAAGGCGAGCTTATCGAGGTTGACGCGTCGGCATTCGACGCGCCGACGCGCGCACGCCATGCAGCCATCGTCAAGGCTTACAACGCCAACGGCGAAGCGCAGCAAATTCTCGACGCGGCTTATGCCGAAGTGAACGACGCGCTCGAAGGCGTCAAAAACACAACGGCCTATTTCGATGCACACTGGCCGCGCCAAACTTATCACGATCTATGGAAAGAAAATTTTGGCCCGCAAACGAGGGGCCGATGACATGGCCGAAACGGATCAAATGGAATTCGACCTGTTGCAACGGCGAGCGCGCGCCGCCGGGTATTACGTCAACCGTCATAAGAATTGGGACCCGGCGCGCGGGACCGGCGATCTTTATTTGCAGCGCGCGAAGAAGTGGCGAAACGAGCATGAGGAAACGCTCATGAGCTACGCGACGGCCGACGAAATTCACGCCGCACTAGCGGAGATTGAGCGGACGGCGGCAGCTTAAAGAAAAAGTCGGGGCGCGCTTCCTGTCATGGACGTGACCCGACCCAAGGGCGGGCGACGGCGTGGGGGACATGACATTCGCCCGCCCAACTAACAGCCGGTCGAGCGCGCGACCGACCTAGCGGCCCCGGCGGATTGCTTCGGCAGTCTGTCCGGGCCGCGCACTTAGTACCCCTGCGGGTATTTGGGCCACCAAAGCCATCCTAGTTGTCGTTGTCCTGATCGACGCCAACTATCGCGTACTTGAGGAGCGGGAAAGTTATGCGTGAGGAATTTTTTGGTGAAGCTCCCGACGCGGAACGGCAACCGGACTTGCGAGTCCTGTGGCCGTTGCGCAGCGTGAACCTAATCGAAGGCGAGCTTAGCGGCATGATGGCCGACGCCATGGCGCGAGAGGAATACCGCGCCCCGATGATTTGGATTGAGGATGACGAATGGAAAAACGCGGCGGAGTATGCCGAGCTTTACGGCGAGCTAACCTTGCGCGAAGCGATGACGTTGCGAGACATCGTTTTCGGCGACACGCAAGAGCCTTTCCGCCGACAGCTAATTGTTGCTCGGGAGTGCGGGCCGTCCGCCAAGCTCGCCGACTATTTTCTCGCATGTGAAGCCGAAGGAATTGAACCGATCTTGAAAAGGAAAACGCCGTGAGCGACGCCCCTCCTCTGACCGAACGCCAGCGCGAAGCTTACACCCGTTTGGTGACTGCCAGTCGTGAACAGGGAGAGGCTAACGCCCGTTTCATGATCGCCAGTCGTGAACAGGGAGAGGCTAGCGCCCGTTTGGTGACTGCCAGTCGTGAACAGATAGAAGCTAGCGCCGAAGTTGACGCGGCCAATGCCGCCGCCAAAGCGGAGCAAATAAACCCCCTCTTGAAAAAAGGATAAGAGCCATGGGCACCGGAAATTTGGAACGCGACGCCCGCCTTACGCGAGCGATCAAAGAGTGCGGCGCTTGCAATGAGCAATCGACGCTCGAAAATGTCCGCGACAAGCTCCCGAAAGATTTTGATTTGCTAGAGGAGGAGCTTGCCGACGCGCTCGCCGAAATTGCCGAGCCGACAGACTTGCGCGCGTTGCCGCCGGTACATGCTCCCGCGCCCATGATCGCGGAAAACCCGGACGGTCATTCGCTGCGCAACACTTGGGCACCGGGCAGCGTGACCGAAAAGGTTAGCGAGTCCGAACCGGCAACGCCCGACGCCAAGCTAACCCAAGGGCAAGCGCGAGCCGCCGTCGAAGCCGCTCACAAGCGGCTCGGCATGGCACGGGTAGCCGTCACGGTCGCGCGGCAAAAGCTCTCCGACACGAAGGGCAAGCTCGCGGCGGCGATCCTCGCATGGCAACAGGGAAGCGACGAAGGCACGCCCGAGCAACGGCGAATGCAGCTAGTCCGCGACCATCTAGCGAGCGAACAAGCCAAGCGCGCCGGACACGTCGCGACGGCGCAACCGCAACCCGGCAATTCCGTTGTGGACCGCTCCGCCGCGTACTCGCGCGACAACACCCCGAGCGGCTTTGTGAGAAATCAGTTTCGCAACGGCGGATCGCATCGGGGCGCTTTCCCCAAGTCAATGCGCGGGCAATCGGTAAAGGCTTAAGCCATGGATAACCGCCAATCCCTCGCCGCTTTGCAGCGTCGCCTTGCGACGGTGAAGGCTGCGCAGCCCGCACCGGCACCGGCAGAGATACCGGCACCGGCCGTGCATACGGCCGCACCGGAGCCGACACCGGAGCCGCGCACCATGACGCGGCTACTTCGGCGAATTTATTTGATCTTCATAGCGGAGCAATTTCGCAAATGAGTAGCTTCTACATGGCCGCACGCTTTTCGCGCCGGTTTGAACTTCAAGGCTATCGCGCCGACTTGGCGCGCATCGGCCATGAGGTAACGGCCCGGTGGATTGATGACCGCGACGGCGCGGACGAAGCGGCGGACGCCAGCGGTTGCGCGGTGCGTGATGTGCAGGACGTTGAAATCGCGGACGGCATAATCGCCTTTACGGAAATTCCGCGCACGCCGACACGCGGCGGCCGTCATGTGGAATTTGGGATAGCGGCGGCGGAAGGCAAAAGGCTGATCGCAGTCGGGCCGGAACGTGAAAATGTTTTCTACCATTTGCCGGAAGTCGAATTCTTCGAGGATTGGCCCATGGCACTCTCGATCCTAGCGGTGCGGAGACACTAATGAGCAAGGGCAAAAAGATCGGGCACCTGACGACCGAAAATTTGGTGAAGGTTCTTGACGCGCTAGTGAGCACGCCGAACTGGAAAAAAGCAATGGCGCGCATCGGCGCGCACGAAAGACTTGCGTTCGCTTGGCGCGCCCGTTGCGTTGCCGACATGAAAGCAAACGACACGTCGTCGATTTTCTTTTTGGAATATAGAGGCTGCATGGATTGGTGGGTGAACTTTTGCGGACGTTGCCGCACCGAGTCAGTGATGTTGTATGAGGCCGTGATCCGCGATCAAAGTTTGAACGGTATCGAGCATGTTGTCCTAGGACCAGACCAGCGTCCCGTGTATCGAGAAAATCCGAACTACATCGGCCGCGATGACGCCTATGTCATGTTCTCCGAAGGCTGCGAACCGGGCGAGGTTGCGCGCTATCGGCTCGAACTTGACGCCAAGGGAAATCCCGTTCCGTTGACGAAAATCGAACAGCTACCGGCACCGCTCCGCCTTCGCGTGCTCGAACAAGATCGGCGCTATGTCGAGCGCAAAGAGATTGACGCGCAAGTGCAAGTCACGGCGACGGCGAAGCCGTTTGAGCGGTTGCCCGGCGAGACGCGGCCGGACGTGACACGGCTCCGCCAACTCGCGGCTATGCCGCCCGAGGATCGGCGCAAGCAAATCGGTGCGAGCGGCGTGGCGCTAGACGCGCACGGCCGACGCACCATGCCGCCGACCGGCTTGCCGTCCGCCCGTGACGACAATTTGCCCGTGCTCGAAAAACCGTCGCCGTATGCCGAGCCATATCAAGCGCCGGAAGCGCAACACAATCCGCCGCGACCGCAACCGCGCCCGAGCTACGCGAGGCCGACGCAACGCCTTGACGTTGGCGAGCGCACCGGACGCGGTGACATTCCAGACGGCGGCACGAAAGTCGCGTGACATGAGCAAGCGCAAAACTGCCGAGCAATCGCTCCACCTAGATCACGCGCCCGGATATTTGCCGGACGGCGTTAGCGCGCACAGTCACGCGACGGCAAAGGGTCACGCTATGTCCTCGCCGAAATTCCAAGATCGTCCGCCCGAGCAACCGCAACGCTGGCGCACGCTTTCCCAATTGATCGCAAAAAATAAAAGCGAACTTAAAACGATAGAGGAAAAGCTAAAGGGCAATGTCGGGCACGCCGAACGCGCGAAGCTCGATAGCGATTGCGACATCAAACACCGTTTCCTCGCCAAGCTCCTCGCCGAACAAGATCAAAATGATCCGCAGAGGGGCGAGCCA
>Ga0182015_10004850_pt1 | contig 14260 bp, 15 predicted proteins | sample 712P3MmetaG_FD_120478 | JGI IMG/M metagenome (GOLD analysis project Ga0182015, IMG submission 120478) | Permafrost microbial communities from Stordalen Mire, Sweden - 712P3M metaG | ecosystem: Environmental > Terrestrial > Soil > Wetlands > Permafrost | place: Sweden: Stordalen | collected...
CACCGGAAGGATCACCGCGAGCGCCCGTGAAAAGGCCCTGCAACTAGAAAGTTGCAGGGCCGAATGTGGGTAATACCCTCGCCAGAGCCGTCGTCCTTACCAACACTTTACCGGAACGGCTAGTGCCGCCGGGGGTGATTTTATAAATCGTACCCATGCCGTTATTACCACCCTCATTCGTGGTCCCGTAGAGCTCTCCGCTGGTGCCCTGGACCAGCCCCGCATAGGGGGCTGCGGTGTTGCCGCTGAAGCTGTACAGCGTGGTGAAAGTCTGCGCCTGCGCCGATTGGGTCGTGATGACTGCCGACACCGCGAGAGCCGCTACCGACAGTGCTTTAGTCCACTTCGAGATTGAGTTCATCGCCAGCCCCATTTCTTATTGCGTCCTCGGTCGAGGACGCCCGCCGGGCATTGCGCGCCACAACGCACTTGCAGTCAATACCGGAACGGCGGGTGGTTTATGACACTAAGCGCGCACCCGAACCCCGCTGGATTCGCAATTGGTGTACCCTTCGATCAAGTCGGCGGCCAATTCGCGTGACGTTCCATATCAATCACTGATTAAGGTTTGGGTTGCAGGGAAGGGTGACCTGTCGAGCGGTCGGGGGGCGTCTGTGAAGCATCGAACTAGCTTGTCTCCGTGTGTCCATTTCAAAGTAGCAGTCTCGGCGACGCGCCCGATTCGGAGCAGAAGTGCGACGCTGGCGCTTTCCGCGCTTATTGGACTCACGGCAATTTCGTCCAACGCACACGCTCAGACCTACGAGGTTACAATCTTTTTTCCGCCCAACGGCGGTACGAATATCGCCGGGTACGCGATGAATGCGACCGGTCAAGTGACGGGCCTAATACAATTCGGTGACAACCCGTCGCACGTCTTCTTCACCAAGAACAAGACGGTTCACGACCTCGGAACCTTGGCGGGCGGAAGTACCGAAGGTACGCAGATCAATGATAGTGGTCAGGTGACGGGCATCGCGTATGTTGCGAACGGTGATGTGCATGCATTCATCACCGAGGGCGAAACGATTACCGACCTCGGCACCCTGATCGGGGGCGCTAATTCGTATGGCGAAGCTATTAACGCAAGCGGTCAGGTGACTGGACAGGCCAGCAACAGGGGTGGCTTTTGGCGTGCCTTCATCACCAAGAACAACAAATTGTACTCCCTCGGAACGCTTGCGGGGGGTGCCACAGGTAGCGCTGGAAATGCCATTAACGCCAGCGGCCAGGTGACGGGTTACTCGGACTACAACAACGACAAGACTACGCACGCGTTCATCACCAATGGCTCGACGATGAGCGACTTGGGCACGCTGGGTGGCAATAACAGTGTTGGAATGGCTATTAATGACAGTGGGCAGGTGACGGGAAATGCAGACACCGCGACCGGCACCGTGCATGCATTCGTCACCAATGGTACGACGATGACCGACCTCGGTACGCTAACGGGTGGCGCAAACAGCTACGGCGACGCCATCAACGCGACCGGCCAGGTTACTGGATACGCGGATACGCCGGACGGTTATGAGCACGCGTTCATCAGCAACGGCACGATCATGACCGACCTCGGTACTCTCGGCGGCAACAACAGCCAGGGACATGCCATCAATATGAGCGGCCAGGTGACGGGTTATTCACAGACCGCGGACTCCGCGCATGGATTTGTCTACACCAATGGCCAGATGATCGACCTGAACGGCCTTCTAACGAAGAAGCAACGAGCGACCTACTCCGTTTCTTATGGTATGGCAATCAACGACGCGGGACAGGTCATGGCCTGGGGAAACGTGGTTGCAACTGGAGATGTCCTGGTTTTTGTGTTCACTCCGATCACGGCGGCATCCGAACACACGCGGCAATAGCGCGATTTCATGCGCTCATTCGTCGTCCCTATCGGCGCGGCGCGTCCTGGGCAAAAAAAAATCGCGTCTCTGCTGCCAACTCATACGACACCACTGGTCGCTGGAAAGTGACTTGCGAACCGCCGTCTCGGCCGCGATTGCTCGGCCGAGGCGCGTTGCGATCCGCTTGTTGAGCCACGTGTCGGGATCGGGCAACGCGCCACTTCGATGCAGCGGCTGGCCGTGCGCCTGTGCCATTTTTATCATCGCGACGGACTTGCCCTGAAACGCGGCCTCACCACGCGCCACCGGGGCGACGTGCTGCGGACCTTCGGAGTGAATGTCCTGCAGCGCCGCGAGCGCTCCGGCGTGTGCCTGCTGCGCTGCCTGAGCGTCGCGGACCGCAAGCGTGTGCACGTTGGTCGCCGTGTCCAGCGCGGCCTTGGTGCGCTCGAACTCGTCCAGGGTGCGCGGGGCGTCGTTCTCACGCTGACATTGGGCCTTGTCACACGACCGCCCGCATCCTTTGGCACCGTTCAGCGACCCATACGAATAACCCCTGCAAAAATGCGGGTCGGAGATCTAGTCCAGACAGCCACTTGCGAGGGCGCGTTTATATATACGGTAATTACCTGTTTTCCGTATGGCCTTCCCGTATCATGAGGTCCATTGCAGGGAGAGGACCATGGGCAAAGGGAAGCGAGTCGGCATTTACCTTCGGGTTTCAACAGCGGGACAGACCACAGACAATTAGCGTATCGAGCTTGAGCGCGTTGCGCAGCAACGTGGCTGGTACGTCGTCGAGATCTACGCGGACCACGGCATTAGCGGCTCCAAGGGCCGAGATCAGCGCCCGGCATTCGACCGGCTCTGCAAGGACGCCGCACACGGCAAGCTCGACATGGTCGCCGCCTGGTCGATAGACCGCGTCGGACGCAGCCTGCAGCAACTGGTGGCGTTCATGGCTGAACTCACTGACCAGGGCGTCGGCCTTTACTTGCACCAGCAACATGTTGACTCCAGTACTGCGGCCGGGAAGGCAATGCTCTCAATGTGCGGCGTCTTCGCCGAGTTCGAGCGTAGCTGCATTGTCGAGCGCGTCAACGCAGGCCTGGCGCGAGCGCGGCTGCAGGGGAAAACGCTTGGCAGACCAAAGGTCGATGCCGATACCGAGGCGCACATACTGCAATTGCGTGCCGCTGGCACTGGGATCATCAAGACGGCGAAGCTGGCCGGCGTTGGGGTAAGTGTCGTGCAGCGCCTAGCTTCGCCCCCGTCACGATAACGTCCGGCACACCCGCTGCGGGGACTTGAACTCCGGGCACTGCGACAGCTCCGCCGCGACTGGCCCGACACCCCGTACTTCTTCGTTTCCGAGCGCGGCGGACCGATGACGGCGAGCAATGTGCGCAAGCTCGTCACCCGCACCGACTTGGCGGCCAAGCTGCCCTTCCCTATCCATCCCCACATGCTCAGCCACGCCTGCGGCTACTAGCTAGCCAATGAGGGTCACGACACCCGATCCCTGCACCACTACCTCGGACACAAGAATATTGCGCACACCGTACGGTACACTGATCTAGCGCCAGACCGATTCAAGGGGTTCTGGAGGGACTGAGTCGATCTCTCGGAAGACCGGGCGGTCCGGTTCGGGCCGGCTCATCTCGGCAAAATCCGGTCAGTCACGGCACCCAAGTAGAGGCGTCACAGCGGACGTTCGCGCATTGCCGTCCTGGACCGGATCACCCGATGGTGCGGCGTATTTGCGCAGGTACGAGCAAAATCTCATACAGCGTGCGGACACCTTTTTATGCTGTTCGATGAACCGCGATCAGGCGCGCGCTTTGCGGTTTCCGCGTATATCCAGTGGCCTGCCCTCGATGTACAAGATCTAGGGATTCGGTCGCGGAGTTCGCGCGGCGGCGCTTGAGTGTGAGGGCTAATTCTCGAGTGCGCTCAAGCGCGGCAAACTCATGTGAAGGGGTGGTATCCGTGGCTATATCAGAAGATTTCGTTAAGACATCGGTTCATGCTTGGCTAACCGCAAAGGGGTACACGGACGTTCAGAAGCGCCTTGGTACGCGGCGAGGCGATGACGTTTCCGGTAAATCGGCAGCCGGAAGAAAAATATGGGTCGAGTGCAAGGGGGAAACGGCAGCGTCGGACCAATGGCGAGTTTCGTGGGGTAACTTGTCAGATGCTTTTTTCAAAGCGCTTGACCAAACTGTGAAAATGGAAAATGCAACGGTGGAGGAGGCCGATATTGTGATCGCCGTTCCTGACACGGAAAACTATCGCGACCGCATGGCGCACCTAGAGAAGTTTTGCAGGCGACAGAACTGGAACGTATTGTGGGTATCGGACAATGGGCACGTTCAGCCCTGGTTCTAGTGTGACCGAGGAGACCGCCGTGGCCGATGATCTAGAGTTTCGTGGAGCAGGCATGGTGGAAGCCGATTGGGACGCACTTGAACAAGCCCTTCGAGCCTGCGCGCCCGTGACCGATGCCGAATGCGCGTACCTCAACGAAGCGTTCATGGCGACCGAGCGGATGTGGGAAGAGAACGTCGCAAAGGTCGCGGAGGTGCGGTTCGTGATGCTGGCGGAATCCCCGCAATTCGGAGCTGGTGAGCGCTATTTCTATAACACAGCCACGCCGTTCAGTAGCTTCTTTCATTTTGACGACGCCGAGTCGATATTGGGTCGCGGCTTCGCCAATGGACGCACTGACAAGCAATTCCTACTTGCCGAACTTGCCCGCGCCGGCTTCATCATTCTCGACATTTTTCCCTTCGCGTTGAATCAAGACGACACGCCATCTGTCACATACGAGGAATTGCGAGGGCGACCGCGCCGCTACCGAGACCTTTTCCAGCGCACCGCTTCCTTCTACTTCGACAAGAAGCGCGATCTTATTCTTCAACATGGGAGCCCGCTCTTTATGTTCCGCTACGGACATATGAAGCGAACATTGGGTACCCTTGTCAATGCCGAATTGACAAAGCGCAACATCGGCCCCACACAGTCCATCGGCGGCACTAATATGCCGCTCGACCGGGAGAAGCTCCGCCAGATTTGTCACGCTGCGTGAGCCGCGCGTGTTTGACCTGAGCGCGCTGTCCGTCGCGTTTTGTCTCTGGTCGTACCGTGGCGCTGCACCGTTGACCTGCTGGCATTTCTTCGGTCCAGTGAGGGGTTAGGAAATGGCCGCATCACTCGCGGCCCGATAGCAGACACCGGCGACCGTCAACAACGGTCTTGACCCGTTGGACCTATGCCGCCATCGATTTCGACGGTCCACGGAGAATGTAGATTCCTGGTCAGCTCTTGTGCATAACTTTGAGTTGAACACGATCCAAGCGCATGTTTTGCTGCATCGCCACAGGGGTGAATTGGGACCGCTGAAATCTGGATTCTGGCGCTGAATACGTAATCGCGGCCTCGCGGGCGACCAAAACTTCGGTATGATCACGGCTGGTGCATCAAGAGTGGAGCAGACGCTCCTGCCAACCTGCTCCCGAAAGCAAGGTGGCGGCCTCGAATCCGAGGCGATGCGGCCGCCCTGGCAACCAATCGGGGTCCTCCGCACTGCTGCGTCTCGCTCCGGGCTCAACCGGAGGCTTCGTCATGTTCGCAGATACATCCCTGGATCAACGGCTCCGCCGCCGTGGTGCGCAAGCAGCGGAGGCACCCGATGTCCATCGTTGAAATGATGGCGGCCTACGCCTCCGCGACAGGGTTACCGCCGACCGGGTCGCACCGGAAGCTGGCGGACCACGTCATTTCGCGGTTCTCGACACCATGTCAACCATGCGCTCGGGCTGGGTCGCATGGAATCGACGGTGCAATCAGCATCTGCGCCGACTGCGGCGGTTTCAGGCGGATTCTCTCGCCGTCGGCCATTCGGCGACTTCATCAGATCGTCGGGGCTTATCATCCCGGAGCCTGCCGTCAGGATCGAACGGAGGATGCCGCTAGATTGTGGGCTGCGCGAAAACGTGCAGTTCCAGACGGGCCGATCAACCTGGGATTGGAACCACTGCCCGCCCCGGTAATGCGGGCGTCGCATGAGGCAGCCCGGCCCGTCGCCTCGATCACTTGGCGTCGCGGGCTTCGTAGTGAATTTCTATGGTCAACCAGCGATACCTGCCACTGCGTTCTCTGGGAGCGCCTCCCGAATCTCAAATTTGAAGACGGAACCCCGTGGATCGAAATGTTCGCCTGGGCGGCGGGCGGCGCGGAAAATCCCGAGCGTTCCGTCCAACGTCTGCTACACCGCGGTTGGTCGGAAACGAACCCAGCATACGGCTGGCTCGCGACGCTCAAAGTGTCATCGGGCAGCGGCCCGATCAACGCATTCACGACGGACCTGGCCGGAATGGTGTCGGGACCCGAGATTGAGTGGCTCTTCCGTGCCGCGGTGCGCACCCGTCGCCACTCGGTTCAGCACTTCCCGGCGAGTGCGCGAAACGCGGCACTCGGGGCGAACAAGCCGCGGAACATCGGCCCGTACCCGTTCGGCCGGAGACCAACAGGTTCTCCGAAGAATCTTGAGCCCCGAGACATTGCTGAAGGCGTGGATGCGAGGCCAAAGATCAATGTCATCGACGCGCAAGTGCTGGCGTTGCTGCGGGAGCGACGGCGTATCAAGAAGCCCGTGCATGAAGAACGCACATGAATCGGAAACTGGAATCGTCAGATGGGACCAGCATGAAGGACTTGAGCTTTGATCCCCACCGTTGACGCGGGCGGGTCGCAGGCACGCTGACATCACGATGGCAGCTGCGAGGTTCGAGTTATCGGCGGACGGCAGCAGATGGGTGCGTCACTACGAGGTGCAAGGTCTCTGGTAGTCACGGAAAGCGTCGGCGTCAGGTGATCGGCACAGTCGATGCTAGCCGGTTGCATCCATCCAGTTAGCTGCAAAGCCGCTTTGCGTAAAGTAGAATTCGATGTACTTTACACAAGTAACCTATCAGCTAGTCGGCTTTACGCTATGAAAAAACCTTATATTCCTCAGACACTTCCACTCGCCACAATCAGCTGGGAGCCCCTTATTCCGTTGATCGGGAAGGCGAACCGGGCTCTGGCACACTACGACGGCGTCCTCTACGGTGTACCCGACCCCGAGGTCCTGCTGTCGCCTCTGACGACCCAAGAGGCGGTGCTCTCATCCAAAATCGAAGGCACGCAGGCGACACTCGGGGACGTGCTGAAATTCGAGGCGGGCGAGGAACCACAACAAGAGTCACGACTACTGGACATTCAGGAGATCGGCAACTACCGCCAGGCCCTGCGTGCTGCGGTGGTGGAACTCGAAACTCGCCCTTTCAACCTGAACCTGCTTCTCACGCTGCACGCCATTCTACTCGATAGCGTGCGCGGACGGGACAAGGGACGAGGACGCTTTCGCACTGTCCAAAACTGGATCGGCATCGACGCCACGTCGATGGACCAGGCCGCGTTCATTCCGCCCGAACCGACACTGCTACCGGCACTTCTCGATAACTGGGAGAAGTACTACCACGCGGAAGACCGCGATCCGCTCGTTCAGCTCGCCATAGTCCATGCGCAATTCGAAATCATCCATCCGTTTGTCGACGGCAACGGACGCCTGGGCCGAATACTTATTCCGCTGTATTTGTACGAACACAAGGTTCTCCGCCAGCCGATGTTCTATTTGTCGGGCTATCTGGACAGTCATCGAGACGAATACATCCAGCGCCTGCGGGCATTGAGTCAGGAACCGGCCGCATGGAACGCTTGGATAAGTTTCTTCCTCACAGCACTCATCGAGCAAGCTCGAGAGAACGCCGACAAGGCTCGCGCCGTCATGGATCTATACGAGCGATTGAAGGTACGCATCCTCGAGCTCACCCATTCGCAGTACGCCGTGCCGATGCTGGATGCCCTGTTTGCAAGGCCCATATTGCGAAGTAGCGATTTCGAGAGCCAACCCGGAATGCCCAGCAAACAAATGATCATGAGCATGATCGGCAAGCTCAAGCAGGACAGCATTCTCAAGGTTGTGCGCGAGGGTAGCGGCCGTCGAGCGCAGGTACTCGCGCTCGCCGAATTGATCAACTTGTGTGAGGGCAGGACCGCAATCTAGACGTCCGCGACATAAAGCTGTGCCGATGTGAACCCTGGCACAAATTCTACCGAAGCCAGTCTATGCTCCGCCTGGACCCAATCGATGGTGTATAATCACAGGCGCATGTGATAAGGGCTAACGCTCTTCCCAACCTAGCCGCACTCGGGCCAAGGTGGTTCTCCTGAAAAGGAGGATGCGGCCAAACCCGGCAAAAACTACGGGTAAATTCGACCGCTGCTGACGTTGGCTCCTCGTAACTCATCGAGGAGACCGGCAAGTGTTTGACGATATTAATGATGCTCACGCAGACGGACCGACCGGGCGCAGCACGGTCAACGAAGGCTCTCAATCCACCATGGCGGCTCGGCTCGCAATCGCCCGTACCTGCACCAAGTTCCGTAAGTGCAATGCGTCGTACTGCCCGGCGGTTGGCGGTAAGCACCTGGAGGGCGAAAGCGTCTGCCACTACCTGCGCGAATCCGTGAAGGTTGGCGGTCAGGCGCGAATTGGAGCAGTCCTACCAACGGCACTCGCGAACACCGTGGCTAGGGAGGGCCTGCGCCTGCTCACCTCGACCGGAGGGCTCCAAATTGCGTTACAGCGCGCGTCCAAGACCGGGTCGAGGATGGAATTGATGAAGCTGGCGGCGTCAATGCGAGAGTCCAGACATGATTGACTACATCACCGCCGGGGTTCCGATCCGCTCGGCGACCGATTTGAATACTGGGGTAGTAATATCCATCAGCGCGCACGGCGAGGAGGAGTGAGCGCTAGTTGTCCATGCTATAATACCCACATGGTCGGGTTGAAAGCCTGACCGCGAATGGTCCGCGTGACTTGAGCAGCACATGTAAGGCCCCGCCGTGCCACCTTACGTGTCGCAGCGGTGCTTGTTGGTCTCAAGTCAATGTCTAACATTCCTCCCCGTACCGTTACAGTACGTCCTCCCGTCTCCGGTCTCGTTTCAATCCAATCCGCAGCCACGTTGGGCGACATCTTGCCCGACCAAATCTCACTGCTCCTCCGGCACCGACAGTTCCTTACGCCAGGTCAGTTGGTGAATGCGAGCCGCGGGCTTCAGGAGGTCTGGTCATGATCGACTGGATCACGGCTCGGGTTCCGGTGCGCGCGGCCTCGCAATTGAAAACCGGTGAGATAACCTCGTGCGACCCCGACGGCGTTCTCGATTGGGCCATCGCCAAGCGAATCAATACGCGCGGCTCGCATGCCACGACAGTATCCGTGCGCAGATTCGGAGACAGCGTGCTCGAATTTGCTGGCAGCCCAGCCAAGTACCTTCAAGGCCACAATGCGTTCGGCAGCGACGACCTGGTCGGACTAGGGACGGCAATGATCACCCGCGCTTGCAGACGGTTGGGCATCGAACTGCTAGAGAGCGAAATCGATGACATCCGCGCAGGGCGCTATAACCTGCTCAGAGTTGACGTCAACTACAGTTTCGCGACCAGATCCAGGGCGAATGCACTTGCTTGGATCGAACAGGCCGCGATGGTCGGCAGTGTCAAGCGTCGGGGCCGCGCCCGTCTGCAAGGATCAAGTTCGGCAATGTGGGGCGAGAAATCTCGTCACTGGAAGTTGAAGGCATACAGCAAGGGTGCAGAGATCACCGCACCCAAGCACAAGCTGCCGATGAGCTTTCCTTCGCGCGATCAGATGAATGCGTGGTGCGATGACAAGCTCCGAATCGAGGTGGAGCTGAAGGCTCGGTATCTGAGAAAGCTGGGATTGGACCAAGCGTCGTCGTGGTCAAGCGGTACGGCGCTGGGGCTATTCCAAGAGCACTTGGGCAGGCTTCAACTCGGTGGGAAATTGGTAGTGAACCCCGCCGGGGTGGAAAGTCTGCCGTATCGTCTGAGGCCGACGCATAGCTTATGGTTTCAGGGCGCGAACCTACGACAGCTAATGTCGGATGCTACGTATTACCGGCACCGCACCGAGCTAATGAGGCGTGGAATCAACATAGGGGTGCCTCCCCGGCAGGAAGCCACCACAATCCCATTGAGCCAATACATAGTGTCGCCATGTATCGATGTGCCTGCGTGGGCGGTGGGCGCGGGTCTCTACTTCGATCCAGGGAAGGACGGGAAGGAGCTGGACGAGGGCTGGTCAAGTCTCAGCGTGAGACAGGGGTACGGTGTTACTAGTACACTTGTAAAGAATGAACCCGCCCCCGCTCATCAGTCGGCGGTCGAACGGACCGTCGATTCGCAAACCGCCCGTGCTGAATACGAACTCGACAATGCGCTTGAGCACGCAGCGTGAGCGCTTCAACCAATGATGGGGACGCAATCCTTTCAGTCGAGGAAGCCGCCATACTCCTCCGACTGACTGAACCGACGGTGAGGCAGATGGCATCTCGGTCCGTTCTGCCAGGCCGTCGCCTCGGCAAGCTGTGGCGATTTTCGAGAAAGCAACTGATCGATTTCATTGAGGCAGGTAATCCATGTCCCTCTACAAGCGTCGAGGCTCAACGCACTACTGGTGTCGATTCACGCTCGGTGGCCGACGCATTCAGCAATCTACCGGCACAGCCGACCGGCAGGAGGCCGAGGAGTACGAGCACCGACTTCAAGGTCGCATCTGGCGGGAAACCCGACTAGGTGAGCGCTCCGGTACGTGGGCGCAGGCGGTCAAGCGTTGGCACGACGAGGCAACGACAAAGCGAGCCACGACAAAGCACCGGGACAACGAGATTACCGACTGGTTCAGCCAGGCAATGGCCCGACTGCCGCTCTCCGCGATCAATGATGACGTTATCAAAGCCGCCAGAGCCAAACTTGCGGAGACTCGCGCGCCCGCCACCGTCAACCGATACCTGGCGGTCCTGCGAGCCGTGCTGCGCGCTGCGGTTGGCTGGGGTTGGATACAGTATTCGCCGAAGGTGCCGCTGCTCAAACTCAAGGATTCGGAGCCCCGGTTCATCACGCAGGATCAGTTCTCCAAACTCAAGGCCGCGCTGCCGCCACACATGAAGCCGATTGCTGAGTTTGCGGTGTTGACGGGACTGCGGACCGCCAACATACGTGGGTTGGTCTGGGGAAGGGTCGATTTGGAGCGGGCGCATTGTTGGATACCAGCGCAGTCAACGAAGGGCGGACGGCCCATCGGAATCTCGTTGTCACCGGATGCAGTGCGGGTGCTCAAAGGCATTTCGCGGATCGAGGGACAGGAGCAGGTATTTCTGTACGAAGGCAAGCCGCTCATGCAGTCGTTCGGCAAGCGCACCTGGCGAAAGGCGTGCAAGAAGGCTGGCCTTGAGCGCTTGCGGTCCCACGACCTCCGGCATACGTGGGCAAGCTGGCTGATGCAGGCAGGAGTCCCCGCCTACGCGATCCAATCCCTGGGCGGTTGGGCGAGTCCGAAGATGGTCGAGCGGTACGCTCACTTGTCGCCGGATCATCTGAAGCAGTACGCCGCCATGTCCAAGCTAACGGCGTGAGCGTCGCGGCGTGCATGTACGCGTACGACGCCGATGCGGCCAATTACGTCGAAGCAGAATGGAAGATCGCTGATGCAAAACTGACTACAGGGGGGTAGCCGAAACGCGCGTAAGTATTGGTGCCGCAAAGAGGATTCGAACCCCTGACCCACGCATTACGAATGCGTTGCTCTACCAACTGAGCTATTGCGGCGTATCTTGAAGGGGCGGGCATTCTACCCCGCCGAACCATCCGACGAAAGGCTGCCGACGCGCTTTGTGACGTCGCGCAGCGTTTTTGGCAGCGCGAAAATCACGTGTTCCTCCCGACCCTTCAATTCGTCGACCACGGCCCCACCCCACGCCTTCAGCTGGGTGATTACGCCCTGTACCAGGATTTCCGGCGCCGAGGCGCCGGCGGTCACGCCGACGGTCTTCGCGCCGTCGAACCACTCGCGATGCAGGAACTCCGGACCATCGACCAGGAATCCCGGTATGCCGACCTTGTCGGCCATTTCGCGCAGCCGATTCGAATTGGAACTGGATTTCGAGCCCACCACCACCAGCACGTCGCATCGTCCGATCAGGTCCTTGACCGCATCCTGCCGATTCTGCGTGGCGTAGCAGATGTCCTCCTTGACCGGGGCTTTGAGTCCGGGAAATCGCGTGCTCAAGGCTTGGACGATGGATGCGGTGTCGTCCACCGACAGCGTGGTCTGGGTCACGAACGCCAGATGACCTGGATTGCGCACCTTGACGCTTTGCACATCCTCGACCGTCTCGACCAGGTAGATGCTGCCGCCGAACGAGGTATCGAACTGGCCGACCGTCCCCTCGACCTCCGGATGTCCCGCATGGCCGATGAGAAACACCTCACGCGCCTCGCGCGCATATCGGGTGACTTCCATGTGGACCTTGGTCACCAGCGGACAGGTGGCGTCGAAGACGTTCAGCTTGCGGCGTTGCGCCTCCATCTGGACCACGCGAGACACGCCATGCGCGCTGAAGATCACGGTGGCGCCGTCCGGCACCTCCAGCAGTTCCTCGACGAACACGGCGCCGATGGTGCGCAAACGGTCCACCACGTACTTGTTGTGGACGACTTCGTGGCGCACGTAGATGGGTGCGCCGAACAGGTCAATGGCGCGCTCCACGATGTCGATCGCGCGATCGACGCCGGCGCAGAATCCACGCGGATTGGCAAGAAGTATGTGCATCAGGTTTTCCGCCTCGAGTCGAACAGTGCATCGAGCAACAGACACGCGGCGCCGACGGTGATCGCCGAATCGGCCACGTTGAATGCGGGAAAATAGGCCCGCTCCCAGTGAAAATGAATGAAGTCGATCACGTGCCCCAGGCGAATCCGGTCGATCACGTTGCCGACCGCGCCGCCCAGCACCAACGCGAGCCCGGCGGCCAACAGCGTGTGCGTGCCGCGCGGCAGCCGGTACAGCCACACGATGATGGCCACGCTCACGCTCACCGCCAGGCCGATGAACAGCCAGCGCTGCCAGCCGGAGGCCGACGCGAGAAAACTGAAGGCCGCGCCGACATTGTGCATGCGAGTGATGTCGAGAATGGGCAGCACGCTCGTGAACTCGAATTCGCCGAAATGCCGCGTGATGTACCCCTTGGTCAGTTGATCCGCAATGATGATGACGGCGGACAGGATCAGCCACGCCGTGGCCCGGCTGCCGCCCTTGTCGGCGATGGTGACGTTCTCAGCGGTATTCATGCGAATCGACGCTCCTCACCGGGACCTTCGACATTGACGACACAGCGTGCGCAAAGTTCCGGATGCCTCGGGTCGCTGCCGACATCGCTGCGCAAATGCCAGCAGCGCACGCATTTTCGCTGCGCGCTGGGTTTGACCTCGATCCACACGCCATCGGCGCTCGTCGCCGCGCCGCCCTGCGACGGCGAATCGGTCTCCACCACGCGGGCCTGGCTGGTGATGAGCACGAACCTCAGTTCGTCCTGCAGTGCGGCGAAACGCGCGGCCTGGCCGGCCGGCGCGAATATCGTCACTTCGGCCTCCAACGGGGCGCCGATCTCTCCGGCCGCGCGCAACCGCTCCAGATCCCGCGCCACATCCGCCTTCAATGCAATGAGCGCAGGCCAGTCGATGTCCGGTTCTCGCTCGGCGCCCGGCGGGAATTGATGCCAGGTATTGAGGAAAACGGACTCGTTGCGCTGCCCCGGCAGAAAAGCCCATGCCTCCTCGGCGGTGAAGCTCAGGATGGGCGCGAGCCAGCGCACCATCGCGGCCGCGACATGGTACATCGCCGTCTGCGCGGATCGACGCGGCGTGCTCGCGGCGCCCGTGGTGTAGAGGCGATCCTTGATGATGTCCAGATAGAAGCCGCCCAGTTCGACCACGCAGAAATTGTGGATCCTCTGGTAGATGTCGTGAAACTCGTAATTCCTGTACGCAGTCACCACGTCGTTCTGCAGGGCGAATGCCTTGGAGATGACCCACTGATCGATGGCCACGAGCTCGTGCCAGGCCACGGCGTGTTCGGCGGGATCGAACCCGTGCATGTTCCCCAGCAAAAAGCGCAGCGTGTTGCGCATGCGCCGATAGGAGTCCGCCATGCGCTTCAAGATCTCGTCCGAGACGCTCATTTCATTCGCATAGTCGGTGGCCGCAATCCAGAGACGAACCACATCGGCGCCCAAGGTGCCGGTCAGTTTCTGCGGTACGAGGGTGTTGCCCACCGACTTGGACATTTTTCGGCCCTTTTCATCCACCGTGAACCCGTGGGTCAGTACGGCGCGATACGGCGCGCGTCCATGCATCGCGACCGAGGTGAGCAGCGATGAGTGAAACCATCCGCGATGCTGATCGGAGCCCTCGAGATATAAATCGGAGGGCGCGGGCAC
>Ga0182015_10004851_pt1 | contig 14260 bp, 13 predicted proteins | sample 712P3MmetaG_FD_120478 | JGI IMG/M metagenome (GOLD analysis project Ga0182015, IMG submission 120478) | Permafrost microbial communities from Stordalen Mire, Sweden - 712P3M metaG | ecosystem: Environmental > Terrestrial > Soil > Wetlands > Permafrost | place: Sweden: Stordalen | collected...
GAACGCTGCTCGCACGAAGTCGAACAGCATTCGAGTCCGTTCGAATTGCGTCCGATTCCGATTCGAACGGATATGAGTAATCTGAACTGCCACTTTAAATTACTCAACGCCCGCCGCAACCAACCCTGTTCCTTTAGCACTTGACAAGCTTACGCAAGATGCGTAAGCTTGTACGCAATATGCGTAACTCTTCCGTGCTGACTGCGTTGTTTCCACAGGTACGGCAAGGTGTGCTTGCGGCTACCCTCGGCCAGCCAGATAAGTGGTGGTATCTTTCGGAACTCGCCGGCCGTTTGGGCACGAGCCCGTCGAGCCTTCAGCGGGAGTTATCGTCTCTGGTGGCAAGCGGAATATTGGTGCATCGTCGGGAAGGCACAAGGGCTTATTTCAAGGCGGAGACCCAGTCCCCGGTGTTCCGAGACCTGCAGCAGCTCTTCGAAAAAACCGCAGGGCTGGCTCCGATCTTGGAGCACATACTAAAACCGTTTGGGAACAAGATTCATAGTGCTTTTATCTATGGTTCTGTGGCACGAAGCCGGGAACATGCGATGAGTGACGTGGATGTGATGGTCATTGGCAGAGCAGGTCTTGCTGATCTGTCTCCAGCGCTCCGCAAGGCGGAGGCGCGGCTGGGAAGAGAGGTCAATGTCACGGCCTATTCCCCAGAGGAGTTTCGGGAGAAAATCAAATCGGGCGATCATTTCCTTGCCGCCGTTTTACGAGGACGGAAACAGTTTGTGAAAGGAGGCCAGAGTGAGTTGGACGAGCTTGATGGCAAATAAGGAAGCCCAGAAACACAAAACCTCCAAGAAGGAATTAGACAATATGCGGGCCCTGATCGCCCGCGACCTCGGAGACGCAAGTCTTGCTGGCCTTTCAGCAGATCGGAGATTCGCCACCGCCTACAACGCTGCGCTCCAGGCCGCGAATATGGCCATAGCCTGCGCGGGGTATCGAATTGTGAGCAAGGTCGGACACCACCGGGTGTCCTTGGAGAGCACGAAATTGGTGTTGGGTAAAGCCGCGCACAAGTACGCCGACTATTTTGAGACGTGTCGACGAAAGCGAAATAATATCGACTACACTTTCTCCAATGTTGCGACCGACACAGAAGCAAAAGAGATCGTCGTCCAAGCAAAACAGTTTTACGTTGAAGTCGAAGACTGGATTACGAAAAACCACCCCGCGCTGAAAATGTGAAAGTCGAGACCTGCCTAAATCGACGCCGCGGCCAGGCACCAGTTGTTGGACAAGCTCATGCGACGCCTCCCACAAGCTCGTTTCTGGCCAACTTGGAAATGGCACTTGTGATCCGGCATGACTTCCATGTGAAGGTATCAGTCGCGCGGCTATGGTCTTGCGTCTCGGTGAGGGACAAGATGAGAGCTCGCGGCAACGATCTACCAAAGAGTTCGGCGGCGATTGTTCGCTCTTTTAAGCTTGCGAAATAGCGCGATGTAATCAATCTTAGCGTTGTGACGCTTGTCAACAGGGACATGATCCAGGAGGACCACTTCGTCGAGTTGAGCCCAGGCCAGAGATCGTAGAATGTCGTCGGGTGATAGGGATTCTGTGGATTCGATCGCTAACACGCGACGGCCGTCGACGGCAGCCAATGCGGCCCGTCGAATCCCGGGAGTTTGCATCGCAGCGCACTCGACCGCAAACGGATAGAGTGAGCCTCGGGAATCCTGGATTTTCCCGTTGCATCGACCCAGCAACCAAAGCCGGCCGGTAGGATCGATGTATCCGAGGTCGCCGGTGCGATGCCAGCGCGCGCCATCGACTTCGAATTTCGTTTCGTCATCGCCTTCTCGGTTGAGATAGCCTGGTAATACGTGGCTTCCTGAGACCACGATCTCGCCAGGAACTCCGCGGGCCATAAGAAGTTGCTCGAACGTTCTGGCATCGAGCGATGAAATCGGGACGCCCCACTGCTCGCGAATAACGCGCAACGAGATCGATGACACCGGCCGCCCCGTGAGCAACCCTTTCCCCTGCTCCATGGCGTTGAAGTCTTCGCTCGAAATATCGGAGAGAGCAATCTCGGCCATGGGCTCGGCTTCCGTCGATCCGTAGACGGCGGTTATCTCGGCATGCGGACAAAACTGTTTTGCTTTGCGGAGAAGTCCTGGGAAAACTGGCGCGCCGCCCATGTAGACGCTCGACAAAGATGGCATGGCGATGCCACTCCGTTCGCATTCGTCGATTAGTCGCGAGATAAATGCGGGCGAAGCTGCGGTGGTTTCGATTTTGTGTCGTTCGATTTGGGCGAGCACGGGCCACGCAGCGATCTTGCCGGGCGATCTCAGATCGGCATCGGGGAGGATGCTGCTGACGCCCGAAGCCAGATTCGCAAGCAAGAATATCGGTAAGGTGGTCAAGTCACGCTTGCCCGGTTGTAGCGCAAGGCTTGCCTCCAGTGCTCGATGCTGGGCCAGCAAGAAAGCGTGAGTGCGCAGCGCTGCTTTGGGTTGGCCGGTACTCCCGCTGGTAAAGGTGACGAGCGCGGGGGCTTCGGGGACGACGGAAAAAACTTCACGTGATATCGTCGCGGCGGTATGCGTGCGCAGTTCCAGACGCTGCGAACCGGGAAACCAACCAAAGCAGAATGCTTTGGGAACACGGCGAAGGGCTGGGATTGTGCAACGCAGCAGGAGGGCACGGCGACTGCCGAAAAAGGCCTTCGGCGGAAAGATCGCGCAGCAGCGCTCGATGTGCGCCCGCCCGGCGGATGGATCGAGAAAGATGGCTACGCAACCGAGCCGGAAGAGCGCGATGAGGACCAGGTACAATTCCGCAGACACCGGGTGCAGCAGCAAAACACCGTCGCCCGGCTGGAGGCCGGCTCGTCTCATCTGATCGGCCACGCTGGCTGTGGCGGCATCTAGCTCCCGAAAGCTTAGGCATCGATCACGATTGCGATGAATATCGTTTCGATGAACATCGACGATGGCCGCGTTTTCGCCGAGTTCGGCTGCGCGCTGCAAGAGGACCTCGGCGATATTCATTTTGCGAGATCCTTTGAATGTAGCGTGTACTTGCGCATCACCGTGGCGTAGTGGCGGCTGATGTTCAGCGAGACGTTGTTCTCGAACATGAGTGCGTGAATGCAGCGGCGGAAGCCCATCTCGCGGCCAAGTTGCTGAGCTCGCGCCACGAGCAATGTGCCCAAGCCACGCAGTTCCGGCTGCGGGAGAATCGAAACTGTCTTGACGATAAACGTGTCTACATCGGCCCCGCGGGCTTTCTGCGCGAAGTCGGGAACGGCGAAAAGATACCCCACGCACTGGCCGTATCGTTCGGCGATAAGCACGAGTTCAGGACGCGCCATGGGCAACACTGGCTCGTACATGGCTACAAACTCTGCCTCGGGAACTTCGGTGTACAAGAAGTTTTGCTGGAATGAGACCTCGCTCACGGCATAAATGTTCTTCAGTTCGCACCGGAGATCGGGATTTGCTGAGCGAAGCACAACGTTTGCTTCGGCAACCTTTTTTTCGAGGGCATCGAGGCGCGGATCGGGACGGGACAAATCGCTGTTGAGCGCTGAGAAGTAAGACGCCAGCGACGAAAACCCTGCCCTTTCGAACTGCGCAGGCCATTCTGTCGGGTTCGAGGGTTCGAGGAAAAACGGTGGTTCGTCACCGCGCTCTGTTACGAAGCGGTAACTTCGCCAAGTGTTTCCATTCATCGGGCCGATGGCGAGCGTACATCCTGCCGCACGCAATCGGTCCTGTGCGGCGGCCAAGAGATCGGCGGCCGCTTCATCGCTGGTTGCGGCGTAGTGCCCAATCACGCCGACGCGGTGTGACTGGTAGGTGGGGACGTGACTCCACCACAGCGAGCAACGCGCTTGCACTACGGCGGTCTCTGACAATGCGGAGATATGAATGTCAGCGTGCTGGCTTTCGAAGTCCGATGGGTTGAAGTGTGGCAGAGTTGCAGGTTCACCCAAGCTGGCGATTTCGCGAGCGTTATTGGAATGAAGGATTCGCATTTTCAAAGTATCTTTTCAAAGAATTTGGGCTGCCCAAGCTGAGAGAACAGAGCTGACAGGAAAGTGAACACCAAGACGATGGCAGCCTGGCGCAACCAACGGGCGCCGGTCGTGGGATAGATGCCGTCCTGGCGCGGTTCCAACCAATAGAATGCGGCGAAGGCCACTCCGCAGATCACTAACGCAGCACTGGTTTGCAACAGCGCCAACCTGGTGCCGCTCTCGATCAGCAGGTAGGGCGCAAACATCAACGACCATGACACCAGGACGCAGGCCAGCATCACGCGCCGCGCCGAGGGGTGTCGCGGGTAGAGCAAGTTCCAGGCAATGATGGCCAGGTGGATGGCAAATGCTAGCGTGTAGGGGAACAAGAACTCAGGATGCTGCCAGATGCGCGAGAGGAAAAGCCACACAAGGCCGACGGAAGCAATGCTCAGAACCGCGTAGACATTATGGGTGCGGTCGGCGTCGGTAATCTTTCCCGGAAAAAAGAAAGTGTAGGCAAGAAGTAATATGGCCGGCGGCAACAGCCATTGCCATCCTCCAAGTGCCCACGAAATGTAGAGCACCAAAGCCGAGGCCAGCAACGCGCTGCCTTGTAGCGTGGTTTTCCTGGCGTAGAGAGTTACGAAAATGACTAATGCCATTCCGACGCGGAAGCGGTCCCACAGTTGCCCGAGAGGCATGGCCAGATAAAGGCGCAGCGTGATGAATACGCCCAGAGGAACGAAAATGTTGTCCAGCCCGCGCCAGGCAATCGCCTCCAGCAACATGACGATGAGCGCGATGTCGAGAGAGATGAGGAGAGTTTCGATGCGTCCTGCATCCGAAAAAACGACCAACGCTACGTTTACGCTAAAGAAGGCAACGGAAAAAAATGCTACGGAGCCTTCCATGCTCTTGGTGGCGCCGGTCGCGGCGTATCCGTGTTTCCCGTACTCGGCCCCTGTCAGCGCGGCAACAGTGTCGGCAAGGGAAAGGACGACCAAGGGAACGGCATATAAGAGCTTGCTGCCATGTGCGAAGTGGTAGAGCAAAGCGACCGACACTGGGAAATAGATTTCTCCCCAGGAGTCGCGAGCGACATCATCCAGCACGCCTGACAGACGATTGTGGATCAGCGGGAGATAGCGGATCGCGAGTAGCAGTGCGATCGACGCTCCACAGATAATGTAAACCGGCATGGAGGATGAGAATACCCACGGAAGGCTGATCGAGAGCAGGCCGGTTCCAATGTGCGCCAACTTGCGTATCCACTCGCCGTCGGTACCCCTCAACTTACGATAGAGACGCAGCATGAACAGCATCGCCAATGCGCAAGCGAGAACGATGGACAAGGCGACGGTGTCGTGCAGCGTCATGCTGCTCCCTTCACAACTTCTTCGACTACAAACGCACTATAAAAGAAAGCCTGGTCGCGGGCGAACAATTGTGCGCTCAACTCGGTGAGCGGCCGCAGGATTGCAGATATCGATTCGGGACGGTGGCGGGGCGCCAGCATGTTCCAGTACGCGAGGCGGGCTCCGGGGCAAGCGCTTGAGGCGAGCATCCTCAACAGCTCTTCGTAGGACGAGGGCGACATGTATTCAAAGATGTCGCTCAGGTTGAAGCAATCAAATTTCTGGTCGCCTTTGAGTGATTCTTCGAGCGCACCGCAGCGCCACTGGAGGCGGTCTAGATTGCGGCGGATGGGTTCGAAGTGTTCCTCGCGTAGTGCCACGGGAAGTGCAGCGTTATGGCGGCCGGTCAGTATCCATTGAATGTATGGGTTTGCCGCTGGATCGAGTTCGGTCAGCGCATACTCTGTGCGTTTGAGAATGCGCTCAGAAACGCTACCCTCGACGTAGCGAAAGAACTCGGGATCGCGGCCGAGGAGGCCCATCACCTTGCGCGAGAAAAATATGCGGAACATGAGCCGCCAACGGAGATTGTTCCACTTGTCGTCATAGAACGACCGCCGCTCAGCGATTAATTTCGGACGCAGAAGTTCCTGGACGCGGTCTTTCGGATGCACCAGGGATAGCATCCGCTCGCGGAACAGTGTGAAGTAATGTTCGAACTTACCGACCGAGCCAATTCCGGCGGCGATCAAATGGGGCCGTTCATCCCAGAACGTTAGCGCGTCGGTCGAAAGATGTTTGCGGCAAGCCTGATAGAGGCGCGGGCGGGCATCGCAATCGACCGAGCCGATGAGCGCTAGCAGCTCGCCATGTTGGAGCTCGCGATAGGCCGCAACGCGCAATTCCAGGCAAGCAATCTGCGCCGGGCTGAGGTCGATCGCGAGTACGCTTTCTGGATCGCGAGACAAAAGGGCAAGCGTGTTGTCTCCTGCCGAGGCAATCGAAAGGCAGCGTTTCCCTGGCGCGGGTTCAAGCGCGGCCAGCAAAATATCGGCGTCTTCCCAGCATTGCGCATAACGAATGCCGGAAAAATCGGCGCGTTCCGCAGCTTCGCTACGCATTGGCTTCTCTGGCAGCAGAAACGTCGAAGAGCCGGCGAACGGTGCCGGCTGCGCCATCCAGTTCGACCTCATCTCCATCATGGAGCCAGTCGAGCAGTCCGGGGAGTGAAATCACGGCTGGAATTCCAAGCTCACGCGCCACAATCGCGGAGTGCGAGAGCAGGCTGCCGCGCTCGACCAACAGACCACTGGCGGAGGGAAACAACATGATCCAACCGGGATCGGTGTGGTCGGCCACGAGGATGCACCCAGCAGTTAATTGCGCGTGCCTGGGATCGCGCACCACGCAAGCCTTTCCACGCACGACGCCGGGACAGCAGCCCAAACCTTTCCGCTGATCGCCGGCTGATTCCGTCGCCGCGGCGGGTTTGCTTGAACGATAAGGTTGCGAATGATAGACGGGGCCGCGGGTCTCGAAGCGCTCGGCAGGAACAGGGCCTTCGCGGTAGGCGGCGAATTCCTGTTTCCTCACGGCTACAAGAGAACATAGATCGATGGTCGTTGCCGTGCCATCGTTAAAGGCAAGAATCTCTCCCACTTCGAGATAAAAGATGTCACGTGCATCGTCGAGACGCCCGATCGCGTGGAGGCGGCGGCCCGCTTCCAGAAAGAGGCGGCGGATGGTGCCGAATAATCGCGTACGTTCGAAGCGGAGATTCTCCCGGCCACGCACCCGCTTGCGCGCCTGGCGCATGAGCCAGAACAATATCGCGCGGCGAAAAGGCGAACCCCGCAGAGCAGCCCGCACTTTCTGCTCGGTCTGATCGGTGTGGGCCCGGTCGCCACGAGCCTGATCGTCATCTGCGTGATCACAGGAGACCATCTCAACTTCCGGCGCGCGCGAAATCGCAGTGGCGCGGGCAACTTCTCCAACGTTTCTCAGGAGCACCAGAGGATCCTCGTGTAGAGTTTCGCTCTCTAGCTTCAACTCTTCCAAGCAGCGATCGCCGAACTTGACGAGGTATGCATCGTAGAGGGCGGAAAAATCGAGATACTTGTGCACGACGCGGATCGCATTGGGCGTAGAAGCATGGCGCAGAGCCTCCACCAACTCAGGATGGCAGGCCGCAACCCTGGCCATCTCGCGCACGCGCGCGGCAGGTTCCAGGCTGATAATGTCACTCTGCCCTCGGATCGCATCATTGGCGAGCATTCCGTTCGCATCTCCGCACCAGCGCTCGGTGAGTTTGCGGAAAGTGCCATGGAAGATCATGGCGAAAAAATCGTTAACTAGCGGAGCGTCCCAGCGCGAGAGCAGTTGCTGTTCGAGCTTGTAATAGTGCGCCATCAATTCGTCGAAGCGCATATCCTCGAACGGTGGCTCGGGCGGAGCTAGAGTTTCATTGAGCCGGACATAGAATTGCTTGATCTGACGATCCAGTGTGACATAGTTTGCCGCCAGGCCTGCTACCGAGCGAACGCTCCGCACCGCGTCCAGCATGCGATCCTGGGTGCTGGCCTGCTCGAATTCGCGGGTAATTTCGTCAGGAAGACTCTCCCGAACGCCCATCATCTGTTCCATGAAGCGTCGATTCAGTGTGAATCCCGGCAGCAGCGCCAGCACTCGATACCAATTAAGCAGGTTGTAGTAGACGCGGCCTCGGATCAGCCCGAGCATTCGGCGAAAAGTGTTCTCATTGGCTGCGATCTTGTGCTTCGGCACTCGCAGGATGACGCAGAACTGTCGATACACGCCTTCGTAGACGGAACGCGCGAAAGAAAAGGTCAGCGGTGTCGTGACGCCGTTGTAGCTCTCGGTGATGTTGCTGTTATCCCAAAGGTTGAGCGTGCCGTCGGGGTCGGCTAAATCGCCGAGGGTAGTGATGGGACGCGACTGCAACAGAAACAACTGATCGCCCTCGATGGCCCACTCAATATCTTGCGGCTTGCCGAAGGCATGAGCGGCGCGGCGAGCGAGAGTCGCTACAGCGATCGCTTGTACATCGGTGAGCGCGGGCTTTGAGCCTTCAGCGTCGGCCAGAGTGACGGCGGAGACACCTTCGGCGGCGGCGGGATCAAAACGATGGGAAATGTTCTTGAGCACAATCGTTCTATCAACGATTGCCCCGACGCGATCGACCTTAAAGACATCCGCGGCAGCTTCGCCGCCAACGAGCGCCGTCCCCAGTCCAGGAACTGCCGAGACTACGGCAATTGAACGCCGGCCGCTGACGGGATCGGCGCTGAAGGCCACTCCCGAGGCCGTCGCGTTTATCATCTTCTGCACTAGTACTGCGGGAGCGGCTAGCGTCGCATTCGAAAGCTGGTGTTGACGGCGATATTCGAGAACGCGATCGCTGAATCCCGAGCCCCACACGGCAGCGACCTTGCTGCTGATTCCAGCCCGGTCCACAAAAAGAAAAGTGTCGAATTGCCCGGCGAACGAATGCTGTGATCCGTCTTCGTCGACCGCCGATGACCGAACTGCGAAACGTCCGCCTTCGACGGACAGGTCTCTCAACGCGTCGTCTACCTCGCGCTCGACTTCAGCCGACGGCCTTAGCGGGCGCAGTGCCGAGTTCAGCCGTTCAGGTTGCTCGCTTGTAAGCGCTTCCGCTGCTTTCTTTGTCAGACCAGCAGCGGTCAGACTGGCAGTGAATGCCGATGGCGCGATGGCGAACCAAGGCGGAACGGGCAGCCCGGCCTGCTCCAAGTGCAGCAGAGCGAGCGCCTTTCCTCCGAGTTCCTGCAACCCGCCGTCGCGAAAAACGAAACTCATGCCTTGCCCCACTGTCGCAAAACCATCGGAATGAAACCGAGGCTGAGATACATCAGGAGACTCCAGACACCCGCCATCGCCTCAACGTACTTGCCGCGTTTAGGAACAGCGCCTTGCAGAAAGTACACGCCAACTGCCAACGCTGCCAAGAATAAAATCAGCAACAGAATAAGGACAGGACGAGCAAACCCAATGCCTTGAGCGGCGACATACGCAAAACCGCCTGTGCAAGCCATCATGCTCAACCAGACCAGGATGGCATTCCGCCTGCCCCACAGGAAGCTGTAGGTTTCCACGCCGGTTTCTTCGTCTTGCGGGGAACGAATCTTTCTCCCGATTTCAACCACCATGCCATTGAAGAAGCTGACGAGAAGAAACCACAGCAAGCCGGAAGGTGGTCGAACAGCACCCGCGGGAACCCAGTCGCAAGATGTGGTGTACAGGTCAACCAGCGGCATGATGGCCATGTGCGTCACCATATAAGTGATGGGCCGTGCCTTCAGCCAGCGCCGTGCGAAAAATTCCTTACTCATCAGACCGAGGTAGAGCCAGGTAAGCAACAACAGCACAATCAGTCTCGGTGCCAGCCATAGCGCGAGCGCAAGTTGGAGGAGGATGCAGGCCGCCCATAGCCAGCCGAGATCGCGAAGGCTGATCAGGCCGCGCGGCACGGGACGATAAGGCCGATAGCGCGAGTCTTCCTCGAAGTCCTTGAATTCGTCGGCGATCCGAAGCTGGAGAAAAAAGAGAAATGAACTGGCAAACGCTACAACACAAGGCTGCCACGCCGGCAGATGGTGTGCGCCACGTATCAACGCCGAGTAACTGACCGCGGACAGGCTGAAGGCCGCAATGATGGGAGTGTGCGCAAAAATCGGAAAGCGCTCGCGCTGGTAAATCCACCAGCGATTAGCCATTTTCGGCCTGCTCGCCAGATTGCCGGCCGCGAGCTAGTTGCTGGTGCGCCCGAGCGAAGTCATTCGAACAAATGGCGGAGGTAAGCGAAATTTCGCCGGCCAGCGCGAGGGCGCCGCAAACCTCCGCCAAGGCTTGCGCATGCCCGGGGCCAGCCATTCCCAGAATATCGAGACAGGCTCGCTGCGTCGGCAGCGAAGTGCCGCCTCCGACCGTGCCCGTCATAATGCTCGGGAGCGTGACCGACACGTAGAGATTGCCTTGCTGATTCAGTTCCATTCGCGTTACGCCCACCGCCGATTCGGCCACGCACGCCGGATCCTGGCCACAGGCGATATACAAGGCGGCCAACGCATTCGCGAAATGCCCTTGAATGCCGATGCTGCCGCTCTGAATTGCTCCGATCGCGGACATCTTCCAGTAGCGCTCCAGATGTTCCGGCGTCGTGTGGAGGCGGTGTTCGACCAGTTCTCTCGGCAAGGTAACTTCGGCGCTGACCTTCTTCCCTCGCACCGTTGTGAATGAGAGAGCAGTAGCCTTCTTATCACCAGAGAAGTTCGCCTCTACAAAGCTGTATTCGGGCTGCAACGGACAATGCTCGCCGATGTAGTTACAAACCGCCTGCGTGGCGATGGTGACCATGTTCTGGCCAGAGGCGTCGCCAGTGGTGAACTCGAGCAGAAGGTAGACGTGATTGCCTTCGATCGCGATTCCAATATCAGCGAGTTCACCGTGCGAGGTGGTTTGGGCGGCAGCCTTTCGCAATTCTTCGCGATGCTCGATACACCAGACCGCGAACAACCCCGCACTTACGAGGCTGCGAAAGGCGAAACCAGGCGTGCGGCTCACGCCTTCATTCAAAATCACGCTCACGCACCCACCCGCTTCGGTAATAACTTGCGCTCCCCGAGAATAGGAGGCTACAAGAGCAGCCTCTGTCGTAGCCATCGGTACATAGTAATCTCCGGAAGCGAAAATGCCTCTCACCCGCAGTGGACCAGCAATCCCAACAGGAACCTTCACCGCTCCTATACAGTTCTCGATGTGATTCTCATACGACGTAAGCTCTGATTCAGCGCTCTCGGGCATGAGCGCGCGACGGCTCTCTCCCGAATGCGGTATCAAACCCCATCGCTTGTTAACAGCAGAGAGCGATATCGAACTTCCCCCGGGAATGCGAGAAGCATGCCCTGGCTCCGGGCTGGAAAGCGACTGCGCGACCTCCAGAGCGGATCGACGTTCGAGGAGACGTTTCAGAAATTTGCCGATTCGATCTTCGCTAGTGGCCACCTGCTTCTCCTAAACACAAATCCAATCTCGGCACACAGTTTGTCCGACAACGTTTGAGAAGTATAAGGCAGCAGCGTACGGCCAAGAAACTAACGCCGGTAACCAGGTGTTGAGGGAATTGGCCGGATCGGTACTGGGGAGTCGGCTGGCAGGAACTGATCTCGCAACTGGAATCGAATTCTGGGCGGATTACGAGCTAACCGACCAAGCGGGGGACATCCTATTCATTACGTCTAACGCGGACTCCGAGTTCGCTCAGCCCCTTTGCCTTCTCGGTCATCAGCGAGTTGATTTCTTCGAAGTGCCACGGGCGGAAATCGTGAGTGTCAACGCCGACATCCATGGAAAGCGAAGTAGGTGTGTCAGGGAGGTTCCCGTGAGAATGTCCGTACAGGTGCCACGCTCCATGATGGGAGCGATTCCAGACCCGCATTGCATAGTGACAGATCACGACGGGCTGGCCATGTATGGAGATTTCCGCAAGGTTGCTGAGCCAAGAAAACTCCTCGGTCACCTTGCGAATCTGTTTGTCGTGATTGCCCGGCACCGCAAAGATTTTCTTGCAGCGAATCTGCTTGCGGTGCTCCAGAGCCTTCGCCTTGCTCCCGATGCAGAAATCCCCAAGGAAATAGAGGATGTCATTGGCCTTAATGGAGTCGTTGAGACGGTCGATGATCGTTTGATCCATTTCCTCGACGCTTCGAAACGGTCGATTACAATAGCGGATTATGTTGCTATGCCCAAAATGAAAATCCGCGGTGAACCATATGTTCGGCATGTCTCTCGTGAACTCCCTGGCGACCTAACCCCATTTCAATGATGCTTTGTATTCCGCTGCGGAACGACTTGCTGCGCAGGAGCTTCCGGCATCGGTATCTGTTGTGCCTGAGCGGTACTTGACGCTTCCGGCGTTCCGTGTCGCACGTTGGCAAACCACGTACCCAACGCAAATCCCAGTGCTAGAGCGGCAGTGGCAACGACAGGCAGCCAAATAGCCCAGACCTGCTTTTCCAGCCTAACAAGGAAATCGTCCATCTGCTGCGCCCTGGTGGTCATGCTCCGCAGGAGCGAGTCATTGGCGCTTCTGACTTTTTCGATCACTCCGATGTCAGGGTGAGCTACTTCTCGTAGCACGTTCACAAGTTGCTCTTGAACGGAGTTCAACTCAGAACAGGACTGGTCAAGCGCTTTGGCCGTATCCGGCAGACCGGACTGCTGGAAGCACTGTCGCAGGCTCTCGCCCAGAAGTTTCGCTATGCGTGGCGGGTCCAAACCTGTTTCCAATTCCTTCGGCAATTGCGCAATGCGTGACTCAAGCCGTGATGTGTATGCTGCCATTCGCTTCTCGACTTCAGCAGCCTTAGATAGAGAGTTCTCTAGAATCGTCCGCAAAGACTTCCGTTCTACCGCGATCGCCGCGGGCGTTTCTCTCGTGAGAAGCGCCAGGATACCCATCGCTTCCAATACGCGGAGCACCTCGTCGTTTGGGCTGAGGGTGCGAGTGTGCGCGATGACCCTGTAGTATTCCGCCTGTCGTTCAGCGGGCACTAGTCCTGCCAGTTCATCGAACAGGGTTCGGTTCTCGGACTCGGCGCCCGCCAGATTTAGGAGTTCCTGATCGGCGCTCATGGGAGAAACATCTCCTTTGCCCGGTCGAACTCGGAGAAAAGCCGCCGCCGGTAGCTTTCGGCACGCATCACGATGGAAGCACGCTTCAGCTCGTCGATTGCATTTTGCCTTGTGGCAACCTGGCTAAGGCGGATACCGTGTTGACGGGCTGGGTTCTCCAGTTCTGCCAAACGAAATTCCATCCGAATCACAATCGGCGATAGCGCTTCGCGGAAACGAATGGCTTGCTCAGCCGACTCCCAGTAGCTGAAGTCTGCCTGCGGACTTGTCGCATTCTGGACAATCAGATACTGGGCACGTTCCTGGAGGCGGTTCGCCCATGTGAGGACACTCTCGACGCTTGCCGGGTCTGGCGTGACAACTCCCACTGCAGTGAAATGTGCGCCAGTCGCCGAGACATCCTCATACATTTGGTCGAACCAGTCACTCGCTACCTGCCCGGAACCGGCCCCCATGTCAGCGAGGATGATCGCCGCGCCGGATTCGAGATGATCTACGAAAGTATCGAGACCAGCTGGCGTGTGAATATTCACCTTGGCCACCGAACCGTTGAAGAAGTGCTTTAGCGATCCGCGAGCTTTGTTCTCGGTATCGAGATCCCGCAGCGTAAATGGGATCTCGTGGGCTTCGAACCATTCCGCCAGGGCAACCATCAATCCTGTTTTTCCCACTCCGCCCTTACCGCCCATGGTGAAGACGACACGTTTATTTTGTTTTTCGGTGTTCATCGTGTTCCTCCTTGATTGACGAGCTTCAACGGTTCGCTCTCTTCAAAGTGAAAGTGCTTGGGTTTAGCTTTCTCTTCGACTGGTTTTGCTTTGAGCGCGGCGATACGAGCACCAACATCGTCAGCGCCTAAGCGGCTCGTGTTCGGTTCAGGGTCGAGTGCCGGGAGTTCGTACTGCACGTGCTTTCGGTGTTTGGCACGAACCTTGATGAAGGAGTGAATCGTGCTGACCGCCACGCCGAGGCCGAAGCGCTCGTGAAGAATGCGAACGATGTCGCGATACGTGCAGCCTTTGCGCCGCAACTGGCGAATCAGTTCGCGGTGGGTTTCGAGCTTGGAACGAGGTGTTTTCTGCGGGATCGAATCCAGCAGGGAAAGAAGGGTCGGGTCCATGATTTTCAGGCTCCTTAGCACCTGGCCATCACAGTCCGTTAACAGTCCGATAACCCGTCTCCACAGTCCGATAAGTGCCCTAGAGCGCTATCCGTACCGTTTAATTTCAATCAGTTACGAACTCTA
>Ga0182015_10004852_pt1 | contig 14252 bp, 9 predicted proteins | sample 712P3MmetaG_FD_120478 | JGI IMG/M metagenome (GOLD analysis project Ga0182015, IMG submission 120478) | Permafrost microbial communities from Stordalen Mire, Sweden - 712P3M metaG | ecosystem: Environmental > Terrestrial > Soil > Wetlands > Permafrost | place: Sweden: Stordalen | collected...
AGCACCGAATCCCAATGCAACTCGTTGACGGGGAAACCAGTCTCTTCGATCGAGGGCCAGACTTGGGCGAGCCGCATGCCGGCAACGTGCGTGTCTCCGCGGAAAAGCAGACCGTCAAAGCGCAGCGTGACTTTGCCTTTCACGGTGCCGCCAAAAGCCTCCGCAAGAAAGTCGGGAATGATCAGGCCTTTGTTGTCCATGACAAAGGTGCCCCGGCTGGAAAGGCCCGCTGCGTGAAAGTAGGGAAGATAAGTCAGCGTAATGTCCGAGCCGACGTAGTTGCCCGTACTTTTGAATACGCCCGCCGCATAGGTAGCCTCGCCGTGGACGTCGGCGCGACCCGTCGGCGTCTCCGCGGAACGCAACGCTTCACGCAAATCGAGCAGATTTACCCAGCCGCGATAGCGAAACGTCCACTTAGGGTCGGTGAAATCTTTCATCTCCATCTGGGCGCCCAGATGCGACCGCTTGGCATTCAGAATGCCTTGCTCGAGCGTGAAGCCATCGCGCGAGAACGTAAATTTCGCGGAGAGATTTGCGGGTACCGGGAAAAAACTGTTCGACGTATATTGAAACGCCTTCCAGTCAAATGTTCCCGCATAGATCAGGTGATCGATCGAACCGCCGGACTGCAGCAGGAACTGCAAATCGCCGCCTTCCACCGCCATCGGCGTTCGAACGTTGTTGTACAGCACCCAGCCGTCCACGATTTGCACGCGCTTCACGTGCATCGCGAAGAGCGACGCGCCGATGGGCTGGTCTTGTGTGGCGCCGAAATTTAGGACCGGCACATTTGACGAGCCATTTTTCTCCACCCGAAGGTGTACTTGCGGTTGTCCCAGGAACAGGCTGTCGAGAGAAACTTTGCGTCCCCAAAACGAATCGATGCGCAGCCCGACGCGAACTTCCTCGGCCGCGAATAGCGCCTCGGTGCTCGACGGCTCCGTACCGTGAATCACCAGGCCTTTCACCGTGGCGCCCAGGGAAAACCATTGGATCGAAAGTGTGCGGATCTCGACGCGCCCGCCCGTTATTTTCTGAAGCCTGCGCACCGCTACGCGCCGCAGCAGCGGATTGCCCGCGCCGCTCCCAAAAAAGCCGATGACGCACAAAATCGCGATTGTGGCCAACACCCAGGGCGTGTGGATCACCCACGACCAGATCGGATGACGGCCTTCGCGCTTCATTTCGCGTTTTGCTCCAGCAGTTTGTCCACGTGTATGCGTCCCCGGCTTTCATTCAGCCAGCGCTCCGCCTGTTCGTCGATGCCGCGCTGCACCAGCGCTTCGCGGATATAGTCGCGCGAGACATCCAAAGAGGGCGGCGTCTGCCCGCGTGCCTGCGCGCGGGGGACGACCCCTTTCTCGTAGAACTCTTCCACGTCCTTGGGTTCCACTCTCACCGACGGGCGAAATCTGGAGTCGAGATAATTGGTCAAATAAAGTTGCGAAGCCACCATGCTGCGGATGTCCACATCCGTCAGGCCAATCTGTTTTTTCCTGGTCGCGTACTCTTCCGGTGAAGGAAAGGATTTCTGCACGCGCTCCACTCCGCGCGTCACATCGTCGTCGCTAGGGCGCGGAAATCTTGCGGTTTCCGCTTCGTTGCGCACGATCCATTGGTCCACCAGACGATCCAGGATTTGCGTGTCGCTCTCCGATTTGCCGTCGACAAGTTCCTGATATCGAGCCAGCACGCGAACATCGCTGAGGAGAATGATGTCGTTTTCCACGTGCGCCGCGACGCGATCGACGACCTCCTGAGCCGGGAATCGCGCAGCGCACAGCGTCGCCCACACGAGCAGAAGTCCAGCCGCGATACTCGTACCGCGCATCAGAACGTCGATCCCAAATTGAAAAAGATTTGAAAGCCCGGCAGCCTCGTGCTCTGAAAGCCATTCTGGCCGTCCAGGCAGTTCGCGTTTCCGCTGGGGCAAATGGGCGATACGAAACTCGGACGGTTGATCGGAAAGCCCAGATCGATTCGAATGGGACCCACTGGCGTCGAATACCGGAAGCCGATGCCGACGGTGTGAGCGAAATAGTTCAGCTCATTTGTGCAGTTGAACTCGCACACGGTAGGCTTCGCAGGATCGAAAATAGGCTTTGGCGGGTCGGCGCGAAATGTAATTCGTCCCAGCCGGCTGTAAACGTTGCCGCCATCGTAAAACAGCGCGCCGCTCAACGCCGTACCAATGAACGGAAGGCGCATCGGAAAACGAAACTCCTGGTTAAACGTGAGCAGCGCCTGGCCGCCAATAGGAAATCCCGTCGAATCGCGCGGCCCGGCCTGGTTCAACGCAAAGCCGCGCAGCGACGTTCCGCCGCCCGCAAAGAAGCGCTCCGGCAGGGGAATCAACTCCACCGCCGTGGTCTGCGGAGGAAAGCTTAGCGAGACAGTGTCGCGATACGGCTCCAGAATTCCGATGCGCACCGATCTCGCAAAACTGTACCGGTGGCTGTGGCCAAGCGGATAGTACGTCGAGTTTTGATAATAAAATCGCAAGAAACTCGCGCTCGACCCGATCCCCGTGTCGGCAATTCCAAAATCGGCGCTGTTGAAGCTGCCCCTCGTCGCGTCCGCCGGGTTGTCTCGCGCATCCCTGGCCCACGTCAAGCCAAACTGAGAAACCAGCGTTGGCTGTTCGAACAGCGGAATTTCCTCCGGCGCGACGGTGTTGTTCAAGTTCGACACCACCACTCTTCGGAACGCATAGCGGTATTGCAGCGTCGTGAACCGTGTCACCTGATCGGTCAATTGCACCGAACCTTCGTAGCGTGACTCGGTGAAGGTGTTGATGTCCTGCGTTTTCTCCGTGTACACGTTCGCTTGAAACGAATAGTTCGGATTGGCAAACGTGTTGGGGTCCGAATACGTCAGCAACGCGCGATCTTCGATGGTGCTGCCACGAAGTTTCAGCGACAGAGAATCGGCCCGCCCGGTTACGTTCAGCTTACTGATCTCCAGGATTCCCCGCGGCGCGGCTTGTATTTCGCTACCCGCCGGATTGGTGGTGCTCGCCAGCCGTTGGACTTCGAAACCTCCGCCATAAGCCAGCGTGTAGCGCTTCGCTTCCTCCACCAGCACAACCACATCTTTATCCGTGTCCGTACCGGCCGGATTTTGCGGCTCGATGGTCACGCGATTGAAAACGCCCAGGTTGTACAACCGCCTCTGCGACTCCACCACGTCGCCTTCCCGCAGCGGCGCATCTGGCTTTACGTGAATTTCCCGCCGCACCACTCCCGCACGCGTGTGGTTATAGCCGGTAACCAGAATTCTGCGCACCCGCGTCTGAGCGCCCTCGTCGATGTGATACGTCAGCTTCATCAGAGCCCCGGCAGCAACTTGCGGCTCTTCTTTTTTTTCCTTTCCGTTTTTTCGCGCGCCTGCCGGACCCGCCGCGTTTCCGATCGCGCTCTCTTGCTGCTCCGTTTTGACTTCCGCGGCCGCCGCCACTGCCGTGGCGGTAAACCGCGCATTTGGGAAACCGTCGTTGTAGTACAGCGCCAGAATGTTGTCGCGGTCGGTCGCGACGTTGTAGTCCGAATAAGGCTGCCCAGGCGTCGATGCGACCGAAGGCAGCAAGTCCTCTTCCTTGAACGCGTGAATGCCTTCAATCGCCAGCGAGGCCACTCGCGTCTGTTTTCCCTCCTCGATCACGAAGCGGATCACCAGCGCCCCTTCCGCTCCTTTGTAGTTGTCGAGCGTTTGCGCGTCTACCTTCGCTTCCAGAAACCCGTTCGAAAGGTAGAGATTCTGTAGAGAATCCTGGTCCCCCTGTACCAGTCGCCGGCTGAACCGCCCGCGCGTTCCAAACGCCTTCCCGGAGATTTGCAGCCGGCTGCGCAGTAGTTCCGTATCGAAATATTGATTTCCGGTGATCTCGATAGCCACCAACTTGTGACGCTCGCCACGTTCCACCGTGTACGTTATGACTTCTTGCGTTCCCTTCCACCCGCCGCTCTGCGGCATCTCTTTGGTGGCCGTCGTATATTCCACTTCCGCATCGAAGTAGCCGTCGCGCTCCAGCCGCTCCCGGATGTTGCGCTTGCCTTCCTCCAGCAAGTCCACATCCACCGACCCTTCCTGGTAGACCGGCACAAGTCTTTTCAGCTGTCCGTTGGAAATTTTAACTCCCGTAATCGCAATCTGAACGCGCGGCCCTTCGGTAACATCCAGTTCCAGCGGAATCTGGTTCGCCGCCTGGTCGTATTCGCCTCTTCGAACCACCGCGCGTGCGTTCAGGTGACCTTTTTTCACCAGAAACTTTCGAATTCGGTCGGTCCCACGCTGTACCCGCTCCGATGTCAGTGCCCCGCCGGGTTTGATTTTCAATCGCGAAAGCAATTCCGCGTCGCGGTATTCGGTGCCGTTCTTGAGCTGTACTTCCTTGACCCGGGCTCGCAATCCCGATTTGACGTCAACGATCACGTCCATCTCGTGCGTGTCTTGATGCGCAACCGTTTCCGACGTGACCTCCGACGCATACAGCCCTTCGTCGTGTAGCGCGTCGCGCAGCCGCACAAGCCCTTCGTCCACGGCATCTTTGCGATACGGCTGTCCAAGCGTAAGTTGCATCGCCGCCGCCGCCGAAGCGTCCGAGGGCGGCGACACCAATCCTTCGATCAGCACTCGGTTGAAAAACAGTTGCTCGCGCACCACAAAATCCAAACGCACGCCGCCTTCGACATCCGTCAACGTAGCTCGCAGGTCGGTGTACGTGCCGGTGCGGTACAACTTTCGAATGCTGTCGGCCACCTGCTTGGCATCCGGCGGTTTGCCAATTTCAATGGGCAGGCCTGCCGGCGCGTCCGACAGCACCTTGCCGTCTTCGTTCACAATGCGAACCGCTACAACGGGTGTGTCGACGCTTGAGGGATTCTGCGTAATGGAAGGTGTCGAAGTAGCGTTGCAATTCGATGTAGGGACCCCGGGAGATTGCGCACGCGCACTCGCGGCTCCCAATAGGAGTGCAAGCGCGAAAATTCTCCGCAACTCATTGGCCCTGCTCGCTTTCATGCTCCCTTTCGCTCAGACGAAGGGTAGCACACGGGCGTTGCCTGCCTCGCGAACTTTGGCGCTATGATGGCTAAGGAAAATCTTAAGGAAAACGCCCAGGTGACGTCGCTCTTGAACGATTCGCTCCACGAAAAATATTCCCGCCAGATCCTGTTTTCCGGCATCGGCCAAGTGGGCCAGGAACACTTGCTCGCCTCCAGCGCCGTCATCGTCGGTTGCGGAGCGATCGGCGCAGCCGCCGCGAATCTGCTGGTCCGCGCAGGCGCCGGCCGCGTCCGCATTATCGACCGCGACTTCGTCGAGGCTTCCAACCTCCAACGCCAGATCCTCTTTGACGAACAGGACGCCCGCGACGCCCTCCCCAAAGCCGTTGCCGCAGAGCACAAGCTGCGCTCCATCAATTCGGCCGTATCCGTGGAAGGCATCGTAGCGGATGTGAACCCGCGCAACGCCGAGGAGTTGCTCGCCAATTTCGACGTAATTCTCGACGGCACCGACAATTTCGAAACACGCTTCCTGATAAACGACTTCGCCGTAAAGACAGGCCAGCCATGGATTTACGCCGCCGCCGTCGCCAGCTATGGCCTCACCATGACCATCCGCCCCGGCGTCACCGCGTGCCTCGGGTGCCTGCTCCCCAGTGATCGCCCAGCCCCGGGCCTCGAAGAAACCTGCGACACCGTCGGTGTCTTAGGTCCTATCGTCAATCTGATCGCTTCGCTGGAAGTCGCTGAAGCCATCAAACTCCTGGCCGGCCGCCAAGCCGACCTCCACGATCGTCTGATCTCCTGCGATGTCTGGATCGGCCGCTTCCAATCCGTCCACGTAACTCGCAACGATGATTGCCCCGTCTGCGCGACCCGCCATTTCGCCCATCTCGACGGCCAAGCCCAGCCCCACATCACCATGTGCGGCCGCGACTCCGTCCAGATTCACGAGCGCAACCGCACCCTCGATCTAGCCGCCCTGAAAAGCCGCCTCGCTCCGACAGTCGGCGACGTCCGCCAAAACGATTTCCTCCTCCGGTTCCGCATCCCTCCCTACGAAATGACCATCTTCGCCGACGGCCGCGCCATCCTAAAAGGCACAAAAGACCCCTCCATAGCCCGCTCCCTGTACGCCCGCTACATCGGCACGTAAGCATCACAGCAAGCTCGTGTAGGGGCGCAGCACCGCTGCGCCCCAAACGCCCAGGCGATAACTCTTACGACGATTTATTCCTGATCTAAATTGAAAGGAAGGAAACGCCTACCGCGGAATCGGCAATCGCCCGTAAGACGACCGCATGGAAGCCCGATCGATATTTTCCCGCAAATTCATCAACGTAAGAAACGTGCTCAAAATCCGCGCCTTCAAATCATCCGTAAGCGGCAAACCGCTGGTAGCCACCCGCGCCAAAGTCTCGCCATTATCGGTAATAAATCGCATAATTTCCCGCTGCCGCTCGTGCGGAGTATTCCCCAGCGCCGTCTCGCGGCGCATCGCCGCGCAACCGGCTTCCAGCGACAACGTGAAATGCAAAACGCATACTCCATGCTCGGCAAGGGCCGCTGGAGCGTCATTCTTGCATCCCGCAGTTTGGCAACGTGTTCCCATTTGGACGCGATGGCTCTTTTACTAGCAGACAACAGTTGGCCATCAAAATCTAGTGTACGTATGGACACTGCTGCGAATCCTGCATTAGCGTCTCCGACCCGCGATTTTCGTTGACAGCCTCCCCCAGTCGAATGTATAAAAATACAAGCGACTGCATAATCGTATACACCATGAATACCGGCAAGACATTTCGTCACGGCCAGATCCTCCGCCTCGTCACCGGGGCCCGCATCACCAACCAGGAAGACCTGCGCCGCCGCCTCGCCGCGCAGAAGCTGCGCGTCACCCAGGCCACGCTTTCCCGCGATTTACAGGAGCTTCGCCTCGTCAAGACCCACGAAGGCTACAAGCCGGAAACCGTGCTCCCCGAAGAGCCTTCGGGTTTGCCTTCGCTCGCGCGCGCTCTCGGCGAATTTCTCTCCGACATCCGCCCGGCCGAAAACATGCTCGTACTTAAAACGCCTCCGGGCGCGGCGCAGCCTCTCGCCGCCGCCGTCGACGCCGCCAAATTTACAGAAATCGCCGGAACCATCGCCGGAGACGACACCGTCCTGATCATTACGCCGGACCGCAAGTCTCGCGAATCCCTCCAGAAGCAAATCGAATCGCTCGTCCGCTGATGAAAAATCCTCGCCAAGTCGCGGTCGTGGGTGTGACCGGTTACACCGGCTTTGAGCTGGCGCGCCTGCTTCTGCGCCACCCCGAAGTCCACAACCCGGTCTTCTACGTGCGTGAAACCAGTGGCGCAAAATGCCTCGCCGAACTCTTCCCGCAACTCCGCGGCCTTGGCGAAGCGCCGCTCCGAACTCTTTCCGTCGACGCCATCAAGCAAAGTGGCGCAGGCACCGCGTTTCTAGCCACCCCGCACGAAGTTTCCGCCGAAATTGCTCCAGAGCTGCTCGAAGCCGGCATACGTGTCGTCGATCTCAGCGGCGCTTTCCGCTTTCGCTCCGCCGAAACCTTCAAAACCTGGTACAAGCAGCCCGCCCCGCACGCCAATTTCCTGGGCGAAGCCGTCTACGGCCTGCCCGAGCTTTACGCCGCCGATATCGCCAAGGCTCGCCTGATCGCCAATCCCGGCTGCTATTCCACCAGCGTCATCCTCGCGCTCCGCCCGCTCACCGAAGCCAACTGGATCGCCGAAGGCAGCGGCGTGATCTGCGATTGCAAATCCGGAGCCACCGGCGCTGGGAAAGAGCCGCGCCGCGACCTGCAGTTCGTCGAAGTCGACGAGAATTTCAAAGCCTACAATCTCTTCTCGCATCGCCACACTCCGGAAATTCTCGAGCACACTGGCCTGCCCGAAAATCGCGTGGTCTTTTCCACGCACCTGCTGCCGCTCGCGCGCGGAATTCTTTCCACCATTTACGTCACGCTCAACCAGCCGCAAACCAAGGATGCTATAGAAGCGCTGTACCGCAAATTCTACGCCGAGCGAAAAATGGTCCGCATCTGGCCCGCGGGCAAACTTCCTGAGCTGCAACATGTCGCGCACACGAATTTTTGCGACATCGGCTTCGCCCTGGACAACTCCGGTCGCAGCTTGATCATCGTTTCTTGTTTGGACAATCTCGGCAAAGGCGCGGCAGGCCAGGCCGTGCAAAATTTTAATCACATGCTAGGCATCGAGGAGCACATCGCACTGCAATGAGAACCATAATTAAACTAGCCGGAGCGTTGCTCGAAGACGAAGCCATCGTCCGCTCTCTTTCGCACCAGATTGCGTCGCTCGCCAAGGAGGGCCACGAGATCCTGGTCGTCCACGGCGGCGGACGTCTCTTTACCGCCACGCTCAAGCGCATGGGCATCGAAAGCAAATTTGTCGCCGGCCTGCGCGTGACCGATCGCGAAACACGCGACGTTGCCGTGATGGTCTTCGCCGGCCTGCTCAACAAACGCCTGGCCGCGGCGATTTCCGCCGAAGGCCAGCCCGCGATCGGCGTTTCCGCGGCCGACGCGAAACTTTTCCAGGCCGAACCCATGGTTCACAACGCCGAAGCGGGCGATCTCGGTTTCGTCGGCTACCTCACCAGCGTCAACGTCGCGGTTCTCGAATCGCTCTGGCGCGAAGGCCTGCTGCCCGTCGCCGCTTGCCTTGGCATCGGTTCCGACAACGAGCTCTACAACATCAACGCCGACCACATGGCTGCCGCCTGCGCCGAATATCTCGCCGCCGACCAGCTGATCTATCTCACCGACGTTGCCGGCGTCCTCGACGGCGAAAAAGTTCTCTCCGCCATCGCCTGCGAAGAAATCGAGCGTCTCGTGCAATCCCGCGTAGTTTCCGGTGGTATGGTGCTGAAACTGGAAGCCGCCAAGCGCGCCCTCGAAGGCGGCGTTCGCGAAGTCCGTATCGTAGGCGGCAGCTCGCCCGACGCTCTCCTGTTGGCGCAGCGCGCCGCGGACAATTCCGTCGAGGATGGTTCTGACGCGATTCCGGGCACGCGAATTTTACGCGAGCCGCAATCGTCCGCTCGCACCGCGGTGTCGGTGGCATGATGCGCGCGAACTCCAAATCGAAAGTGGCCGTGCCAAAAGCGCGCAAGCCAAAATCCGCGCACTCCCGCGTGCCGAAATCCGATTCTCGCGTGACCAGCGCCGACCAATTCCTGCTCCCGACCTACAAACGAGGACCGTTTGTGCTCACCCACGGCCGTGGCGCATACGTTTTTGACGCCGATGGCAAGAAATATCTCGATTTCCTGGGCGGCATCGCCGTAAACGCGCTGGGCCACGCGCATCCACGCATCGTAAAAGTCATTCGCCGCGAAGCCGCACGCGCCATTCATTTCTCGAATCTCTATCACAACGCATTTCAGGGACCCCTCGCGCTCAAACTTTCTGAGTGGTCGGGCATGGACCGCGTCTTTTTCTCCAACAGCGGTTCCGAATCCATCGAAGGCGCCCTGAAGCTGGCTCGCCTCTACGGCCGGACTCCAACTGACGCCCCAAACAGTCCCGCTCCCAAACACCGCATCCTCGCGATGGGCAACTCTTTCCACGGCCGCACCTTCGGCGCCGTAAGCGCCACCTCCACGGAAAAATATCGTCTGCCTTTTGCTCCGTTGCTCCCGGGCATCGAATTTGTGAATTTCAACGACATACACGATCTCGAATCCAAATTTGACGACACCGTCTGCGCCGTCTTGATCGAAACGATTCAAGGCGAAGGCGGCATCCATCCCGTAAGCGAAGCTTTCTACAATCGCGCCCGCGCCCTGGCGACGCAGAATGGCGCACTTCTTATCGGTGACGAAATTCAATGCGGCCTGGGCCGCACCGGCCGCTATTTCGGCTACCAGAAATTCACCGCCAAGCCGGACATCGTAGTCATCGCCAAGCCGCTGGCGGCAGGCCTGCCTCTCGGCGCGATCTTGACCTCCGATGCGGTAGCCGAGCGCGTCGCTCCCGGCCTGCACGGCTCGACCTTTGGCGGCGGTCCGCTAGTCTGTGCCACCGCGCTTGAGTTCCTGAAAATTGTGGAAGACACCAAGCTCCTCGAAAATGTCCGCGCTCGCGGCGCTGAACTTCGCGAAGGCCTCGCCGCGCTCGCGAAAAAGTTCGACTTCATCCGCGAAATTCGTGGCGAAGGCCTGATGATCGGCGTCGAACTCACCATCGACGGCGCTCCTTTCGTAGCCGAAGCGCTACGCCAGGGTCTGCTCATCAATTGCACCCACGAGTTCACGCTGCGCCTGCTGCCGCCGTTCATCATCACCAAAGCGCAGGTGCGTGAATTTCTGCATCGGTTTGAGTCTGTTCTTGCATCAACTTCAAAGGCGAGCTCCGGCGCCCCGAAGAAATCTGAAAACTTGCCGCAACGAGCGCACTCCGCGGCCAGGTAAAAAAGGAAAAAAATGCCCACAGCAACACTTGCAGCGCCTATTTTGCTAGTCAACGATCTGCTCACCGGAGCGGAATGGAGCCCCGCGCAAACGCGCGAACTCCTGCAACTCACCGCCGACGTAAAATCGAATCCGGCGCGCTACGCTTCCACGCTCCGCGGCAAATTCATCGCCCTGATCTTCGAGAAGCCATCGCTGCGCACCCGCGTAACCTTCGAAGTCGGCATCCAAAGCATGGGCGGCGCCGTGACTTTCCTCGACCATACGCAAGCCCGCCTCGGCGAGCGCGAATCCATCGCCGATGTCGCCCGCAACCTCGAACGCTGGGTCCACGGCATCGTCGCCCGCGTCTACGAGCAGCGCGTGCTGGAAGAAATGGCCGCAAGCGCAAAAATTCCCGTGATCAACGCGCTCTCCGATCGTTTTCACCCGTGCCAGGCACTAGCCGATTTCTTCACGCTCGAAGAAAAGTTCGGCTCGCTTCGCGGCTTCAAGCTCGCCTACGTCGGCGACGGCAACAACGTCTGCCACTCGCTGATTTTTCTGGCCGCGCGCCTCGGCGTGAACCTGCGCATCGCGACACCGCCGAATTACGCTCCGGCCGCGGAAGTTCTCGCCGAAGCCAAGCGCGCGGCCCGCGAGACCCGCGCCAAAATCGAACTCTTCGCCGACCCTCGCGAAGCCGTAACCAGCGCCCAGGGCGTCTACACCGATTCATGGACCAGCATGGGTTTTGAGGCTGAAGAAGAAGTGCGCAAGTCCGTGTTCGCCCCTTATCAGGTGAACCGCGAGCTGATGTCGCTCGCTGCGCCAGACGCCGCCTTCCTGCACTGTCTTCCAGCCCACCGGGGCGCCGAAGTCACCGCCGAGATTCTGGATGGCGACCAATCCGTAGTTTTGGATCAATCCGAAAATCGCATGTACGCGCAAAAAGCCATCCTCCAGGCGCTCTTCAGCTGAGCGAAAGGCAACCTGTAGCCACCCTCTTTTGCCCTGAGCATCGAAGGGTCCAGAGCGCGGGGTTTAGTTCTAACCAAGGCGCAAAATGCAGCGTCGCAGCGACGCCCACAAATTTTGTAAGAAACGCAACCAGTTCCCGTACAATTTGTACTCGAACAAAAAACAGAGAGGGTTTGTGAACAAGCAGCCAAATAAACCAAAAAAGGTAGTCCTGGCCTATTCCGGAGGCCTAGACACCTCCATCATCATTCCGTGGCTCAAAGAAACCTACGGCTGCGAAGTGATCGCCATGATCGGCGACGTAGGCCAGCAGGAAGATCTCCAAGCCGCCTACAAAAAGGCCCTGGCCACCGGCGCGACCAGCGCCTCCATCGAGGACCTCCGCGAAGAATTTGTCCGCGACTACATTTGGCCCACTCTCCGTGCCGGCGCAGTCTATGAACACACCTACCTGCTAGGCACCTCCATGGCCCGCCCGGTCATCGCCAAACGCCAGGCCGAAATCGCGCTGAAACTAGGCGCCGACGGCCTCGCTCACGGCTGCACCGGCAAAGGCAACGACCAGGTCCGCTTCGAGTTGGCCTACAAAGCCATCGCCCCTAACGTGCAAATCATCGCGCCCTGGCGCGAGTGGGACATCGATTCCCGCGAGGACGCCATCGCCTACGCCGAAAAGCACAACGTGCCAGTCGAGCAGAGCAAAAAAAATATCTATAGCCGCGACCGCAACATATGGCACCTGAGCCACGAAGGCGGCGAACTCGAAGATCCCGCCAACGCTCCCAGCGAAGCCATGTGGCAATGGATCGCCTCGGCCGAATGCGCTCCCGACAAAGCCGAAGAAGTCGAAATCGGTTTTGAGTCCGGCACGCCTGTCTCCGTCAACGGCCAGAAGCTCGGCCCCGTCGATCTACTCAACAAGCTCAACGACATTGCCGCCAAGCATGGAGTCGGCCGCACCGATCTCGTCGAAAATCGCCTGGTCGGCATGAAATCTCGCGGCGCCTACGAAACACCCGGCGGCACGCTGCTGATCAAAGCCCATCAGGAACTCGAGCGCCTGACGGTCGATCGCGAAACCGCGCATTTCCAACAAGCGCTTGCGAATCGCTACGCCGAACTCGTCTATAACGGCGTGTGGTTCTCCACCCTGCGCGAATCCCTGGACGGTTTCTTCAAAGTCGCCCAGCAATTCGCAACCGGCTCCGTAGGCCTGAAACTCTGGAAGGGCACTCTCAACGTAACCAGCCGCAAATCGCCTTTCTCTCTCTATCGCGCCGATCTGGCCAGCTTCACCATGGGCCGCTACAACCCCAAGGACGCCGAAGGCTTCATCAATCTTTTCGCGCTGCCCGTAACGGTGCGCCCGAAAGCAAAGGCGGAAACCGAAAAAAGCTGACCCTGTAGGGGCGGGGCTTGCTCCGCCCAATTTTGGCGAACGACAACAGGTTGTCATCCTTAACGACAGCAATTGCAACCAATGATCCGACGATGCCCATGACCGACCAACCCACCACCGCCCGCAAAGACGACCGCCTCTGGGGCGGCCGCTTCGAGCGCGAGCCGGACCAAAAGTTCGACGCCTTCCAGCGTTCCTTTTCGTTCGACCGCCGCCTGCTGCCCTATGAGTTCGCGGTCGACCGCGCGTGGGCGAAGGCTTTGCAAACGATCGGCATCCTCACCGAAGTAGAAGTTCGCGACACGCTGACCGCGCTGCAAAGCATTGTCGACGAACTAAGCGCCGACCCAACATTCCTGCAGGGTTCCGCCGCAGAGGACGTCCACCATTTCGTCGAAAGCGCCCTGGTCCATAATCTCGGAGCGCTAGGCTGGAAACTGCACACCGGTCGCAGCCGCAACGAACTGGTAGCCACCGACTTCCGCCTCTTCGTGATGGACGCGGCCGCAAGTCTTCAGCGTCAACTTGCCGAATTTCTCGGCGCGATCCTCGAGCAAGCCAAAACAAATTTTGGCGTACCGATGGCCGGCATGACCCACATGCAGCACGCGCAGCCCATCCTGCTCTCTCATTTCTTGCTCGCCCACGCCGAAGCGTTTTCGCGCGACGTCACCCGCCTGCAACATGCCGCGGAAAGCGCCGACGCCTGCCCCATGGGTTCGGGCGCGCTGGCCGGCAACAGCTTCAATATCGACCGCAACGCCATCGCCCGCGACCTCGGCTTCTCGCGCATCACCGCCAACAGCCTCGACGCCGTCAGCGACCGCGACTTCGCGCTCGATTATCTTTTCTCGCTTACCGGAATCGCCACGCATCTCTCTCGCCTGGCGGAAGACTTGGTGATCTTTGCGTCGCAGGAATTCGCCTACGTCGTTCTTCCCGACGAATATTCCACCGGCAGCAGCCTGATGCCGCAAAAGAAAAATCCCGACTGCTGGGAACTCATTCGCGGCAAAACTGGCCGCGTCACCGGCGCGCTGCTCGGATTACTGACGACGCTAAAAGGTTTGCCCACCAGCTACCAGCGCGATTTGCAGGAAGATAAAGAAGCGTTGTTCGCAGCGCATGACCAAGTCGCGTCGATGCTTGCGATTGCCACGGGCGCGGTCGCCACCACGAAATTTAATACCGACCGTTTGCGCGCCGCTGCGTCTAACCCCGTGTTGTTCGCGACCGACGGCGCCGATTACCTGGTTCACAGAGGACTTCCTTTCCGGCAGGCGCATGATCTGATCGGCAAGGTGCTGCGCGAAGCCGAACGCCAGGAAAAACCCTGGACAAAACTTTCTCTCGAAGACGTGAAGAAAATTTCTCCGCTCTTCGAGCAAGACTTTCTCGCGGCACCCTCGGTCGAAAGCTCCATCGCGACC
>Ga0182015_10004853_pt1 | contig 14252 bp, 13 predicted proteins | sample 712P3MmetaG_FD_120478 | JGI IMG/M metagenome (GOLD analysis project Ga0182015, IMG submission 120478) | Permafrost microbial communities from Stordalen Mire, Sweden - 712P3M metaG | ecosystem: Environmental > Terrestrial > Soil > Wetlands > Permafrost | place: Sweden: Stordalen | collected...
CGTTCGAGATGTGCGACATCGTCAGGATCGACCACTTCCGGGGTTTCGACTCCTACTGGAGGATCCCGCTCCCCGCCGAGAACGCCAAGTCGGGCGAGTGGCGCCCGGGTCCCGGGATCGGCTTCTTCCGCGCGGTCAGCGGGGAGTTCCCCGGGGCGAGGATCATCGCCGAGGACCTGGGCCTCCTCACCCCATCCGTCGAGCAGCTGCTGAGCGACACGGGCCTGCCGGGGATGGCCGTCCTCCAGTTCGCCTTCGGAGGCGACGCGAAGAACCCCTACCTTCCCCACAACCTCAGGCGAAACGAGGTCGTCTACCCGGGCACGCACGACAACGACACGACGCTCGGGTGGTACGCTACCGCCGGCGAGGAGACGCGCGACCACGTGCGGCGCTACCTGCGCGTCATCGGGAACGAGGTCGGCTGGGACTTCATCCGCACCGCCTACTCCTCCGTGAGCGGGATCGCGGTCTTCGCCATGCAGGACCTCCTCAGCCGCGGCTCGGAGGCGCGGTTCAACTCCCCGGGCAAGGCGGAGGGCAACTGGCGGTGGCGGCTCGGCGCCGGCGACATCGAGGGCCTCGGGTCGCAGGGCACCACGGCCTACCTTGCCGCGCTGGCGGCGCTCGCCGGGAGGGCGCCTTCGCCCCCCGAGCGGAAACCACAGGGCAATTGAAACCGGCGCGTTCCTAGCGTAGGTTTGCCGGGGAGTATCCCACCATGTTCGCCGACCTCGTACGACTCATCAACCGCCGCCCCCCCGACGACTACGAGAAGGGCTTCGTTCGCAGCGTCAAGGTGACCGTGAAGGCGCCGAGGAACAGGCGGGTCGAGAGGCTGATCGCGATCTGCTGGGGCGTCATCGTCCTGAAGAGCTTGGCCGTCGTCTGGCTGTTCGACAGGTACCACGTGCCGGTTAGCCCCCTCTGGGTGATCGCGCCGACCGTGATCTTCGCCGCCCTCTGCACGGTGGTCTACCTGCTCAGGGACTGACGCTCCGGGATCCCGCACATGCCCCGCGTCCCAGGACTCAGGAGCCCGCACGCCAAGGTAGGGCGGATCGTCGTCTTCGGGCGCATGCTCGACAAGCTGCGCCTGCATGCGACGGGCGCACTGCCGGCGGACTACCAGGACAACCTCGGCGACCACAAGCCGGCGGTGTTCGACGCGCGCTGCTGCCGCTTCCTCGGGGTCCCCTACGCCGACATCCGCCTGAGGACGCTCGAGGGCGGATGCGACGAGGAGGTCCTCGCGTGGGCCCAGGCGCGCGGCGTGCGGCGCAGCGACGAGGAATGCGTCATCTGGAACCGCTTCATGACGAAGATCGGGTGGCGCGACGACCGCAGCGCCGTGCTCGGGGAGCGCGCCGTGGAATACGGGGTCGACGGCGCCGGGCTGGAGACCATTTTCGAGCTCTTCGACGTCGACGAGGGGCGCCCTCTCGGCGCGACGCGGTCGTGGGAGCCCCAGCCGATCTCGGTCGTGGTGGTGATGGGGGTGTCCGGCTGCGGCAAGACCACCGTCGGCCGCGCGCTGGCCGAGGTGGCCCGGTGGGACTTCATCGAGGCGGACGACCTCCACCCCGCGGCCAATGTCGCCAAGATGTCGTCCGGCGTCCCACTCGGGGACGCCGACCGGGCCCCCTGGCTCGCCTCGGTGCGGGCGTCCATCGACGCCTGCACGGGAAGGGGCGGGAGGGCGGTCGTCGCCTGCTCGGCCCTCAGGGAGGCCTACCGCCGGGTCCTCGCGCCCGGTCCCGCCGACACGCGCTTCGTCTTCCTGCGCGGCGACTTTGACCTCATCCAGAGCCGCATGGCCGGGCGCAGCGGGCATTTCATGAAGGAGGAGCTCCTCCGGTCGCAGTTCGAGACCCTCCAGGCGCCGGCAAGCGCCCTCACGCTGGACGCGGCGCTGGCACCGGGTGTATTGACACATCGGATATGCGAGGTCCTCGGGATCCCATGACAGCGACGCCGTCCTGGCGCAGGCGTCTCCTCCTCGCTGCGGCGGCGGTTCTTGCGGTCGTGCTCGCCGCGGCCGCCGGCGCCGGCCTCTGGCTGCGGGGCCGGATGACGGCGTGCCTTCCCATGCTCGACGGCTCCTCGGCACTGCACGGGCTGGCCTCGAGCGTCAGGGTGACGCGGGACGCCCTGGGGGTCCCGACCGTGACGGCCTCGAGCCGGATCGACCTGGCACGGGCCACGGGCTGGGTCCACGCCCAGGACAGGTTCTTCGAGATGGACACGCTTCGCCGGCGGGGCGCCGGCGAGCTTTCCGAGCTCTTCGGCGCGGCCGCCCTCCCCTTGGACAGGGAGGCGAGGATGCACGGCTTCCGGCGCCTCGCTGCCGAGGTGGTCTCCCGCGAGTCCCCCGCCCGGCGGGCGCTCCTCGAGGCCTACGCGCAGGGCGTCAATTCCGGCCTGGCCGCGCTCGGCTCCAAGCCGTGGGAGTACAGCGTCCTGCGCACCGAGCCGCGCCCATGGGCGCCCGAGGACAGCATTCTGATCACCTACGCGATGACGCTCGACCTGCAGGAGGGAACGGGGCACTTTCTGCGCTCGCTCTCGGCGATCCGCGAGGAGCTAGGGCCCGCATCCCTCGCATTCTTCGCCCCCCAGACCACGCCGGGCGATGCCGCGCTGGACGGGAGCCTCTCGCCGGCGGCTCCCGTCCCTCCTGCCACGGAGGTGGACCTTCGGGCGCGAAATGCGGAGGCCGGCACGGCGTGGATGCAGTTCCCCGCGGCCGGCGCGTGGGACGAGGGACAGATGCCGGGGTCGAACAGCTTCGCGGTCGCGGGCGCGCTCGCGGCGAATGGCGCGGCCATGGTCGCGAACGACATGCACCTCCGCCTCTCGGTGCCGAACATCTGGTACCGGATGTCGCTCAAGTGGCCGGGGCACGAGGAGACGGGGGTGACGCTCCCCGGGGTCCCGACGCTCGTCGCCGGCAGCACGGGCAAGATCGCCTGGGGCTTCACGAACTCGAACGCGGGCACCGGCGACATCCTCGTCGTCAGCCCAAGCGTCTCCCCCGAGCTCTACCATGGCCCGAACGGGGGCGCCCTTGCGCCGTATGAGAGGCGGACCGAGACCGTGGCCGTCAGGGGGTCGAAGCCCGTGACGATGGAATTCGCGTGGACCGTCTGGGGTCCCGTGGTCGGAGACGCCCCGGGGGGGAGGCAGTTCGTGTTCCACTGGACCGAGGACGACCCGGCGGCGACCAACTCCGCCATCCTCGACCTCGAGGACGCGTCGAACGTCGCCGAAGCGGTCTCTATCGCCCGCCGCATGGGGATCCCGGCCCAGAACTTCGTTGTCGCCGACTCGGCCGGCCAGATCGCCTGGACCGTGGCGGGACTGCTGCCGAAGCGGGTCGGCTATGACGGGCGCCTGCCGGTATCCTGGGTCTACGGGGACCGCAAGTGGGACGGGTACCTCGCCCCGCGCGAGGTCCCGGCGATCATCGCGCCCCCCGACGGCCGCCTCTGGACCGCCAACAACCGGACGGTCGGCGGCAAGTCGCTCGAGGTCCTGGGCGACTCGGGCTATGACACCGCGGCCCGGGCCCGCCAGATCCGCGACGACCTGGACGCCTTGATCGGCGGCGGAAGGCCGCTCGAGCCAAGGGATCTCCTGGCCATCCAGCTGGACGACCGAGCGCTCCTCCTTGGCAGCTGGCACGCCCTCCTTGTCGACACGCTGCGCCCGGACGTCGCCGCCGCGAAGGCCTCGCGGGGGAGGCTTCTCGAGGCCGTCCAGAAATGGAATGGCCGGGCGGACACCGACTCGACCGCCTACCGCGTCGTGCGCGCGTTTCGGTTCGCGGTGGCGCGCCGCGTGTTCGACCCCATCTTCGCACCCTGCGTGGCGAGGGACCCGGACTTCGCCTGGACGCGATTCAACTATGAGGAGCCGCTCGAGACGCTGGTGAGGGAGAGGCCGGCCCACCTTCTCGACCCGTCCTTCGCGACGTGGGACGACCTGCTCGTGGCTGCCGCCGACGACGTCTCCCTCATGTATGAGGGGATCGGCGCCGACCCGAGGAGCGCCACCTGGGGCCAGCGCAACACGTCGGTGATCGAGCACCCCCTCGCGCGCGCCCTGCCCCGCTGGGCGTCCGGGTGGCTCCGCATGCCGGCCGAGCCCCTGCCAGGCGATTCGAACATGCCGCGCGTCCAGGATGTCTCCTTCGGGGCCAGCGAGCGGTTCGTCGTCTCCCCCGGCCGCGAGTCCGACGGAATCTTCCACATGCCCGGGGGACAATGCGCGAACCCGCTCTCCCCCTACTTCCGCGCGGGCCACGAGGCCTGGGTCCACGGGGACCCGACACCGTTCCTGCCGGGACCGGCCGAGCACACGCTCGAGCTGGCGCCGTGACCTTCGTCGCCCAATAAATTGCATTGTCCGGCGGAAAGCTTCGCGGCTTAGTGGGACTCGACCGCATGAAGAAAAAACTGCGCAGCCTGAACGTCTTCTTCGCGGGCGAGCTGTTCAACCTCAAGCACCTGATCGGGAACGCCTACCTCGCGGAGGCCATCTATGAGAAGTCGCACGGCAGGTACCTCTGCGCCCTTCCCCAGGACTTCGACCCGCGCGGGACGACGCCCCGCACGCTCCGCGACCACCACATCCGCTCGCTCGTCGGGTGCGACCTCGCGCTCTTCAGCTTCGACGGCCCCGACCTCGACAGCGGCACCCTGGCGGAATTCATGATCGCCAAGTTTTCCGACATCCCGTCCGTCATCCTGCGCAGCGACCGCCGGGGCTCCGGCGGGCGCACCCTGCAGTGGAACCCGATGGCCAACTACTATCCCCGGACGGCTGTCATCTCGCTCGACGGCCCCAGCGCCTACAAGGCGATCCTGAAGAGGCGCCACAGGAAGCTGGACGAGGTGATCCGGCTCGCGGGCCAGCACAGCTCGGCGGACGCCCAGCGGATGTGCGATGACATAGCCGCGGCGGTCGTGCGCGCCTTCGACCGGGTCCGCGAGCTGCCGCCGGCGATGCCGCGGCACCTGCGCGAAGAGGTCTACAACTGGCTGCCCCTCATGCCCGGCCTCCGCGGCAAGGAGAAGGCCCTGCGCAAGGAGTTTGAGCACCACCTGGAGCGGAAGGTGCAGAGGGACCTCCTCTAAGGCCATGCTGCGCGTACTCGAGCACCCGCTGGCCAGCCACATCATCACGCACCTGCGTGACCGGACGACGAAGCCCGCGACCTTCCGTGCGCTCGCCAGCCAGCTGACGCTCATGCTCGCGATCGACGCGACACGCGACCTCGCCACCGAGGAGAAGACCGTCGAGACGCCCCTGGAGAGCACGAGCGGGCGCGTCCTCATCCACCAGCCGATCGTTGTGGTGGCGATCCTGCGCTCCGGCGTCTCCATGGTGCAGCCCTTCCTGGACGTGTTTCCCGACGTGAGCGTGGGCTACGTCGGCCTCGAGCGCGACCACGTGACGGCCGTGGCGCGAAGCTACTACTGCAAGCTGCCCCCGCTGGAGGGCCGCCGGATCTTCGTCGTCGATCCGATGCTCGCGACCGGCGGATCCGCCGCCCAGGCGATCACCGTCGTGAAGCAGAACGGCGGCTCCGCGCCCCGGCTTGTCTGCATCATCGCGGCGCCCGAGGGCGTCGCGGAGATCGCCAGGAACCATCCCGACGTCTCGGTCCACGTCGGGGTCCTCGACCGCGCGCTCAACGCGCGCAAGTACATCCTGCCCGGCCTCGGCGACTTCGGCGACCGGCTCTACGGGACATGAGGCCCCCCTACTTCGGCTGCCCCTCGCCCCACGTGAGCACGAGGCGCGTGAAGTAGAGCGTGTCCAGCTTGTCGACGCCCCCTACCGGCCGGCTGTCGTAGTTGTTCGAGACCCCGGTGCTCCACTTCCAGAGCGACTTCGTGATCGGGATCTCGAAGGCGAACTCGTGCGTGATGATGAAGTTGCCAAGGTCCTGGAACGCGGGGACGAACGCGATCCGGTCGCTCAGCTGGGACTTCTTGAGCTTCAGGAGGTACTCCAGCTCGAAGTCGGCGCCGAGCGAGCTCAGGGCCGCCGTGTCGGGCGTCGAGTATTGGTCATAGCGATACGACAGGCCGGCGCGGGCCGTGAGCGTCTGGTCCCTCTGCTTGATGAAGTCGTAGCCGAGGCCGCTTGCGGCGACGTCGTAGAGGGTTATGTCGTTCACGCGGTCAAAGCCGGCCTCGTCGCGCACGTACCAGGACGTCGCCGCGGCGAAGTTGTCGGCGTAGTCGGCCCCGGCCTTGAACTGGTCGGCGGACACGTCGCCGTTGGTCTCCTGGCGGGTGTAATTCGTGTAGTACTGGAAGGTGTCGAGCGGTCCAATCAGTTTCGCTCTGAACCCGAAGCTCGTGGCGAGCTGGCTGTCGGTGCCGGTTCGGCCGTCGATGTCGGCGGACACCTCGTAGACCCACTTGCGCCTAAGGGCGACGACATCGGGGTCCTCCTCGCCGGCGCCCCAGGTGGCCGAGATGTTGCCGACCGGGCAGTCGACCGACTTGCCGCCCCCGGCGATGGTCAGCTTGTCGGCCGAGGGGGCTGAGATGACGCCCACGATCCCGGTGCCGTCCGCAAACCTCACGGCGACCGGGTGATCTGTCCTGATCGCCGTCACGAGGACCTGCTTGATGTTGATCTCGCCGGCGTAGTCCGTGCTCACCGTCACCACCCCGCCGTGGATCTTCGTGATCTTCCCGACGATCCGGGCGCCGCTCGCCGTCTCGACGACGTCGGCGGAAAGGCGCAGCGCACAGGACAATGCTGCGCAGGCGCTTAGGCGGACGAGGAGGGCGCGTGTCTTGATGATGTTCATGTCGAATAAATTTTCCCGGATCTTTCCGGGGGAGGGAAATGGGACCCCCTGTCCGACAGCCAGTCAAACGCCGAGTTCACAAATAGGAAAATTTCGGAGGGGGCCGCCGCACCCGCTCGCGTCTTTACATGCGGGGCCGCCGGCGATTGCCTCGGGGCGAACCCGACCCGATGCCCTCCGCCGTGCAACGCATGCCGCTCCTTGTCGCCGACCGATGGCGCGACTACCGCCTGATGGACTGCGGCGACGGCATGAAGCAGGAGCGCTGGGGCCCCTACACGCTCGTTCGCCCCGACCCGCAGGTCCTCTGGCCGCGCCAGGGCGCGGAACCCGGCGCCCCCTGGGAGCATTGGGACGGCTTCTACCACCGGAGCGAGGCCGGCGGCGGCAAGTGGGAGTTCCGGCGGCCGCTCCCCGAGCATTGGGAGATCAAGTACGACGCACTCGGGCTCACGTTCAAGATCCGCCCCACCTCCTTCAAGCACACGGGCCTGTTCCCCGAGCAGGCCGTGAACTGGGACTGGATACACGCCGCGGTAAAGCGGGCGGGACGGGACGTCAGCGTCCTGAACCTCTTCGGCTACACCGGCGCGGCCACCTGCGCGGCCGCCGGCGCCGGGGCCGCGGTGTGCCACGTGGACGCCGCCGAGGGCATGGTCAAGTGGTGCAAGGAGAACGCGGCCCTGAGCGGCCTCGCGGACAAGCCCATCCGCTACATCGCGGACGACTGCCTCAAGTTCGTGAGGCGCGAGGTCAAGCGGGGCCGGCGCTATGATGCGGTCATCATGGACCCCCCGACCTTCGGCCGCGGGAGCACGGGCGAACTCTGGCGCCTCGAGGACCACCTGTGGGAGCTCCTCGAGGAGTGCAGGGGGCTCCTGACGGACAACCCGCTCTTCTTCCTCATCAACGCCTACACGGCCCGGCTCTCGCCGACCGTCGTCGCCAACCTGCTCAGCCAGCTGCTCAGCGACCTCCCCGGCGCGATCACGGCCGGCGAGGTGGGCCTTCCCGTCGAGCGCGACGGCAAGGTGCTCCCCTGCGGCATCTACGGCCGGTGGGAATCATCCCGCGGGGCCGCCTGAAGACCTTCCACCATGCCCACACTCGCCGACACCTACTACGAGCGCGCAGGCGCCCTCCTCGCCCTCGCGCGCGAAGCCAACGCTCCAGCCATAGCCCGGCTTGCGCCGATCATCGGGCAGTCGATCGCCCGCGGGGGCGTCGTCCACACGTTCGGAAGCGGCCACAGCGAGCTCATCTCCAGGGAGATCATCGGCCGCGCGGGCGGCCTCGTGTGCGTGACCGGCATCATCGACCCGACGGGCGGCTTCATTGAGAACCTTCCCGGCTACGGCGAGAGGCTGGCGGCCCGCTACGACCGGCAGTACCAGCTGAACGCCGGCGAAACCGTCATCGTGATATCCAACTCGGGCAAGAACGCCTCGCCAGTCGACGTGGCGCTCTACGCAAAGGGCAGGGGACTCACGGTCGCGGCGCTCACGTGCCTCGCGATGTCCCGGGTCACCCCCTCTCAGCATCCCTCGGGAAAGAGGCTCTTCGAGGTCGCCGACCACGTCCTCGACAACGGGGGCGTCCCCGGCGACGCCGTCGTCGAGGTGGGCGACGGGACAAGCGCCGGCCCGACCTCGACCCTGATCGGCTGCTCCGTGCTCAACTGGCTCATGCTTTCCGTCGTCGAGTGGCTGCGGGCGAACGGCCATCCCCTCCCCCTCCTCAGGAGCCAGAACTCCCCGGGGGCGATCGAGCACAACCGCGAGCTCGGCGCGCGCTACCGCGCCCGGCTGAGCCGACAGCTTGCCTGACGCGCCCATGGCCTGGAAAATCGGCGTCGACGGCGGCGGGACGAAGACGGAATGCATCCTCATCGACCCCTCCGGGGCGGTCGCCGCACGCCACGCCGGCCCCGGGTGCAGCCCGAGCCTCGCCGGGGCGCCGCGGGCGAGGGAGATCGCGGCCGCGGTCCTCGGCGAGGTCCGCGCGGCCCATCCCGGAGCGGAGGTCTCCCTCACGCTCCTCTGCATGGCGGGAAGCCGCGCGTTCTGGAGGGAGTTCGGCGACGGCCTCAGCGGATTCGGGAAGGTGAGCACGGTCGACGACTCGGTGCCCGTCCTCGAGCTGGCCACCCGCGGCGACCCGGGCCTCGTCATCCACGCCGGCACCGGCTCGTTCGTGGCCGCCCGCTCGCCGGACGGCGCCGTCCACTACGCGGGCGGCATCGGCTGGCGGTTCGGCGACGAGGGGAGCGGCTACGACCTCGGCCGCCGCGCGATAGCGCGCGCGCTCCTTGAGCTCCAGGGTTGGGCTCCCCCGTCGGGACTCGGGGCCCTTGTCCGGGAGCGGACCGGGCATGCGACCGCGGGCGCGGTGTCCGGGTATTTCTACGACGATCCCGCCACGAACAACGGCGTGGCGGGCCTCGCTCCCGAGGTCCTGCGGCTCGCGGGGGCCGGCGACCCGGCGGCGGGGGACGCCGTCTCTCAGTCAGTGGGGCAGCTCCTCGCCCTGGCCGTCTCGGTCACGAACCAGCTGTTTCCCGGGAAGCTTCCCGACTCCTTCCGCGCCGGGGTGAGCGGCCACATACTGAACCATCCCTTCGCCTACCAGGCGCTCTCGTCCCGGGCGCCCTTCCCGCTCTCGAGGGTGACCGACGCGCCGATTGAGGGCGTGAGGCTCCTCCTCGCACGGATGTCGCGGTAGCGCCTCAGGCGAAGAGCCTCGCCGGGTACGCTCCCCTGGCTATGAGTTCCCCGATCGCCGCCGCGACGGCTGGCCTGTCCTCGCGGTAGGTGATGCCGAACCAGGAGTCCGCGCTCGGGACCACGTCGACCGACGCCGCGCCCCGGGACACGAGTGCGGACACCGCCGCCGGCAGGTAGAACTCCGCGCTCGGGTCGGATCCCACGGTGGCGAGAAAGGAGCGCAGGCCCTCGTCCAAACCGTCAAATATGGCCGGGGTGAATCCCCAGAGGTTCATCGAGACCACCTCGTCGCCGGAGAACCGGCGGCCGGCGCCCACGTCGGCGGCCGCGATCGCCGTCTCCTCCGTGATGGAGACCAGGCGACCGTCCTTCTCGCGGCAGACGCCGCGGGACACGGTCCCGTTCTCCGAAAGCGTGTTGGCGAGGCGAAACCCGACGATCGCATACCGGGAACCCCGGGCCTGCCTGAGGAAATGGGCGAGCTTGGCGAACGAGGACGCCCCGTAGAAGTCGTCCGCGTTGATGACCGCGAACGGGCCCGCCACCGCGGTGCGCGCGGACCAGACCGCGTGGCCCGTGCCCCAGGGCTTCTCGCGGCCGGCAGGGACGTCGAACCCCTCCGGCAGGTCATCCGTCGACTGGTGCACGAAGTCGACGCCGATCCGTCCCGCATATTTCGCGGTGACCGCGGCCCGGAACGCCTCCTCGAATTCCCTCCTGATGACGAAGACGGCGCGGGTGTAGCCCGCGCGGATCGCATCGTAGACGGCATAGTCGAGGACCGTCTCCCCGGACGGGCCGACCGGGTCAATCTGCTTCAGCCCGCCGTAGCGGGTTCCCTTTCCTGCGGCTAGGACGAGGAGCGTGGGGGCCATCCTCCTGCACGACGCCCCAAACGCTCACGCGCGTCAAGCTGCAGGCGGCTAGACACCGGGCGGCAGCGGGCCATAATCGCGGGATGGCCCGACCGCGCGCACGAGCATCCTCACCTGCGCGGCCGCGCGTCACCGTGCTCGCGACGGGTGGCACGATCGCGGGAGCTGGGCGGCCGCGCCCGGCCCATGGCTACCGCTCCGGCATCTTCTCGATAGCCTCGCTGATAGCCGCGGCGCCCGGCATCGAGTCCCTCGCGCGGCTCGACTCGGCAAACGTCGCCAGCATCGGGAGCCAGGACATGGGCGAGTCCGTGTGGCGGGCCCTCGCCCGGCGCGCCGAGGAGGCCCTCTCCGAGGCCGAGGTGGCCGGGGTCGTCGTCACGCATGGGACCGACACCATGGAGGAGACCGCCTACTTCCTGAACCTCGTCGTCCGGAGCCCGAAGCCCGTCGTCCTCGTCGGGGCGATGAGGCCGGCCACCGCCATGAGCGCGGACGGCCCGATGAACCTCTACAACGCCGTCGCGACCGCGGCCCATCCCGAGGCGGGCGGCCGGGGCGTCCTCGTCGTCGCGAACGACGAGATCCATTTCGCGCGCGAGGTCGCGAAGACGAACACGACGCAGGTCGGGACCTTCAGGAGCACCCACCGGGGGCTGGCCGGGCTCGTGAGCTCCGGGCGCATCCACTTCTACGGCATGCCCGTGCGGCGCCACACCCTAGCGAGCGAGTTCCATGTCCCCGCGAGGCGGCCGCTGCCGCGGGTGGACATCGTCTACGCCCACGCGGGTATGGGCCGCGAGTTGATCGACGCCGCCGTGCGCGGCGGAGCCCGCGGGATCGTGATCGCGGGAGTCGGCAACGGGAACCTGGGCGCGGCGGCGCTCGCGGCCGCCGGCGCCGCCGCGCGGGCCGGGGTGGCGGTCGTTCGGAGCTCGCGCACCGGCGGGGGGATCGTTGAGCGAAACGTCGAGATGGACGACGACCGCCTCGGCTTCATCGCGGCGGACGAGCTCAATCCCCAGAAGGCCCGGATACTCCTCATGCTCGGGCTCACGCGGACGGCCGACCCGGTCCTCCTCCAGGGGATGTTCTACGCGTATTGACGGCCCCCGTTACCGGCATTCCGGTAGCGAGGGCCCTTTCCATAGGCGCTGCACCACGCAGAATCCCCGGGCCCATGAAGATCGCCATTGTCGAAGACGAGCGCCTTTTCCGGGACGTCCTTCGCAAGGCCTGCACGGCCGACCTCGGGCACGAGGTCGTCGGCGAGGCCGGAACCGGGCGCGAGGCGCTCCTCGTCGTCCCCTCGGCGGTTCCCGACCTCCTGATCCTGGACATCCACCTTCCCGACATGGACGGCTTTGAGGTGCTCCGCACGCTCCGGCGAAAGCGGGCCCTCATCAGGACGCTCGTCATCTCCTCCTACTTCGACGAGTACACGCTCTGCAGGATCGAGCATGCCGCCGTCCAGGGATTCATCGACAAGTCGACGAACACCGTCGCGGAGCTTAACCTCGCGATCGCGGCGATCGAGGGCGGCTCGACGTATTTCCCGAAGCCCTTCACCGAGGCCCGCCGCGCGCACAGCCGCAACCCGGTCGCGTTCGACAAGGTCCTGACCGACCGCGAGCAGACGATCCTGAGCCTGGTCGGCGAGCCCCTCTCCGACGCCGAGATCGCCGCGCAGCTCAAGCTGTCGCCCGAGACGGTTGAGAAGCACCGCTTCAACATCATGCGGAAGCTGGGGCTGCGCTCCCGGGCGGAGTCCGCGCGTTTCGCCCGGCGCTGCGGGCTGACCCGGCCCCCCGTCTCCCACCGCACCCGGCCGCTGCCGGGCTGACTCTGGATTTGCAGATCGCCCGATCCCGGATAGCTAGGTTGGGTGGAAAGCGATCAAGACACGGCAGGCGCGGCGCACGGGGGTCCCCGAAGGACGGTCGTCGGGATATTGATCGCCCTCTGCGCGTCCCACATGGTGAACGACACGCTGCAGGCCCTCCTGCCCTCGATCTATCCCGTCCTCAAGGCGTCCTTCGGGCTCACCTTCACGCAGATCGGCCTGATCACCTTCAGCTTCCAGGTCACGGCTTCGGTCCTGCAGCCGCTCGTCGGGAGGTTCACCGACCGCCATCCCAAGCCCTATTCCCTCGCGTTCGGGATGGCGATCACGCTGGTCGGGCTCGCGTTCCTGTCGCGCGCAGGGAGCTACCCCATGATCCTTCTCTCGTCGGTCATGATAGGGATGGGGTCGGCCATTTTCCACCCGGAGGCGTCGCGCGTGGCCCACATGGCGGCCGGCGACAACCACGGCCTGGCCCAGTCCGTGTTCCAGACGGGGGGCAACTTCGGCTCCTCGCTCGGTCCCCTCCTCGCCGCCCTGGTCATCGTGCCCCGCGGGCAGTCCTCGATCCTCTGGTTCACCCTCCTGGCGCTGGCGGGGGTCATCCTCCTTTACCGGGTGGGGGGCTGGTACCGCGCCAACCTTTCCCAGTTCCGGAAGCGGGCGGCCGCTCATGCACAGGGAACCCTGCCCCGAAGGAGGGTGGTCATGGCCCTCTCGGTCCTGATCGCCCTCATCTTCTCCAAATACTTCTACCTGGTCAGCCTGACGAACTACTACACGTTCTACCTGATCCAGAGGTTCGGCCTGTCGATCCGCCATTCACAGATCCTGCTGTTCGTTTTCCTGGCGTCGGTGGCGACAGGGACGATGATAGGGGGGCCCCTCGGCGACCGATTCGGACGAAAATATGTCATCTGGGCGTCGATCCTGGGGGTAGCGCCGTTCACGCTTCTCCTTCCCCATGTGGGACTTACAGCCACAGTTGTCCTGACTGTTTTCATCGGGCTGATCCTGGCCTCGGCGTTTTCGGCGATCCTCGTGTATGCGCAGGAGCTTGTCCCGGGACAGGTCGGCATGATCTCCGGGCTCTTCTTCGGCCTCGCCTTCGGCTGCGCGGGCATCGCCGCGGCGGCGCTCGGGCGCCTGGCCGACATGACGAGCATCGGGTACGTCTTCAATGTGTGCGGGTACCTGCCCCTGATCGGCCTCCTCACCTGGTTCCTCCCCGACATCGAGGGCGCGAGCCGCCGGGCTCGCCGGCTTGAGCGAGAGGCCGCGGAGGAGGAGTCCCCCCAGGACCTGCCATGAAGCCGCCTCCGATCACCCGCGCCAAGGCGGCCTTCGTCTCGTATTCCAAGGAGACGGGGACGGACTACTATATATATGTGGACGGGCCGGACCCCGCCCGGGTCAAGGGGACCTGCCCCGGCATCCTCCTAATGGACGGGGACTATTTCTTCGATGCGGCCGCCAAGGCGAGCCGCTCGCTGGCCGAGGCCGGCCGGATCCCGCCGGCCTACGTGATCGGCGTCGGCTACGGCGTGGGATTCGGCAAACCCGGCAACTTCCGCGGGCGCGATTACACGCCCACGGCCTCGGCCGACGAGCCGACGAGCGGCGGGGCGGACCGGTTCCTGGACTACCTGACGGCCACGCTCTGGCCCGAGCTCGCCAGGCGCTACCCGCTGCGCGCGAAGGGCCACGCGATCGCGGGACACTCGCTCGGCTCGCTCCTCGTCCTCCACGCCCTCTTCCAGGCGCGCCCCTTCTTCGACCTAGCCCTCGCCAGCGCACCGTCCATCTGGTGGGACAACAGGAGCATTCTCGGCCTCATCTCGAAGCTGCGCGCCCGGCATGCGTCGCTTGAGGGCGGCCTCTACCTGGGGGTCGGCGAGAACGATTCGCCCTCCATGTCCTCGGCCATGGGCCTGCTGGAGAAACAGCTCAAGGACCGGCCCTTCAAGGGCCTACGCGTC
>Ga0182015_10004854_pt1 | contig 14250 bp, 7 predicted proteins | sample 712P3MmetaG_FD_120478 | JGI IMG/M metagenome (GOLD analysis project Ga0182015, IMG submission 120478) | Permafrost microbial communities from Stordalen Mire, Sweden - 712P3M metaG | ecosystem: Environmental > Terrestrial > Soil > Wetlands > Permafrost | place: Sweden: Stordalen | collected...
AACGTCTCGCCAGCCTTCACGCCCTTGATCATCTGCTGCGCGGTGTCGAACTCTCCTGGCTTCGACGAGTGCGTAATGTCGCCCGTGTGCAGCAGCAGATCGGGCGTCACGGGCAGTCCGTCGATCTTGTCGAGCGCGATCTTCAGCGTGCCCGTTACATCCTGGTTGGCCGGTTTGTTGAAGCCTATATGGCTGTCGCTGATTTGAACGAAGCTGAAACCACCGTGAGAAGCGGTCGCATCGCCGCCAGCCCCCGGTGTCGCAGCAAAAAGCTTTGAAGTTGGCACGCCGCCCGCCATTGTCCACAGCAGGCCGGTGCCCGCCCAGGCCATGCAGCTCAGAAAATTGCGCCGGTCGATTCCATCGTTTGCGGCAGAGCTATCGTTTCCTGGATCGGTTGCCTCGCCCGACAAAACTGGCACCTGCGGCTCGAAATCCTCTTGAGTGTTCTTCATGGGTTAATCCCTCCAACTACGCAAACTGAGGTTCGCCGAGATTATTCCCGCCGTTTCTGGAATAATTTTGCCAACCGCCAGTTCTCATTCATGTCGGTTAGTTGGAGGAGCGAAGAGGGTATAGTTCTTTTCAGATGACGTTGCTGCCCTGGAAGCGTGCGGATCGGACCGGCTCTCGGACCTCTGCGTTTGAGGAGCTGGCGATGCCGCTGCTCCCATCGCTCTACAATCTGGCCCTGTGGCTCTCTCGAAACTCCACAGACGCAGAGGATCTTGTGCAGGAGACTTTTCTAAAGGCTCTTCGCGGGTTTGCAGCTTTTGAGCCGGGCAGCAACTTCAAGGCGTGGATCTTTCGAATTCTGCGCAATACGTATCTGACCTCTGTTACGGGACTTGCAGCGACGCGCACAGTGGCGCTTGAGGATGAGGTGGCCGGACCGGATGGTGCACCGGACGCAGCCTATCCCGAGGCTGCGATTGACCGACAAACGCCGGAGATCAATCTGCTGCTGTTGAGCGATCGCGCGGCGCTTGAGGCTGCAATGGAAAAACTGCCCTCGCCGCTGCTCGAGGTAATTCTACTGTGCGATGTGGAAGACATGAAGTACAAGGAGATCGCCACGGTTCTCGAAATTCCCATCGGTACTGTCATGTCGCGCATCGCTCGTTCACGCGCCGCTCTGCGTAAGCTGCTGGAGCACCCTGTCACTCGAGCCAAGGAGGTGCGCGCATGAGCGATCACATCTCTTCTCAGCAACTGAACGCTCTCGTCGATGGTGAAATGCCACGTGATCAGCTCGCACTTGCGGAGCAGCATTTGGCAGAGTGTGCGGCGTGCACGTCGCAAGCGCTGGCACAGAGTCTGCTCAAGGCCGCCACCAAGCAGGCGGGGCTTCGTTACAGGCCGACTGATACTTTGGAAACCCGCATAGGCGAAATCGTCCGACAGCATTCACGATCCCGGCGCGGCACAGCAGGTAGCGGACTTAGCAGCCCTGCGTGGCTTTCCCTCGTTGGCGCAGCCGCTGCGATTCTTCTGGTTGCGAGCATTGGCGGCATGGCGATGTGGAACCATCATCAATCCGAGGCCGATGTTGCCTCGGCCCAGCATGCCGCACTTGAAACGGAAATGCTGGACCAGCACATCGCCACGCTTGCCGCGGATTCACCGCCACAGGTGATCTCGTCGGACCGGCACACAGTAAAGCCGTGGTTTCAGGGGAAACTCCCATTCAGCTTCAATCTGCCCGAAAATCTGCCGGCAGACACAAAGCTTGAAGGCGCCGATCTGACTTACATTCACGGCCAGCCGGCCGCTCTGCTGCTCTACTCCATCGGCAAGCATCGCGTCTCTGTCTTTGTAACGCAGAGAACCGGTGGTACTCCGGCCCCTGGACCGTCCGACCGCGCAGGCTTTCACGTAGCCGGCTTCAACACACGAGATCTCGATGCAATTGCAGTCAGCGATGTGGACCCAGGCCGTCTCTCGGGGTTGGTTGGCTTGATTTTTCAAGCGCAAAGCGGCGTAACTTTGCCTGCGAAGTAGTGCGTCCTCACTTGTGGTAGTTCGGGTAAGCTGGCCGCTCTACGGGCTTTGATTACGGCACTGCGGGATCGGCTCTTGGAGAACAATCCGCGGCGCCTGCTCGAATCCATGCTGGCCGGAACAACGCGGAGCCTATTTCTGAGCGTGCGTAAACCATTGCCACCCGGTCTGGGCCACTTCGCTCACCACGTCCAGCACAACCGCCCCCGCCAGCGTGCCGACACCGGCCGTGATCAGCGGCTTCCTGCTGGCAGCGGCCTCAATCGTCTTGCTCAGCTCCTCTTTGCGGCCCTTGTACGTCTCGCCCCAGTGCCTCGCCTCATCTTCGATTTTGTCAGGGGACCGTTTCCCCAAGTCGGCGATGGCGTCGTCCAACCCCTTCTCCAACTTTGCCAGATCGTCGAGAAACTTGAATCGAAGATCGAGGTCGCGCGCTTTCTCAATTGCTGCCGCCATCCGCTTCAGCTCGGCTGAAGCACCCTCCGAATCCTTGCTCATGTCCCTCGCAAAGCCCAACAGTTTGTCGCTATCTGTAAATTGGCCACTTGCGCCCGCGACTCTGTCCCGAACCTCAGTCAGTCTGGCAATGTAGAGATCTCCCGTCGGAGCCTCAAGAATGTCCTCGATGTCCGCTAAGTAGTCCCTGATTTTCCCGAGCACGCGCAGCTTCTTTCTACGCGCCTTCTGTGTTCCTGCCAGATAAGGAATAAGGACCGTCGCCGCCAACAGAGCCAGCATCAGCAACAACGTCTGCAAGGAAAAAGTTCCCGTCGGAATTCCAAAAAGTCCGATGGGAAGCGGCTGTCCGCCAGGGTGAAATGCCCAGAAAGCCAGCGCAACAAAAATCGCCGATTGAATTAGGCCGATGAACTGGCTGATAAAGATGCGTTGCCTGGTGTCGTCATCAAGGTCCTCTGAGGCCAGAACGCTAACATTGACGATCGTCGTCAGCATGTAACCGGATGAAATCAAAAACAGGAGCGTGTATTTCAGCACCAGGGCTTCAAGCTCAGATGATCCCCAGGGATGCTTGAACAAAACAATTCCGCCAACGACGGGATAGGCCAGTGCAAACAAAATGCTCAACAGCCCCGGAATGCCAAGCACAAACGGATGCTTGAGGCCGAACTCCCCTCCAGCCCACAGCACCCGGGCGCTGCTCTCTTCTGAGCCCGCCCCCAGGATCGAATTGAGCACCCAGGCCACCAAACTTCCCAGTTGGGCCGCGATCAATACCAGCAAGAATAGCTTCAGGCTCCACAATCCGCTCAGCAGATAAATAGAACCAAAGAACAGCGCCATGCCTTCCAGAAGCACCAGTTCGCTACTCCAGAATGACCGGCCTGCTATAAGATCGGTCTGCATCTTCGCCGATGACTTGGGGCTGATCCACAGCCAGAATGCGTAGGTGCCAAGGAAAAAAAGAAACAGCAGAATCTTCGGCATCGGAACCCCTTCCGCGGGAAGCGCCAGTCAAATCACCCTTGCCGGCGAATCGATCCCCGCAACACTGGATTACCATCTATCGCACAACCGCGCGAAGAACTCGGCGCAACTAATTGCAAGTCATGTTTGCAATAACAACGCGAAGCGGAGTTAGGAACGATTGTTCATCCCGAACGCCCCCCTGGATAGGTCGCCTCAAACGTCCGCAGTTTGTCTGAGAACTCCGTCCGAAAACTATAGCGCATTACAGCTCACTTGTGGTAATTCGGGTAGGCTGGCCTTTCGACAGGCTTCACAGGGTGCTTGGCCAACTCCTCCATCGCCAGCGCGACGGCCTTCTCGAGCTGCGGATCGTGCCCCTCGCTCACTGCCTTTGGGTCCTGCTCCACCGCGTAGTCCGGATCGACGCCGTGATTCTCCACGTCCCAATCGCCTTTCGGCGAGAAGAACCCGAAGCTGGGTGACGTGACGTGTCCGCCGTCCATCAGCACCGGAATGCCGCCGATGCCGACTAGCCCGCCCCAGGTACGCTTGCCCACGAGCGGGCCCACGTTCCCGTGCTTGAAGAGCCACGGCAGCGCGTCGCCACCAGAGCCGGAGAATTCGTTCGCGATCATTACTTTCGGCCCGTAGATCGCTGCATTCGGTGTGTGATTGATGGGCCCGTAGCGCGGCGACCAGTAGGACTCAATCTGCCGCTTCATCACTTCGACAAAGTAGTCGGCCACCTGGCCGCCCGAGTTGAACCGCTCGTCGATGATCGCGCCCTGCTTGTCGATTTGCGCGAAGTAGTAGCGATTGAAGTTCGTGAAACCGCCGCCGGCCGTGTCGGGCAGATAGACGTATGCAAGCTTGCCACCGGAGAGCTGATCGACCTTGCGCTGATTGCCCTCGATCCAGTCGATATTGCGGAGCTGGGTCTCGCTCGGCACCGGCGTGACGTTGATGTCGCGTGGATTCTTTCCGTCGGCTGAGGCGATGCGCAGGTTAATGAGGCGGCCGGCTGTCCCGTCCAACGGCTCCTGCAGGTCGACGGCTGCGGTCACTTCCTGGCCGTTGATCGCGAGGATGCAATCGCCTGCAGAGACGTTCAATCCGGGCTGCGCCAATGGCGCCTTCACGCGTGGATTAAACGAGCCTCCTGTGTAGATCTTGGCCAGGCAATAGCGGTTGTTCTTGACGGCAAAGTCCGCGCCCAGCAGGCCTCCGGCCACATGCAGCGGATCGGGGATCGCCCCACCAGTGCCGCGCAGATGGCCTACGGAGAAGGCCGTCAGCATCTCCTGAAAGATGTAGTTGAGGTCGGCGCGCGAGGCGATTGAAGCGACATACGGCTCGAGCCGCTTCTCATCGGCAACTGTGTCTGTACCGTGGAATTTCGGGTCGTAGAAAAAGGCCCGCTCAATGCGCCAAACCTCGTGGTACATCTGGCTCCACTCGGCCGCTGGATCGACGCGGAGCTTTACGTCGGAAAACGACAGCGCCCCCTCGCCGGGTTTGAATGGCGTGGTCGATGGCACGATGTACCACGACGGAGGTCCGCCTCCGCCCGGCATATCGGCATCGGGCTTGCGATTGCTGATACCGAGCAACATCTTTTTGCCATCGACAGTGAGTTCGAAGTTCTCCACACGCTCGGCCAGCTTCTCCGGTTTGCGTTCCTCGAGAGTCCAGCGTGTGAGTGTGGCTCCGGGCTCGGCAAACCGACCGGATTGAGGCTGGTCAAGCAGATACAGGCTGCCTTTGGGGCCGGTAGCCAGAGCCAGATATACCGAAGGCGGAAACGGCATTGCGACGATGCGCGACTCGATCCCAGCCAGATCGATCTTCACTGGTTTAGGCGGCGCAGCGGGCTTGGCCTTGCCGTCGCCCTCCTTGGTTGCCTCTTTACCAGAGTCTTTTCCTGCATCCTTCGCGGCGTCCTTCGGAGCATCCTTGGCCTTCTCATCTCCTTCGGGATTGTCGCCTTCTTTGCCTTCCGCCTTCGCATCTCCGCCGACCTTCTCGTCCTCAAGCTCCGGAGCAAGCGGAGAAGCCGTGCTCGCCGTCAGCACGACGGCATAGACGCTCGAATTCACCTGGTACAGGTCGCTCGTCATATCGAGCCCGAACTGGGTTGCGCCCGAGTTGGTGCTTGCGAGGAAGTAGAGATACTTGCCCTCGCGATCGAAGGCCGGATGGGACGAATCGACCAGCGGGTCGGTGAACGGCGTCGCTTTGCCGCTCTCCACCGAATAGACGAAGAGCGTCTGAAGCATGTTGTTGCCCGTATGCGGATAGGCAAGCCACTTCGAGTCAGCCGACCAGGAAACATCCCGCGCCCCTCCGCCGTAGCCGCCGGTCGCGTCGGGCTCGACGAGGGTGGTGAGCTTGCCGGTGGTCGTATCGAGCATGTAAAGCCGCTGGCGATTGTCGCGGAATGCGATGCGCTTTGAGTCCGGAGACCACACCGGATCGAAATAATATGCAGCGTCAGCGGCAAGCGGAAACTTCTTGACCGCTGCGGCGCCGCCGACGGCCGTACCCGTCTGCGGGGCCACATGCAGGGCGTAGAGGCCTGACTCATCGGAGAAGTATGCGATCGACTGACCATCCGGCGACCACACGGGGAATCGCTCCATAACACCGGGAGTGTTTGTGATGTCGCGCGTGGGTCCGTGCTTGACCGCCACCGTAAAGATGTCGCCGTGTGCCTCGATCGCCACACGCAGTCCCGTCGAAGAAACCGACGTGTGTTCAATCTCAGCCGCGACACTCTGGAAGTGCGGACGCACCTCGGGCAAATCCGCATCGATTTCGATCGGCACCTTGTGGCTCTTGCCGGTCACTGTGTCGAAGAGATAAATCTCGCCGAGCTGGTCATAGACAAGCGTGCTACCGTTTGCGGAAAGCGTTCGAAAGTCCGGCCCTGTGTTATGAAGGGCCTCAGTGACCGCCTTTGTCGCCGGATCGTAGCGGAAGATGCCGATGTGCCCATTGCGGCCGGAGAGGAAATAGACTTTGCCATCGACGAAGATGGGACTGAAGTCCGCCGCCTGCTCATGCGGAACCTGAACGGAATCGAGCCCGGACAGCGTCGTGATCCAGACCGTTCCCGCGAGGCCGCCGTGATAGTTTCCCCACGCCACAAAGCTCCGGTAATCGAATCCAAAAGCCGGCGAGAGCGGAGTGTAGGCGATCTCTTTGCCATCGGGCGCGTACTGGCCCTGATAGGCCATGGGCAGCGGCAGAACTTCGGCAACGCCGCCCTGCGCGGGAATCGAGTACAGCTGTGTGAAGCGGCTGAACGAAAGGCGCGACGAGCGGAACAGGATCCGCTTTCCGTCCGGACTCCAACCTACTGGAACATCGACGGCAGGGTGATAGGTGACGCGGAACGGCACGCCACCAGTTGCGGGAATGGTGAAGACATCGGTGTTGCCGTCGTACTCGCCTGCGAACGCAATGGTGTTTCCGTCCGGCGAGAATACCGGGGCCGTTTCCACTCCCACGCCGGTGGTGAGCCGGGTGGTGCGCCCGCCATCGCGTGGCACGCTCCACAGGTCGCCGGCATAGCCAAAGACGATCAGGTCTTTGCTCAGTGCGGGGCGCTGAAAGATGTGCGGTTTTTCGGGAGCCGCTAGCGCGCGCGGAGTTGACACGGAAAGAACAACCAGCAGAACAACGAAAAAGGAATGCCTTACTATGTTTGCGATCGCGCGCATTGGTACCTCCACACAAATTGGTTCTGGGATTTGGCCGAAATTGGTCGTCCTGCCAAGCTGCCCGCGGAGAACCACACGAGCGCAGCTTCACGGTCAGTTCAGGTTCCCCGGTGAGCCGGTCTAGTCCTTCAGTGTGACGGTGATCTTCCGCGCATCGCCGACGGCAGACGTGATTGCAATCTCCCCAGTCGATCTCTTGCGAATGCTCTTGAACTTTTCTCCCCACTCCACCAGCACAAGGGCATCGGGCTTCAGCAAGTCGTCGAGCCCCAGCGTTTCCAACTGGCGCTCGCCTTCCAGACGATACACGTCCAGGTGAAACAGCTTCACCTGCTTGCCATCCAGCGACCCGTCGTATTCGTGGATGAGGGTGAATGTCGGGCTTGTGACCTCGTCGGCTTCCGCGGCGTCAAGGGCCTCGGCAATGCCCTTCACCAGAGTGGTCTTCCCTGTTCCGAGGTCGCCGCGAAGGATTATCAACTGCGGTGGGGTCAGCAACCTGGCCAGCTTGCGCCCCACTTCAATCGTGTCTGCCCCACTGTGCGTCGTAAATTCATGAATCCGGCCTGCGGCGGTGGGTGCGGCGTTGGTCATTCGGCTCCCTCAGGGGGCGCTGCACCGGGCCAGGAATTCGCCGGAAGCCCCTGCAACCAAACATACCCGTTCCGGCCCGAAAAGCAAAAGCGAAAAGCCCGAGAAAATTGTTGAAGACTGTCCGTTGCCAACACGGTATGCTGGTCGCCCTCGGTTACAGTCAGGTCGGCGGCCAATCCGTGCAGGCAGACCGCGGCCTCGACGGCCAGCCCAGGTTGCGCGGGATACTGCGCAAGCAGCCCTGCAACCACTCCCGTGAGCACGTCGCCGCTGCCTCCCTTAGCCATTGCCGGATTACCGGAGGTGTTGACGGCCACCCGCCCATCTGGATGCGCAATCAGCGTCCGCGCGCCCTTGAGTACCAAGGTCATACCCAGTCGCTGAGCAATGTCGCGAGCAACCTCCAGGCGCCTACCCTGAACCTCAGCCACGGTGAGCCCCGTCAGCCGCGCCATTTCACCCGGATGCGGCGTCAGGACCACGGTGCGCCCATCCTTGGCGCTCCTTCCCAGCTCAGTGAGCAGTCCGCCGTGCGAAGCCATCAGATTCAACGCGTCTGCGTCGATCACGACAGGGATGCGAGTTCCATCGAGCAGGCTGTGAATCAGCTTGAGTGTCTGTTCGCTCTGGCCGAGCCCGGGACCAAGAGCAAGCACCGTCTTTCCGGCGATCAGAAGCGCCTGAGCCTCGGCGGTAAGGGCGCTTCCCAGCATCAGGCCGTCTGCTCCGGCTTCGAGGGGCCAGGTCATCAGCTCGGGCGCGAATCCAGCCACGACAGCTACTCCCGGAGCCGGAACCGCTGCCGTGACCAGCCCCGCGCCGGCACGCATCGCTGCGAGTGAGGTCATCGCCGGCGCACCCCACCGGCCCGTCGATCCGCCCACCACCAGAACATGGCCAAACTTGCCCTTGTTCGAATCAACCGGCCGCGACGCCTGGACCAGCGCAAGCGCCGATCCGGCCCATGTAATGGACAATTCAGAAACAATCGCCGCATTGGGCGAGCCGATGGGTGCGACGATCATCGCCTGATCCCAACGACGGGTGAGTTGGCCAAAAAGATGGGCCGGCTTGGGCGCGCTAAACGTGACCACAGCATCGGCGGGAAAGACCGGGCCCGACGGATCGGAAGAAGTTGAGTCTGCGGCCCATCCGGAGGGCAGATCGACGGCCACCAAGGGTGCACCGATCTTGTTGACCCACGCGAGCGCCGTTAGAGCCAGTCCACGAAGGGGAGGCGCGAATCCGGTTCCGACGATTGCGTCGATGACGAGTTCTGGGCTGATGGCCGCAAGCACCGCATCCAGGTCGGCATCTGTCTCGGCAGTGTGAGCCGCGCATTGGCCGGCTTCGGCGAGCTCGCGCCACGCCTCGGCCGCGTCGCCCTTGAGGGCGTCGGGATTCCCGAGAAGAACAACTGTGACTGCAAGGCCAGCTTCGGCCAGCAGCCGCGCGGCTATCATGCCATCGCCACCGTTGTTGCCCCGCCCGCAGAGCACAACGATGCGCCGCGCCTTGGGAAACTGGCCCTGCGCCACGTCGGCGACGGCGCGCGCCGCGTTCCGCATCAGCTCGAGCGACGGCACTCCGTAGACCTCGCTCGTGGCGCGATCGCAGGCCTGCATCTCGGCGGCTGAGAGTGCTTGCATCGGGATAATGGTAACGGATGTCAGAACTCGATTCGCGCCTGAAACGCAATCATTCGCGGAGAACTGTCTCCCCCCAACCCAACACCCAAGAGCCCGGTCGGTGGTGAAATGGTGCTCTCCAGCGTCCCAAACTTCGCCGGAATCGACTCGCCCGGCACGCCCGCCTCGACGCTGCTCGGAAGGGCGAAATTGGGATGGTTGAAGGCATTGAATAACTGTGTATCAAACCGAACAGTCAGGCGCTCCGTCAACGAAAACCTCTTCGTCAAGTACATATCCGAGTCGGTAAAGTGGGGCCCGCGCACGGTGTTTCGACCGGAATCGCCAAACTGGCAGTCGGCTGCCGAGTCGCCTCCCGTGCATGCTCCCGTCTCCGGGTCCACGCCGGAAACAAACGCCTCCGGATTCAGCCATTGCTTCGTTCCCGCCACGGTTACGCCTGGGTACGCGGTCTTCCGGTACACAGGCACGCCGGGAACCCGCCGCGCAAATTGCGGCCCGCTTGCTTGGAACACTCCGTTGCCGTTCGCAGTGTATGGCTGGCTCAGCACCGTGAACGGCAGTCCCGAATGCAGAAACGCGGTCTCTGAAAACGACCAGCCTCCCAGCATCGCGCGCAGTGCTGCGCGATGCGAATGAAACGGAATCTGGTAAATGCCAAATGCCGAAACATTGTGCCGCACGTCGTAGTCGCAGCCCCCGCGCTGCCTCACCAGCTCGCCGGGCAGCGGCGAAAGAATTCCCTGAGTCGAAAACGGGAGCAGCCCGCCGTTCGATACCTCGTCAAGGCAATGGCTCAACGTATAGTTAGCGCGCAGGATAAGTGCCCCTAACTTCTCTGAAAGACTCGCTTGAAGCCCGGAGTAGTGGCTGCTGGCGCCCGTTTCAAATTCGTTGACGCTTCCAAATCTCTGGTCCACCGGCTGCCCGTATGCGAACGGCGCAAAGCACCCCGCGCAGACCGTCTGATAGCCGTTCAGCTCCACTTGATAGGGTTCGTGTTCGCCCCGCGTTCCTACGTAGTCGACCCGCGCCGACCCATGCGCGCCCGTTTGCTGCTCGATCCCAAAGTTGAACTGGTAATAGAGGGGCGTCTTCAGCTTTCCACTCGAAAACGTGTTCAGGCTTACTGCCAACGGGCAGGTTGGCGCACCCTCGGCGATCCCGCTGCACGGCGCGCCGCCCGAGGAAAATACCGATTCGAAACTGCGCTCCGCACTCCCGGTCGCATCCACCGCGCTCCCGGTCACTCCAGGCGCAATCCCAATTCCGCCCACCTGGCCGCCAATGCCGCCCACGAACGTCGGTGCGTAGGGTGCGTTAGTCGCGGCCAGATCCGCAATCTGCGCCGGAATAATGTCGTTGAACACACCAAAACCCGCATGAACGACCGTCCCCGCTCTCAACTCATTTGCCACAGAAACACGCGGCTGCCACACTTCAAGCGGCGTAGCCGGAAATAGCCCGCGCACGTTTGTCTGAAGCACCTGGTCGAGCGGCTGACTTATCCGGTGCGATAAGTCAAGAAACGATCCAGCCGGTCTCGCAAACAAATGTTGCTGGTTCACGGGATTGGTATTCCATGTCGCCCGCAGGCCCAAGGTAAGCGTCATTCGCGCCGTGGGCTTCACTGTATCCATCGCATACAGGTCCAGGTTGCCCGCCGCCACGCGTTCCTTCACTGCGATCGGAAATGTGTGACTGGCCGTATAAGCGGCTCCGTAAGTAAACTCGGCCAGATCGTTGTAAGTCACCGTGGGGACGGTTCCTTCACCGAGATCGTAGTCACTCACGTCGATCCGCCGCGAATTCTCCCCGAACTTGTAAGTATGTTTGCCCTTGGTCCAGATCACGTTGTCGTTGATTTGCCACTGCGTCACGTTCCGTCCCTGGGGATAGGTATTGTTATTCCCGCCGATGGTCGTAAAGGGCGCGTTACTGGTCCCCGCCATAAGTACAATCGGAAATGCTGCAAGCTTTTGCGCGAAGTTTTCCGGCTCAAAGACGCTCGAGTCCCAGCTCGCGCCGGGATTGAATTGGTTAACCAGATTTGTGTTGAAGATACTCGTGTAACCAGCTACGAGGGTGTACTGCGGCTGTGGCGAGTACGAGTTGAAGATTGCGTTAATGGGATCAGTCCATGCGGCTTGGAGGCCGGTATCCGATTGAAAGCGGTACCAAACGCTGTTGTTGCGGTCGATTGTGTGGTCGATCTTTACCACTACGAGATTCTCAGTATCGTCGTTTGTCATCGATACCTGCCGCTGGTTTGCGCAACCTCCCGCAGGCACTCCAGGCGCGTCGAACGGACAACCAAGAACCGGCGTGGGAGTGCCCGAAACATTGCTGTAGAGCGCGAACATCTTCTGGTAGAAGCCAAGCTCCTGCGGCTGCGCGGGCATCATAGCCCGGGTTATTGTGTCGATTCCGCCAAGCGGCAGTTGTTGCAGCACATATTGCTGATATGCGGGCGACGGAAACGTGGCCTGAGTCACCAGAGGCAAAGCCATCCGAATCCCCTCATAGTGCGCAAAGAAAAACAGCTTGTCCTGCAGGACGGGTCCACCTACACTTACACCAAATTCGTTCACGGTCGAACGCGGCTTCCTGGCGATGCTATCCGCCGTGTCATTCGCGTGCAGAAAGTAATCCTCCGCGTTCAGCAGCGATCCGTTCCATAACTCGTAGAGATCGCCGTGAAATCGATTTGTTCCAGACTTGGTAAAGTAATTCACCTGGGATGCGCCATATCTTCCCTGGTCAACGGCATAGGAGTTCGTGTTAACCGTTGCCTCCGCCACAGCATCCAACCCAATCACCAGGTTTGTTGACAGGCCGATGTTCAGCCCCAGCCAAGGGTCGTTGGTGTCGTACCCATCCAGAATGAAGCCGTTCGAGGTCGCCGGAAGCCCGTTGAACTCGACATTGCCGTAACCGCCCACAGCCTTGGCATCGTTCGACGAACCGGCCGTATTCATCAGCGCGCCGGGCGCGAATTGTGCCACAAACGTCAGGTCCTGACCCGGATTCGGCAAACTCGCAATTGTCTTTTCCTCAAGCGTCGTGGTGGTATTCGGATTCTCCAGCGTCACGAGCGCTTGTTGCGCCTTGACCTCAACGGTCTGCGATGCCGAGGCCACCGTAAGGGTGAAATCCAGTGTCACCGTCCGCCCGACCTCTACCGCAACTGGGCGCGAACTCTGGTCCGCAAACCCGGGCGCCCTCACCGTGACAATATAGTTCCCCGGATTGACTTGCGAAAACAAAAACCGCCCCGCGGAATTGGTCTCTCCGGTGCGCGTAGCATGCGTGTCGACATTGGTTGCAGTTACCGCGGCTTTGACCAACGCAGCTCCCTTCACATCGGTCAACGTGCCGGAGATTGCGCTCGAAGTTCCGCTCTGCGCGCGCGATAGCTCCATATTAACTGCAGTTAACAAAGCAAAGAGGATACACCTATATCGAATCTTGGAAATGTAAGTCATTCGTGACCTCTCTGGGGATTGAGGGGTTAGTTGCCTTTAAACATCAGCACAAGCAGCCAGGCGTTCAAGCCGGCGATGAGCACGGCAACGAACCACGACAGACCCTGCAGCCAGCGGCTGTTCACGAACTCGCCCATCACTTTGCGGCTGCCTGTGAAGATCACCAGTGGCACAACTGCAAAGCTCAGTTGCATGGAGAGAATCACCTGACTCAGGATCAACAGCTTCTCAGTGCCGCGCTCGCCCGTAAAGGCGACAACGATAATTGTGGGGATAATCGCCAGAGTGCGCGTGATCATCCGCCGCAGCCACGGCGCAACCTTGATGCGGACGAAGCCCTCCATCACCACCTGCCCGGCGAGCGTGCCGGTGATTGAAGAGTTCTGGCCGCTGGCCAGCAACGCGATGGCAAAAAGAGTGCTCGCTCCGGCAGCGCCCACCAGTGGGCTCAGCAGCTTGTATGCATCCTGAATTGCCGCAACCTCAAAGTGGCGGCTGCGGTGGAAGACCGCGGCTGCCATTACCAGGATGGCCGCATTCACAAACAGCGCCACGGTCAGCGCCAGCGCGGAGTCCACATTCGCCATGAAGATCGCCTCCCGCTTGCCTTCCGAAGTGCGCTTGTAGCGGCGGCTCTGGACAATCGACGAATGCAGATAGAGATTGTGCGGCATCACCGTCGCGCCCAGAATGCCGATGGCGATGTAGAGCATCAACGGGTTGGTTACGATTTGGGACGACGGCAGCAACAGGTTGCTGAAGGTCGCCGCGTAGTCAGGGCGGGACAGGATAATCTGCACGCTGAACATCGCGATGATGGTGCCGATCAGCGCAATCACCAGTGCCTCAATCCAGCGGAAACCCCAACGCTGCAGCATGAGGATCAGCAGCACGTCGAGGCCGGTTATGAGCACGCCGTAGAAAAGCGGAATGTGGAAGAGCAGGTTGAGCGCGATCGCCGAGCCGATGACCTCAGCCAGGTCGCAAGCCGCGATGGCAACTTCCGCTCCCAGCCAGAGGAAGAAGCTCACGCGCTTGCCATAGCGCTCATGGCAGAGCTGGGCCAGATCGCGCTCAGTGGCCACTCCCAGCTTCAGGCTCAAGCTCTGCAGCAGAACCGCCATCAGGTTCGACGCCATGATGACGAACAGCAGCGTGTACCCGAACTGCGAGCCCCCGGCAATGTCGGTAGCCCAGTTGCCTGGGTCCATGTAACCGACGGAGATGAGGAATCCCGGCCCCAGAAAACCGAGCAGCCGACGCCAAGGCACACGCGAGCCCGAAATGCCAACACTCGAGTGGACCTCGGGTAGCGACGGCTCGGGAATTGGGAGTCGGTGAAGAGCTTCTGTGGACATAGACGAGTCGGGG
>Ga0182015_10004855_pt1 | contig 14248 bp, 12 predicted proteins | sample 712P3MmetaG_FD_120478 | JGI IMG/M metagenome (GOLD analysis project Ga0182015, IMG submission 120478) | Permafrost microbial communities from Stordalen Mire, Sweden - 712P3M metaG | ecosystem: Environmental > Terrestrial > Soil > Wetlands > Permafrost | place: Sweden: Stordalen | collected...
AAATTGGCTGCATGATGGGACAAAAGCCGGCGAAATTAAGGTTGGCTGCCCCCCAGGGATTCGAACCCCGATAGCCTGCTCCAGAGGCAGGTGTCCTAGCCGTTGAACGAGGGGGCAGTTTCTTGAGTGAAGCCAGTTTACAACCGCCTTGTTCTGATTCTATGTCCAACCCAAAGAGCGGTCAACATAGGCGGTTGGCCTGCCGGCGCCGTGTATGCACTGTCCGTTCTACCGTGCGCTTTCTTCAAGACTTTTGGTTTTGTCGCGTGAGTGCTGGCAGTAAAATATAGGAGGCGTCAGCACGAGACGAGTCATGCCTGAAGATCTTTACGACCGGATTTCGATGCTTTGGTCTCGGCGATGGCTGGCCGAGGGCAAAGTCACTGAAGTTATCAGCGAGCGCTTGGGAACAGACAGGAAGCGTGCACGACTTGCCATTGCGTACGAGTTTTCGATAGGCAGAAACGGACCCTACACCGGCGAAAGCTTCTGGACGCCTGCGTTCTTCCCTCTGAGGCGAGTATCCTCCGCGCGGAGAAAACTCCGTAAGCGTGCGCCCGCGCGAGTACGATATCGTCCTGATGATCCCAGCGTGAACACCTTAGAGGGTGGCGTAACGAAGCTGTTGAAGGAAAATAGCGAGCGGGACCGAGAGGCACGCTTCTGATGCTGGGAGGCCGTGCCGGCCTTACAAACCGGTTCCCTGCTCAATTCTCCTCACGTTAGAATTCCCGCAGGGCTCGCCCTTTTTTTGTTAGGCGCTTCGGACTCGTGATGGTCATGGATGCTGAAATCGTTTGTCGGACTCCCACGGATTACGCAGAGATGGCGCTCCGCCCTCTTGAGGCCGAACAGTGCGTGCTGGTTGTCATCGACATTCAGCAGAAGCTGCTACCAGCGATTTTTCAGAAAGAACAACTGGTGCGGAATGCGCAGCTGTTGATCCGCGCCGCCGCCATTCTGAAGGTCCCGGCAGTGGTCAGCACACAAAATGCGAAAGGATTAGGTGGAACAGTGCCCGAGGTCGCTTCCCTGCTGATGGGAACAGAAGTGATCGACAAGACTTTATTCTCATGCTTCGGCAGCGACGTTTTTTGCAGCGTGCTTAAGCGGCTTCCGGGGCAGCGCAACACCTTGCTTCTATGCGGGATGGAGAGCCACATCTGCGTCACGCAAACCGCTCTGGGTGCGCTGCGCCAGGGCTATCTGGTGCAACGTGGCATCAGACGCGGTCAGTTCGCGGACGGAGTGGAATTGGAAGATCGGGCTGGAGCGCATGCAAGCTGCGGGCGCGGTGATTTCGTCGACCGAGATGATGATTTATGAATTGATGCGGTCCTCTTCCACGGCGGCGTTCAAGGAATTGTTGCCGCACTTAAAAGGATAAAGGGTTCTATCAGGAGAAAGCTTGTGTCGCCCTTCCGGTGCCGACTCCCGTTTCTCGATCTTTAGCCGCGGCTTGCGCCGTGGGCTGCAATCTTTCGCCTCTGTGGGACGGGAAACATGGAAAATTAACCTTCTTTTTTCTTCACGCGTACTACGGTGATCTTCGCGAAGCCCTCATCAAATGCCGGCGCTTTCAGCTTCACGGCCATGCGCCGCATGATGTCTTCGGGGACAACGCGATCGCGGCGCTGATGGCGCTCGACGCAGACCTCCAGAGGAACGTCGAAAAACACGGCGTGAACTTCGTAGTTGTAATCTTTGGCGAGCTTGATCCAGTGCTGGCGCTCCTGCGGAGTCAGGTTGGTGGCGTCCACGTAATTCATGGGACGTTTGGCGATGAGGCGCGCCTTGAGCATGGAACGCAGATTCGAAAACACGAGATCCTGAAAGCGCTGCTCGCGGACGTCGTCAAACAGAAGCGATCGCACCATGTCGCTGGAGAGTGGAACCACGTTGTGACGCTTGAACCAGGAACTTTTGCCGGAACCGGGAAGCCCAATGGCGAGGACGACAATGCCTTTGGGAGGACGCGACGCGGCCGCAGGCACTGCCGCGGCAACACGAGGCGCTTGCGGCGCGGCGAGGGCTTCCGGTTCGACAGCGTCGGACGTACGTTGTTCGGACGCTTCTTGTGGCAGATCGGCGACGATGCCTTTCGCGGCGGCGGGACTGAAGGCCTGAGCGACGGCTTGCTCGCGACCGCGTCCACCTCGTCCGCGTCCTCCTCGTCGCCGACGTCCGCGTCCCCGGCCTTCTCCGCGAGCGCCTTGCGGGCGCGGTGGCTCGCTGGCGTTGGTGGACTCTTCGCGCGCGGGCTGCCCTTCAACCTCAGGTTCGGAGGCGGCCGAAATTTCAGCCTCGTGGTGACTAGACTCAAGAAGGCTGGAGTTAAGTTTCGGAGACTCGACGTGGCTGGCCTCTGGCATTGTGTCTGGGGATTGCTCGGCATCAAAATATGCCGGCTGCAGTGGCGGAGGCGCCGGCTGACTTCCCGGCTCCGGGTCTTTCTTCTTACGGCGCTGTAGTCGATCTTTCATCCATTTGCGCATGTTCAGAGCTTGTAACACAGATGACCGGACCGGGGCAATCATTCGAGGTCGGATTTGCAGACCATACTTGTGACGCCGACGGAGTTGAGCCGCTTTCCGCGGCGAAGGCAAGATGGCTTCGCGGGTTACAACTTAAGGAGCAATGGCCGACGCGGCGTCGTTCTACGTCGTTTATGGCCCCATGTCACACAGCCTTATGCGGTCTATGATGGAGGCATGTCCAGTTCCATTCCTACGTCCATTCGGGGCCAGAAATATATCTCACTCACCACGTTCCGCAAAACCGGAGTGGGCGTCGCGACTGCCGTGTGGTTTGGAGAAGACGACGACAAACTCTATGTAATGACACGCAGCGACATGGGGAAGACGAAGCGGATTCGCAACAATCCGCAGGTGCGGGTGGCACCGTGCACGATGCGCGGAACCGTGACGGGAGCGGAGATTGCGGCGACGGCGCGCATTTTGCCGCCGGAGGAGCATGCGCAGGCGCGGCGGCCGATCAATCGAAAGTATTGGGCGGCGCGGATTCCGTTTTTGTGGTGGAGGACGGATACGTATTTGGAGCTGAGCTTTGGATAGAGAGAGCGCTCACGGAAGTGAGCGGCGAGACCCAGGCGCTAAAGCCCACATTGTCTCTGCCGCGTTTTACGGTACGACTGAAGACGTGCTCCGGTAAAACTCGCTACAATTCTGCACCCACTAGTCGCCGCTTTGGGCCAGAATGGATGGCGTGACAGAAATCGACTCGGCTGAATCACCGGACGCTCGACAACATCCCGTGCAGCGCTTCTCTCGCTTCTCCCATGCCTGGCGGGCCCTGCGGCACCGCAACTTCCGACTGTTCTTTGCCGGTCAGAGCATTTCGCTGATCGGCACCTGGATGACTCGCGTAGCCACCAGTTGGCTGATCTATCGGCTTACGGGGTCCGCGCTGCTTTTGGGTCTCGTGAGTTTCGCCGGACAGATTCCAACGTTTCTGTTGGCCCCGTTTGCCGGAGTTCTGGTCGATCGTCTGAATCGACGGAATATGCTGGTCTGGACGCAGACCTTAGCCGCTGTGCAGTCGCTGGGCCTGGCGGGGCTCACGCTCGGCAGGATTATCAATGTCCACGAGGTTCTGTGGTTGAGCGTGCTGCAGGGGTTGATCAACGCCTTTGACATGCCTGGGCGGCAGGCCTTCCTGGTGCAGATGGTCGAGGACAAACAAGACCTGGGCAATGCCATCGCGCTGAATTCTTCCATGGTGAACATAGCGCGTCTTATCGGGCCGGCGCTAGCGGGGATCGTTATCGGATCGGTGGGAGAAGGATATTGTTTTCTGATCGACGGGATCAGCTATCTGGCCGTGATCGCGTCATTGCTGATGATGCGCGTGAAGGTGGCAGCGGCAAAGCCCTTTCGCGCTCCCATGCTGGAGCAACTGAAAGATGGCTGGACTTACGTGATCGGCTTTCCACCGATTCGAACCATTCTTTCGCTCTTCGCCTTGATCAGCCTGATGGGAATGCCATTCATGGTGCTGATGCCTATTTTCGCGGCCCAAGTACTGCATGGGGGACCGCATACGCTCGGATTTCTGCTGGGAGCGTCTGGGGTGGGGGCATTGGTCTCCGCGGTGTCTCTCGCATTGCGGAAGACGGTGCGCGGACTCACGACTATGATTCAGATCTCGGCTACGCTGTTTGGGGTGGGCTTGATCTGTTTTGGTTTATCGCGATTCCTGCCACTGTCGTTATTTCTAATGCTGATCGTGGGCTTTGGCATGATGCAGGGCCTGGCGGCGAGCAATACGGTCATCCAGACATTAGTCCCGGAAGATATGCGCGGGCGGGTGATGAGTTATTACACGATGGCTTTCGTGGGCATGGCGCCGTTTGGCAGCCTGCTGGCAGGCATGCTCGCGCACCGCTTCGGAGCGCCGCATGCGGTCATGGTTACGGGAGCATTCTGCGTTGCCGGATCGATTTGGTTTACGACGCAGTTGAAGGCGATTCGGAAAGTCATGCGGCCGATTTATATCGAGATGGGGATTATTCGCAGCCATCTTGAACCGGCGATGGAAGATCAGGTGGGACGGTGACGCGAATCGCTAGCTAGTGGGTAGCCCGATCATGGTCTTTCTCGGAAATCATTCGAAGCACCAGCAGCCCCTGTCCTTTCCGCTTCATGTTCAACCACTTGGCATGTACGGTACTACCGTACCTATGGGAAAAGCAGGATCAACCTGTTTCTCCCTTCAGCCGCTCCGGTCAGCCCGGCCGCTTTCCTGGCTGGAAGCTGCATCCTCTCAAAGGCGCACTGAAAGGATGGTGGAGCCTGACGGTCACCGGGCACTGGCGATTGATTTTCCGCTGCCAGGGACAAGCAAACACTGTCAGCGATATTGATCTGATCGATTACCGCCAGGGAGACTGAAGTGCCCATGAAGGGCCCGCCTCATCCGGGCGAACTGATTAGAACCGCAGTCATCGAAAGCTCTCGAACTTACCCTGGCGAGTTCGGGGGAAGTTTGACGGTGCGCCGCGCTACGCTTTCCGAGCTTCTCCACGGTAAGGCCTCGCTGACGCCGGAAATGGCGCTGCGGATCGAAAAGGCGTTTGGCCCAGATGGGATCACAATGGATGACCTTCTCCGGATGCAGCTCGCTTATAACGTGGCGAAAACACGTCAGCAAGCACCTGGCATCTCAGTTCAACGGTATGCCCCGGCTTAGAAGCGAATCTCAGGCGCCGAAGCGCGGAGCATACTTTACCAAACTTAGGGCGGGGCTCAAGTAGTGCCCTTTTCCAAGTTGCGCCTTACCCCCAATACCACGCCTCCCCAAAATACAGTTGCCAAAGCTGCTCTTCGATCGAATCTCACTTTGCTTTCCGTTCCGCGATCCACTTATCGGTGCGGGCGTCGAGAAGATCGAGCGGCAATGTTCCGCCGTTGAGCATTTCGTCATGGAAAGTGCGAATATCGAACTTCGGGCCTAATTCTTTTTGGGCGCGATCGCGTAGCTCGCGGAACTTGAGTTGACCGAGTTTGTAACTGAGGGCTTGTGCGGGCCAGGCGATGTAGCGATCGGTTTCGGACTGGATCGTGGGCTCATCCACCGCGCCGGACTTGCGGAAGAAATCCACAACCTGATCGCGCGACCAGCCTTTGGAATGGATTCCGGTGTCGACCACCAGACGCACAGCGCGGAAGAGTTCGGAAGAGAGGCGGCCGTAGTCGGAGACTGGATCCTGGTAGAAGCCGACCTCTTTGCCAAGTTGCTCGGCGTAGAGAGCCCAGCCTTCGATGTAGGCGTTGAAGCCCAGACCATGCAGGCGGAATTTTGGTAGGCCGGTGAGCTGCTGCTGCACCGAGAGCTGCATGTGATGGCCGGGAATGCCTTCGTGGTAGGCAATGGCCTCGTCGTCGATGAGCGAGCGCTCGGCAAAGTTGGAAGTCGCAACCACAACGCGACCAGGGCGTTTACCGTCGGGCGTCCCGGTAACGTAATGAGTGGCGGCGGCCGCCTGAAACGCAGGGATGGCTTCGACGGTGACCGGAGACTTCGGAAGCAGAGTGAACAACTGCGGGAGCTTGGGCTCCATCTGAGCGATGTAACGGCGGAAGTCATCGAGGATTTGCTCAGACGAAGTTGGAATGTATTTGGGATTAGTTTTGAGGGATGCGCGGAATGAGGCGAGATCGGCGAAGCCTTCTTTCTTCGCGATGGCCGTCATCTCGGTCTGAATGCGGTCGATCTCTCGTAGACCGAGTTGGTGGATCTCGTCCGGCGTCATGTGAGTGGTGGTCCGGGCATAGATGTCGTTTTGATACCGCTTCTCGCCATCCGGCAGAGAAGTGATGGAAAGTGTGGTGCGGCCAGCGGGCGCGTATTCGGTGCGCAGAAAGTTCGCGAAGGTCTTGTAGGCGGGGATCACGTCGGTGTTGATGGCGTCGGTGATTTGCTGCGTCAGGCGCTTCTGATCTTCCGCGGAGATGCTCGCAGGATATTTCTTGGTCGGCAGGAGAAACGGATCGGCGTCGATGATGCCTTCGCACTGAACCGGAAGTTTCTCCAGCAGAAAGCGGACCGGCATGAGCTTGTCATTCATTCCGGCGCGAAGTATTTCGGTAGTCTGGGTGAGGACGCGCGGGATCTGGTGAAGGCGGGCGATGTAGTCCTCGTAGTGCTTCACCGAGTCGAAGGGGACCGAGAGTGGCAGATCGGCGAGACCGGTGTGGACGCCGTTCTGCTGGTTGATGGGCATCTCGTATTCTTTGAGATCGAAGTCGGTAATGCGCTGCTCGAGGACTCGCACCATGAGATCGTGGGAGAGCTGATCCTGATCGGTGAAGCCGGTGGTTGGAGTGGCTTCGAGCCGGGCAAGGAAACCTTCGTCAGTCTTATGGTTTTGCGCGATGGCGTCCAGGGAGCGGTCCGCCAGTTTGTCGTTATAGCGGTAGTCGCCGAAGGCAGTGGCGCGCTCCGGAAAGTTGCGCAGATCGGATTCGTACTGCTCGTCGAAAAGTGCGTTCTGGGCGGCGACGCGGTCGGCCACCAGTTTGACGTTTTGAGCGAAGGCACACGCGGTTATGGAGAGTACGAGAAAAATGCTCGGGTGTAGGCGCATAGGTATGCAGGGTAGCAGAGGGAGCAGTTATTGCAAACACCGAGCCGCGCTTCCGGAGCTTCTGATTGCGGGATTATTCCGGCCTGCTTCCGTCGAACAACTGGAACTCCCGAATCCGTGGCGTGGCGGAAGAAGAAAGAATATTCAGCCGCACGCGTTGCGTACTCACTGAAGGGAACAGGTCAATCTTCTTGTGCCCAATCGTGGTTCCTGAATAGATTGTTTTCCATTTCGTTCCGTCCATGATCTGGATCGCATACTTCTGCACTTTTTGCCCGTCGACGAGCCACTCCATGGTCAGCGTGCGGTCGAAACGAACGGGATGGGGAAACACCAGATCGATGATCGCAGCATGGGATCCCTCCGCGGGCGACCACACGGTGTCGGGATCGCGATCAACCGCCGCCCGAAACAAAGAGGCATTGGCGGCGCGAGTCGCAAGATTCTTCTCCGCTGCATAGATCGAAGCAACGGCGTCCCCGAATTCCTTAAGGCGGCGCACGTCCGCGTCGGGAAGCAGGCCGCGATTGTCGGGCGCCAGACCAATCATCAGTTGCGCTCCGCGACCCACGGTCCGGTTGTAAGTATCCAAAAGCTCGCTAACGGACTTCAGGCTTTTCTCGTCATTCGGATGCCAGAACCAGTGACTCGTTCGCAGTGGAGTATCGGCTTCAGCGGGACGGTAGCGGAGATAACCGCGCAGGTCTAATACATCCCAGTTATCTTCCGATGCAATCCCCTCTTCATTTCCCACCCAGCGGATGTCACCGTACTTGAGCAATGCGGCGTCTGCAAAGACCAGAGCATTCGGCTGATACACCCGCAGATTATCGACGTAGCGATCGAAATCGTAGACGTGACCGGCGCTGCCCGCGCCATCCAGCCAGAACTCGACCAGTTCGCCATAACCGGTTACTAACTCGTTCAGTTCAGCTACGTAGTAACCGTCATAGGCGGAACTCTCTTTATATAGCGGCTCATGGCGATCCCAGGGCGACAGATAAACGCCGAACTTCAGACCGTACTTGCGTGCCGCGGCCGCAACATCATGGACGAGATCTCCCTGGCCTCGTTTCCATGGACTGGACTTGACGCTATATTCAGTCTGCGCGGTCGGCCACAGGCAGAAGCCATCATGATGTTTGGCGACGAAGACGACGTACTGGACCCCCGCGGCCTGGGCGGCCCGCATCCATTGGTCCGCATCTACATTCGTTGGATTAAAGACCGACGGATCGGCGGTGCCGTCCCCCCATTCGCGGTCCATAAATGTGTTTGGACCGAAATGAATGATCGCGCCGACTTCCAGATCTTGCCAGGCGACCTGTTGCGGACTAGGCTTCACATCGCTGAGGTTCTGCGCCAGCGACATCGTCGCGCACAGCGTGACAAGAGCGAAAACAGCAGTGCTTCTGCGAAATATCATCTTCATAGCCCGATCGATGATATCGAAAGCGAAGCCTGGTCCACGCTTCTAGCGCACGTGCTCGTCGTGCGACAGGTCACCCAGCAGACTGACCAACTTCGCAACCTTCTGTTCAAATAGCTCGGCTTGCAGACCGGAACCAACTTCGTTGTTCCCTTCCGACAGGTCACTACCATTCCCGGGGGAATTTGGACTCGATGTTCCAGCTGAGCTATGGACCTCTTGCGCCAACGTTGTCGTAACGATGTGCACCACATTGTCGGAGTTGATCCCGCCACAGGGCATGATCAGAATTCGCTCTCTTGCCGCACGGACCAGACGGGCCAGAGTCGAAAGCCCGTCGGTGGCGCGCGGTTGACCCGCGGAAGTGAGGATGCGGCAGGCCCCGGTTTGGATCACTTCCTCGAGCGACGTTTCCAGGTTATGCGAGGCATCGAATGCCCGATGAAAAGTGACGGGCAGGGGGTGCGCCAATTTCACCAGAGCTTTCGTACGCTCCACGTCGACACGTCCATTCTTTTGCAGAATTCCCAACACCACGCCATCCATGCCGAGCTGCTGGGCAGCGCGGATGTCGTTGCGCATGATCTCAAGTTCGCTGTCTGAGTAACAAAAATCGCCGGCCCGCGGGCGAATCAGAACATGGATGGGAATGCGCACCTGCCGTCGAACTGTCTGCATCAGCTCCGCACTCGGAGTGATTCCGCCGGAGGCCAAGTCAGTGCAGAGCTCGATCCGGTCCGCCCCACCGTGATCCGCCGCGACTGCGTGGTTCACCGATTCCACGCAAATTTCCAGGACTAGACGATTGGGCATGGGGTCGAGAATACGAAAGAACGGTAAGCACCAGCAACGAACTGCGAACCTTTGCTTAGGTCCGCATCAATCCTGCCGTTGGGCGATGAGCCGGTCGAAGATAGGTCCCCCGAAGATCATTTCGTTCGACCGACTCTGCGATGGATCCTCCGCTAGAAAGCGTAGTGCAAGCTGAGTTGGATTTGCCGCGGAGGAGAACGGACGCTGCTGATCTGGCCAAAATTACTATCGGTGATTCCACTGTCGGGATTGCCGTAGCTGGCAAGGTTGAAAATATTGAAGAAGTCAGCCCGGAAGGTGAGCACATTGCTTTCGCGCCAAAAATGGAAGTCCTTGAACAGCGAGGTGTCGACTTGCCGGTAGCCGGGCCCGCGTTCGGTACTATTGTGCGCGGTACCGAAGGTAAATGGGGCCGCGGCGCCATAAGCACAGGCGCCGTTCGACGGACAATTGATGGTGTTGTCCGCCGATTGATCGGTACCCCACCAGTCATTGATAGAACGGTTGCGGATGATCATCTCGTGGTACTGGTTGGCGCGACTGAAACCAAAAGTATTGAACGCATTGCTGTTGTCCGGAGCGAAGATGGTGACCGGAAATCCTGAGTAAAGAAGCGCTGAGGCAGCGAGTTTCCATCCCCCAAACACAGCGTCGAGGACGCCGTTCGCACTTCCTCCATAGGTCTGTCCGCGGCCGAAGGGCAGATGGTAGACGCCGACGAAATTCATGCTGTGACGGATGTCCATCCCAGACGGTCCCCAATCAGCCTTCAGATCGTAGCTATCCTGGACGGTGGATCCATTCATCGAGGTGTTCGCCACCGCATAATTTCCGGAGGAGTCAGTCAAGGATTTTGAGTAAGTATAGTTGAGGGTGTATTCCAGACCATGAACCGGCCGCTGGCGCAAAGTGACCTGGCCGGAGTTGTAATTCATTCTGGCCTCGGACTCAGTGAGCAGGATCAGTCCGCATTCTCCTACAAGCGCGTAGTAGGGCGTCTGCAGTGCGCCAGAATATGAAGCGCCGCATCCCTGGCTGAAGACGGTTGGCGCCTGAGCGAGCGTGAGCTGGTTGCCGTTGCGGTAGTCAGCGAGATGGTAGCCGTCCTGACCGTGAAATCCCACGCTCAGCGATAGGTCGTTGGAGAAAGCATATTCAGTGGTGAGATTGTACTGATGAATATAGGCAGGCTGCGTCTTTTGCGGCCAGACGGAGTAGAGGGAGTTGTTGATGCCGAGCGGCTGACTGAAAGCGTCAGCGACCGTGAAAGGCGTGCCTCCAGACGTCCCTGCTGGTGAGGTGGCGTTGCTGTTAATCGCGAGCGAGAACGGAGGACTGGAAGTGAGACGCTGATTGAACGAATAGCCCTCAAAGAAGCTGGTCGCGCCGTAACCGCCGCGAATTACAAGTCTGGGCATGGCCTGGTAGGCGAAACCCAGCCGAGGCATGAACTGGGTGTAGTTGGCGTCGTAGCAGGCACGCGTGGGGCAGACAGTCGATCCCGCGACCGCTCCGACCGGAACGTGGCCTGCATACTCCACCGTGCCGCCGGGAAGAACGTTAGCTGTTTTGTTATTCTGCTCGTACCATGGCTGATCGTATTCATAACGCAGTCCGAGGTTGAGCGTGAGCTTTGGGGACACTTTGAAATCGTCCTGAAAGTAGCCGGCGAGGCGCCACTGGCGGTTGCCCACGTTGCCGAGCGGGGACGCGAGTTGAACGTTCGAGATGCGACCCAGCAAAAAGTCCGCCGGACCGTAACCCTGGCCACCCGGTAAGCTCGTATATTGGCCGTTGTAACTCAACTGTCCGAGGAATCCGACGTTACCGGCGTTGAGGTAATTTTGCTGGTAACGTGTCGCTTGCCCACCGATGGTGAGGAGATGGCGTCCGCGTTGCCAGGTCAGATTGTCGTAATCGTTAAACGTATTGTCGGTAAAAACCTGGGGGTTGGCGTTCGTGCCAATGTAGCTGGCGTTGTTGCTGATGCTCTGCCCGGTGAAGCCCACATATTGCTGCGTACCAAAAGGAATGCCAACTTTTGTGTCTCCGGTCAGGCCAAACAGGCCGGATGGATCGCTGGGCACACCATTATTCCAACGCACACGTGTGAACCCGAAGCGAAATTCATTGATGATGGCGGGCGAGAAGGTGTGGACGAAGCTGGCGCCGCCAATCTTCGTCGGATAAGTATTGTGATTGGGGAAAGAGACGGGAAGAATGGCAGTCGTAAAGTCGCTGCCCGTGCCCTGCGAGTAGAAGCCGTTGAGCTTGTTGGCATCCCCCGGCGTCCAATCGACTTTGAAGTCTTCCTGATTGTTCGATACGAAGCTGGATTGTGGGCCCTGGTAGTTATTCTGCAAGAGTCCATCTGTTGGGGTTGAATTGGGCGCCGGATAAATGTTGGGATGCGCAGCCAAAAACTGGGCTACGGGATTCACAACCGGAACTTGGTTGTTCGCATAGGGAGCGAAGTTGTTCTGCGTGTCGTAGAGTTGGATGCCTGCGGCGGTGAGGGCTTGGAAGTTCCCTTGGAGCATGGCAGGTGTGAGGACACTCGTCACGGCCATTCCCCCCGTGTGACGGCGTACACCTTCGTAGTCGCCGAAGAAGAAAAGTTTGTTCCGCAAGATGGGCCCACCAAAGGTTGCGCCAAAGATGTTCTGGGTATAAGAGTTCTTTGGCGTGATCGGGAAGTTGTGGTCATTTCCCCAGGAATTGGCATCCAGCTTCTCGTACTGCAGAAAGTCGTAGAGGGAACCGTGGTAGTGGTTGGTCCCCGACTTTAAGATGGTCACGATCGCCCCGCCGTTCGCATTTCCGTAGCTGGCGTTGGCGTTGGCCGAGACGACGCGCACTTCGGCAATGGCATCGGGTGCTGGATTGTACCCGATCAGGTTATTCTGCGGTTCGTTATTGTCGGCGCCCTCGATCGTGTAGTTGTTCTCCTGCGCCCGATTGCCGTTCACCGTTACTGTGCCATTGTTGTAGGTGTCGCGCTCGATGGCATTGTTTCCAGTCATGCCAGTGGGATCGGTAGCGATGGCCCCGGGCTGGAAGATGGTGAGGGAAGAAAAGTTGCGGCCATTCAGCGGAATATTCTCGATCTCGTTGCTAGAGAGGGTGTTCCCGAGGGTTGCGTCGGTGGTATCGAGGATAGGGTGAAAGTGCTCTTCAACTGTAACCGTGGTGACGGTGCCAATCGTTAGACTGGCGTCAATCTTCACCGTCTGGTCGATCTCGAGCGCGAACGGGGGAGTTTTCTGCGCGCTGAACCCGTTCGCTTCGAGGGTCACGGTATAGGTGCCCACCGGAAGAAAACGAATAGTGTAAACCCCCGACGCGTTGGTTTTCGTGGAGGTTCTGACAGACGTGCCAACGTTCTCGGCGGTGACGGTTGCACCGACGATGACGGCACCACTCTGGTCCGTGACTTGCCCCGAAATCGAGCCGGTCACGGTCTGGGCTAACCCCACCGAGGAGTACAGCAGGGCTGCGAGCAAACATCCAGCAAGATAACCGAACGTCTTGGTTGTCATAGAATCCTCACTCATTTCACTGGCTCCGCCTCAGTCCCGCTATCCTTACGATGGAAAGGCAGCTTGGGGGAGGACTGAAAAGGAAGAATCCAAGGTTCGATAACCGTTTGTCAAGCACAAAGTGATCGAAACAAACAGAAACGATCATTTGTTTGATTTATTGATCGTGTTTGGCTGATACTCGATGATCGTTGCTGTTTCTGCCTCTGGAGCATGATTGCTTTCCTCCGTCGGCATTACAATGGCAAGCTTTGCTGCCGGGGGATCGCCGGTCGCTCCACGCCCCTTCACTTATGTCGGATCGTCAACAGCGCCGCACGGATCGAATTCTGAAGTTGCTGCTGCACAAGGGCTCCGTGTCAGTGGCGGAACTGATTGCTTCATTGCATACTTCGGCTCCTAGCATTCGACGCGACCTGACGCGCCTGGAATCTCAAGGTCTGATCCGGCGAACCCACGGTGGGGCCACGCTGGTGCAGGAACTGCTTTATGAACCGTTTCGCTACGATGCCGCATTTCAGACTCGGCAACATCTTTTCGTGAAAGAGAAACGGCACATCGGCATGGCCGCCGCCGAATTAATCGAAGAGAATGAAACCATCGGTCTGACGGCGGGCACCACCACGACTTGGGTGGCGCGCAGCTTGCGGCATCGCAGCAACATCACCGTGGTTACAAATGCCGTGAACATTGGCATGGAGCTTTGCAACATGCCGGGTCTCAAGATCCATTTGACCGGAGGCTACGTTCGATGGCCCTGGTCATTTTCGCTGATCGGAGCCGCCGCCAGCAATTTCATGGGCGACATTTTTCTCGATAAGCTGTTTCTCAGCGTCTCCGGAATTGATCCCGAGCGGGGAACCACTACCAATGAGTCGGACGAAGCGCTGTCGTTTCGCGCCATGGTCAAGCAGGCGAAACAGGTAATTGTGGTGGCCGATTCCAGCAAGCTCGGTATGGTTACGTCAGCTTTGATCTGTCCCATCGACGACGTGGACGTGCTGGTCACGGATGCAGGTGCTTCCGATGAAATGGTTGCGGCCTTCACCCGGAAAGAAATGCGAGTCATCCGAGTCTGACATTCAAGTCTGACATTCGAGGCTGACCAAGTCTCGAGCACTGCACCGTTCTTCCACCGATGCGCACAATATTGCATATAAACCAAAATAATGATCGATACTGGCGCATTCGATCAATAAATTCTTGACAACTTGCCGAGGCTGATGCGATAAGTGGGACCCATATTTGGAAACACCGGTTCGTCCAAAGCCCCGAATCCATTCCAGGAGTCCGTTATGACATCCCGCAGTCGCTGCTTTCTCGTCATCGCCCTTTTCGCATCCTTGCTCCCCACCGCTGCGG
>Ga0182015_10004856_pt1 | contig 14248 bp, 8 predicted proteins | sample 712P3MmetaG_FD_120478 | JGI IMG/M metagenome (GOLD analysis project Ga0182015, IMG submission 120478) | Permafrost microbial communities from Stordalen Mire, Sweden - 712P3M metaG | ecosystem: Environmental > Terrestrial > Soil > Wetlands > Permafrost | place: Sweden: Stordalen | collected...
AAGCCAGATGCATCTGTGCCGTCCTGTGCCCCAGCGTTTCGGCGGCCTCCAAATACGGACCGACAACGCCGTCCAAAAAAGCAGGTACTTCGGGCAGAATCGCGCTGTCCGCGTCCTTCGCAACCACGTCGTAAAAGTCCGCGAGCGAATCCAGCGTGAAACTCCATGCGTCACCTTGATTTGGCACGAACGCTTGAAGCATGCCCTGCGCCATCTGCTTTCCATCTTGCGTCTGGTATTCCAAGACCCCAGCGAGCAGCGGCACGCTTGTAAACGAAGTCTTCTCCGTCAGAAACCTTCCGATCTCGATGTCCGGATTGATCCCTTCCTGAATTCGCCGAAAGAATTTCAGGATCAAACGATCGCCGTAGATGATCGAGGTGTTGCTTTGTTCCGCGCCAACGGGCCTGGGCCGCAAATCGCTCGCCGATGACGGGCCAAGTGTCGAATACGCGGTCGTCTGCATGGCGCGAAGTTCGCCTCTTTCGCTGAGGAGGTTGGTCTTTTGCTGGATCAAATCGAGAAGCGCGGTCAGGAATTCCTGATTTTTCAGGCCGTCCGTCAGTACGACGGGATCGGCACCGTCGGACGTTTGCAAACTTAACGAACTGGAATCGGTCCCCGAACTCGGCGCGGCATTGGCGGCGCGCACAAACGGCATCGCGTACGTTTCATCGATGCCTCCGGCATATTTCACGGAAACAATCAAAACGAAGGATTCCGCGGTTTTCGTGGATAGCGGAATCGAATCGATGATTTCTGCCGAATCGATCCTTCGTGCCTTTCCGCCAAACCATCTCTGTCGCAGCAGGAACTCAGGGAGTTGCGAGGCTATGGTTTTTCGTAGTTGTAGGGAGGTTTCTCGTCTAACGCCAAAGTCAGCCATCATTCACTCTTTCCGGCTGGGCACCGTTTCAACCAAACAAACTGTGGAGTGCCTCACAGCGGCTGAAGTTCGTCCGGCACGTCGCTCTTCTTTTCGCCAAGCGATCTTTCCAGGAAAGACCGAGCCAGTCCTTGGCCGCCCAAGCCGAACGCAATCGCCAATCCCAACATAAACGCACCGAAGACAATGGAAAATGCCGCGATGACCGTCTGTCGCGCGACTCCCAGTTCATCGAGCGCCATGGCGATCGCCAGAATCCATATTCCAAAGCGAATCGACCAACTGGCCATCTTGGGCGACGCGTATCCGGCGTTCACCGCGGCGAGCAACGCCGCTCGCGACAAGAAGTTCGCGATCACCAGCCCCAAAAACAAAATCAGCATGGCGACGAAAATTTCCGGCAGCAATCGCAACAACCGTGCAATCTGTTCCTGGAGGCCGGCGATATTCAGAATGCTGATTCCGACCAGCACGAATCCAAGCAAGGTGATCCAAAAAATCGACCGGCTCAGAACTTCCGTCATCGAAGGAAGCGCCGCCATCCGCAACACGCGGGAAGCGCCCGCCTCTTCCGACAGCCGGTCCAGTTTCGTGAGCCGCAAGACCGTGCGCACGACGTATTTGAGCGCGTACGCCACCAACAGCCCCGACAGGATAATTACCAGCATCACGACCAGGCGTGGGAGGAACTCCGCGATCATGTGAAAGAGGTTTTGGTAGGCCTGTTGCAGTCCCTGAACGATCGTATCTTTCATCGTTTCACCTCAGCTTTTCGCCTTCCATCGTTCGATCAAATATGGTTTCTGGCGTTCGAATTCCAGGCACAAGGCTTCAGAATCAGCCTCGATTTCCTCGGGCGAGGAATTTCCGTGTTCCAGCAAGAACGAATACAGTTGACCGCGATACAAGGGCACGAGAGCCTGCAGCATGTGATCGCGCGCGATTACCGTTCGATGATAGGAAGCCGCGAACTCGTACAATATTTTCACCCATAGTTCCAGGCTGAATCGAAACTTGTCCGGGTCAAGCGCCGCAATCTCCCTAAGTTGGGTGCGCGTGTCCTTAGTCAGAATGGAAGACAGAACGGTGTCCAATTCTTTCACACCGCTTCGAAAGAGCTCAAAGCTCTTATCCTGGCTCGCGGGCGCGTCTTCGGGCGTCAGCTCATGATCCGATCCAAACGTTGGCACGCCTTCCGTGCCGGTGCGATCGAGCCAATGGTCTTGAAAGTTGTCGAAGCACCAGAATAAACTCCCGACGGTTTGCCGGATGGTCTCGACGATATCCGGACCTGATCCTGGAGGCGGAGGAGCTTTTGGCCCGAGAAACGCTTGGCAGCATTTCATCCCTGAACAGATGGCACTGATCCCCATCCATGCTTCCGGCCGCGCCCGGACTGCTTCGTCGAGAGTCTGCCCAAGGCACTGAGTGGCCAGACGTCCCGAAAATCCCCACTCGTCGGAATACATTTCGCGAATGCGTAAGCCGAAAACCGCGCGGCTCATGGGATAAAGAAGATTGCGCGCCAGCAGACCTTGGAACTTACTGCGCGAGTACAAAGGAGCAACGAACGAAAAATCCTGCCGGTACGCCGGTTTCAGGAGGTTCGCAACCCAAGCGGGATCGAGGTTACTGGTAGCGGGAGAAACGACCGCGCAGGAGCGCGCGCGCAACAAATCAGCTGCAGCCAGGACGGTTCGCAGCGCCAGCCCTTGCGAAGGCGTGCGGGCATATTGCGTTGTCACGCGGTGCACGGTGCGCAGAGATGTGATGCCGCGGTGAGCACCCGCCTTCTTTCCGTTCATATTGAGAATGGCATCGGTGGTGTGGTCGGAGGACCCCCCGTCCACATTCAAGATCACAACGCGATCGCGCACGAAATTCTGCTGGTAGCTGTCCTCAATGGCCTGCACGGCTTGCACCACGGTCCCCGCATTGTTATATGTGGGGATGGCCACGAGCAGATCGACTTCGCCGACGCTCATCAGCTGGCGAAGCAGGTCGTCTCCGAGAAAAACGTCATCGGCCAAGTAAAGTTTGCTCCCGCGTTCTCGCCCGCCAACTGAACAATCTCAGGAATTTCGCGTGCAATGGATAAAATCGATTCAAATTCGGCGAAGCCGAAACCAGAAAAACTGATACGGCGCTAGCGTCAGCAGATATGGTAACTCCCCGATTCTCGGGAACAAATTCCTGCCGAACATTTCAATCGGGATGTGGCCTTTCCAGCTTTGCAAGTTGAGCTCTACCGCCTGCGCCGAGCTCGACAAATTATTTACCACCAGAACCTTTTCTTCGCCGAGCTGCCGTACGTAAGCCAAAACACGATGATTGGACGGGCTCAAAAACTCAATCGTTCCCCTGCTGAACACGCGGAACGAATTTCGCGTCTGAATCACCGATTTCGTCCACGACAGCAGCGAGTGCTCCGACCGGCGCTGTGAGTCCACATTGATCGACTGGTAGCCGTAAACCGGATTCGAAATCAGCGGAGAATACAAACGTTCCGGGTCGGATGAAGAAAATCCCGCGTTCCAGCCGCCGTTCCACTGCATCGGAGTTCGAACCCCGTTCCGGTCGCCCAGATAAACATTGTCGCCCATCCCGATTTCATCGCCGTAATAGATGATAGGCGTTCCCGGCATGGATAGCAGCAGGCCATTCAGCAATTCAATGCGCCGCCTGTCGTTCTCCATCATCGGCGCCAGCCGGCGGCGAATACCCAGATTGATCCGCATGGCCTTGTCGTTTGCGAATGCGTCGTACATATAGTCGCGCTCGATGTCGGTGACCATCTCCAGCGTCAACTCGTCGTGATTCCGCAGAAAAATACACCACTGACAATTTTCAGGAATCTGCGGAGTTTGCTCCAGAATCTCGATAATTGGCTTGCGATCTTCCAGCTTCACGGCCATGAACATCCGCGGCATCAGCGGAAAATGGAAAGCCATGTGAAATTCGTCGCCGTTACCAAAATAATCGCGTACATCTGCGGGCCATTGGTTTGCTTCCGCCAGCAGCATCTTTCCCGGATACGCCAGATCCAGCCGCTTTCTTAGGTCTCGGATTATTTCGTGCGTTTCAGGCAGGTTCTCGCACGAAGTTCCCTCGCGCTCCACGAGGTACGGCACCGCATCCAGCCGGAAACCATCCACACCGATATCCAGCCAGAACTTCATCACTTCCCACATGGCTTCGCGGACCGCCGGATTGTCGAAGTTCAGGTCCGGTTGGTGGCTGAAAAAACGGTGCCAGTAATACGATTTCGAAATGGGATCCCACGCCCAGTTGGACATCTCTGTGTCCACAAAGATGATGCGCACGCCCGGGTAGCGAGTATCGGCGTCGCTCCAAACGTACCAGTCACGCTTTGGATTGTCGGTCGAGCTGCGCGCTTCCTGAAACCACGGATGCTGATCCGAGGTGTGATTCAGCACCAACTCGGTGATGACGCGAATCCGCCGGCTATGCGCGGCAGCCAGGAATGTCTTGAAATCGTCAATTGTGCCATAGGTAGGATTGACCGAGGTATAGTCTGAAATATCGTATCCGTCGTCGCGCAGGGGCGACGGATAGAATGGCAGCAGCCAGATGGCGTTGATACCCAGCTCTTGCAGATAATCCAGCTTGTTCGTCAGCCCGCGAAAATCGCCGATGCCGTTGCCATCGCTGTCGCAAAATGTCCGCACATGAAGCTGGTAGACGACGGCATCTTTGTACCAGAGATTATCTTCCTGCAGCGCCAACGTTAGACTCTCCTCTGCAAACTCTCCGCCGCCCGTACAGCGCCGACCCGAACCGGCGTGTCGTGCGTCTACCCGATCGACTGCACCCGAAAAATATGCGCCGGCACCAGACTCGGATTCAACTCCACGAAATTTCGCGAGCCATGCCAAACGTAGTGCGCATCGGTCAATAAATCATGCACCTGGTAAGACTCTTCCGAGCCCAGATGAAACGCATCCAACTCGACGTTCACCCACCCGGCCTGCCGGTTGTGCGGATCGAGATTGACGATCGCCAAAATCATGTCCTTCGGATCTTCGCACACTTTGCTGTACGCGATCATTTGCTCGTTGTCGACCTTGTGAAATCTCAACCCAGAATTCCTCTGCAAAGCCGGGCTGGAGCGCCGTATGCGGTTTATGTGGGTGATCAAATCCCGCAAACTGTTCGGATTGTTGATATCCCAAACGCGAATTTGATATTTCTCCGAGTCCAGATACTCCTCGCTGCCCTCGCGCACCGGCCGCCCTTCGCACAGTTCGAATGCCGGCCCGTAGATCCCGTAGCTCGCCCCCAGCGTTCCCGCCAGAATCAACCGCACCATGAACCCCGTCCGGCCACTCGTCTGCAAATACTCGTTCAAAATGTCCGGAGTATTAGGCCATAAATTCGGTCGAAAATATTCCAACACCCCGCCCTCTTCTAGCTCCGTAAAGTATTGGGTAATCTCCCAACTCGCATTCTTCCACGCAAAATATGTATACGACTGCGTAAAACCTGCCTTCGCCAGTTGATACATCACCTTGGGCCGCGTGAACGCCTCCGACAGGAAGATCACATCCGGATGCTCACGCTTGATCTCGCCGATCATCCACTCCCAGAACGCGAATGGCTTGGTGTGCGGATTATCCACTCGAAAAACGTGAACTCCCTGCCCGACCCAATACTCCACCACGCTCTTCAACTCTTCCCACAACTCCGGCGCGTGCTCGCTGCCAAAATTGAACGGATATATATCCTGGTATTTTTTCGGCGGATTTTCCGCGTATTGCACCGTCCCATCCGGCCGTTCGCGAAACCATTCGCGATGCTCCTTCACATACGGATGATCTGGCGCGCACTGAAACGCAATGTCCAACGCCACGTCAATTCCAAACTCCCGTGCCTTCCCAACAAGCGCCTTGAAATCTTCCAGCGTCCCCAGTTGCGGATGTATCGCCTTGTGCCCGCCCTCCTTGGCACCGATCGCCCACGGGCTTCCCGTGTCCTCCGCGGACGGTGTCGTCGAGTTATTCTTCCCTTTCCGCTCCGCCCGACCGATCGGATGAATCGGAGGCAAGTACAAAACGTCAAACCCCATCCCCGCGATGTAAGGCAGCCGGTCGATGCAATCGCGAAATGTCCCGTGCCGCTTTGCATCCGTCGTGCACGACCGCGGAAACATTTCGTACCACGCACTGAATCTCGCCTTCTCCGGATCGACCACCGCCGCAAACTCTCCCTCGTATCGCGTATCTGCCGCGCGATTCCGATTGGTATTCACCAGCGCCGCCAGCTCGGCAGTGCGCGCAATCCTCATCGCCGCCTCGCGGTCGCCCTTCGCGGCACCCTTAAGCTTTGTCGCGGCGTCCGCCAATTGCTTCGCGTCGTTCGACCCTGCGCGCGCCCGGCCAGCAGCCGCTCGGGCCATATCCGATCCAATCAACAAGTCCACAGAAATATCCTGGCCCGCGTCCGCTCGCTTTTGTAAGTCCGCAGTCCACGTTCGAAACCCATCCACCCAGGCCACGATCGTGTACAAATACCGCCCCAGCGCCTCAACGCGAAAACTCCCCTCCCAGCGATCGTTGTCGACCAGCTTCATTTCCGCTTCCGCCCAGCCATTCTGATTCACTGCGCGATACAGCAGCGTCGCTCCCAACAAGTCATGCCCGTCGGCATAAATATCCGCGCGTACGACCACTTCTTCGCCCACCGTCCGCTTGATCGCGAACCGTCCACCATCCACCTGTGGTTCCACGGCTTCAATCACAACGCGGGGCAGCGCACGAGCCGCTTGTCCAGTCAAATTTGTCGCAACAGTCAAAGCTCCCCCTTTACGGGAAATTACACTCACACACTACGGTGGAAAATCCGCGGGTGGGACGCGGGATTCAGTTCCTGTCTTTAAGTATATATAGGATAGGGGTACCGCGGCGGCTTACGCAGAACTTGTTATCGTAGCGGGTGACGTTCCGGTATGCCCAGTCGCCGGTGAGGGTATGCGCGACGGCGCCTTAATCCCGCGCCCAGTGTTGCAACAGAGGCTTAAAACCCTGCTTTTCCAGTTCGTCCTTCACTTTCGCACCGGAATCCGTATTGCTATACGGCCCAACCGCTACGCGGTAAAATTTGTCGCCGCCATGCCGAAACACGAACGCTGGGAATTTCCTTTCCCTCAGATCCTTCGCCAGCGCAGAAGCATTGTCTTCCACCTTCATCGCGCCAACCTGCACCACAATTCCGGAATCGATCGAAGAGTCAGCTCTCGCTATTTTACCGCCGGCTGCAGTTGCAGCCGCCCCAGCAGGCTTTGTAGCTGGCGCTGACTTCAATGCAGACGTCGCCGTCGACACAGACCGTAATGCCGCACTCGTAGTCGACACCGCGCCCAGCGACGCAAGCTCAGGCTTCGTCGAAGCTTCCGTTACCTTCGGAGTCGCCGCCATTTCCCGGCTCTGCCGGCTCGTCCCAATGCTGCCCATGTGATATCCGAGATACACCAGCGCCCACGACAACACCACGATCGCCAGAACCCACTCGAGCGTATAGCGCGACTTGCCCGCCCGCTCTCGCGCGGGAGCCTCGGCTTCGACCGGTTCAGTTTGCTCAACCTGTTCCCCGGTCTCACCGGCGAACGGTTCCGAAAACAAAACCAATCTCTCGTCCGCGGCGCCCTGATCGCGCATCTCCTGTAGGATCGGATCGACCTGCGCGTAGGTCGAACGCGTAACAAATACCGGCCCTGCCGCTTCATGACTCGGTGCTAGCCGCAAGTTCGTCCCCGCCGATATCCATTCGCACAGTTGTTGCTGCGACACGCCGTCGAAATCCAGAAACCGCACGCCGGTCAGGTGTCCGGAATCCCGTGTCCACGCAATCTTCGCTTTTGCTTGTACGTGTCCGATGCCCTCGGGCAGATCGAAGTCCAGACACACTAATTCGTCCAGATTTCGCGGCACCAAACTGGCCACCGCCAGCCCGCCTTCGCACAAATCGAGTAGCAATCCGCTCTTCGAGTCGTCTAGCGAGATAAACAGCGGCGCGCTGGGCACCAGCCGCTGGTATTGCCTGCGTTCTTGAATCATTTTCCTCTTCCAAACGCTGATTTCTTGAATCCGATAGTAGGCCGGGCATCTGCAAGCAAGCTTTTTTTCAAGCCCGGAATTGCTTAAACGGGCAACATATAGGACTGGGACTCACGCGACCTCGTACACTAGCGTTAGCACCCCGATCCGGGGAACACATAGCTGCGCTGCGATCAGTATTTCGAAACTTGATAGCAATCAAACTCCACGCCGACCCCCCGAAATCCCCGCGTCGAGGCCATCGCCTCGACACGCACCACGTGCCCCGTGCACCGCCACTCCGTCGAAGGCTCGCCGGTTATCTCCTCTGCCATGCGCAAAAAAAATCTCAACCACGGTTCCAATCGGCAGATCCAGGTCCGTTGCAAAAAATATTCCCTGCTCTGAAATATTCTCGGCTTCTCCCAGGTGCTCAGGGATTGTTGACTTCCACACCCGCACGCGAAGCGGCGCCTTCACAGCATGGCGTTGGGTCACTCGGCGATCTTGCACGGCGTTGTCTACTTTCAGGTGACGCACCGGAGGCCTTTTAAGGTTGGCCAATAACACGCCAGTTTTGGCGAAGGGGTGGATGAAGAAGAGGACGTTAGAATCCGCCCATATCGGTCCGAGGCGGAAGGCTCAATTTCGTACTGGCTTCCTCTTTCCACTTACAGAGATTACTATATAATATTCTTGACATATATTACGCTTATATCATATAACGATTTCGGTCACCGGCACTCCGGTGCCACCTTATTCCTTCTGGGAGGGAGGCGTGGGATGGCGCGGCCCAGCCACCCGGAGTGCCACCTTAACTGCGAGCGGCGGATTGTGTGATCCGTCTGAAACCCGCTTCTGGCAAAGACCTCGCCATTCGAATTCAGTGGTTCTATTCAACGGAAGCGGAGAGGCAAACCAGCGATAGGGCTTGCGCGCAGGACGGCAGCTTTATTGCCCGAGGTACCGCTAATTTTCGCGGAGGGATGAATCGAAGGACAAACTTAACTGAGACCGACCAGTTTCTGGAACTCAGGGTTGTCGTGCAGGCAATCCAAGTCGGCGTCTCGCGCCGCCCAATTCAGGTTGCCGTAACCCGCCGCAAGCGCCTTCTTGAACGTCTCCAGCGCCTCCGCTTTCCTGACGAGCACTCCGTAGGAGCAGGCCGCGTTATACAGCGTGTTGCCGTCACGCGGACGCAGCGCAACCGCCGTTTCCAGGTGCCGGACGCATTCGTCCACCTCCCCGCTATAGGCAAGGTTGCTCGATAGCAGGATGCGCGCACGCACGTCCTCGGGAACAACTTCCAACTGCTTCCGCAGCACAACGTTCATACGCTGGCGAAGCTCCTCCGCTTCCTTTTTTCTGCCCAGGCGTTCCAGACTCAACCCGTACGGAACGTACGTGTTGTAGTCGTCGCCATTCACTTCCAGTGCTTCTTCGGCAAACTTCGCGGCTTCCTCGTACTTGTCTTGACTCAGCAGCGCGCGCCCGAGGATATTCCAGGATGCATCGCAATCGCGCTTCCGTTCGATTGCGCGCCGCGCCATGAGTTCCGCTTCAAGGTACTTTTTTTGCGCGTAGAATAGCCGTGCCCGGGCCACCATCACCTCCGGCAGGTCCGGTGCCAGCGCCATGGCCCGGTCGCAGGCCGCAAGCCCACGTGAAATCCAATCGGCGCTCTGTTCACGCAATTCGTAGATTAGCCCGCAAAGCTGGGCAATTCCCGCATGCGCCAAAGCGAAGTGCGGGTCCAGGTGGATGGCCTGCTCGAACATCTGCAAGGCGTAGTCCATATTCTCGCGCCGTGTATAGCTCCGGCCGCGGAGATAGAAATCGTAAGCCTGCGGATTTTCGGTAGGCTTAAGCCCAATGGTTTTTTCTTCTTGCGGAGTCAAAGTAATGCGTAGTGCCTGCGCAATGCTTCTGGCAATTTCGTCCTGGATGGCAAACACGTCTTCGAGCTGCCGGTCGTAACGCTCGGCCCACACAGAATGCCGTGTGGCACCTTCCACTAGCTGCGCCGTAATGCGCAATCGATTCCCGGAGCGGCGGATCGTGCCCTCCAGAACGAATGTCGCTCCAAGCTGCTGTCCCACCTGCGGAGCGGCCGTCGGTTTATCGCGAAACGCCAGCATCTCCGACCGCGGGAAGATCTGGATTTGCGTGATTTTCGAGAGCTCGGTGATGATGTCTTCCGTCATGCCGTCGCGGAAGTATTCGTCTTCTTTGCCGCCGCCCTGATTTTCGAAATAGAGCACCGCTACCGATTTCTTCGCCGGAGCGGCCGAAACAGGGGCGTGTGAACTCGACGAGTCCGCTTTTTCGGCGGCAGGGCGGCGATTCGCATCCAGGTCCCGTCTCAAACGCTTCAGATCGGCGCGCAGTTCGGCGGCGGTCTGGTAACGAAGGTCGCTGTCCTTTTCGAGAGCCTTGCCGAAAATGTTCTCCAGCGCCAGAGGAAGTCGCGAATTCAACTTCGTCGCTGGTGCCGCTGCGGAATTCAGAATCCCGTCGAAAATCAGCGCCACCGTCGACCCGGAAAAAGGAACCGACCCGGTGGCCATCTCGTACAGCACGATCCCCAGCGAAAATAAATCCGAACGCGCATCCAGCTCTTCTCCCCGCGCCTGCTCCGGCGACATATACGCCACCGTTCCTATGGAACTCCCCGGGCTGGTAAGATAAGCACTCGCCACCTGTGTGCGCATCGAAGTCTCACCGGCCGACTCCATTACTGCCTGGCGCTGTGTCGCTAGCTTGGCCAGGCCAAAATCCAGAATCTTCGCCGGCCCTCTATTGACCAGAAAAATGTTCGCGGGCTTGATGTCCCGGTGCACGATGCCCTTGGCGTGGGCGGCCTCGAGGCCATCGGCAATCTGTATGCCAGTGTCCAGCAGTTCGGTGACCCCGATTGCCTTATCGGAGATGCGGTGCTTGAGCGTCTGACCCTCAAGCAGTTCCATGGCGATAAACGGACGCCCTTCGAATTCTCCGATGTCGTAGATGGTGCAGATATTCGGATGATTGAGCGACGACGCGGCGCGTCCTTCGCGACGAAACCTCTCGATTGCCTGCGGATCCTGGGAAATGTCGTCAGGTAGGAATTTGAGGGCGACGCTGCGTCCAAGACGCGTGTCTTTCGCCTTGTAGACCACGCCCATTCCGCCGCCGCCCACCTTCTCCAGCACCTCATAGTGGGATATCGTTCGGCCGATTATTAAGGAAGGTTCGCTCATCGGCCATGGAGTTTACCCCAGCACCTGAAACTGAGCAAACGCAGCATCCGATCCGGCCACGCGGCTGATTCGTGATCAGTCCCGCCATCAGACACGTGGTTTTGCGGAGACCACGTGTTATCGGAGGTTACAGTTTAGGAAAGCCAAGGGACTCGTTCCACTCGAGAACTTTCCAGCTGCGGATCACTCCGTTCACGACAAACGGATCGTCCTTCGCGAACTCCTCAGCGGCTTCACGCGTGGTGAAAATTGCCATTGCACCCTCTTCCTGAGGGTTGCCGAACGTACCGACCATCAGCAACGTACCGCGCCCGTGGAACTCTTTGACCCGGGCGCTGTGGCTTGGGAACTGCGCGGGCGCCTTGGACTTGACGTTATCCGCGGACTCGTAGAAAAGCACGTATTTCTTGCTCACTGGAAACGCCGCCTTGATTCCAAGCTCGACGCGCACCCATTTTGAACCGTCTCAAACTTTGTCGTCTTCACTCGCCGTAGGGAACCCAGATATTCTTTATCTGTACCGCATGCTGCAAAAACCATCGGCCCTCGCCCTGCTCTACGTTGAACCAATCAATCGCCCGGCCTTCATTCGTAAAGACCTGCTTCAAGTTTCCAGCCGACAACGCTTTGGCTTCCCCGCTGCTGGCTTCATCCCCGAAACACCAGATCGCATCCACGTCCGCATGCTCCGCCAAGACCTTCAACAATTCCGCCGACCGCCCGGTCACCAGATTCACGACCCCAGCCGGCAAATCGCTCGTCTCGAACACTTGATACAAATCACCAGCGATCAGCGGATAGCGCTCCGAAGGAACCCCGACCACCGTATTTCCCATTGCCAGTGCTGGCATCGCCAGCGACAAAAATCCCAGCAGCGGCGCTTCCGAGTGACAAACAATTCCAATCGTCCCAATGGGCTCGTTCATCGCCAACGCCACATTTCGCATCGGCGGGTTGTGTACCGCTCCGTCAAACTTGTCCGCCCAAGCCGCATAAGCAAATATGCGCTCGATTCCATACCGAACTTCTTCTTCCGCTTGCTCTTGCCCGACCACTGCCGCAAGGCGTCCCGCAATTTCCCGGCTGCGCTGCGAAAGATTCTCGGCGATGTAGTACAGCACCTGCGCGCGGTTGTGCGCCGTCGATTTGCCCCATGCTTCCGCCTTGCGTGCAGCCTCGACCGCGTTGCGAATATCCTTCCGGTTGCCCAGCGGAGACTCGCCCAGCAATCGCCCGTCCGCCCCGCGCACCTCCGCGCTGTACCCCGAATCGGGCCGCGCCTGCTTTCCTCCGATATAAAGTTTCACCGTCCGGTCGATAGGCGGCGTCGCATCCTCAGCATCTTCCTCGAACGGTGGATCGGCCGCGAAAGGCGCGCTCGTTCGAATCGGCGCGTGCTTGAACCAGGCCGGCTCTAGATACTCCAGCATGCCTTCTCTTCCGCCTTCGCGCCCATACCCGCTTTCTCGATAACCGCCAAATCCGCACGCCGCGTCGAACAAATTCGTGCTGTTCACCCAAACCACGCCAGCCTTCAACTGCGTCGCCACGTGCAGCGCCACATTCACGCTCTCGCTCCACACGCTCCCGGCCAGGCCGTACACGGTATTGTTCGCCAGTTCCACCGCCTCGCGCGGTGTTCGGAACGTCATCGCCGCCAAAACCGGACCGAAAATTTCCTGCTGCGCCACAATCGACGACGGATGCACATTGCTCAACAATGTCGGCGGAAAATAAAACCCCCGCGAAGGCATCGCCAGACCCGGCGGCTGCCAGCACGTGGCGCCTTCTGCAACGCCCTGCTCCACCAATCGCTGAATACGCTCCAGTTGCACCCGCGCAACGATTGCTCCGACATCTATACCCTTGTCGAGCGGCGGTCCCAGCCGCAACGTGCTCATACGCTGCCGAACTTTTTCCAACAAGGGCTCCGCGATGCTCTCCTGCATCAGCAGCCGCGACCCCGCGCAGCATACTTGCCCCTGATTCAGCCAAATTCCGTCGACCAGTCCTTCCACCGCGCTATCCAGATCTGCATCCTCAAAAATGATGAACGGCGATTTGCCGCCCAATTCCAGCGATAACCGCTTGTGGCTCTGCGCGGTTGCCTTGCGAATCGCGCGACCCACTTCCGTCGAGCCCGTAAACGCAATCTTGTCCACACCCGCATGCTGTACCAGCGCCTCGCCGGTCGCGCCATCGCCCGTAACAATATTCACCACACCGGCAGGCAATCCTGCCTCCTGGCAAATCTCCGCAAACGCCAGAGCAGTAAGAGGAGTAAATTCCGCCGGCTTCAGCACGACGGCATTTCCCGCCGCAAGCGCCGGCGCAATTTTCCAAGCCAGCATCAACAGGGGTAAATTCCAGGGAATAATCTGTCCTACGACGCCGCAAGGCGCATAACCAGGAAATTCGTCCGCCAAAAGTTGTGCCCAACCCGCGTGATGATAAAAGTGCCGCGCCACCAACGGGATATCGATGTCGCGGCTCTCACGAATCGGTTTCCCGTTGTCCATCGTCTCCAACACCGCCAGCCGCCGCGAATGCTTCTGCACCAGCCGCGCCAGCCCATACAAATAACGCGCCCGCACGTGCCCCGACAGCGCCTGCCACCCAGACAGCGCCGCGCGGGCCGCCGCCACCGCCGCGTCCACGTCCGCCGCCGAACCCTGGGCCACGCTAGCTAGCGTTTCGCCCGTCGAAGGGTCGGTCGTATCGAAGTATTGCCCTTCCACCGGCGCTTGCCACACGCCACCAATGAAGTGCCCCAGCCGCCGCTCGTGCCGCTCCAGCCACACCACCGCCTCTCGCGGATCTTCCGGAGCCGGCCCATACTCCATGGACATAAATTTTTCGACAATACTCATTAGTTCAATCCGGAGCCACCAAACTGCAATCTTGATTCTTATCTCGTTCCCTCAAATCCCTTTCCTCCTCCATATCTCCGTGCTTTCGTGGCTAATCCTGCTTCGTTTTCTCGTTACCGCTTTATTCCATTACTTCGTCACTTCAAGCCATCGGATGCCGATACTCCGCCGAATACCGGCCCGTAGCATGAAACTCCAACT
>Ga0182015_10004857_pt1 | contig 14248 bp, 8 predicted proteins | sample 712P3MmetaG_FD_120478 | JGI IMG/M metagenome (GOLD analysis project Ga0182015, IMG submission 120478) | Permafrost microbial communities from Stordalen Mire, Sweden - 712P3M metaG | ecosystem: Environmental > Terrestrial > Soil > Wetlands > Permafrost | place: Sweden: Stordalen | collected...
CCACAAAATTGCGCAGGCGCTCGATCGAGCTTTCCGCCGCTTTCAACCCATCTTCGGTGAAATTCAGCTGGCGGCGATACGGTACCGAGAGCAACAGGTAGCGGATGGTCGAGGGTTTCTGGCCCCGCGCGAAGAGGTCCCGCAGCGTATAGAAATTCCCGAGCGATTTGGACATCTTTTGCCCGTTAATAATCAAGTGCTCCGCGTGGAGCCAGTGGCGAACGAAGGGATGCCCCGTCGCTCCTTCACTCTGCGCGATTTCATTCTCGTGGTGGGGGAACGCAAGGTCTACGCCGCCGGTATGGATATCCAGCGTGTCGCCCAAATACTTCATTGACATCGCCGAGCATTCCACATGCCAGCCGGGGCGTCCTGGACCGATGCGCGTCTCCCAGAAATGCTCGCCGGGCTTGGGCGCCTTCCACAGGGCGAAATCACGAGCGTCGTCTTTCTCATACTGATCGACATCCACTCGCGCGCCCGCCTTCATTCCATGGGCGTCGATCTTCGAGAGTTTTCCGTAGTCCGGAAACTTGGCAATGCGGAAATAAATGGAGCCGTCGCTGCTATAGGTGAGCCCCTTTTGCTGCAGCTTCTCGATTAGAACCACCATGTCTTCGATGTGGTCGGTCGCGCGGACCAGTTCCTCCGGCATTTCGATATTGAGAGCCCCGGTGTCCTCCAAAAAGGCCTGGATATATCTCTCAGTATATTCCCGGATGCCCACTCCCGCATGGGCCGCGCTTTGGATAATGCGGTCGTCTACGTCCGTCACATTCATGACCTGTAGCACTCGATATCCCTGCGAATGCAGGAATCGGCGTAAGACGTCCTGAAATACGAAGGTGCGGAAGTTCCCGATGTGCGCGAAGGCATACACGGTAGGTCCGCAGGTGTAAATGCGCACTTCGCCTTTATGGAGCGGTTCGAGAGGCTCAACGCGGTTCGTCAGCGTGTTGTGGAGCATTATCGGCTTCATTTTGTGCCTTATACAAAACGGCTATTCTATCTGACGCTTCCGCTCGCGGCAAACCCTCGGTCAAAAATATTCGACTCTAAGAAGCGCCCACACCACCAGGGATCGGGACACTGCGGCGGCATGCACCCGGACGTGCGGAGATAAGGCGCGCGCAGCGAATCGCCATTCGGGCTAAAAAAGAGTGACGGCGGCGCGGTGCTGGAGCCTAAGAGAAATTATTCAACCAAACGGAAAGTGTAGATCTTGCCTTCGGATTCGGAATTTGCCTTTACCTGGGTGGTTGGTGTGAGCAGGCCATATTCGCCGACGTTCAGATTGGGGAGCGAGATTTTATAGACTCGGGGTGCGACAGCCTCCAGCGTAAACGCTACGGTGTTTTCGGGGGTGGCCCAGGTGTGGGCCCGGTCGCCCGGGATGGTCTTGAATTCGCGGCGGTCGTTCTTTTCGGTCAAATGCAAGAGTTGAAAGTCGGAGGCTGAGCTGCCTTTCGGCGTCAGCACATAGAACGCGATATCGAGCGGGACCATGTTCAGCGGCGGCCAAGTTGTGACGAGGTCGCTGTGCGGTCCGCTAACCGCACCGATCATGGGTCCCCTTTCGGAACTGAGCATCGCCACGCCGCGAAACCCTCCCGTGGACCGCCACTTCACGATTTCCGGCTCCGCGGGGACCAGCCTCCCATTCAGGAGAGCAAAGACATGTATGTCATCCCGCCCATTGGAGGCTGTGGCAGAGATGGCTGCGAGAGCGGCATCCACACCCACTTCCTTTTTTGCCACTTCGATGGACAGCATTGACTGAATGAGGGATTGGCTCACGCCCGCGTTCTTCATAGAAACCACAGCGGAAATCGACAGATCGAAGTTTACGTCGTTTGCCTGGATGTACCGGAGGATCGTCGTGTCGTCGAAACCGGCCTTTACCATCTGCAAGATATCCTGATCGGTCAGCGGGCCGTTGGGCTGATCCACACCAAGCAGCGGCGTGGCGAGTGCCAGTGCCGCCAAGATTGCGATCCATTTTCGTCCAAATAACACGTGGTTGCCCCCGGGCGCAAATCGCCACTTATTTCTATCGCACCGCATTCTCCATCGCCACGCTAAGCTAAAGGCATTGGATTCAGCATCTTGCCTTTTACTAATCCCAATTTGATGCAAAAATGTCGCCGTTCATAGACTTTCCATGCCCTTACACGTCCCATTTTGTGAACCGCCGGTCATATTGACCCGGAACCAAGGGATCGGCTCGGATAACTATCGAGCCTGTGACCCCACAGACACAGCGGAGTCAGGCCTCAAGACAGTCTCAGTCAGGGAACGGAGAGCTGCGTCAACTCCTCCCCCGTTGTGAGGCACGCCAGCCAGCTGAAGGCCCATTTCGATCCCGCTCAACGTCCCCGCCAGCATAAGATCGTTGAAACTGCCCAGATGCCCAATCCGGAACACTTTACCTGCCAACTTGGAAAGGCCCGATCCGAGCGACATGTCGAAGTGCTCCAGGATGACTTCCCTCAAGCGGTCTGCATTGTGGCCCTCCGGCATGAAAACGGCCGTGAGCGAACTCGAATATTCAATCGGTTCCTCGCAGACGATCTCCAGTCCCCATGCGCGCACTGCCGCGCGGGTTGCTTCCGCGTGACGATTGTGGCGCTGGAATACATTCGGCAGGCCTTCCTCGTTCAGCATCCGGAGGGCTTCGCTCAACCCGTAGAGGAGGTTCGTTGCCGGAGTGTAAGGGAAGAAGCCTCCGCGATTCGCTTTCAGCATCTCCTGCCAGTCCCAGTAAGATCGCGGCAAGCGAGCGCTTTTGCCCGCAGCGAGTGCTTTTTCAGAGAGTGCATTGAAGCTCATGCCGGGAGGAAGCATGAGTCCCTTCTGCGAGCCGGCGATTGTGACGTCGACTCCCCATTCGTCATGGCGATAGTCGATCGAACCCAGGGAGGAAATCGTGTCCACGATAAGCAGAGCCGGATGACGCGCCCGGTTCATGGCAGCGCGGAGTTCGGCGACACGGCTGGTAACACCGGTGGAGGTCTCGTTGTGGACTACCAGCACCGCTTTGATTGAGTGATCGCGATCGGCGCGAAGCCGTGATTCCGCTTCAGTTGGATCAGCGCCCCTGCGCCAGTTTCCCGGCACGTAGTCGACCTGAACGCCAAACTTTTCCGTGAGTTGGCGCCACTGCTGGGAAAAGTGGCCCGTTTCGAACAGTAGAACGCGATCGCCCCCAGAAAGGGTATTCACGATCGCCGCTTCCCAGGCTCCCGTGCCAGAACCCGGGTAGATTACAACCGGCCCGCTAGTCTGGAAGATGGGCCGTAGGCCTTCCAGAACTTCGGCGCCGAGCCGGGCGAAGTCGGCGCTTCGGTGATCGATTACCGGACGATCCATGGCCCGGAGCACGCGGTCGGGCACGTTCGTAGGGCCCGGGATTTGCAGAAAGTGGCGCCCGGAGTGCATTGAAGAATCCTCTAACCAATTATCCGCGGCCGGGATCATACCCGGCATGGGGAGCAAAATTCTAGGATTGTTTTCCGGCGGAAGCGTGCTCCGTGGCGTTCAGCCGGTCATACGCCGGCAGGGTCAGGAACTCGACGAACCGTCCCGACTGGATCAGGTCGCGCAGCAGATTTGCGGCTTCGTCATAGCGGCCGGCCCGGAACTGCTCCTCTCCGGCGGATTGCCGAAACTTCGCCAATTCCTCGTCGATAATCTGGAGGCACAGCTCTGGTGTGACCGCGCGACCGTCCTTCAAGCGCGCTTTGTGATGAATCCATTGCCAGAGCTGGGCGCGGCTGATTTCGGCAGTGGCCGCATCCTCCATCAAATTGAAGAGCGGCACGCATCCAACGCCGCGCAGCCAGGATTCCAGATAACCGATGCCCACGGCGATATTTTGCCGCAAGCCGGCTTCGGTGATGTCGGCCTTGGGAACATCGAGCAAGTCCGCGGCGGTAATATGAACGTCCTCGAGCTTTCGGTCGATTTGATTGGGCTGCGGCATCACGCGGTCGAATATCTCTTTTGCAATGCCGACCAGGCCAGGATGCGCAACCCACGTGCCGTCGTGGCCGTCGGCAGCCTCGCGCTCTTTGTCGGCGCGGACCTGATCCATCGCGGTCTGATTGGCGACGGCGTCCCGCTTGTTCGGAATATAAGCCGACATGCCGCCGATCGCGTGCACATTCCGCCAATGGCACGTCTTGATCACCAGCTTGCTGTAGGAGCGCAGGAAATGCGTGGTCATCGTGACGCGGCCGCGATCCGGCAGAACCGCCGCGGGATCGTTCGCAAATTTCTTGATGAAGCTGAAAATATAATCCCAGCGGCCGCAGTTCAGGCCGGAGGAATGCTCCTTCAGCTCATACAGAATCTCGTCCATTTCGAACGTTGCCAGGATCGTCTCAATGAGAACCGTGGCTTTAATGGTTCCGCGCTGGATGCCCAGCGCATCCTGGGCGTAAAGGAACACGTCATTCCACAGCCGCGCTTCCAGGTGGCTTTCGAGTTTGGGCAGGTAGAAATAAGGACCCGTTCCGCGCGCCAGTAATTCCTTGGCGTTGTGCCAGAAATAAAGTCCAAAATCGAAGAGGGAACCCGATATTGGCTGGCCGTCGACCAGGACATGCTTCTCGGGCAGGTGCCATCCACGCGGCCGAACCAGCAGGACGGCGGTTTGCGGATTGAGCTTGTAAGCCTTGTTTGTCGCGGGATCAACGTAGCTGATCGTCCGCCGCACGGCATCGCGCAAATTGATATGGCCCTCGATCAGGTTGCTCCAGGTCGGGGTGTTGGAGTCCTCGAAATCGGCCATGAAAACGCTCGCGCCCGAGTTCAACGCGTTGATGATCATCTTTCGATCGACGGGGCCGGTAATCTCCACGCGACGGTCAAGCAAGTCGGGGGGCAGCGGAGCCACAGTCCAGTTCGTGTTGCGGATCTCAGCCGTCTGCGGCAAGAAATCGGGGCGTTCGCCCGCATCGAGGCGCTTTTGGCGCTCCACTCGCGCCGCGAGCAACTCACGCCGCCGCGCGCCAAAACGGCGCTCCAGATCGACAACGAACTTCAACGCTTCGGGAGTGAGTATTTCCTCCGTCTGCTTGTTCTGAGCTCCCAGTATTTCGACGCCCGGGAATTGGTTCGGTTGAATCGCCACTGAAGTTCTCCATTTACTTCGAGATCCGAAAGGCTTTGGCATGTCAGGCCCGATCACACAGGCGCTTGCATGCAACCAAACGACGGCTACAAAGTGTAGCAGCCAAGCCAGTCAGCTTCAAAAAAATGTGCCTCCAGGCCAGTTGGGTGGCTAAGTTTATTAGGGCGTGAGACCCGCGAACATTTCGACGGATCCGGCAAATGGATTACACTCTCGGGCGCGCCACGTTTCCCATCATTCTCCTGGAACGTATAGGATCTAAGATCTCTTGAATCGCCATGCTCCATTGCCGCTCAGTTCCCACGCCAAGCCTGTCGATAGCTTCGCCCAGGCATCCGATCTCGAGAATGAACTAAAGCGCACGGTGCGCGGGGAGGTTCGGTTCGATCGCGGCAGCCGCGCTCTGTATGCCACCGACGCTTCCAACTACCGCCAAGTTCCTATTGGCCTGGTCATCCCTCGCGATGCGGATGACACGATCGCAACCGCTGCCGCCTGCAAAAAGTACCAGGCGCCCATCTTGCCGCGTGGAGCCGGGACTAGCCTGGCGGGGCAATGCTGCAATGTAGCCGTCGTGCTGGATTTTACGAAATACATGAACCAGATCCTCGAGATCGACCCCGATCGCCGGTTCGCAAGAGTTCAGCCGGGCGTTGTGCTCGATACGCTGCGGGATCGAGCTGAGGCGCACCAGTTAACCTTTGCCCCGGATCCTTCGACCCACAACCGCTGCACCATCGGCGGGATGATCGGCAACAATTCCTGCGGGACGCATTCGCTGCTGGGAGGAAAAACCGTCGACAACGTTGAGGAACTCCGCGTTCTTCTTTCGGACGGCACTCAAATGACAGTCGGTGCCACAAGGGATGCCGACTTCGATGGCATCATCCGGGCAGGCGGCCGGCCTAGTGAAATCTACTCGAAGCTGCGAACGATCCGGGATGAGTATGCACCGCTGATTCGCGCCCGTTTTCCCCAGATTCCCCGGCGCGTTTCCGGATACAACCTGGACGAATTGCTGCCGGAGCGCGGTTTTCATGTGGCTCGCGCTCTCGTGGGAACCGAAGGCACCTGCGCCATCGTGCTCGAAGCCAAAATAAAGCTGATTCAGAGCCCGCAGCATCGCAGCCTCGTCGCGATCGGCTATCGGGATGCCTTCGAAGCCGCGGACCACGTAATGGAGATCCTTGAATTTCAGCCAATCGGTCTCGAAGGTTTTGAAGGAAGCATTGTGGAAGGACTCCGGAAGCGGCGCGCTCCCAACCTCGATTTACTGCCGGAGGGAGGTGGTTTCCTGCTCGTTGAATTTGGCGCCGACGATTCAGGCGAAGCCCGGCAGCTTTCCGAGCGCTTGATCGAGCGACTGAAGCGCGTGCCCAATCCGCCTGCTTCGAGGGTTTACACAAGCGCCGAGGCGCGCGCCGTGTGGCAGATACGCGAGTCGGGCCCGCGCGCGGCCGCCTTCGCGCCCGGGGCTCCCGCCGAGTGGGAAGGCTGGGACGACGCCGCTGTCGCGCCCGAAAAGCTGGGAGCATACTTGCGCGACATTCGCAGTCTGATGGACGAGTTCCATTACAAGGGCGCCTTCTACGGGCATTTCGGACATGGCTGCATCCACATGCGAGTCAGCTTCGACCTCGAGAGCGAGAAGGGGATTCGCGATTATTCCGAGTTTGTCGACCGGGCCGCGGACCTGGTGGTTAGCTACGGAGGTTCGCTCTCGGGCGAACACGGCGACGGCCAATCCCGCGGAGCGCTGCTTCCGAAAATGTTTGGACCTGAGCTGATCAAGGCATTCGCCGAATTTAAAGCCGCCTGGGACCCAGAGAACAGATTGAATCCCCACAAAGTGGTCGATGCCTATCTGCCCACCGAGAACTTGCGGCTTGGGGCGGATTACAAGCCGCTCAATCCGCACACTCATTTCAAGTTTCCCGAGGACGATGGTTCCTTTGCCAAGGCGTCCCTTCGATGCCTGGGCCTCGGAGCGTGCCGGAAGCAAGATGCCGGGACGATGTGCCCCAGTTACATGGTGACGCTCGAGGAGGAGCATTCCACGCGCGGGCGCGCTCACATGCTGTTTGAAATGCTCCAGGGCGAAATTACGCGCGGCGGGTGGAGCGACGAGCGCGTTAAGAAATCTCTCGATCTGTGCCTATTCTGCAAGGCATGTAAATCCGAATGTCCTGCGAATGTCGATATGGCGACGTACAAAGCGGAGTTTCTGTCACACTTTTATGAGCGGAACGGGCGTCCGCTCCGCGCTTACGCGTTCGGTATGGTGGATAAGTGGCTGCGATTCGCCTCGATGGCGCCGGGGATTGCGAACCTCGCAAATCGCGCGCCTGTCGTCAGCTACCTGATGCGCCAAGCTCTAAGTCTGGCGCCGGAGCGGAAGATGCCGTTGCTCGCGCCTGAAACTTTCCGGCGTTGGACGCGCAAGAACAGCGTTCCGAACGTGAGCGAAACAAACGCCTGTCCAACTGCGCATACGTCGATGGAGCGCGACGTCATTTTGTGGGCGGACACCTTCAATAATTATTTTCATCCAGGAACGAGCCGCGCGGCGTTCGGTGTGCTGCAAGGAGCGGGTTTCAATGTGCGGGTTCCGCGCCGGCATCTCTGCTGCGGACGCCCGCTCTATGATTTCGGATTCCTCGACGAGGCGAAGCAGTATCTCCAAAATATCCTGGAGGCCTTCCGCGGGCCGATCGATTCGGGCGTTCCGATCGTCATCCTGGAACTCAGTTGCGCCTCGGTTTTTCGGGACGAACTGTGCAATCTTTTCCCCGACGATTCGCGCGCCGCTCGCCTGCGGAATCAGACCTTCTTGCTGAGCGAGTTCCTGGAACATCATGCACCAGCCTTCCAACCACCCCAGCTTTCCCGAAGGGTGCTGCTTCACGGCCACTGCCACCACAAAGCCCTGATGAAGATGAATGACGAAGAGTCTCTGCTCCGCAAGATGGGCGTCGAGCTGCAGACGATCGATTCAGGCTGCTGCGGCATGGCCGGCCCCTTTGGCTTTGAGAAGGAGAAATACGAGATCTCGCAGGCCGTGGGAGAGCGCGTTCTGCTGCCCGCGGTTCGACAATCGCAGTCTGACACGCTGATCGTTTCCGACGGATTCAGTTGCCGCGAGCAAATCCATCAATCCACCGGCCGGCAAGCGCTCCACTTGGCCGAACTCTTGCAACTGGCGTCGGCAGCCACGAAGACGGGCGGCAGGTCAGGCAGGCGTTAGTTATTTCGTCTGTGAGGGAATGGGTCGCGACCTGTCTCCAAACGCCGCCCATTTTCACGAACGCGTTGGCACACCCGGTTGCCAATCCTCCCATCCGATTTCTAACCTTCAGGATGGCTGGCCGCGAGCGCCAAATTGACCCTCTCCAGCCCTGCCGCCTATACTCTACTTATAAAAGGGAATTGTCCTCGGTTCACTAAGGAGTCCGCCATGGAACAACCCGTCATTTTGAGCGCCGTCCGCACGCCGATTGGAAAATTCATGGGGGGCCTTTCGCCGCTCAGCGCAACGGAGCTGGGCGCGAAAGTCGTCATGGAGGTTGTGCGCCGGGCGGGCATCGATCCCGCGCAGGTTGACGAAGCCATTATGGGCAACGTGGTTCAGGCGGGGCTCGGGCAGAATCCCGCGCGCCAGGCTGCGCTGCGCGGCGGCCTTACTTCGCGTGTCGCTGCCATGACCATCAACAAAGTGTGCGGCTCGGGTTTGAAAGCCGTGGGACTCGCCGCACAAGGCGTAACGCTCGGGGAATCGGAAATCGTCGTCGCGGGCGGCATGGAATCCATGTCGAATTGCCCTTATCTGCTGAAGGGCGCGCGCGCCGGCTATCGCTTTGGCAATCAGGAAATGTTCGACTCCATGATCGTCGACGGCCTTTGGGACGTGTACGAAAACTTCCACATGGGGATGACCGCCGAACTCGTAGCCGAAAAATATAAGATTTCACGACAGGAGCAGGACCAGTTCGCCCTGGAGAGCCATCGCAAGGCGGTTCATGCGATCAAGTCCTGTTTTGTCAGCGGGCAGATCGTGCCGGTGGAAATCCCTCAGAAGAAGGGCAACGCCATCGTCATCGCGACAGACGAATCCCCGCGCGAGGACACTTCGCTCGAAGCCCTTGCCAGGCTCAAGCCCGCGTTTAAAAAAGACGGAACGGTAACCGCCGGCAACGCGCCCGGCACAAACGATGGTGCCGCCGCCGTGGTCGTTACGAGCGAGCGTACAGCGCAGCGGCTTGGCAAGGCGCCCATGGCGCGCATCGTCGCGCAAGCCGTCAGCGGGGTCGACCCCAAGTGGGTAATGATGGCCCCGGTCGATGCCGTCGAAATGGTTCTGAAGAAAACCGGTTGGGACCGCGACAAAGATGTCGATCTCTACGAACTGAACGAAGCCTTCTCCGTCGCAGCCATTGCCGTCACGCGCGAGCTAAAGATCAATCCTGAAAAAGTAAACGTGAATGGCGGTGCCGTAGCGTTAGGACATCCCATCGGGGCATCCGGCGCGCGTGTCCTCGTAACACTGCTCTATGAATTGCAACGCCGCAACCTCAAGCGCGGCATTGCGGCTCTCTGCTTGGGTGGGGGCAACGCGGTGGCTCTCGCCATCGAGCGGCTTTAATTCTCAAGGTCTCATTCTCTTTTTCGCTCACGACATAGGAACTTCGCCAAGCCACTGCTTTCCTTCTTCGTTATGCTTCCGCTATGATTCGTGTGGGTTATGTTGTCCCCTGACTGCAAAACCGAATACCTCGCCGGCTTCCTACGCCGCTCCGATTGCGGCGGCGTAACTCGTCAAGTATATGGAAAGCCCAGTGCCGGGTAATCGTCCGCAAAAGGCCGACGGTCCGGAACTGCTGTGGAGCGGGGCCGACCAGTCCACTGCCGCTGCGATCAACGCTGCCCTCGTTAAAGCCGGGATTCCGTATCACACTCAGACGCGCGGCCCTGAATTCCGTCCCGGTGTTTCGCAACCCACCCAGGCGATTTTCATCCCTTCCAGCCATCATGATGCAGCGCAGGCGGTGCTGAAGTCGCTGCGCTTGGATTGATACAGGTCCGTCGGGCATTTCTCTGTTCGGATCGGAAAGTTTTGTTGATTCTACCTTTCCTTCCTTTCCGGATCGCGCTTCCGCTATCATCAACCGCTTATGGCACCTATGGCTGAAACCGCGATCAAAACGGTTGGCGTGCTGGGAGCTGGAACGATGGGCAACGGCATCGCCCACGTCTTTGCCCGCGCCGGATACGCCGTGGTCCTTCGCGATGTGGACCAGCGCTTCCTGGATCGCGCGATGGAATCCATCAGCAAAAATCTCGACCGCGAAGTGAAGAAGGACAAGATCAGTGAAGCCCAAAAGTCTGCTGCACTCGCGCGCATTCGCCCGGTGGTAGACCTTCCGTCTCTCGCCGCGGCAGATTTCGTTGTAGAAGCGGTTCCGGAGCAGTGGGACCTAAAACTCCGCGTGTTGAAAGATGCCGATTCGGTCGTCCGCCCCGGTGTGATTCTCGCGACCAACACTTCCTCGATATCCATCACCAAACTCGCCGCACAAACCACCCGTCCCGAGAACTTCGTCGGCATGCACTTCATGAACCCGGTGCCCGTCATGGTGCTGGTAGAAGTGATCCGTGGGTTAGCCACCAGCGAGGCGACGTTTCAGACGACAATGTCGCTTTGCGAGACGCTCCAGAAGACACCTGTCGCCGTGAATGATTCGCCGGGTTTTGTTTCGAACCGCGTCCTGATGCCGATGATCAACGAAGCCGCGTTTGCCGTGATGGAAGGTGTTGCCACGCCGGAAGCTGTCGATGCCGTGATGAAAACCGGCATGAACCATCCGATGGGCCCGCTCGAACTAGCCGATTTCATCGGCCTCGACGTCTGCGCCGATATTCTCGAGGTTCTGTTCCAAGGCTTTGGCGATCCAAAATATCGCGCGTGTCCGCTGTTGAGGAAGTACGTCGCCGCAGGCTGGCTCGGCCGGAAATCCGGTCGCGGCTTTTACAAGTATTAGCCCTCCGTCTCGCGGCCTTGGCTATTGCTGTGCCGTCACGGCAACCGGGTTGCCGGTCCCATTTATGATCGTGACCGTAATTTGCTGACTCTGATTGGGCGCGATGGTCATACTGCCCGGGACCGCCGCCGTAACACCCGACGGCAATTGCAGCAGGATCGTGCCAGACAGGCTGGGCGCTCCTCCGCTCCCAAAGAAAATTCCGCTGACGACCCCGTTGGGCATGGCCGTAGGAGTAACGGTAATCACAACATTCCCCGAAATCGTCCAGACCAAATAGACTCCGTTTGCGAAATTGGACAGGTTTTCACTGTCGAGCAGCGCGCCGGTACTGGCGTCCGTAATTGTTATGATCTCCGCGCGTCCCCGGCTGTCCCAGTCGAGCGCATAGAGCGCTATCTGGTGAGGGTTTGCGTCCAGGTTCAAGTTGAAAGAGAAACTGGACCCGCTGTACCAGGCCCCCGCTATCCTGCCGGTGCTTGTCTGCAGCGCTCGTGGGTCGGAGGTATTCGGCGCCCATGTCCAGGTTTGCTGATTCTGTACGGCCAGGGTGGCATAGGGCGGAATGCTTTGCGCACCGCCGGCGAGAGAGTATCCGTCCGTCCCATAGATGGTCTGCCAGTTACCCTGCGTCGAGGTGTCCGATTTTACGAACGAGGCCGATGCCCTTGGCGCAATACCACCGCCGAAGAAGATCCCCGATACCACGCCATTCGGCCCGCCACTGGGCGTGATCACAATTACAACGTTCCCGCTCACCTTCCACCGGTAATAGACCCCATTCGAAAAATTCGACACGAGCTGCGAATCCAGCACGGTCCCCGTCGCGGCATCAGTCACAGCGATGGTTTCACTGCGCCCTCTGGAGTCCCAATCCAGCAGGTATAAGGCAATCTGGTGTGCTTGGCCGTCGGTAAGATTGATATCGAAACTCAAGGTGCTGCCGTTGTTATACCAGGCGCTGGCTTGACCATTGATCGCTCTGGGATCTGACGTGCCGAGTGTCCAGGTCCAAAGCAATGTGTTCTTCGCGGAAAACGAAGCATACGCTGGCGTAGTTCCGGCACCCGTGGGAAGTTCATAGCCGTCCGCGCCGTACAGCTTGCCCCAGCTCCCTTCCGTTGCCGCATCCGCGCCGCTGAAAGTCGCCGTGGAGTTCAGTGTGTCTGAAGGCAGGAGTCCGTACACGCCCAGAAATCCAGAGGCGCTTCCCACATAAACCTTTCCATTCGCCACCACCGGCGGACGGAACTTGCTCCAGTTTCCGATCGAATCCCGTGCCTGATCCCAATTGCTGTTCCACAGCTCAACGAGTGTGTTCGCGTCAAACGCGTGCACCACGCCGGGTACTCCATCCCCCAATCCTGCTTGAGCTGCGGACGGAGCGTTTGCCCATACGATGGCGGTTCCCGCAGCAGACCCATTGGCGGAAACGCTGACTGCTCCGCCCAGCGAACCATTCGGACTTGTTGCGGTGGAAGCGACCGCGGGCGTCGAATTAAATGTGTTCGTTGCTCCGTTGAATTGATACTCGTTCAGGCGGTTGCCGTTACCGGTCCACACGTAGAACAAACCCGTCTGCGCGTTGAACGCCGTGTTTGAAAGAATCATACCGCCGCCGCTGTTGGCAAACGATTGCTGTACCTGCGTATCCCCCGGCGCGATTCCTCCCAAAGCGGATTGGTTCAGCACGTAGATAACCGATTGTTTGCCGCCCCCAACAATAGAATTGCCGACCAACGATGGCCCCGACGAACCGAGGTCGGTATCGGTCTCGTTCAAGCTGGGCCAATCGTACGGAGTAAAATAGCTAGTCAGGTTAAACGTGTCGTTGCCAGTCGAGAATTTCAGGAACGACTCCCCGAAATTCGACGTTCCGTCCCAGTCGCCATTCCCAGTCACGAGATACACGTTTCCACTCGGATCGACGGCGGGAGCGCCGCCCGACATCCAAATTCCGGCTTCGGCGCCGTTGGGCGAAGTGCAGAAAATGCCGGCCTGCGAAAGGGTCGTGGCGTCATAGGCAAAGAGAAATCCGTGATACGGCCCCGCATCTCCATAGGAGGCAAATGCGACGAATATCATGTTGTTCGCGAAGGCCAGTCCCGGCCGTTGGTTCTCGATCGCCGCGTTGAAGGTTATGGACCCTCCGGAAGAACCAGTGCCGCTGCCTTGAACCGCGCCGCCGATCACGACGGAAGAGATCCTTTCCGCACCCGTGGTGATATCCAGTTCGTGGATGCGATACGTTGCGGCCCCTTGCTCCAGGGTGTTTGTCACCAGATACATCGTCTGCGTCGAGAGGTTGATATACGGAGTCGACTCAATTCCCAGGGTTCCGTTGACGTTTCCCGACGGGGTCGGAATCGGCGTCCCGAGATGCACATTCCAAAGCGGTGTCCCGGCGTCGGCGTCAAAACAATAAACGGTATCGTTCATCGTCGTCACATATACGGCGTTCCTGGTTTTCCCGTTAATCGAAATTCCGGACACCACGAGGGGCTGAGCGTATATTTCCCCATCGACAGGCAGCGACATGAGCAGGCCAAAACTGGAAACATTCACATTCGATGTGTTGAGGATGGTTTCATGCAAGTTCGCAGCATTCCTGGAAGGCTCGAATCCTTCTTCCGTGATGCTCACCTGCGCTTGCAAGACAGGGGATGTCAGCAGGGCTAAAGCCAAGACCAACCAATAAGGCTTTCTCATATCCGGGATCCCCCACGTCATGAACTTTCTTGCGAAGAACCGGCGAACGAAACTGCCGGTTAGAGAGGATCTAAGGGAAGGGTATATTTATTCAATAGTACAAACGAACAGGTCGCGAGAAATGGCCTTTGCCCCGGCACAAGGACAGGTGCTCCAAGGCATTCTTCGGAGCAATTTTTCTCCGCGAGGGGAGGCCGGCCATAGGGTATGATTCGCGGGGCTAGAGTTTAAATTTAGAAACCCGAGCAATGGGAAGGCGAGAAAATGAGCGCACGAGAATGGATCTTCGTACTGGCGGTTTGCCTGGCCGCGCCGGTCGCGGCTCGGGCGCAAGGCTCTCCGGGGAATCCGGTTGTTGCGAGCGCCCAGG
>Ga0182015_10004858_pt1 | contig 14245 bp, 17 predicted proteins | sample 712P3MmetaG_FD_120478 | JGI IMG/M metagenome (GOLD analysis project Ga0182015, IMG submission 120478) | Permafrost microbial communities from Stordalen Mire, Sweden - 712P3M metaG | ecosystem: Environmental > Terrestrial > Soil > Wetlands > Permafrost | place: Sweden: Stordalen | collected...
CGCGTCCGACCGCACCGCGGGGCGGCTTCCTTCAAGTCGTTGTATCAGAAGCGACCGCCGCAGATTCTGATGAGGCTACCAATTTCTCCTCTGCGGTCGCTTCTGATACAACACTAGGACTTGTGGTTACCACACCCAGTTCAGTCGCTGTCCTCCTTGCCGGTACTTAGTGGTACCTGTATGCCCCAGGCGAGACCCACCAGGCCCTACGGAACGAACCAGTGCTGCGAGCGCGCCCTTTTCTGCCGCACGCGCCGGACCTTGGCTACGATACTTCACAGCCGATTCATAAGCTTGCTCCCCTCGGCCCGCCAGTGCTGCAAATTCATCGAAAGGATGGTTGAAGAGCACAATTTTGCCCTTAACTGTGTTTGTGGAAAGCCGGTCAAACTCGTCGAATGTGTTTACGACGATAATCGGTGCAGTAATTCCGTCGGGCGGCGTTGCTACGGCGTTTCCGAGCGCGGTTGCGACAATCTTTTGGCTGGTCCCGGGTACTTGTCCGGGATAGCGGGTCAGTTGAGCTTCCTCTTGTCCGCGCACCCAGTGCCTCACGGTTACCGGTTCGAGCTTTACCTCAAATCCCAAGTCCATCATTTGTCGCTTGACGTAGTCCACAGCAGCTGCGGCTTGCTGGGAGCCGCTCAGTCGGGGCCCGATGCTGTTACATAGGAACCGCACCTGCTCGTAGGAGTAATCGGAAGATTGCGCGGCGTCCCGCAGAGCAATAACGTCTCGCTGGGTTGCTGGTGAAAATGTGCTGTGGCTATTCATTTCGGACCGGCCTCCTAATCCGACAAACAGTATTGCTAAGGTGGTCCAGTTGCGGCGACGGCTTATCGCCGAATCAGAAGTGCTATCTAGTCCCCAATTCCAGACCGGGTAATTTTGGAGCCTTGCAGGAAATTAGCCCCCACGGACTTCCCCGGGTGCTGCAGTTTTCCGCGCGGCTCACCTTCTAAAACCCCACACAGAAGCGGGATTCGGTGTAGAATAGCATCCATTTTCTAGACCCCACACAAATTAAGATCAAGCTTTTCTGGATCACGCGAGGCCAAGAAAACCAACTCTTGCGGAGGGAAACATGCGACGAAAGATGAGTTTTTGCTTTTGCGCTGTGCCGGCTGTGATTCTCTGCCTGATGATACCCGCGCTAGCGGGTGGTCAGATACGGAACGCAGCGTCGGTTGGTGGCAACCTTCTACCCAACGGTTTCTACATTACTCCTACTGCCGCTCCCGGCTCGATTTTCCAAAACCTGCCCACTGGCCTGCGCCCCGACGGCTCCGCCAATGCAAATGGCGCGGTGAACACTGCGCTCAGTCCGGATGGCACCGCTTTGCTGGTCCTCACTACCGGTTACAACACCGACTTCTACACTCAGGGTCCGGACGGTACTGCGATCGTCTGGCCTGCGCTCGACCCTCTCACAGGAATTCCGTCATCCACCACGACTCCAAATGCGGAGTGGGTATTCGTTTTCGATGTTCGTGGTGCGCGGCCCAAGCAGAAACAACTGATCAACATCCCCAACACTTATCACGGTTTATTGTGGGATCCGTCGGGCACGCGCTTCTACGTTGCCGGAGGCATCGACGACCGCGTGGAGATATTTAAGTCGACGACCACGGGAGCCAGTGCCGACGGTACCTACGTGCCTGATGCTCCGTTCGTGCTCCTGGGACATAACACACCCGCCGATGTTCCTGTACAGCAGTATCCAACGGGTGGATTGTTCAGCACGACGCCGATCAACAGCAACCCGATTGCGCAGTACATGTTCATGCCGTTCAGTGCGCTGGCGGCTGGATTGGCAATCAGCCCGGACGGCTCGACACTGTACGTGGCCAATTACCAGAATGATTCACTGTCCATCATCAAAACTTCAACTCGCACCGTATCCAAAGAGGTAGTTTTCTTCGCCCCGGGACAGAAGACGGCAATCGGAGAAATGCCTTACTGGCCGGTAGTGCTATCGGATTCCAAGGGCGCTCCGGTTAAGACCTATGTGAGCAGCCAGCGCGATGGCCAAGTGCTGTCGGTGAGCCCTTCGGGATCGTTCAAGGTGATCAAGGTTGGAGGCGAACCGAATCGCATGGTACTGTCCGCGGATCAGCTTCGCCTCTACGTGGCCAACGGCGATCTGGATGAGATTGAGGTAATCAATACCACCAAAGATGCGCTCAACAGCCGAATCTCAGTCGCTCGGCCGGGATACCACTACAAGGGGTCCAGCCCCAACTCCTTGGCGTTGAGCCCGGACGGGCGCCGCCTTTACGCCACTCTCGGTGGAGAGAACGCCGTAGCTGTGATCGACGTTGCTTCGCAGCAACTGCTCGGTCGTATCCCAACCGGCTGGTATCCGAGCTCGGTAACGGTCAGCGCGGATGGAAAAAAATTGTTCGTGGTGAACATGAAATCCGATCCCGGTCCGAACCTGGAATACCGGTCGGACTGCCCCGGGGAAGGCATCCCACCGGACTATTCGAGCCTTCTTTGTCCACCACCGAATCCAACGTCACGCAACGAGTACATCCTCGCTCTGCTGAAGGCGGGGTTTCTGACGATACCCGTCCCTGACACCGACACTCTCGGCTATCTGTCGGCTCTCGTGGATGCGAACAACGCCTTCTACCAACGGGGACCCGATCCTATGATGGTGTTCCTGCATGAGCACATCAAACACGTGATCTACATCCAGAAGGAAAACCGTACCTACGACCAGATCCTCGGCGATCTGAAGCAGGGCAACGGCGATCCGGCCCGGGTGCAGTTTCCGCAGCCCATCTCTCCCAACCATCACCTGCTAGCGACCCGTTTCGCTCTGCTCGACAATTTCTACGATGCTGGCGACGTAAGCGGAGACGGTTGGAACTGGGATACGCAAGGCCATGCCAACGATGCCACGGTCAAGAATGTGCTCGTCGGCTATGGCAACGCAAATTACAACATTCCGTTCGACTGGAACGGCAATCCGCGCAATATCGGGATTGCACTGCCCGACACAACCAGTGGAACGCCCAGTCCAAGCACGGTGCGCATTACCACGCTGTTCGATCCGACTGGCGGCTCATCGATTGAACCCGGCACGAAGGACATCACCGCTTCGCAAGGGGCGGACGACCTCGATGCCGACGCGCTCGGCGGCTACATATGGGACACTGTGATGCGTGCCGGGCTGACGGTTCGCCACTACGGTCTTTACGCCGACGAGAACTATTATGTCGATCCTTACGCCGGCGCCCCGTTCTATATCCCCATCGTGCGTGACGCCTTCGCCCAGAAGGTGGTGCAGGCGGTACCCGTGCGTCACTCCCTGCTCGACAAAACCGATGTCTACTATCGTGGTTGGGACCTTAACACTCCTGATCAGTACCGCTTCGAAGAGTGGAACCGCGAGTTCAATGAGTATGTGAAAAGTGGCAATCTACCCAACTTCGAGATGGTCGATTTCATGGAAGACCATTTCGGCAACTTCTCGTCGAACGCCGCAAATCTGGAAAACCCATTGGCGCAGTTCGCAAGCAACGACTACGCGGTCGGCCGTCTGGTCGAGGCCGTGTCAAACTCCCCGTACTGGAAAGATACTGCCATCTTTGTGGTCGAAGATGATGCGCAGAACGGACCGGATCACGTGGATGCACATCGTTCTACGGTGTTCATAGCGTCGCCCTATACCAAGGGCGGTGCCGTGATCCACACCAATTACAACTCCACCAATGTGGTCCGAACCATCGAGGATATCCTGGGCGTCAATTACCTCGGTCTCAACGATGCGAATGCCGTTCCGATGTCCGACGTGTTCATCAAGGAAGCCAACCTGCAACCCTTCGTCGCGCCCATCCCGGGTATCTTGTGCCAGCCTCCGGTGGACCCGACACTGGTGCCCGAGTGCAAAAATCCTGGAAAACGCCCAGTAACCGTCGCGATCAAGTCGCTCCACGACGGCACCTGGTGGGCGCAAGCGACCAAGGGCTTTAACTTCAAACACCCTGACATGATCAATTCCGATTTGTTCAATCGGATTCTGTGGAAGGGGATCATGGGAGATGGCAAGCCTTACCCCGGCGCCGCCAATCAGCAGGCCAAGGGAAAAGCGGATGATGATGACCGCGACTGACCTGCGGAATTGTCACTACTTGCAGACAACGTAAAGACCAAAGAGGGCCGGTGGCGCTATGTCGCCGGCCCCTGAGGTCCGAGTTTGGCCATTAATCGGTCGGATTGTTGTTTCGCGCGACAGGAGATCGAGAGAGCTACTCGAAAACTGTTACGCTCCGGGATGAATCAATCGCACCAACCAGTATGCAAGCGCCGCCACAAATGCCGACGCCGGAATCGTCAAAACCCAGGCCCACACGATCCGCCTGGCCACTCCCCAACGCACGGCAGAGAGGCTATGAGTCGCTCCCACTCCGACGATTGCTCCGGTAATCGTGTGCGTAGTGCTCACGGGAATCCCTGCCAAAGCGGTCGAGAAGAGCGTAATGGCTCCTGCGGCTTCAGCGCAGAAACCTCCCACCGGCTTTAGTTTGGTGATGCGCGAGCCCATGGTGTGCACAATCCGCCAGCCTCCAAAATATGTTCCCAGAGCGATTGCGGTATGCGCGGCCAGGATGATGGGCCAATGAAACTTTCCCCAGTTCCCGGCCAGCTCCGTCGAGGTTAGAAAGCGCGCCCCATACAGCGCACTAGCTACTATCCCCATGGTCTTCTGTGCGTCGTTGCCGCCGTGACCCAAGCTATAGGCAGCGGCTGAGAGAAGCTGTAGCTTGCGAAACCAGACATCAATTTTCTGTGGGGGCTTATCGCGCAGAAGCCAGAAGATAGCGACCATGAAAGAGAATCCCAGAATCAGTCCCATGACAGGAGCGACCACGATGAAAATCAGGGTTTTATACCAACCCTCCGCAATGATCACGTGCCATCCAGACCTCATCACCGCGGCTCCCGCGAAGCCCCCAATCAAGGCATGCGAGGAAGAAGTTGGCAGTCCCCACCACCAGGTCAACAGATCCCAGACAATGGCGCCGACGAGGCCTGTGATCACTACATACTGCGTAACCTGCTCGATGTGAATCATCCCCGAACCGATGGTTTTAGCCACTGCGGTCCCGAGCAAAAATGCCGCCACAAAATTGAAGAATGCGGCCCACAGAACGGCGAGTTTGGGGGATAAGACGCGGGTGGACACGACGGTCGCGATGCTGTTGGCGGCGTCGTGAAACCCATTCAGGAAATCGAAAATCAGGGCGACGAGTACTGTGACGATCAGCAGCAGCAGGTCAGGCTTCACAGTTTTCCTGTTTGCGTGGATTCATCGAATCTCAGGTGTTCTTTAAGACGACGGTTTCCAGCACGTTGGCTACGTCTTCCGCCTTGTCAGTGGCCCGCTCGAGGAATTCCAGCAATTCTTTGACTTTGATCAGGTTGATAGGATCCTTCTCGGACTCAAACAGCTTGGCAATCGCCTGCTGACAAACCATATCCGCTTCATTTTCCAGGCGGTTGATCTCCACGCAATGGATGAGGATGTTTCCGTTTTTTTGCATGAGAGATACCGCCTTCTGCAGTTCCTGACACTGCATCAGGATGATCTTGGCTAGCTCTCCGGCTGCAGGCGGCGGATTGGTAATGCGATACATTACGATCCGAGCACCGGAGGCGTTGATGAAGTCAAGGACATCATCGAGCTTCGAGGCCAGCTGGTGAATGTCCTCCCGGTCGAAGGGCGTGATGAATGTCTGGTTCAGTTTGGTCAGGATGGCGTGCGTGAGCTCGTCACCCTCACGCTCGATTCGGTGGACCTCATCGATTTTGTTTCCGACGTCTTGGTAGTCATCGAATAGATCTACCAAAGCACGAGCTCCCGCGATAAGGTTTTCAGACATCGCGGAAAACATCTTAAAGAAGCTGGTATCCTTCGGGATGAGCCAGACCATTTGGGAGAAACAAACTTGGTTTCGCGATAAGAGCCCGTCACTATCTCACGCCATGCCAATCAAGTCAAATCGTGCATCGGAAATGATAGATTCACCGCCCGCGAAGCTCGTTATGCTGATGGAGGACGATGGAGGACGATGATGAGGACATTGCGCGTCTTGTGGCACATCACCTTCAGTCTGGCGGTTTCCGAACGCATCGTCCCTCCCGCCCGGAGGCTCTGATTTCAGACGCTGAGACAGAGCAGCCAGCAGTCTTTATCCTAGAGACCTTATGCTCCCTGAATCGGACGGTTTTGACCTTTGTCGGAGTATAAAAAGACATCAGAGTCTAAGAAAGATCCCGATTCTGATCCTTACTGCGAGGACGGGGGTGGAGGAGCGAAAAAAGGCGATGGAAAGCGGCGCAGACGGCTTGCAGACGGAGACTATTCCGTGGTCGGTAGTCAAGGACGCTGTTAGAGTCTTGTGCGACGCGTGAGGGCACCCATTGAACGTCGAGGTATCCAAAGCCGAGTAATGAGGAGCAAAACAAATACGATGCCTGCTCCGAGTGAAACTCGATGGAGAAAATCGAGGACGTGGGAACCGACGCTGCTCATTCCCGCATTGTGCAACCCCTTTGGAGAAAACTCGACATTACGATGATCCCGGAACTAAGGTTTCCGGGCTCCGATGAAAACAATGGCTCGCCATTTTGAACGGCTTGGGCGCAAAGGCGATATAACGCCAATTGAGAGATTGTCTAGCAATTGGCTCGAATAACCTCCTGTTTTGCCGGTGATGCAGAACCGAGCGCAGTATTCACCACAAGCGCGTTCTCGGGACTGGTGCGGGAGGCATTACCTCCGTGGGACCCGTCACTCGCTAACAACCGCCAAGACTGTCAAGTCAAGAAGTGGCATTTTTGCTGTTTGGCGACGAAGCGACCAAGGTCCTATCCACTGGCTTGGATGGCCTGAACGTTCCACGGCCGTTATTTGTCGCCGACAAGGTCCAAAGGTAACGGGGTTAAAAACTGGGCTGCCGAACCCCATCCCCGGGAAGCGGGAGGGGGCAGCAGGCGCGCTGCACTATGTCGCCAGACTGTGCTAGAAGCTGATTTTCAGGATTTGACCTCCATTGCCCACGAACCATCCAGCTTTCGGATTGGCAAAAGCCACCGCCCAGTAGCCGCTCACGTCGGGCAATTTGAACCAAGTGCGTCCTTCGTCGGGAGTCCAAGCCGCTGATCCTGTGTCGAAATTCGGCTCCGTCTCGGCAGTGACCACAACGGTATGGTCGTGTTCGTGGTCGGCTTCTTCACCATCACCATGGCGATTGTCGCGCACGTAGGCCAGGCAGAAGATGGCTCCGGCCACGGGCGGCTTGTTCGTAAGAGTCCACGTTTGCCCGCCATCGTTCGACGTTGCCGCGTCGGCGGAACTGTTTGTAGACAAGTCGCCGCCACCCACAATGCCATTCCAGGGATCGCGGAAGGCCACGGAAATCGCGCCCGCGCTAGCCGAGCTCACGAGCGGAGTATCATAGGCGTTCCAAGTGTCGCCTCCATCTCTGGTGGCTAAGATCCTTGCAGTTGTTGAGCCGCCGGTAGCAATCCAGGCGTTTCTTTGTCCCTGGGTTGTGATACAGGTTCCACTTGCCGCAAACGAGGCTTCCCCCGGCAACGCGGGCGGCATATTGTCGGCGATTGAGTGCCAGGTCATTCCGTCGATTGTGCGAATATCGGGAAATACTCCGTTCACCGAATCGCTGTGTGTGATGCCCCGCTTCGGGTTCCAGAACGCGAAACAATCATAGAATGCGTTCACCGTCTCATTCTTGAACTGTATCGTCCAGGTCGCGCCACCGTCGACGGTTTTGTAGATGCGAAAATCTGTAGTGTTATTTCCAATGGACATTAAATAGGCGACCTTCTCACTTACGCCGCGCACATCGCGGAATTGCAGGGTTTTGGCTCCGGGCACGACACCGGCTCTCCAGGTCTCTCCGCCGTCAGTCGTGACCACATATGTACCGCCAGTTCCGGCTGCCCAGACCACACGGGAGTTCACCGGGCTGACAGCAATCAGCAGCTGTGTAGTGCCGCTCTCTTGCGGAGTGAGCTTGGGTTGATGAACTTTCCAAGGTTCTTGCGCAAAGCCGATAGTTGCGGAGGCAGCAATCAGGAAAACAACCAGCGCACGTTTCAACATAGTGGTCCTCCCCGGACGGGCAGTCGTGGCGTGGAAAGTATAGGAACATCGCAGAGAGAGTGTCAAACCGGCGAGTCCTGAATCCAAGGAAGCCGACGAGAAGTTCGTTCGCGGCAACCAGTCGACCGAATTTCGGGTCAATCGCCGGGTGGAGCCCACGAATTACTGGGCATTGTGCCACCGGCTGCCGCGGTAAACCACCCGGCATAAGGTTGGGGGTGAATCGACGAAGTTTGGAAAAAGTCTCGATTGGATTGTTAGAGGCAACCGCAACTAGGACCCACTTAATAATGCTTTGACTGCGAAATCCAATAGTTCGCTCTTCGCTGCACCTTTTACGGGTGCGGTTTCCTCAACCGGTAGGCCGTCTTTCGGATCTAAAACCATCGTTGCTGCTTTCATATTGAGTCTCCTTCTCACAAATTACTGTTCCCATCCACTGCGTTCATTCGCAACCGTGTCCTTAGGCGACCTGTTCCGCTAAGGCGAGCTCCTCCTTTATTTGCTCTGTGACCGGATCCTGGGGAAGCGATTTTGGATCGGCAAGCCCTTCTGTTATCCGCCTCTGAAGCGCAAGGTACTGATGGACGAAAGCAATGGCCATGCTTCCTTCCCCTACGCCGCTTGACACCCGCTTGATTGAGTCGTGGCGGACGTCGCCGGCGCAAAATATTCCCGGCATGTTGGTTTCGAGCAGGAACGGTGCGCGTTCCTGCGCCCAGTCGGGAAGATCCCGGCCGGTAATAACGAATCCATTTGCATCGCGCCGAAGAGCTGCCGGAAGCCAATCGGTCCTCGCTCGTGCGCCGATCATGACAAAAAGCGCGCCGGCGGTACGCTTACGGGCAAGTTCGCCCTTCGTTGTAGTATGGATCGACTCCAGAGACTTTTCTCCATCGACTGACACAACCTAAGTGTGAGTTTCGACCGTTACGTTGTGGCGTTGATTCAGCTGGGCAATCAAATACTGGGACATCGTCAGTACAAGACCCGCGCCACGCACAAGTACTGTCACGGATGCCGCGTAGCTCGAAAAGAACATGGCAGCCTGGCCACCGGAGTTACCTCCTCCGACGATGAAAATATCTTTTCCGACGACGGACGGCGCCTCCATGGGGGAGGCACCATAGAGGACACCTTTTCCCTGCAGTCGATCAATGTCCTCGACCTCCAGTCTGCGCCAATCCACCCCGGTTGCTAGAATTGCGGTTTTCGTCTGCACCCGACTTCCGCCATCGAACTCGACATAGTAGCCGTCAGGCATCGGCTCAATTCTCTCGACCTCACGGGTCATTACCATCTCTGTGCCAAAGCGAGTAGCCTGCTTCAACGCTGGCGCACTCAACTCTTCGCCAGAGATGCCGTTATGAAATCCGAGGTAGTTTTCGATCAAAGCTCTGACCGCTGTGGGATCCGCCTTGCCGCCAAGCGTATCCAGGGGGCGTGCGAACCCAAGATTAACGCCTATTATCGAGGAGCCGACTCAAGTGAGCCCGACCACGCTTCAGTTACCATCCACAAAAACCGCGATTGTCGCGGTCAAGAACACGATTTGCAGGAGGGTTCGAGGAAGTAACGTTGGCACGGGCCGACTGGCAATCGTCAGGCCCTCTCGGGCCGCACGGATATTTGCCGGGAAGACAGCCACTAGCATGAACGCTAATCCCAGTGCAGCGTAAGCCGCGAGCTTCGGCAGCATCAAGCCAATCGCGCCCAGAACCTCCAGAACTCCAGTCACGGTGACCAGAAGATCGGGTCGGGGAAAGAATGTCGGAACCATCCCAATAAGATCTGGGCGACGTTTGCCCCAGTGTGCTGATGCCGTTAGCAAGAACATGCCCGCCAGCGCTAGGCGCAAAGAAGTCCACCAGCCAAACGCGACAGGAATCTGGAAATGACCCAGAATACTGAGCAAAGCGAACGACGTGCCAAGAACGATGAAAGGTGCCATGAGATTTCTTATAGCGCAGCGTAAATCCGAAGCACTGGACACCGTGATCCGAACCGTTCACGACATCAGCGGATCGAATCGCGAATCACCACGCGATCAGCCTCCTACGTGCGCGTCGAACACGCCGGTCTGAACTCGGCCATGCCGCTTAACCTGCACGAACAAGCGATAGTCGCCAGGTTGGGGAAAGCCGTAGGGAAATGAAACTTCATCAGTAAGCGCGTGCATCGAGCTGTCGTCCATGGGCAATCCGAAATCCTCCCGCGCAGCCATGAGTGAAGCCATCGGCACCGAACCGGCGGGATGGATGTGTGCGAATACAGAGAAATCCGATCTCACGAATTCGGCGTGACCTGCCATGCCCATGTAGGGTTCCAGATCGCTCGCCGGCTTATGCTGGGCGTCTTCAATGCGGAAGCGTAACCAGGACACCTGACCGGCTTTCAGAGCCGCTCCCTCCTGTTCCCAAACCATGCGACCACCATCCGCCAGGGGCGAGACATTCGTCGCGCGGCCAGAGGGGCCCTCCGCTGAAGCATCTGCACCTGAATCGTCGCCGGATAAAGGTTCGCCTGTCACATCTGGCAAGTCGATTTCGCTAACCATGGTTTCCGGGAAACCGGTGCCGCGAACAATATCGGCGAAGATCTTGTATTTCCCCGACGGAATTGCAGGCAGCTTCAAAGTGAATGATCCATCGTTCGCCTGCTCCGGATGTAAATGATAAAAGCGGTCCATCGCGGGGACTCGCAAGAGGAATGCGTGCATCAGGTGCCCGTGATCTGGAATCAAGGTCATCGACCATTGATCCTTGCGGCTCTTGTGCCAGCAGTCGTCCTCTATACGCAAAGTCAGCTGGTCTGTTCCGTCGAAGGAAACTCTGAGAGGCGGAGCGCTATAGAGCATGTTTTGCTTCAGATCAGCGGCCTGGGCGTTCCACCACCAATTTCCCAACGCCAGTATCGTTACGACGATCACACTGGAAATCGCCATTGCGATTCGTCCGCCACGCTTGTTCCGTGATGAAGGAATGGCCGCAGCCCCGAGCCCACCTTCCCGTGCCGCTGCCCCGGCGATTGAGACAATTCCGATGGAGAGAGCCAGCATGAGTCCGAACAGCAAGGTGCCCAGAGCTTTTTGCATGGGCAAGGTTCGTCGTGCAAATACAGGCACAGGAACTGCTAGCTTGCCGATTCCTTGTGGCCCGGAGACCTCGACACGGACTTCCCAAGAGCCAGATTCCATCAGCCAAACCTTGCCGGTGAACCATTGCGGATCAGCGGCGCGCTGCATCAAGTCGGAGGTTGGGGGCAGACCCTGATCTTTGCCATTCACATAGACTGGTGTAATGCGGATGCTGCTCACTGTGCCGGATGTGAGGCGAACTTGCACCTGGGCTACGCCGGGAACCATGGCCGGCGGATTCACTGTGAGTAACAAGTGGTACGGGCCGGCATCGCCCACTAAATACACGTTCGGGCTTCCCACGTGGCCAAAGGCGGGGGGGCTTAACATTAAGATCAGAACAATCAGTCTGTAGCTTCGCATACAATTCTCCTCAAAACGTGAGCACGGGAGCACGACTTACGACGCGATTCGCTAACGGCGAATACGACGCATCCAATCTCCCCAGAGCATTCCGATGCGCGCTGAAAGTACGGTCGCTGCCAGCGCGATGAGTATCCCGGCCCAGAATTCAACTCGCGTCCTTTCGTAGGGCTGCAACTCCCATGCCAGATGGTACTGAGAAGGTGGAACGGCATAGCCGAATTCGTTCATGGCGAAAACCCAGTTGCGTGCGTGGGGAGACAACATGAAATAAGCAAATGGCCAGATCACCGCCAAACTCGCAGCCATGAAGCCGATGCCGCCGACCACCGCCTTCCATGTGTCACCCCAACCGGAGAACCGGTTGAGAACCAGATCTAGTGCGATGGCTCCGGGAAGCAGCAGTACAGGAAACCCGAGCGGGACCATGTGCGTGATCGGCGTGAACACAGGTCCGAGCCTCGCCTCTGCCGGAAACATGGGGAATATCCAATTGCCGGCGAGCCACAAGCCGGTGTAAATCGAGGCCAGAATGGTGCCAGCCCACATACGCCCTGAAGTTCGAGCAATTCCGACCAGCACCACCGGTGCGATCATCCCGAGTACACGATAGTAAATCGCGCTGTGCATCAGTGTTTGGTCGCCGATGTATTCATAGCCCAGCATCAGCAGCAGACACAGAAGCAGGGCTCCGTTGTACAAAAGGATTTGATTAAGCTTGTCTCGGCTTTCCCCTGAGGAAAGATTCATCCGTCCGATTGTCAGGATCAGTCCGCCCACGCCCATGACGAAGATGCCTACCAGCAGCACCACGTGGGGCGGGCTAAGAATCGCTACGTCCAAGCCGTAGGAGTCGTGCCACCAGTTGTCGAACGGAGCGGACGTGAGCATGCAAAACCCGCCCCATGCGGCAATGAACGCGCCTAGTGGGCCACGCAGGCCCCAAATCTTCACCGATTTCTCTTTGCTGGCTCCATCACCCGCGAAAGTGGTGTGCAGAATCAGATAAGCGCAGGAAAGCCCGGTAAGCACTGCTCCAAATTGAATGGCCACGTGGGCGGGTGTCCAAAATGTGTCGCGCCCGATTCCAATATGCCAGGAAATATCCCAGTAAAGGCCCACGGTGGTAGACGTCACGGCCAGAGCCGCCGACCACACATACCAAGGTACGGCACTCACTCGGATTGTAGGCAATTCTCTAACCGCTGTAGAACTCAGGAGTGCCACTCTTACGCTGTCTGCCATTGAGTCACCTCGGAAAAATTAGAAGTCGTGCTCTGCTCGGTGTGACGCAAGCAAGAGAGCTCCTGCGGAAGCGGAAAATACCGAGTAATCCAACGGAGACTTGATTCCGAAGGAAATGGCCATAGCTGTACCGAACAGAAAAAGCAGTGTTGCCGCACCGAGGGCCGCCCAGCGGCGCCAGATGCCGATAATCAGAGCAATGCCGAGCGACAGTTCGGCGGCCGTAGCCGCCCAGGCAAGGAATGGGATGATGAACGCCGGCATGAAGGAATTAACCTGGGCGGTGTACTGCCTGAAGTTGGCGAAGTTTCCCCAACCGCCATACTTACCCCAGAGACCGAAGCGATCGGCAACGGCAGACAAGAATGCGGCACCAAGCGCAAACCGAGCGTAAAGCATTGCTGCTCGTTCCTGAGTCACGGTGCGCGTACCTCTCGCGGCCGGGGAAGGAATGGTACTTGCTGCCGCCAACGGAGCATTGTCCATGATCACTTACCTCCTGTTCCTGTGGTCCCCGGCGGCGCAACGCTAAGCGGCGTGTCGTGGTCGCAAACAAAGTATGCCAGGAACTTCACTGGTGTCTTGGCACTCGCGTTGGCCGCGATCAGGTGAACGCCGTTGGGGGCCTCGTAGAAACTCTCGCCGGCTTTGTAGATGGCTTCTGCTTCTCCCTTTATCCGAGTCCGCAGCGCTCCTTTAATGACGTACCCGACGACTGCGCAGGGGTGACTATGCGGCGGAGAAGATTCACCGGGTCCGTAGGTAACTTCAACCACCGTTATGTTCAGGTGGTCACCATCCAGCTGCGGCAAAGCACGGGAAAAGGCTACATGAGCTTGTTCGGCGGCCTTGTCTCGAGGACTATCGTTCGGCACCTGCGCATTAACGGGGTGGCACATCGAAACCGCTATGCACAGAACTGTGCCGGCAAAGGTGGTACAGGTTCTAAGAGGCGTCATAGCAACAACTCTTTCGTACATCTGCTGAGGCTACCTCGGACGGGGCCCGGCGCCTACAATCAGTCCGCAGGCCGCTTGAAGAGTGCGCTGAACCGAGGTTTCTGCGGGACGAAGCGAGACGCGATACGTGACCCGTCATAGGTTTTCACTGAGCTACCGCTGGACTGCGGCGAAGCGTTTCCCACTGCAGGTAGGTCAGGCATCGCCACAACCATTCCAGGGGACCAAAGAAGAAATGCTTCAGCCAGATCGGCGAGACAAGTAGCTGCACCGCCCATACCGCTAGTACATCGTACAGTTAGTTCTTTGCATTATGCTGGCGGTCTTTCCGTTGCTTTGTCTGCTTGGGATGGGCTGCCTGATACTGCCTGGTGGCTTCGATGATGCGCTGGAGATGTTCGGGGC
>Ga0182015_10004860_pt1 | contig 14243 bp, 9 predicted proteins | sample 712P3MmetaG_FD_120478 | JGI IMG/M metagenome (GOLD analysis project Ga0182015, IMG submission 120478) | Permafrost microbial communities from Stordalen Mire, Sweden - 712P3M metaG | ecosystem: Environmental > Terrestrial > Soil > Wetlands > Permafrost | place: Sweden: Stordalen | collected...
ACGACCATGAAAAACTGCAGGCTGCGTTGCAAAAGATTAGACCACATTCGAGCGCAGGGGCAGCCGACTGTCCGCCAATGGATTATTACACTGCCGATGCGATCGTAAATGGGGGGGACGCGAGTGCATTGGAATCGGAAATGGAAGACGGGTTGGACTGCACCTTTGGAGACGCCCGCGTATCTCCATCTGTCAGGGGACCATATCAACAGGCAGGCGAACTCGAGAAGGCGCGCCGGTTAGTACTGGCGCGGGCTGTCGAGGTCGCCAATGTTGGCAAGATGGAAAGCGACCGCACTCTCGCAACACTGCATGAAGTAATGGAGCGGGCCGCGACCATGCCTGGACGACGTAGCATCGTACTTCTGTCTCCTGGTTTTCAGACGGTAAGTCGCGAACAGCAAAAGGGAGCAATGTACCTTATCGAGCGCGCACTGCGGGCGGGCGTTGTTTTCAACACGCTGGATGTGCGCGGTCTCTCCGGCAATGGATTGTCCACAAGCAGCAATCACATTAACGCCACTACGGAGAAAAGGGTATTGAGCACCCAGGCAGATTCCGCACAGGCTGGAGTAATGGCGGATTTCGCTTACGGAACCGGCGGAACGTTCTTCCACAACAACAATGATCTCGAAATAGGCTTGCGCCGCACAGCCGATCCTCCGGAGTTCGTTTATGTTCTGGGATTCTCACCGCAGAGGTTAGACGGGAAGTTCCATAAGTTGAAGGTTAAAGTGAACCAATCGGAAAAGTTAACGGTGCAGGCGCGCCAAGGTTATTATGCTTTGAGGGCGCCGTCGGTGCAGTAACTACCCGAAATTTCCTCTGTCGCGTCAAGTGACGGATAGGGCGTTAATCTGCAACGTAGTGTCGCATCGTCACGTCGGATCATACCAAGCCTAATGGTCTTACGAAAATCAGGCACACTCGAAGCGAATCATGAATCCATCCACAGGGGAATCATAACGATGATCGTCCGTTTGGCGGGTCTGTTGGCGGGTCTGTTTGCGGTTCTGCTTCCTGCATGCTTATGTGCGCAAGTCCCAACACAAACTATTCGTGACTGGCAGATGCAAGACTCTGCGAAAGTTGCGGCTGCTGCGCCGGTAGTTTCGAGTGCCGCTTTTCAGCCGCAAGGTTGGTATCCCGCGACTGTGCCGGGGACGGTGCTGACCACGCTCGTGAATAACCATGTTTACCCAGAGCCGTTGTACGGCGAGAACATGCGCGCCATCCCCGAGAGCCTGAACAAGACCAGCTATTGGTATCGCACCAGCTTTGCGGTCCCTGCGGCCTATAAGGGACGCCATATCTGGATTCACTTCGGCGGCATCAACTACACGGCAGAAATTTGGGTGAACGGCCATGAGGCCGGGACGATGCGCGGGGCATTCATCCGCGGCGATTTCGATATTTCGGAGTTGGTAAAACCGGGACGTCGCGCTGTGCTGGCGGTGCTAGTTGCACCTCAGCCTCATCCCGGTGTGCCGCACGAGCATAACGTTGCGAATGGAGTGGGCAAGAACGGTGGCGAGACGGCCATTGATGGTCCGACTTTTCTTTCGACGATCGGCTGGGACTGGCTGCCCGCGGTTCGCGATCGTGACACGGGGATATGGCTTCCGGTCACAATGGATTCGACCGGCGCGGTAGTGGTAAAAGATCCATTCATTACTGCGGATTTGGCGGCATCGCATGAAGCAGCCGATCTTAAGGTTTCCGCCACTCTGGAGAATAAATCTTCGAAGCCGGTTACCGGCACACTCACTGGCACGATCCAACTGGAGAACGCACAGGGCAATCCCATTACCTTCCACAAATCCGTGACCATTGCGGCAAAAGGCATCGAAGCGATGGCACTGGATAGCAAATCCACGCCGGAACTGCATCTTTCGAGCCCAAAGCTGTGGTGGCCCAACGGATATGGTCCGCAGAACTTATATATGCTGACGCTGCGCTTCGATGTTGGGCCGAAGGCAAAAACATCGGATACCGCGAGCCGGCAGTTTGGGATTCGCAAGATCGAGTACCAGGTTCCCGACTCCGAGAACCTTACGCTCTCAGTCAACGGAGTTCGCGTGATGGCGCGTGGGGGGAACTGGGGCCTTGATGAAGGGATGAAGCGTATCTCGCGAGAGCGGTTGGACGCGCAGTTTCATATGCACGCGCTGGCCAACCTGAACATCATCCGGAATTGGGTTGGACAGAGCACCAGTCCCGACTTCTACGACATGGCGGATAAGTACGGCATCCTGCTGTGGGATGAGTTTTTTCAACCGAATCCGAATGACGGTCCGGACGTAACCGATATTCCGACATATCTCGCGAACGTGACCGACAAGGTGGTTCGATACCGCAACCATCCCTCGATCGCGGTGTGGTGCGCACGCAACGAGGGTTATCCGCCAAAGGAACTTGATGACACGTTGAAGACGCTGATGGGCAAGCTGGATCCTACGCGGCTTTATCAATCGAACTCGGCCGACGGTCGAGGGGTATCTTCCCATGGGCCCTACTACTGGCGTTCGCCGAGGTTTTTTTACGCGTTTAATGAAAGCTTCAAGACCGAGACTGGCTCGGTCTCTATTCCGACAATCGAGTCTATTCAAGGCATGATGCCGCAGAAAGATTGGGAGACAATCAATGACGACTGGGCCCAACACGATATGGCGGCCGGCGCTCAGCGCGGAAACGAGTTCCCAACTTCGCTGTCGGAACGTTATGGACACATTCGCAACCTTGCCGATTTCGTCCAGAAGGGCCAACTAGCCACGTATGAGGCGTTCCGGGCCATGTATGAAGGGCGAAACGCCGAGATGTTCAAGACCACTACGGGCGTGATTACATGGATGAGCCATCCGGCCCAACCAAGCTTTGTTTGGCAGCTTTATCATTACGATCTGGAGCCGAACGCGGCGTTGTATGCGGTGAAGAAAGCGGCTGAGACCGTGCATGTGCAGTTTAATGAAGAAAACCGCGGCATTGAGGTGGTCAATAATCGTCCTGAAGCGTTAACCACGCTAGATGTGACCGTGCTTATTTATCGTTTTGATGGAACCCTGGATTCCCATAACACATACCCGGTCTCCCAAGTTCCCGCGAGTAGCACGATCAAGGCCGCGCAGATCGACGTGAGTGCCCGCATCACTCCCCTTTACTTCATTAAACTTAACCTCACCGATACGAATGGGAATTTGCTCTCAACCAATCTCTACTGGCAGCACGTAGCGCAGGACCAGTTCGACGGCCTGATGAAGTTACCTGTCGTCACGCTCGACGCCGAAGCCAGCAGTCACGTCGAGGGCGACAAAACGGTGGTGACCGTCACCTTGCACAACCACACCAACAATGTCGCGTTGCTCTCCCACTTGCAACTTCACCAAAAGAAGAGCGGGCAGCGAGTTCTGCCGGTCTTTTATTCCGATAACTATATTTCTCTTGTGCCGGACGAATCCTCAACGGTAACGATTGAAGCCGCAACGAAGGATCTCCAAGGAGACTCGCCGTTGGTTGAAGTAGATGGGTTCAATGTGGATGTTATGCCTATCGACGGACCAGTTTCAGTCATCGCTAATCTCAACGCTCAGCCATCGCACTGGCCGGCATCCAATATCGTGCCCGATACTAGATAACGCCGCATTGCATCCTTGAGTCTCGCCGTATACCGGGGATCCGGAGTCCAACGCTTTACCAATTTTGACGAATAGTCGAGTTCAACGTCGCTTTAAGGCTTCGAGCTCTTCCAAGGTGCGGGGCCAATCCGATCCCAGAAGGCGGGACAGCCCTCGATCCGCAAGGACCTTGCCGGCGGTTTGGCAGCGGGCGCAATAGTTGGTTTCCTTGTCGGCGTAGCGGATGCGCTGGACGGCGTCGCCGCAGCGAGGGCACGGTTGACCATAGCGACCGTGGACAGCCATTTGTGGTCGAAAGGCGGTCACCTTTTCTGGAAAGGCGGTTTTCGCGTCCGTGACGAGGCGCTCGATCCAAAGATTCAGAATGTGCCGGGTCGCGGCGAAGAGGCGCTCCCATTCCGCGGGCCGAAGCTTCCGGGTTAGAGTGAGAGGCGACAGTTGCGCGGCGTGTAGTATCTCATCGGAATAGGCATTTCCTACGCCGCTGAGCAGCCGGGGATCGGTCAAAGCGCGTTTTAGGGTGTGGTTTTCCGCGGTAAGGGTGGCGCGAAAGGTAGCAAGATCTGTAGAGAGTACATCGATGCCTCCGGCATCAAAGGAACGCAGACTTTCCTCGCCAAGCAGGATGTGCAGTGATGCACGCCGCTTGGAGCCGGCCTCGGTGAGAACCAGAGAACCAGTCGGAAAATCGAAGGCCGCCAGGCTTTGACGGCCGGCGAGCTTGGCGCTCGGCGGGCGCCAGTGCACCCGTCCGGCGATCATTAGGTGAAGGACCAGCCAAAGGTCGTCCTGTAATCCAAAGACAATGCGCTTGCCGAGACGCCGCAGTTCACGAACGATGCGGCCATCCACGCTTGCAATCGGAGGTTGCGCGGTTCTGAGGAGAAATGCGTTATTCAAGCGTATGCGCTCCAACGGCTGACCGACGACGCGTGCATCGAGCGCTCCGATATACGCAGCGATATCTGGCAATTCGGGCACAGTTATCAGATTGCACTTTAGGGGCTGTGTCTAGCAAGCAGCTCAAAGCTTCGGTAATTCTCGGACGCGCTTCAGGCAGGAAGATCGGGCTTTGAATAGAGTGCCCACGCGCTCGCCAAATCCTGAACGACATGGCCAAGAGATTTGTAGACGGTGATCTCCTGTGGTGAACGGCGGCCTTCGATTGTGCCAGCAAGAACCTGACCGATCTCAGCGACGATGTGTTTATCGTCGATTAAGCCTGCCGCTTTCGCCCGCAGAAACTCGCCGCCTTGATTTAGAACCCCTTCGCGACTGTCTGCAATGAAGCGCGAACGGACTACGAGGTCATTGTCCACTTCAGACGGTCCCGCATGGCTCGAACCGACTAGATTCAGATGCGTTCCTGGCCTCACCCAATCCCCTTTTAAAATCGGCTCGACGGCCGAGGTTAAGGTACAAATGATATCGGCATTGGCAACAGCTTCCCTTACGGCACCCGCGCTGGAAACCGGCAATCCAAGTTCCGCCTGCATCCGCTCGGCAAAGTCTTGCGCTCGTTCTGGTGATCGTCCCCAAACAACAATCGATTCAAGATCGCGCACCTTGCCGATTGCTCGTGCATGGGTGGCAGCCTGTTCGCCGTACCCGAGGAGCGCAAGGCGTCGTGCATCTTTGCGAGCCAATGCGTCAGTGGCGACCGCACTGGCAGCTGCCGTTCGGATCGCAGTGATCTCGCCGGCGTGAAGCACGCAGACGGGAGTTCCAGTCTCGGGATCGAAGAGAATGACCAGTCCTTGGTGTGACTGGATTCCACGAGAGAAATTCTCATGGAATACGCTGATTAACTTCGCGCCGAATGGGGCATGCGCCCCCATCGCCCCGGGCATGATGCCGAAAAGACGCCCTTCGGATAAGGAGATCATCGAACGCAACAGCTGTTTGGTTTCTCCCCGGGAGAAGGCAATCATGGCATCGCGAACGATGGGAATACAGACTTCGTAGGTCAGCCGACGGGCAACTTCTTCGCGATCAATCAACCGCATGGCACGATTCCTCTTTAGTTTCGAGTTGTATTTTCGGAGTGGCCTGAGAATCAAACTTTAGAACACACCTAGGGTGACAACAATGTTAGCGCGTCGGGAACAACCGTGATCTCCACAGGCAGTACGCCGAGAAGCTCGCCGTCTGCCTCAACGCAAATTTTTGATTCTGCTGAGCTTTTCGTAGCCGGTGGAGCATAGTGGCAGACTGCTTTGCTGGCATGCACGAGATCGATGCCAGGGATGCGGCAGTTAAGGCGAAGCAAAGACCGGGTGACATAAGCGAGATAGGCGAAACGGCTGCCGGTACGACAGAGGACGAGACGTAGGTCGGAACGATCAAGCGAGGCGCCGGGAGCGAGCTGCTGGAGCACTCCCCCGAACTGACTGATACGAACCCCCAGAAGCTCGGTCAGTTCCGCGCGCTGTGAATCCGACGAGCCGGTCTCGGTGTATTCCACTTGAAAGCGCGTCATAGCGTAAGTAAACCAGAGGTGCCAGGCTCGAAGGTAGTAGGCGGCCATACCCCAATTTCGCTTGATCTCGGGCACGAGCTTGTAGAAGAGATGGGCGTCGACGCCGACTCCTACGGCTATCACGAAGAATCTCGTACCGGGGTTGCCGTTGAAATCCCTGTATTGAACGCAGCCGAGCGTTGCTTTGCGCAGCGTGCCGCGAAGAACGGCTTTGGCGGCCCCGACAATGTTCATCGGCAATCCGAGATCGTGCGCCAGTGCATTTGCCGTGCCCATGGGAAGAACCGCGAGCGCAACCGGAGTATTGGCCAGCACCTGAATGAGGTTGTGGATGGTGCCGTCGCCGCCGCAGGCGAAAACGGTATCGCATCCCTCTTTTACGGCTTGGCGCGTTTGCTCTTCGGCATGAGCGCGAGAGTGAGCCAGGATCAAGGTAGCGTCCACGCCGGCGTCACGCAGCAGGGCGAGCACGGAATCCAGTTGTGACTGGAGCTTGCGGCTGCCGCCGGAATCTGGGTTAAAGAGCAACGCGGCCTTGCGCATGATGGGAGTTGGTTTATGCACGGATGGATCGAAGATGGATTGTACTTTGAAGCGGAACGGTTTTGTGTGAATTGATCGCCGGCGCGCTACCGAAGTTGATTCCGATCTTTTCGAATCGAGTAAACCAGGTGCGGCAAGCCGACTCTCACCACTTCTTTCCACACGGTCATGCCGTTCTTCTCGGCGACGCGCCGCGAGGGCAGATTTTCCGGCCGGATGAGCGAGATCAGACGGTCGACGGGGAGACGCGCGAATCCAAAGTCGCGGCAGGCGCGGGCAGCTTCGGTGGCGAAGCCCCGATTCCAATGATCGCGGCGGACGTGGTAGGCAATCTCGACTTCGTTCGCGGCGTCGACTTCTTGCACGACGAGGCCGCAGTCTCCGATTAGTTCTTGAGTTGACTTCAGAAGCATAGCCCAGAGGCCGTGGCCTTCGTTGGCGTAACGGCGGCGGCTCCGCGCGATCCACTCTTCGACTCCGGCGCGATCGAAGGGCTTGAGATAGAACCGCATGGTTTCCGGGTCGGAGAGGATGCGGGCGAGGGCGTCGGCATCGTCTGGGACGAACTCGCGGAGGATGAGGCGCTGGGTTTCGAGGATTGGCATGGGCGCTTGCTGGACGGACGAAGGCGTCCGTCCCTACATGGTTCGTTCCCACTTATAATCTTTGGCGATGAGCGATGCCAACAAACAAGTCGAAAAAAAGATTGAAGCGCTGCGGGAGAAGATCCGGAGTCACGAATATTTGTATTACGTCCTGGACCAGCCGGAGATCAGTGACGCGGAGTTCGACAAGCTGATGAGGGATTTGAAAGATCTGGAGGTAGCGCATCCCGAACTCCTTACGGCGGATTCCCCCACGCAGCGAGTCGGCGGTAAGCCGCGCGAAGGATTTCTCAAGGTGCGGCATTCGTCGCCGATGCTATCGCTCGATAACACTTACAACGAGGACGAGCTCCGCGACTGGGAGCGGCGAGTGCCCGAGCTCACCGGGCGCGTCGACGTGGATTACGTGTGCGAGCTGAAGCTGGACGGAATGTCGCTGGCGCTGATTTACGAGGGCGGAAAGCTGGTTCGCGGGATCACGCGCGGAGATGGGAGCGTGGGGGAGGATGTGACTCTCAACGTGCGGACGGTGCGATCGATACCGCTTTCGATTTCGAAGGAACAATTGAAGAAAGCGGGGATCCCTGCGGATTTTGAAGTGCGTGGCGAATTGCTGATGCCGACAGCCGCTTTCCGGAAGTTGAATGAAGAGCGCGAGAAGAACGGGCTGGCTACCTTCGCAAATCCGCGTAATTTTACCGCAGGGACGGTTCGGCAACTTGATTCCAGCGTGACGGCGCAGCGCCGCCTTGATTTTTTTCCTTACATTCTTCTATCCAACGGGCGGACCTACTTCGAGCGGCATTGGAAAACGTTAAACGCCTTGCAGGAAGCGGGGTTCAAGGTTAATACCAATCGCAAGCTGGTTCATAACATGGAGGACGTTTGGGCGTTTATCCAGGAGTGGGCGGCGAAACGCGAGTCGCTGGCGTACGAGATCGACGGCATTGTGGTGAAGGTGGATCGAACCGCGCTGCAGGATGAGCTGGGATTTACCGGGAAGGCTCCGCGCTGGGCGATTGCTTATAAGTACGCGGCACGGGCGGGGATTACGCAGCTGGAAGATATTCGCGTGCAGGTGGGGCGCACGGGCAAGCTGACGCCGGTCGCTATGCTGGCTCCGGTTTTGATCGGCGGGACAACGGTGAGAAACGCGACGCTGCACAACATGGATGAGATCGACCGGTTGGGCGTGAAGATTGGCGACTGGGTGCAGGTGGAGCGCGGCGGCGATGTGATTCCGAAAGTGGCGAAGGTCATTGACGATAAGGATCATCCGCGTCCGCGTGACCTTAAAGATTTTGAGATGCCGGAGAAGTGTCCGGTGTGCGGGACGAAGGTGGTGCGGACGGAAGGCGAGGTGGATTATCGCTGCGTGAATGCGAATTGTCCGGCGAAGTTGCGAGAGACGATTTTGCATTTTGCTTCACGCGGGATCATGAATATTGACGGCATGGGTGATGCGCTGGTGAATCAGCTTACCGAGCGCGGCCTGTTGAAAAATGTCGCGGATATTTACAAACTGACGAAAGCTGATTTGCTCAGCCTGGAGCGCATGGGCGATAAATCGGCGCAGAACATTCTGGATGAGATTGAGAATTCGAAGAAGCTGCCTCTGGAACGGGTGATTTATGGGCTTGGCATTCGAATGGTCGGAGAGCGGACGGCACAGTTTTTGGCGGAGCATTTTGGATCGATGGAGGCGCTGGAGAACGCTGGAGTGGAAGAGCTGCAGAATGTGAATGAGGTTGGTCCGCGGATCGCGGAAAGCATTGTGGAGTTTTTCGGCATCGCGGCGAATCGCAAGCTGGTGGAGCGGTTGCGCGAGGCTGGGCTTACGCTGACAGGCCAGAAGAAGCAACGTGGAACGAAGCTGGTGGGAAAGACGTTTGTGTTGACCGGGACGCTGGCGCATTTCACGCGCGATGAAGCGAAGAAGATGATTGAAGATGCGGGCGGAAAGGTTACCGGATCGGTGAGCAAGAAGACAGATTATGTGGTGGCGGGAGCGGATGCGGGATCGAAGCTGGATAAGGCGAAGGAGCTGGGGGTGAAGGTGATCGAGGAGAAAGAGCTGACACAATTGCTAGGATGACAGAATATTACCATCTAGTAATCCATGAATATCCTGCACGCGGTGCGGGATATTCATGGTAGTATTTGGACTGTGATCGAACGCCAAGCCGATCTTCTGATGGTTCGCGGGGCGTTGCGGCGCAGCCGCGTAGTGGCGCTGCTGGGGCCGCGGCAGTGCGGAAAGACTACGCTGGCGCGGCAGTTTGTCCCACCCGATTCGCTCAACTATTTCGATCTGGAAGATCCTCGGAGCGTGGCCCGGCTGAGCGAACCGGACATCGCCCTGCGCCCGCTCAAGAAGCTGGTGGTGATCGACGAGATTCAGCGGCGTCCCGATCTTTTTCCGTTGTTGCGCGTGCTGGCGGACCGGTCGCCGCTGCCGGCGCGCTTTTTGATTCTGGGCAGCGCATCGGAGGATCTGCTCCAGCAATCGTCCGAAACTCTTGCCGGGCGGCTGGAGACCGTGCCGCTGGAGGGCTTCCGGCTTTCGGACCTGGGAGCGTCCGCGCAGAGCCGCCATTGGCTGCGCGGCGGCTTTCCGCTGGCTTACACGGCACGGCGGGAGTCCGATTCGGTGAGTTGGCGGCGGCAATTTCTGCAGACTTTTCTCGAACGCGATATGCCTCAATTGGGGATCCAGATTCCGGCCATCGCCTTGCGGCGATTCTGGAATATGGTCGCGCACTACCACGGGCAGATATGGAATGCTGCCGAGTTGAGTCGGGCCTTGGCGGTAAGCGAAACCACGGTGCGCCGCTATCTTGACCTGATGACCGGCGTATTCATGGTTCGGCAGTTGCCGCCGTGGTTTGAGAATCTGGGCAAGCGGCAGGTGAAGTCGCCGAAGGTTTACGTGCGCGATTCGGGGCTGCTGCATTCGCTGTTGGGCATTACGAACCGCCTCGATCTGGAGAATCATCCCAAGGTGGGGGCATCGTGGGAAGGCTACGCGGTGGAGGAAGTGTTGAAATCGTTTCGTCCGGATGAGGCTTATTACTGGGCGACGTACAACGGAGCGGAACTCGATCTGCTGTTATTCAAGGATGGACGACGGATTGGGATCGAATGCAAACGGGCGGATGCGCCTGAGTTTACGCGGTCGATGCGAAGTGCGCTTACCGATCTGAAGCTCGATCATCTTTATGTTTTATATCCCGGGGATAAGACGTATGAGCTGGGGAAGAAAGTGGAGGTGGTGCCGTTGGGGAAGTTTGTGAAGGCGAAGTGAGGAAGACGAGCGGCTATGTTTGTATCGTCAGGGGCTGAAGCCCTTGTCGTTATTGGCTCTCAGCGGCACGACTGAAGTCGGGCCCTTCCCGAATCAACTCTTGAAACCAAGCGGCTTTATACAGTGCCGGTCTTCAGCGCCGTGGTCATCCGCTTCCACGTCTCCTCCAGCGTCTCCGGCAGAATGCGAGTCTCGCAGACGACCGACACGAAGTTCGCGTCAGCGACCCAACGTGGGAGGACGTGCATGTGGATGTGTCCGGCGATGCCTGCGCCGGCGGCTTTGCCGATGTTCATGCCAAGGTTGATGCCGTCGGGGTGGTAGAGTTCGCGCAGAACGGACTCCATGCGCTGGGAGAGCGCCATCATTTCGCTGGCGGCTTCGGGCGGGAGTTTCTGTAGTTCGTCGAGGTGGGCGTAGGGGACGATCATCACGTGGCCGGGCGTGTAGGGATACGCATTGAGGATCACGAAGCAATGCTGAGCACGGTGAACGATTAGAGTTTTCGCGTCATCTGCGGCCTCCACGGCGTTGCAGAAGACGCAACCGACGGTTTTCTCGGCGGTAGTGACGTAGGCGTAGCGCCAAGGGGTCCAGAGATAATCCATAGCAAGGGGCAAGGGTAGCAGATGGGCTATGTCTCAGGAAACTGCTGCTCTTCTCATGGACTGAGCGGACGGAAGGTCGGCAAAGCGGACGCTAAACCCGGCATTGAGGGGGAAAAAGCGCGATCGTCGCGTTGTGGACGCTATGCCACCAAAACCCGCCCGATTGAAACACTGCCGCAACATCGAAGATTTGAGTTTGACACTGTTTGAGAGGCGTTGCTATAGTCGAAGAGTTCCCTTTGGACGCGGGTTTCTGTAAAACGTCCGGCAGCTGGGATTGTCCAAGCTCACTCGCCAGGGTGAGCCCACCACAACCTAAAACGACTCACTCCAGCAGTCCGCCAAGCAGACCCCGCATCTTCCCCGCACCCAGTGCGAGGTTTCAGCAGAGAGGCATAACCTTGTCCGACCACACCACCGCTCACAACTTCGACTCCAACAGCGCCGTTGCAACCGAGAACGAACCGACGGCATCCGAACAAACCCTAACCGAACAGAACATGAGTGAGCAGCACACGCCGGATGCGAAAGAGCCGGATGCGAAAGAGATGGATCATCCGAGTGTGGGGAGCGAGACTGCGCCCGAAACTTCAGAGCCTTCCGTTGTAGAAGCGCAGTCCGCCGCGCCTCCAGCGGGAAATGCTTCTGAGGATAAACACACGAGCGAGGACTTCGCGTCCGCCCTGGAGAACTTCACTACGGAGAGCGAAGAGGCCGTAGGGGAAGACCGCGTGATCAAGGGAACGGTGTTGAAGCTGACTTCAACCCACGTAGTGGTCGACGTGGGCGCTAAGTCGGAAGGGATGCTGCCACTTTCCGAAGTGTTGGATCATGAAGGCAATCCAAAGTTCAAGCCTGGCGATGAAATCGATGTGATGCGTGAAAAAGGTCACAACGAAGAGGGATACATCAATCTCTCGCACCAGAAGGCTGCACGCATTCATGCCTGGGACGAAGTGGAAAAGGCCTATAACGAAAAGCGTCCGATTCAGGCGGTGGTGATTGAGCGGACAAAGGGTGGATTAACGGTGGACATCCTGGGGGCGCGAGCTTTTCTGCCAGGATCGCAAGTGGACCTCCGGCCGATCCGGAATCTCGAGGGCATGAAAGGCCAGACGCTTGAAGTGACGGTGATCAAGCTCAACAAGAAGCGCGGCAACATTGTGGTTTCGCGCAAGGAATTGCTGGAAGGTGAACAGACCGAAAAACGCAGCAAGACGCTTGAACATCTGGAAGAAGGTTCGGTTCTGACCGGAGTGGTCAAGAACCTGACCGAGTATGGCGCGTTTGTCGATCTCGGCGGACTCGATGGATTGCTGCACATTACCGATATGTCGTGGGGAAGGCTGACTCATCCACGCGATCTCGTGAATGTAGGCGACCAGATTCAAGTCAAGGTCCTGAAGTACGACAAAGACAAGCAACGTGTTTCGCTCGGCTTCAAGCAACTGACGCCCGATCCGTGGCTGGATGCAGAGCATCGTTATCCGGTCGGAGCGCATGTCTCGGGACGTGTAATCAGTGTTACGGACTATGGTGCGTTTGTTGAACTCGAGCAGGGCATTGAAGGATTGGTCCATGTCAGCGAGATGACGTGGTCAAAGCGAATGAAACACCCGTCGAAACTCGTAAACGTTGGCGACGAGGTGGAGTGTGTGGTACTGAATGTGAATCCGACAGAGCGGCGAATCTCACTGGGAATGCGGCAGCTGGCGACCAATCCGTGGGATGCTCTGCACGATAAATATCCCGTAGGCATGACGGTCGAGGGTCGGGTACGCAACTTGACCGATTTCGGGGCCTTTATCGAAATTGAGGACGGCATCGATGGCTTGGTGCATGTGAGCAATTTAAGCTGGACCAAGCGGGTGAAGCATCCCTCTGAAGTGCTGAAGAAAGGCGACAGAGTCAAAGCCATCGTGCTGGCTATCGAGCCGGACAAGCGCAGGTTGTCCTTGGGCGTAAAACAACTGCAGCCCGATGTGTGGGAAGCTTTCTTTCAGACGCATCACACCGGTGACGTGGTACATGGAAAAGTGCTGCGCGTGGCGGCATTCGGGGCCTTCGTTGAAATCGCGGAGGGAGTCGAGGGCCTATGCCACAAGTCGGAAGCGGTGGATGGAAACGGCCAGCCTTTGCAGCTCGAACCGGGCGCGGAGCATGACTTCAAAATCATCAAAATGAGCCCGGAAGATAAGAAGGTGGGACTCAGCATTCGTGCCGTCGGCGAAGAAGCTTCGCGTTCCGAGGTGGAGGCTTACAAGCAACCGGTCTCCAGCACAAGTTCGACCATTGGCGAGTTGATTTCCTGGAAGAGAGCGAGTAACGAGGGCAACTGATCCGATTCAAGATACGCGCCAAGCCGCCGAGAGGCGGCTTTTTTATTTGATCGCGAGAACAGCGAATCATGTCACCTGACCCGCACGTCGGTAATTAGGCCAGATAGCTTTCATTTTCGGCGAGCGATTCATGTCCCTCGGGAGCATGCCGATATTGCAACAGAAAGCGTCTGGTGAAGCCATGCTGAACTTGATCGAATCGATTGGAAAACTGAAGCTGACGGCGAAAATTGCAGGACTAATCCTGGTTACGCTGGCAATTACCTCTGCTATTGGTTTTGTAATCACCAAGAATCGCTTTAATAGCCAGGCCGAACAATCGTTTGTGGATCGGTTGAGGAAAACTGATGGCATGGCGACCGAGGTCCGCACCTATTTTTCGTCGAATATCGACACCTACGTTCCAAAACATGAGTTTAAGAAAATCTCGCAAGTCCCCGTAGTGGTGGCTTGGACGGTTGCGCGTGAATATGCCGAGAGTCAGGGCATGAAATTTTCCACGCCTTCACTGGCTCCGCGAAATTCCAAGAACACGCCCGATGGTTTTGAGGCGGAAGCACTCCGTGCGTTTGCGGCGAACCCTGCTCTGAAGGAATATTACCGTCGCGACATAAGCAATGGAACAGAACTTATGCGGTACGCGCAGCCAGTGCGTCTGACCGAAGACTGCCTTTTTTGCCATGGCAGCCCGACGGGAGCGAAGGATCCATTCGGATACCGCAAGGAAGGCATG
>Ga0182015_10004862_pt1 | contig 14239 bp, 9 predicted proteins | sample 712P3MmetaG_FD_120478 | JGI IMG/M metagenome (GOLD analysis project Ga0182015, IMG submission 120478) | Permafrost microbial communities from Stordalen Mire, Sweden - 712P3M metaG | ecosystem: Environmental > Terrestrial > Soil > Wetlands > Permafrost | place: Sweden: Stordalen | collected...
GCTCGTGAGCAACGTCTACGAGAAGGAGGTCGGCAAAGGGAAAAACAAATCCAAAGCGCAGATCACGGCGTGGCAAATTAAGGCGTTTTCGATTCGCAAGCTGGACCGGAAGGAAACGGTGCCGACAGCGCCCGCGACGGAGAAAACGACGCCCGAGGACATTCCCTTCTGAATCTCGCAACCAAGAAAAGGCTCCGGCGCGCCGGAGCCTTTTCTTGCGTTCGGCGGTGGATTCGCCGATCGAACCGAGCCAGTCACGCAACATAGGTTCCGAGCATCGCACTAAAACATAGAATCGTTGCATCCCGATTGGGATTGGAAGAGAGGAGCGCGGAAGATCGTGGAGCCTGCCGAATAGTCAGTCTCTCTGCCAACTCACAGAGGCAGTAACAGTCATTTTTCGCGGGATGAGTCTCGCCGGTCTGCCGTTCTTTCGCCAACGATCCGCATGGTCACCCCGGTTACCCTCCCGACGATTTCCGCCTGGGACGGGTAATCGAACCGCCTCACTTCCCGGCGAGATTGTGGATGCGGAATGATGAGCAGTTGCCCCCGATCAACCTCACACCAACTACACACGTACCCCTCGCGCAGCTCCGTGAAGTAGATCGGCCGCTCATACTCCGTCGTCCATTTCACGGTGCTGATTTTTCTTTGGCTCGCGTCAATCTGGACGAGAGAACCGGGGCGAATAAGTGGAAAAAGAGTGAAGTCCTCAAGGCCGACGTAGCCATACATGGACTTTCGCAGGTCGAGATGTTGCAACAGGCCGACTGGAACCTCGTCCCACTTCTCAACGACCCTTGCTAAAAGATTTGTTCTTTCAAAGCGAAAGCCGGGTTTGAATTCAACCGGGAGCGAAACCTTTTCTATGCCTTCCTCTCCCGAGTTGCTCAGGAGCCGCGTCCTTGGCAAACCGAGAGACGCACTGTCTCGACTCAGATCTCCAATCTGCAGTCCAAAATGAGATGCCACTTCCGTATATTTGCGATCATAAATTGCACTTAGCGAGTAGAGTTTAAACATTCCCGGTGTGAACTTTCCGTTCTCGATGTCGGTGACCCAATTGTGTGACAGATAGAACTCGTGGTTCTGCTTATCCGTTGCGATCTTCTGACTAAGCCTTTGCACGTCCCGTGTTGATAGCCCTAAACGCACCCGCAGCGACTTCAGCCATTTGCCGGCAATCTGGTTCACCCTGCGAACGTCCATTGGCGGGCATCCTATCTCTTGCAGTTAGTCAATGTCCAGCTACGTGCTCTATTTAGCTATATACGCCATTTCTAGTTTAGGACAAAAATATCCCAAGTGGTCGCAACTGCGGCCACTGGCACGATTTGTTCCCTGCGGCTCGCTGAGTCCCCTATATCCAAACTCATCTCCGGGGAACCCCATGCAGACCGCTGACCGTGTCCGCCAGATTCTTTCGACCCGAGGTTTGACCCTCTATCAAGTGTCGCAACGCTCCGCCGAACTCTTTGGCCCATCGTCGCCCTATTACATTCCTCAACGTCTGTACCAAGAACTCGCAACTGGCGCCCTCAGCCCTAACATCCACCAGTTGATCGCTTTTAGCAGAGTTACCAACCATCGGTTGTGCGACTGGCTCGCAGTCTTCGGATTTCGATTGGACGATATTCCGAGGCTCCAGTTGCAGATCGCGCGGCGACGCACTGTTCTCCTCGATTCGTCCATCTATGATGTGGATCAGTGGATTCCCTGGTTTGTCGAAAGGCTGTCCGAGTCCTCGCTGCCGGGCATCGCACCATTAGCCCAAGTCTTGAAGTTGGGGCCATCGAGGCGCGCAAGCGAGCTGCTCGCCCTTAACAAAAGACGATTTCTCTATGCGAAGGTCGGCAGGGAGAATCCGTTTGCGTATCCCGATCTGATGCCGGGGAGCATCGCCCGAATTGACGTGCGCCGCACGCCTGACCCGTTGCCTACGCTTGGACCGAGCACCAGCAAGAGCATATTTCTTGTAGCGAATGGTCCCTTTCTTTACTGTGGCCACCTGAGAAGTATGGGCAAAAACAGAATCGTCCTTTGTTCAACACATTTTCCGTTCGCGCAGGTTGAATTGACGCTGGGTCGGAATGTCCGAATCCTTGGGATGGCGGACGCTGAAATTCGACCCGTCGTCCCGCGGCCTGCGTCCGAAATCGCTCTGGGTTCAACAACTGTAGCGAAGGCCGATGCTGCGGTCATTGCCGGTCCTCGCGCAGACCTTCAACAGTTGCTTCGAACGTCCCGGATGCGAGTGGGACTTTCTTTCCGCGAGGCCTCTGCCATGAGCCGGCGGATAGCGCGGGAACTTGCGGACGGAATGTATTTCGCCGCACCCGGAACACTTTCTGATTATGAGAATTTGGCATCGCCACTGCGTCATGTTCAAAAGATTATTTCTCTGTGCGTTCTTTACTGCATCGATTTCTGGAGCTTCCTTCGCGCAGGAGGGCTGCCCTTTGAATCTCTTGGCAACGATTCGCTATCTGACGAATTGAGCGGACGCATCGGCTTTCATGGAAATGAAATCTCCGATGAAATCGCCGGCTCAGGCCACCTTCCTGGTGAGGGGCGGGGATTTCCGTCAACACTCATCGATCAGTGGGAGGAATTGCCTCTGTTCATAAGAAATGCTCTACCTACAATCTGTCGGTTGAAGAACATCTCATTGTCCGACATCTTCTGGGTTGACGTGAATCAGCATCCAACGCATCCGTGTCTCGCAGGAGCGGCCTTTGTTGCCGTGAACCGACGGCTCAAGACGCCGCTGCAATCCACCGGACCGACAGTTTGGGAACAACCTCTCTACATGGTTCTGAGACGCGACGGGCGCTATCTTTGTGGCACATGCGTCTTGCAGCGTGGCGTCCTCGTCATCCGTCCGCAATCCGAACAAGCGCACAGTCCAATCGAGCTCAGAAACGGGATCGATGCCGAGGTCATCGGCCAAGTCACGGCAATCCTAAGGCGTCTCAACTAGCAAACTCGTTCACGTTCCTTGCGACGCCCTCAACTACTGTGGAAAGGCGAACACCGCGCGACGCCACTAGCGGCCAAGGTTCTCTCCATGTCCTTGCAGTCACAACTATTTACAGGCGGCACTACGGATTGGCGAACGGAGGTCGAATTGTCTGGCTTCCCACGTCGCCCGATGCGACATTGCCCGCAGACGACGCAATTCGATTCAGGATGGCACTACCGTGAGGTTCGAAACAAGCAATGCTAAATACCTCCGACACAGTTCGCAGTACACAAACCATAGATGGAAGAATCCTTCTCGATGTCCGTCACGGTCGAATGTTCACTGTCAACCCTGTGGGCTCGAAAATTCTTGAACTGCTAGATCAGGGACAGGACGAAACATGCATCGTGGACGAAATAAGCCGCGCCTACGGGATGAACATCGAGGTCGTACGACCTGACGTTCACGATTTTATAGAAGCCCTCCACAAACACCACATTGTCAAGTCCACGGATGCAGTCGATTCCCTGTGACAGCACCACGGCAGATGACCAATCAATGAAATCCCTTGACCAACCCGACCGCGACACTTACCGACTCATCATCACCCGGCGTAGGAGCTCGGAGATTCTGTTTTCGTCGAACAGATCCGGTTGGTCGCTCCCCAGCGTAGAAATACCTTCCAGACTCAGGGTGGCGGAGCAGTTGACGGCCAAGGTTCGCTCGGAAACGGGGCTCCAGGCATACTGCCTTTTCGTCTTAAACCCTTCCACGTCTAATCGAAACTCAGATCCAACCAGGAACGCCGTCATGGAAGCTCTCGAACAAAATGAGAGAGCGCCAACCGGAAGCCAGTGGCTCCCCTTCGACGGAGGCATACCGCCCTTCATTGATATCCCTGAAGGCCGGGCTGCGATCACAAAAGCACTTCAGGAAACGAGTTCGCACCTCAGCAACAAGGAGATCGGCCCCTTCGCGAAGCCAGGCTGGCTCAAAGATCTTTTCGAGTGGATAGAGACCCGACTAGATGCGACAGGTCTGCGGATCACTGGAGCTATCCGTCAGCTCAACGCCAGCTCGACCTTCAGCCTGATCAGGCTCGAAACGACCGGACCAGCAATATGGTTCAAGGCGACTGGGGAGCCTAACCTTCACGAGCTTCCTATTTCCCTTTCTCTGGCTCGTCTCTTTCCCGAATACGTTCCTGCAATCCTTGGTGTCCACCCAACTTGGAATGGATGGCTCTCGCAGGAAGCTCTGGGGATGACACTCGGAGATCTCGCCGAGTCCTTGGTTTGGGAGAGGGTTGCGGGAGACCTTGCTAGACTCCAAATTGCTTCGGTAGGGAATTGTGCGGAACTTCTGGCGAGTGGCTGCAAAGACCGGAGACTTCCGAAGCTGATCGAACTGATCGACCCGTTCCTCTCCCGGATGACCGATTTAATGGCAGCGCAAGAAAAGAGGCCGCCTGAGCCTCTTACGGGCTCCAATCTTGCATTTCTTCGTCAACGGCTCAAAGAAGCGTGTTCGCTACTTCAAGAGTTTCGTTTGCCGGAGACTCTAGCGCATACCGATTTTAATCCCGGAAACATCCTTGTTTCCCCCACGCGTTGTTGCTTTCTCGACTGGGCCGAGGGCTGCGTCAGTCACCCGTTCATCACGTTCGAGTACCTACGCGAGCACGCCCGACGCCGCCTGTGTCAGGACAACGCGCTGGTTGAGCGAATTGCCGTTGCTTACCTCCGTCACTGGCGACCCTTCGTTTTCCCGGATGCTCTGATGCAAGCAACGGCCTTTTCCCCCCTCGTCGCTGTCTTCGTCACTGCCATTGCTGGCAAAACATGGCGTTCCATCGACCCCACACAGGACACGAGGCTCGCCGGATACTTCCGCAGCCTCACCCGACGGATGTTTCGCGAAGCGACCGAGATGGCGGGAAGGAGCGAACGATGCCTCAATTAAGCTCTGCTCCTCCGTTTTCCCTGACCGAGCCTGTGACCGACATCATTCACGGTGTCCCCGTGACAGACCCTTATCGCTGGCTCGAAGACCCGACGTCTCCTCGCACAAGGCGATGGATCGAAGCGCAGACACGGTACGCCCGCACCTACCTGGATTACGTTCCCGGACGAGACTCCATTCGGAAACGCATCCGTGAATTGCTTGCTGTCGAGACCTACGACTCACTGCAACAAGCCGGCAGCCGCTATTTCTTTCGAAAGCGTCTTCCCGAACAGGAGCAGCCGTGCATCTACATGCGCGAGCGCACAGACGGCGAAGATCAGCTCCTATTAGATCCCGCTCAACATGGAGATGGCAAATACAGAGCGGTAAGGCCTATTAGGGTGTCGCCAGACGGACGATTGCTGCTCTACGAAATCAAGGAGGGCGGAGAACGCACCGGGACCTTCGCACTGTTAGATATCGAAAGTCGCCACTCACTCCCAGATGTCCTTCCCCGAGGTTATTTGCGCGGTTTTGCATTCGCGCCGGATGGAAGGAGTTTCTACTATGTCCACGAATCCTTACATGCCAAGAGGCCCTTCTATCGAGCTGCCTATCAGCATCAGTTGGGCTCCGATTTCAGCGAAGATCAAGAAATTTTCTACGCAGGAGAGGACAAGCTGCTCCGGTTGTCTCTGATATCGGATATAACGCGTCTCGGATTTCTCGTCTACCGCTTCCTTGAAACCACGTCCACAGATTTTTATTTGAAGTCTTTCGAATGCGGCGCTCCGCTCGAATCAGTTGTCACAGACGCCCGTTACATGTTTGGCCCACTTCTGGCTCGCGAACGAATTTTGGCAATCACAAACCGCGACGCTCCAAACTCCCGCATTGTGGAACTGCTTGTTCACCAACACCACGAACCAGAATGGATCGACCTAGTCCCCGAAAGCGAATATCGAATCAATCAGTGGCGCATTGTCCGCGATCGCATCTTTGTTTCCTTCATCCGGCAAACAGAAACACAGGTTTGCATCTTCGACCTTTCGGGCGTGAAGACGGGAGATCTGCCACTTCGCCGCGGTGAAACCGTTCGTCTCCTCGGAGGTTCACCCGAGAGCGACGAACTGCTAATGGAGGTCGAATCGTTTTCCGAGCCAATCAGCATCTTCCGACACTCCGCCTGCACTGGAGAACGTGCGCTCTGGGTGAAGAGACAGATTCCGTTCGATTCCAAGAGTTGTGACTATTCTCAGGTTTGGTACACGTCAAAAGATGGAACTCGAATACCGATGTTTCTCATGGGTCGTCCAGATGTCGTCGCGGGCGGTATCCATCCGACGATCATCACTTCTTATGGGGGCTACGGCGTCTCCATGACGCCGCAGTTCAGCGTATTCGTGGCCCTCCTCGTCGAGCGGGGCTGCATGTTCGCACTGCCCAATATTCGGGGCGGCTCTGAATTCGGAGTGGAATGGCACAACGCCGCCAAAAGACGCAGGAGACAAACCGCCTACGATGACTTCCTGTGCGCGGCGGAATCGCTAGTCACGAGTGGGCGAACCACGCCTGAGAAAATGGCGATCTTCGGAGGGTCCAATTCTGGATTGCTTGTTGGAGCATGCCTGACGCAGCGACCAGACCTGTTTCGAGCGGTTGTTTGTCTGGTTCCGATGCTCGACATGCTCCGCTATCATCTCTTCGATAGTGCCCATGTCTGGCGAGAGGAGTTCGGCACCGCGGACGATCTGAACGATTTCGCTGCGCTCGCTGCCTATTCGCCCTACCACCAAGTGCAGCCGGGCACGGCTTATCCTGCCACGCTGTTCGTCTCGGGTGATGCAGACCGAAATTGCAATCCCCTACACGCGCGGAAAATGACTGCCCGCCTGCAGGCGGCAAACTCCTCCGACCGTCCGATCCTCCTCGATTACCGCCAATTTCGTGGCCACTCTCCCGTGCTTCCGCTGAGCGACCGGATCGAGGGTCTTACAGACCGGATGGTTTTTGTCTGTGATCAATTACAGGTCCCGATATGAAGTTGGAGGTTGCTATGCAGTTTTTGATTCTGAGAGCGTATTGGAAACTAATCTGTTTCGATCTCTATCTGGCGCGCGGCGATTTCGCCGCGCTTTACGACAAGGTTCGCAACTGCCCGGTCAACACGATCAGGATGTCTCCCGATGCCGTCGAACGGATTTGTTCTGCGGTGGATATGGCCTGTATTTGGTACTGGAAAGAGGTGCTCTGTCTACAACGGTCCTCGGCTACGGCGTGTCTGTTGAAGCAATTTGGAGCTCCAGCGGAGATGGTCATCGGCGCGCAGCAAATACCCTTCAGAGCCCATGCGTGGGTCGAAGTAGACGGCCGCGTGGTCAACGACAAACCATACACGCCGGAAATGTATGAAGTGCTCGACAGGTGCTAATGACCATTCCGAGCCAGTGCGAAGGGGATGACCCATGAGTGTCCAGTTCGGTAGATGGAATTTTGAGGGCGAGGCCGTTGCGCCAGGCTTCAACGAGAAGGTGAACGCAGTTCTCCTCCCGTATGGACCAGATCGCAGTGGTTCCTTTTCCGACGGGAATGTCAGTATCCTCTACCGTGCGTTCCACACCACGAAAGAGTCCCGCAGTGAAACGCAGCCTCATTCTTCCGCATCCGGTACTGTCATCACGTGGGATGGTCGCTTGGACAATCGCGCAGAGCTCATCCGCGACCTGCCAGATGTTCTAACCAACACTTCAACCGAAGTTGACCTTGTCCTAGCGGCTTACGAGCGGTGGGGCACCGATTGTTTTGCTCGGCTCGTCGGCGATTGGGCTCTGGCCATCTGGAGTCCACGGACCAGTTCGCTCGTTCTGGCAAAAGACTTCGCCGGCACACGCTCTCTTTACTACTCCTTCGACAAAAACGAAATCACTTGGAGCACGATTCTCGACCCGCTCGTGCTGTTTGCCAAAAAACGCTTTGCGCTCTGCGAAGAATACATTGCCGGGTGGCTCTCTCTATTTCCTGCCGCCGATCTCACACCCTACGTCGGAATTTATTCAGTCCCGCCATCCTGTTTCGTCCGGCTAGAAAGAAATCGACATGCGGTAAGGAAGTACTGGGATTTTGATCCCGGGGCGAGAATCCGTTATCGCACAGATTCTGAATATGAAGAACGCTTCCGCTTTGTTTTCGCGGAAGCCGTGCGGCGGCGATTACGTTCTGACTCGCCCATCCTCGCTGAGCTAAGCGGCGGGATGGATTCCTCCTCTATCGTGTGCGTAGCCGACGCCCTCATTGCCTGCGGAGCCGCTGAAACTCCGCGCCTCGATACAGTCTCTTACTACAATGACTCCGAGCCCCATTGGAACGAGCGCCCGTATTTCACACGAGTGGAAGAGAAGCGGGGCCGTACCGGCTGCCACATCGACATCGGTGCAGCAGGACCCTTGCGGCACGAACTCAAAACCAACACCTTCGCGGCGACTCCGGGCTCTCGTAGCGGGCGCGGCACCGAAGCGAGTCGACAATTCGCAGCCTGTGTGAGGTCCCAGGGAAATCGTGTCGTGCTCTCCGGCATCGGTGGTGATGAGGTCACGGGCGGTGTCCCGACACCTACACCGGAACTGATGGATTTGCTGGCAAGAGCCCGCCTCAAAGCGCTCGCGCGCCAACTGAAAGTCTGGGCGATAAGCAAGAGAAAGCCTTGGTTTCATTTGTTATCCGAAGCCGCGCGGGGTTTTCTATCTCCTGCCCTCGTGGGCGTGCCTAAACACCTTTGGCCTGCAGAATGGCTGCATCCCAGATTTGTAAAGCGCCATCGAGCCGCGCTCACGGGCTATCCATCGCGGCTGAAGTTTTTCGGACCGCCCCCGAGCTTTCAGGAGAATCTCTGCGCGTTAAATGCCTTACGCCGGCAAATTTCGTGCTCTAGTTTGTCGTCCGAGCCCCCGCGTGAGAAGCGCTATCCCTATCTAGACCGTGATCTGTTGGAATTCATGTACGCAATCCCTCGCGAGCAACTCGTCCGCCCAGGTCAACGCCGTTCCCTGATGCGTCGAGCGCTTGTTGGAATCGTCCCCGAGGAGCTCCTAAACAGGCGACGGAAGGCATTTGCCATTCGATCACCTATGGCAGCCATCTCCGGTGAATGGTCCATCCTGATCGAGAAAAGTCAGCAGATGCAATCCACCTCTCTCGAGATCGTGGACGCGAATGCGTTCTGCGAAGCAGTGCAGAAGGCTCGTCATGGGCAGGAGATCCGTACCGTGGCCATGACGCGAACGCTCCAGATCGAATACTGGCTGGCAAGCGTCCGAGACCAGGGAATATTAGTCGATGACTCCTCGGTTGCCGCGCATGATTCCGCACTGCTCGGCGAACGCCGCAAGGAGCCCGAGCCACGCCCCAAGCGCGAGTTCAGCTAGCTAGCTGTGTAGGCGAACACCAAAAAAGAAAGGAGGTGATAACAATGAAATATGAAAAGCCGGAAGTCGTTCCCTTGGCCGATGCACTGGCCGCGGTTCAGATGATCGCAAAAGAGAATCAGCCTCACGATCTCGCCGATCCATCCGAAACAACGGTCAGCGCGTACGAAGCCGATGAGTAAGTGACTGCCGGAGCGCCGGGTCGCGCCTGGCGCTCTGGCATTTCTTTTCGTTGTAGGCCCAATATCAAGTGGAGTTGCGCACGGGAATCAACCTCGTAGCGCTTACAACGCCTTTTCGTCGGCCTGCGACTCACGCGAAAAAGCAAAAGGTCATCTTCGATGTGCCTCGGCATTCCCTTGGTTGTGAACTCCAGGCCCCGTGTCCTGATGCGTGAGGTCGCGCAGCCGACTCCAGCGACCGTACTGCTCGCCCTTGGCAGGATCGGGGTCTTCTTCGTCTTTTAGCCAGAAGCAAAACCAATCTACATCACCCTGCTGCGATACCATCCGGTCCCACGGTTTCTGCAGAATGTGATAGCCACTTGGAATGTAGACGAAATCGACCGGTTTCTTGAGTCTCAACAAGCCCGCGAACCACTCCCATTCCTCCAAGAGTGACGGAGGATGGATGGCCTGTATCAGCAAAGGTGTATTCACTCTATCTAGCAAAAATCCAGACGAGCGCTTCATCCAAAGCTCTAGCCCTGAACCAAATGGAGACGTTCCGATCAGGCCTTCCCTTATGGCCTTCATATACGGACTCGAATTGCCCGAGGCGGTATACTGAAAATACCCTCCGTCAATTCCGTCGGCGACGACGGCCGCGGCGATTTGATATTTCGAGTGTGTGAGCATGTACTGGACGTACAAGCAGGTTTGACTGAAACCGATCAGACCGAGGCGATGTCGGTCGATAACACCTTTGCGATCCAAATAGTCGATAGCGTTCTCATAAGTCTTCATCATAAAGGGCGCTTCCAGAGGAGTATCCCTCGTGCTCCAGTCATGGCTGTCCGGGATTTGTAAAACCACGATCCCGTTCGCCACCAGCGGCTGTGCAGCAAATGCAGTCGAAAATGGACCATCGATCCAGAATGCTCGTGGATCAAAACCGTGCGTTTGGATGACTAAAGGATATTTCTTGCCCGTGACATAGTCAGGCGGTAGATACAATCCACCCTGAACTTCTCTACTGTCTCCGCCTTTCCATTTTATAGTTTCGACGTGTCCAAACTTGAGATCATTGAATTGGGGGTTCAGATCTAGAAGTGTCGCTTTTTGGTCTGTCTTGGGGTTCGTCGCAATCACGCGCGGCCATTCATTCAGGTCCTGCTCGACTGTAATATCTGGAACTGGCGAGCCAGCACTCTCATCGGGGATCTCGACGCGCTCCCATCGATCACTCTTTTTTTCGTACTCCTCGGCCCTAGTCGAGCCTATTTGATTCGGTCTGCGCTCCTTGAGCCTCAGAATTTGCGTCCGCGGATTCCAGTACATCAATTTCAGATCCCTCTCAGCGATCTTGGAGAACTCGAGACTCGGTACCTTGACTTCGATCACATATGCTTTCCTTTCCCTCGCTGTTCGTTCGACAGGGTCTGCGACGGTCAACGGAAGATACATTCCTGTCAAAATAATCGACTGTGAGTCGGACAGCCATTTCACGTCAGATCCGTAATCGCTGACAGGAGAATCCAGTAACGCTCGATTCAGGCCCGATTTCAGATCAAGGAGTGTGTATCGCTCAATATATGCGGGAATACCGTTCGGCAGCCTTTGACGCATCAGGTTTTGAAGCAACTCGTCCTTGTATTCATGCCAAATCGCGGGGACGTTCGGCACAAGGGTCTTGAGAACGAGATAGTGACCATCTGGAGAAACAAACAGGGGCGACCCTTCCTGCATGTCAGAAACCTGCAAACGTTGTGTGCTGCTCCCTGCTTCGTCTGTTACCAGCAAGTCCGCACGGCTGTCCCGGAGACGACCTGCGATCAGATCGGCCAGACGCTCATCCGATACGTGGAAGCCGTGTCGCAGGACATCTTCTTCTATCAAATCTTTAAGCGGCTTTTCAGCGAAGTATGCAAACCGGTCAGCGCGATCCGATGTTGAATAGGACAGAAGATTTGTCGGATGCTCGGTCAACCTGCGAATCTTTCCTGAGACGCGTTCGACTGAGTAAAGTTGAGTTGTTTCGTCCCACTGCTGCCCGAGGAACAGGATCGTGTCACTGTCTCCCATCCAAGTTACTTCATCAATTGCCGCCCGATTCGAAGACGAAGTGAACGACACAAGCGTTCTAGGGTGAGGGGACCCTAACAGATCGCCGACTTCGTAGAGAAGCATGGAATACTCATTTGTGTTTTTTTCCAAGTTTCCCTTCTTCACCAAGAACACGAGCCACTTTCCGTCAGGTGAAAATGACGCAAAGTCTGCCGACAGCCCTCCGCTGTAGGCGTTGATAGCATTTCGGCCCGCGATCCGTGTCATCTGAATCGCGTCCGCTACAGTTACAAGCCGCTTCGGGTCGCGTTTGGCTTGAGTCTCAGACTGTACGGCCCCGTCCCCTCCACGAGGGAACGGGAGGCTTTGAATGCTAAAAGCCTCAATGTTGTCGGCCAGCCCGAGACGCTTTCCGTATGTCGCGATGCAGATGAAACTGGCCACCAGAATGAACGCTGCCATCTTTCTGAATTCCTTCGGGCACACTTCTCGCAGCGACATAGCTGTTCTCTCCCAGATTGTCGGTTTTCCTAGAAGCTGAGGCGCAAGGAAAGTTGAAGAGACCGTGGACCGCCTTCTTGGAAGAGCGGGTTTAATCCCCCCAATCCTGCGTTCAGCATTTGCTGTGACTGAAGGCCAAACGAACCGAATTGAACGTAACCGGGTGGGTTTGTAAAGTTTGGATGGTTGAGGAGATTGAATGCATCTGTGCGAAATTCAAGATTGAGGCGCTCGGTGACGGGAAACTTCCGAACGACTGAGACATCGACTTGTGTCAGGCCAAATCCGGGTATGTCGTTTCGCCCTTCGGTCCCCTGTCGGACTGTGGGAGGGACTGAGAATGCGTTTGGATTGAGACTCTTGCCGCCCGGAGCCGCTGGGTTGCTCATCCAAACCGCCTGCCCTTCGACAACGTCGGGTCGGGTCGCGGCGTACCCGTTAGGGTCAGGGGAGTTTCCCAGAACAATAGCATTGAAGGGGAGTCCGCTTCGGGCAACGATCACGGTGTCGAGCGACCAATCACGAGTGATGAGATTTACGGGTTTCCAATTCGACGCGGCAGGAAGAGAGAAGACTACGGCACCGGAAAAGCTCTGTCGGACATCAAAGTCGGAGGACGCATAATCGCTTGCAGCCGAGATGACAGTGTTCGAAAGTCCAACTACAACATCGCTCGAAGCGTTGTCGAGTGAGTGTGACCAAGTGTAGTTCAACAGTGCCTGGATGCGCGCCGAGAGTGGCCTCCGATATTGAAGCTGTAATGCGTCATAGCTTGAATGAGCATTATTTTGCGTTAGGAGGAAGTCACCGATGAAATTGGAATTGGGTTGATACAAGGCTTCTTGCCGAAGAAGATTTATGCCCGTTTGCCCGACGTATGTCACTGAAACTGCCTGTTTACCTTCAAAGGATTTTTCTATAGCGACATTCCATTGATATGAACGAGGCAATTTGAGGTTCGGGGTAAATGCGTAGATGCCGTCAGGGTATGGAGGGTTCGGTGATACAGGGAGCAGATATTGATCAGGATTCGTAATCGGAACGGGCACACCGTTGATATGTTGGGCGAAGGAGTTGGGAAAGTTCGTAGCGATGCTGGCTGCCTGGCCTACACCCTGGTCATAGAATATTCCCCACCCAGCGCGCAAGACGAGATCACCGCTCTGTCTCGCATTGTAGGCGACCCCGACCCGCGGAGCGATGTTCCCGAATGTCGTACTCCATAAAGGTGTACCGGCAGGGGCCAGCGAAAGATCTGAAGGATTGCTAACGTTTTCCCAAGCTGCGAGGGTCGTCGTGCCACGGGCGGATGGTGCCGGGTTTAATTCCCATCGGAGACCATACGTCAGAGTTAATTTCGGAGTGATCTTCCAAATATCTTGGCCGTACAGCGAAAATGATCGAGTGAGAATGTTGGCGGGCAAGGCTCGGGCCGCATACAGGCTGCCAACTCCGGACGTAATGAGACTTTGCGTGCTGAGTGCGCTGAAAGAGATCACGTATTGGGGATCATTGACATCCAGGAAAATGGCTCGGTAGTCGGCACCGAATTTCAGTTGGTGAGTGCCCACAACGTAGGACAAGTCATCGACAAAATTCAGTTGTCTAGTTCGGCCTCTCGCCAGTGGCCCACTGAGAAGCAATGAAGTATCGGAGGTTTGAAATTCCAGGAGGCTCTGTGCGCTCGGTAGAGTCCCCAGCAAGAGACTTGAGTCTAGCGGAACAGCACCACCGAACGAGTCCGATGCAAATCTCACGTTGGATTCCTGGGTCGAGTAGTTGCCCCGCAGAGTGTTGGACAACTGGTTGCTGAGCAACATGCTTAGGCCCAGCGTGCCAGTTTTCGTATTCACATCGGTAAACTGCATGGTGTTGATGCTGTAGACGCGGTCGGTCGTTTGCGATGGGGCATCATTCAAGCGCCCAAAAATCGAGAAACGGTCGTTGAAAGTATGATCGACTCTTATGCTGCCCGCGTTGAGGGTCGCAGCGTTGGAAAAAGTCCCCGTGAATGGCGCGGTGTAAGCCGTTGGCGAAGCGGGCGTACCGTTGGGCTGCGGGTATGCGTTCAGGAACGGAGCCAGCGTTGTAGGCGCTTGCGTGCGCGCATATGCCGAAGGAACCTCAATAACTGAAGTTTGCGGTAGTCTCAGGCGGGCACCTTCATACGAAAGAAAGAAAAA
>Ga0182015_10004865_pt1 | contig 14232 bp, 18 predicted proteins | sample 712P3MmetaG_FD_120478 | JGI IMG/M metagenome (GOLD analysis project Ga0182015, IMG submission 120478) | Permafrost microbial communities from Stordalen Mire, Sweden - 712P3M metaG | ecosystem: Environmental > Terrestrial > Soil > Wetlands > Permafrost | place: Sweden: Stordalen | collected...
GCCTTCGTTTTCCCCGGGGCTGTTTGCCGGGGATCACCATCGTCACGATCGCGCTGGTATCGGACGGTTAACCACTTTATTTTGGCACTGACCTCGTCCCCGGCGTGGAAAATTCCCGTGAATTCCAGACGCCAGTGCACGCCGCTTGTGAAAGAATGAACGTTTGTTTCGTCCTGAACGAAATGTCCCTTCTGCGGTCCACATTCATCGGCCTCTCTCAGAACTCCCGCCTCCGTCGTTTTGCTGAAAATTCCAGCCTCGGGCGCCGCATGTCCTCGCGCTTCGTTGCCGGCTTTCGCATCGAGGACGCCCTCACTGCGGCCGATAACCTCGCCGCCCAGGGCCTCGCCGTTACCCTCGACAGCCTCGGCGAAAACGTCTCCACTCCCGCCCAGGCCCGCAACTCCGCCCAGATCTATCACTGGCTCCTCGACGCCCTCGCCAAATCCAAAATCGACGCCAACGTCAGCCTCAAGCTTACCCAGATGGGCATGGACATCAGCCATGCGGTCGCCTTCGAGACCGTTTCCACCCTCGTCGACCACGCCGTCCGGGCCAAATCCTTTGTTCGCGTCGATATGGAAGGCACCCCGTACACCCAGGCCACCATCGATCTCGTGCGCAAACTACATGCCAAACCCGCCAACCGCGGTCACGTCGGCATCGTGATTCAGGCCTATCTCCGCCGCAGCTCGGACGACATCGCCGATCTCCTCAGCGACGGCATCCGCATCCGCCTCTGCAAAGGCGCGTATCAGGAACCCGCGGACTTAGCCTTCCCTGACAAGAAAGACGTGGACGCCAACTTCGTCGCTCTAACCGCGACCCTGTTGAAAAGCGGCGTATTCCACGGCATCGCCACCCACGACCCCGCCATGATCGACGCGACAAAGAACTTCGTCCGCACCCAGCGCATCGATCCCGCCAGCTTCGAATTTCAAATGCTGTATGGCGTCCGCCGCGATCTCCAGCGATCGCTCGTCCAGGAAGGCTACAAGGTCCGCGTCTACGTGCCCTTCGGTGAGGAGTGGTACCCCTACTTCATGCGCCGCTTAGCCGAACGCCCAGCCAATGTCCTCTTCATCGCGAAAAACATGTTTCGCAAATAGCACCGACACCACTGACAATCCCGCGCTAAGCAAAACGGGCGCTCCCGCAGGAGCACCCATCGTTTCCCTATTCCCTGTTCCCTATTCCCTGCCTTATCGAGGTTCGTAAGGCTCAATCGACAGCAAACTCCCGAGCACATGCCGTTCATCCGGCGTAAACGTGTTCGCGAACCGTGCCGAGTTCAGAATCTGCCCCCGCTGCTCCGGTGGAATCTGGCGTAAATCAATGAACGCCTGACGCACCATCCGCTGCCGATCCGGCGCCATCCCCGTCAGGGCCTGTGCCGACGACCGCACATCCGCCTTTCGTTCTGGAGGAAGCGACTCGAACATCTCGTTGCGCTGCAAGATCCGTTGCTGTTGCTCCGGCGGTCGCGCGTTCAGCGTCCGCAACCGGTTCAGCACCCGCTGCTGCATGTCTGGCGACAGCCGATTGAATCCTGGCTCGTGTCGCAGCTCTTCTTCCTGCTGCTGCGGCGAGAGATTCCGATGATTGTTCATCCAGTCTTCCAGATGTCCGGGCCGTGCCCCAGGCCCCATCACCGCTGGATTCACGCCGGGCCTGATCTGTGCGGGAGTGTTTTGAGCGGGTCGCGCCGTGCCATTCCCATTCGCGTTCCCACCCTGCCGAGGAGCCACCTGCGGTCTCGCCGGAGCCGGCCTCACCGGTGCCGGCCGCGCCACCTGTGCCCGCTGCCGTCCCACCCAGGCTCTCGGTCCCGCCAAACCTGCCGCAAACGAAGACCGAACGCATAGAACCAGCAGAAACAAAACCGCGACAGACGCCCACCCGGACACAACGCTGCGTCCGGGCGCCCAACTGCCCCGCGTCTTGTTCCAGCTTCCCGTAATCATGGTCTTACTTCCCCAATGGCAGTACCGCAAACCCCACGACAAAACCGATTCGGGCTGGCTCTTCGCTGCTTTCTCCATAGCCTTGCCCATTTTCTTCGATCCTCTCTACAAACTGCTCCCAGAGCCTCCGCCATTGTCGCTTGTGTCCTGCTGATCCATCGAGTTCAGCTGTTGGAACACCTGCGCATTCTCATCCAGAGACTGCAGATCTTTAATCACCGGTGAAGCCGGTACCGGCTTCGGCTGGAACCCGCCAAACCCCGCATACGTCCCCGCCCCCACCGTCACAATCAATGCCAGCGCTGCCGCCATCAGCGGCCGCATGCTCACATGGTTCCCGAACAAAAACCGTGCCCGCATTCTCTCCAGCCATCCGGCTGGCTGGTCCTGCTGCTCTTCTCGCAACAGGACCGCCATCCGCGTGTCAAAGTACGGCGACACCTCCGGAGCCTCCCACGTGCCCATCAACGCCATCGTGGCTTCCAGCTCTTTCAGTTCCTTTCCGCACTCGGCGCAGCTCTCCACATGCGCACGCACCTCGGCCGGCACTTGCTTCGGGGCCAGAAGCAGGTCCGGCAAACTCGCTTTCACCTTACGGCAGATCATCAAATCCCCCAATCCCAATTCTCCTCAATCCTGTTCCACAAATTCCTTCAGCCGTTCCCGCAGCGTCTGATATGCCCGGAACAACAGCGATTTCGTCGCCGATTCGCTCAGCCGAAGGACTGCGCCAATCTCCTTGTAATCCAGCCCCTGATACTTGTGCATCAGCACGGCTGTCCGCTGCCGCTCTGGCAGCGCCATCACATGTTTGCGGATCGCCTTCATCCGCTCGTCCTTCACCATCTCTTCTTCGGCGCCCGGATGCATATCCGCCACATCCGGCGTCGTGCCCGTCTCCGGATCCGGCTGGTCCAGATAAATCGTCTGCGCCGCCCGCTCGTGCTTCGTATCCCGCGCGTGGTTCACACCCAGGTTCGTCGCAATCCGGTACAGCCACGTCGTAAACTTCGCTTCCGCGCGATACGTCTGCCGCGACCGGTAAACCCGCAGGAAAACTTCCTGCGCCAGCTCTTCCGCAACGGCCTGATTATGCACCATGCGGTACATGAAGTTCATGATCGGCTTCCGGTACTTCTCAATCAGGAAGTTGAACCCGACATCGTCGCCTTCCCGCACCCGGAGCATGATCTCCGCGTCGGTCATCGTTCGCCAGTCGGCTGGCCTCGACAACATCCCGCCTGACCCCGCTGCGATACCGCCTTGCAGCATTCCCCGGTCTAGAGCCGCAGTTGCCATATCCCTGCTAACCCCATCCGGATCGTCAGGTTGCGGGGAAACTTCCGGATCTTTAGGGTCCTGGTCCTCCCCCTCTTCCCCGCCCGTTTCCCCTTCGCTTTCCTCGTCTTCCCAGCCCTGGGTGACTCCTTCCGTTACTTCCGGGTCCGAGCCCAGCACCTCCTCATCCTCATCTTGAGGCTGATTCAGCGGATCATGCGGGTCGTCCGGTAGCGGAGACGAATTCCAGGAAGCCATAAGTGCTGCATCATTTTACCCGTGAATGGCTTGCAGCCACCACGGAATCCGCCAGCGACCGGCTACCGGCTGTCGTTCTTCTGTAACCTGTACCCTGTTCCCTGCCCTTTAGGGCGTCCCGTTCCCATGTGCCTTCTGCAACGGAGCCCCCACCGTCACCTGATCCGGAACCTTCGAAATCAACCCTGTCTGCGGGTTCAGCACCGTCTGCCGATCCAGCGCGAAGTCCACCACGTCCGACGCCGCCGTCGATCGAGCCGCCATGGCCGCCCCAGCCCGGGCCATCGAGGCGTCCGTGCTGGCCTGCATCGCCGACAGAAACTGATCGTGTTCCTCCTGCTGCATCGCCATCGTGTGCGCAATCTCCTTCTCCTCCGCGTCCAGCGCGTCCCACGAGGCTTTGATCAGCTGATTGCTCTGTTGCTGGGCATTCTTCGCATACCGCTGCACCCACGCATTTCCCCACTGGGTGTTCTGTTGAGCCCCCATCCCCGGCGCCTGCCACACCTGCACTAAACCCGCATACTGGCTCTCGGGTGCTGAAAGGTACATCACGTCCGCCGTGCATTTCGTCACCGTGGTCGTCGGCCGGTCCGGTATCCCCCGCAATATCGAATGCATCCCCGGCTGGGTCGTCTCAAGGCAATGCATGTTCACCAGCATCTGGCCCTTCAGCGTGGTCGTCCCACTCTTCGATTGCACAACGGCCGCCGTAACTTCACCCGTGTCTTTGGGAGCCGGCAGATTCCGCGCCGCATAAAACGGCGCTGTATTCGCATCCGCATCCTGCCATTGCTTCTGCACGGCCGCGTTCTGATCCGGCATCGGTTCGTCCGCAACGTAGGTCAGCTGCATCGACGCGGCAAGATACTTCAGAAAATCCTGTGCGCTCATCGGCCCCGTGATCGGCATACAGCCCCTGGTCGGGTGCGGACCCGTTCCATACGCCCACAACATCGTGGGCATCTGCTCCTCAGAGCTCAGCCCATCCGGGCTCTTCGCCCGCCACGACAGCATGAAATATGACTCGCACGTGGGCAACCCACCCTGCAGCAGAACCCCCTGGAAACTCCACTTGGCCGGAATCTTGACCGTAAACGCAGTCTCGTTCTTCATCGTCGTGTCGGTAACGGTTTCGCTCTGCGTTCCGCCCGCGGATGATGCACTGCCGCCTGCCCCGTCTGCGCCGTTTGCCGATGGCGTGGAACCCTTGCAGCCCACCACCGTAAGCGCAATCAGGAGCGCCGTCGCTCTTCCCCTCAAGCCCATATCCCCATCCTCCGTGGTCTCATGCGTTGCTGAATGTTTTGAGAAAGACCCCGAATTGGGAGGGCCCTCGCTTTCAACCGATCGGCCAGGGGGACGTTCGGTCCGCGCTTTCAATTGCGCAAGTCTCTCACGACCGCTGCACGTCACATTAGAAATTTTTGATCGCGTACCGCCCACACAAACGGTGCAGGCCACTCTGCTTTTTAGGAACGCTGAACGGCCTGCTCTGGGTGAGTGCGCGACCAGGCGAGTCGAATCGGCCGACGCTGTCCCGTCCCCTGTTCCCTGTTCCCTGCTTTGCTGTTACCCTGAATTCTGTCCCGCAACCCCTCCCGGGTTCGAAAAGGGGCGCATAACTCAGCGGTAGAGTGCCACCTTCACACGGTGGAAGTCGTAGGTTCGAATCCTGCTGCGCCCACCATCAAATCAACAACTTCCAGTTTCTCCCGCTCCCTCGCTGGAGAGCGGATGGGCGACAAAGGTCGTATGACCGGACATGGTTTCCGTGGCCTGGCGTCCACCATCCTGCACGAGCAGGGCTATAACCACGACCACATTGAGCTTCAACTGGCCCATGCTCCACGCAATGAGGTCAGTGCCGCCTACAACCATGCACTCTATCCGGAGCCGCGCGCGCGGATGATGCAGGACTGGGCGGATTTTCTGGAGCAGACGCGGCGCGGCGGCAAAGTTCTGCCGTTTCGCGGCTCGGCAGCATAACAGAGTCACCTCGATTACTTCGCCCAGCCCCGCGCGCTGACTCACTGCGTGTATCTGCTCCGAGCGGTTGGTCGATAAATGCGGAAGTGACGCTGTAATTTCCGTATAGCCGGTCACTCGGCCGGAACGCGATTTTTCGATGAGCGAATCGGCGAGGACGCGCTTGTTGAGCTCGTCCAAAACCCAATCTCCCGGCTGCTCCATGTTCGTTCTGTCCTGAATGCGGAGAACGAAACAGCTCGGAACCGGTGTAACATCTGGCCTCTTCGCGCGTACTCTCTGTGACATTTGAAACGATGGACTTCCAGAGTCTTTACGAGAAATACGCGCCAGCAGTGCGGCGATTTGCGCTGTTTCTGTGTGGCGACCGCGCGCTGGCGGACGATATCGCCTCAGAGACTTTCCTGCGCGTTTGGTCGACGCGCGGTCGCATTCGGGAACTCACGGTGAAGAGCTATCTCTTCGCAGTTGCAAGGAATGTTCACCGCGACTTGCAGCGGCAAGGCTGGCGAAGAGCGGGGCTGGACGAAAAGCACACGGACCCAGGAGCTGGTGTGCACAAACGCCTGGAACACAGGCAGGAATTGGAGACGGTATTGGCAGAGCTGCAGAAACTGCAGGAGACCGATCGCGCCGCGCTGCTGATGCGCGCGCTCGATGACATGCCATATGGAGAGATCGCTGCTGCGCTGAACATCACGCTGGCAGCGGCCAGGGTGAAAGTGCACCGCGCGCGGGCGAGGCTGATGGCGGTTCGAAATCCGATCCGCGAAGAATTAGAAGTTTCGGGAGAAAAGCGATGAATATCACACGCGAAGTGATGGCCGATTTGCTGCCGGTCTATTTTTCTGGTGAGGCCAGCGAGGATACGAAGCAGTTGGTGGAGAGATATTTCCGGGAGAACCCGGACTTTGAGCGCATCGCGCGAAGGGCTGCGATGCCTCTCGAACGGTTGTGCGGGATAGCGCCGGTTGCAGCGGAGGCGGAAAGAGAAAAGTGCGACTTACAGTGGGCTCGCAAAGAATTCTTCCGGCGTCGCGTGGTTTTTGCAGTAGCTCTCTTTTTCACTTGCGCGCCACTAATGCCCGTCTACGGAAATGGGCGGGTGGTTTGGACCGCATTTCTAAACAATCCCTGGCAGCTGGCGCTCTTCTGGTGTGTCGCAGGCCTTTTCTGGTTTCAGTATGTCGCCCGTCCAGGCAGGCGAACAACGGCGATGATTTCAAGCATCTTCTTCGCTCTCCTGCCAATGGTGTTTGTATTCCATCTATTTCTGCCTGGCTGGCAGACTGGTCTGAGCAACAGGTTGGTGCTCGCTATGGCGATGTGGCTTGCCGCCACCATGCTCTGGGTGAGCTACCTTTGGCGTAGCTCTAGGCACAGGATACGCATGCCGTGACGGCAATGCGCATACTTCGATCTCAGTCGTTGACTTCAGGGCAACGCGCTCATTGACAAGGCTGTGGGCCGTTTGTCGCCAACTCGGAAATTTGGACGTTCTGGCCAGGTGGGGTCTCTCCAGACTCGAATGTTCCGGTTTGCCGGTAACACGGTCACAACGCGAACGTGCATGCGTGGAGGCCGGTCGCAGTGTTAGGATCGCCCCGGAAATGAGAACCTGGCGGCTGCTTCTTCAGATCGTTGGCACCCTCAACCTGGCTCTGTCAGTTGTGGGATGTTACGCACTGGTTGACATGGACGAATTACCGTCTTCAGGGAGGTCGGAACTTCCGCATTGCCGACCACACTCCACCAACGTGCGCGGTACCTGAATGGCATGAAGAGGATCTCTGAGGATAAGCAAGGGGCACTCTGCAACAGCACATTCGCAAGTGGGGATAGTATTGTTGCCAACAACAGGATTATCTCGGCGGCACGAATTGCTGCTGGCTCGCATTAATAGAAAGCCAGGAGATCCCGACGCAATGACCAACATCAGAGAGACCGAGACCAGTGCTTGGAACACTCCGGACTTTCGTTCGGACCTCGCGTTCCCCAAACTCACGGAGGAGATGGTCGAGCGCTTGAGTTCCTACGGTCGAGAGGAGACCTTTCCGACGGACGTCCCACTGTTCACTCGCGGTGCGCGGCAAGTCGATATGTTTGTGGTGCTCGATGGGGCAGTCGATGTCTCTTTGCCCGCCGCGAATGGCGAATTCAAGGTCATAGCCCATCATCAGAGGTTTGACTTTTCCGGCGAGTTAAACCTGCTGACCTCACAGGGTTCACTCGTGGAGGCGCGAACCGTCAAAGCGAGCCGGCTTCTTCGCATACCGCGTAACGAGTTGCAGAGACTCATGCGTGCGGAAGGCGACATCGCAAATCTCATAACCTCAGCGACCATCTGGCGCCGAATTGGCATCCTCGGCGAAGAGACCAGTGGTGTCGTGCTGATGGGACATGCCAACGATGCTGTGACCACAGAGATCCAGCGTTTCCTTGTCCGTAACAACTATCCGTACAGGATCGTCGAGGTGCCTGTTGAGGAAGTCTCCCTGCCCGATGATGATCCGTCCGAAGATGAAAGCACGCTGCCGGCGGTAATCCTCTCTGATGGACGCACCTTACATCGGCCAACCATCACCCAACTCGCTGACGAACTGGGCATTACCGAACTTCCCGATCCTGAGATGATCTACGACGTTACAGTCGTCGGCGCTGGCCCCTCAGGTCTCGCGGCCGCTGTCTATGCGGCATCGGAGGGGCTCTGCACAATTGTGGTTGAGAGCACCGCTCCAGGCGGTCAGGCAGGCGCCAGCTCCAGGATCGAAAACTACCTCGGTTTCCCAACGGGGATCTCCGGCCAGCGTCTTGCGAGCCGTGCCCAGCTGCAGGCATTGAAGTTCGGTGTGCGCTTCGCGATCTCCAGAGAGACCATAACGGCGGAACAGGTCGATGGCATCCACAAACTGACACTTGCGGGGGGCATCCCCGTACGTTCAAGGTCCGTTGTTGTGGCGTCCGGCGCGCAATATCGCAAGCTTTCGGTGGAGGATTACGGCCGGTTTGAGAACTGTGGTATCTATTACGCAGCGACCGCGATGGAGTCAACATTTTGCCGCGAAAAGGAAGTCGTCGTGGTGGGAGGCGGCAACTCGGCGGGGCAGGCCGCCCTGTTTTTATCGGGCATCGCGCAACATGTGCATCACATCGTACGCGGTAAATCTCTAACCGACACTATGTCGCAGTATCTTATCTCGCGCATCGAGAGCTCGTCCCACATTACGCTTTATACTCAATCCGAAATTGTGAAGTTAGAGGGAGAGTCTTCTCTCGAACGCGTCACCTGGATCAGTCGCAAAACCGGTGAGTCGATCGTGAAGCCGATTAGAAGTGTCTTCGTGATGATCGGCGCCGAACCAAACTCAGGGTGGCTCTTCGGTACTGTGCGGCTGGATAAGAAGGGCTTCATTCTTACCGGCGACGCAGACGGCTTCGACAGCACGCCCTACGCCACCAGCGTGCCGGGTATGTTTGCCGTCGGCGATGTGCGCTCCGGGTCCGTGAAGCGCGTAGCGTCCGCGGTCGGCGAAGGTTCCGTAGTTATCGCGGATGTTCATCGTTATCTTGCAGATCATCGTAACAACTTCGCGGTCGAACCTAACTCGGCGCTTGCGGCGTTGCGATCAGCTAGAGTGTGAGAGCCCTTCACAATTCAGTAGAGAGTTCAAGGGCTGAGTCGGCCCGACGTCTGCTGGCGATGTGTGCTTTATCGATTCTCTCCCGGTGTACCTGGGCTAGCTATGTAGAGAAGCGGCTGCTGGCAATCTCGCTCGGCTGAGCGATGCGACCGAGGGGGACCTCCGATGCGACCTGCGCGAACATGGCCTGCTTCTGCTCTTCGTTTTGTGCGAGGCCGATCCAACCAGGTGTTTCAGTTGCCCCAAGGCTAATCGCATTCACGCGAATCTTCCGGCCCTTCAGGTCGGTAGTCCAAGTGCGCGCGAAGGAACGAACCCGGCTCTCCGACGCGTCTGACCGCGAAGGGAAGCGTGTCCAGAGTCACGAATGCGGCCCACAACAACTTCTCGCGGACCGTCATCGAGGTTCTGCTGCGCGTACCCATCGGTGGTTCCCTCTCAGACGGAACAGCGAAAGACATATCGGACTCCGGAACCGTTCCTGCATTTCAGGGAGAAGAATGCGTAAAACGGTCGAGGAGACGAACTCCGGCGTTCGAACTCTTATGTTCGAGCAGTGTTTCATTGAATTCGGGGGGACGGCGGAAGCTCTTTCCTTTCCGCACTCCAGGAGTCAGTTGGCGGCCGGTTCGGGAGCGGCCGACTCTGATTGTTGTCTGCTGGCTGGCGACCAGCTGCCAGCGCCCGTCGCGCAGCACCCAGAGGCGCACGTTGTAGTAGGGTTTGCCACCGAGATGAGGCGTATGGTGCGACAGCATAATCGCGGCATCGTTGCCGAAGTCGAACATCCGGATGTCGTGAATGGGATCGCCCGGAGGCCCGGATTCTCCTGCTTCCTGCTGCTTCGCCAGCATGGCCACACGCTGAGCCTTGCTCCGATCCGTTCCGCTGTTGATGATCGAAAACTCGTCCCCCGTGCGCAGCGCCTAGTCTGCGGAATCGGGATGCCATTCGTCATTCTTGGCGTAGTGCCAGGCGTCGAGAATGCCCTTGTCTACTTCCGTTGTGGGCGTATAGGGAATGGTGTGGCATGGATTGTCGCAATTTCCTCCGCCCGGCGCGAGCGGCACATGCGGACCGATGGGAGTCTCTATATAGTTGAAAATTTTCCAGCCGTCGGAACGTTTCACCCAAACTCTCAGGAAACGGGAATTTGCATCGATGCCGTAAACGTCGCCGACGTGTCCGTAATTGTAAGCATGAATGTCGGTGGAGCCCGGAGCGGCGGTGGTCGCCGCCGGAAACTGCTCCATCATCTGCGTGCGCGTAAACGTCTTGCCCTCCGGGTTGGTGAATTCAAAATGCTCGTCGAGCAACTGCCCAACGGCATGCTTATCCCCGCGCACCAGAGCCTGCGTGAGGGCGTTGTCTGCGCTGACGACCGGACCGGAATCCTGGGCCGCCTGCGCAGGCGAGGGCGTCTGGGCATAAAGGAGGATGGGCAATGAAGGATGCCGACGCATCCGCGCTTAATCGCTTCCGCTCAGAATATCCAACTGCACAGGACCCGTCCGTGCGCCTCACGCATACAGACTTGATGATCGCGCTCGTCGCCCGCACGCTGGTCCGCCACCCGCGCGTGAACGCCTCGTGGGCCGGGGACAATCTCATCGAGAACGCCGAAGTGAATATTGCCCTGGCCATCGCCGTCGAGGACGGAGTCATCGCCCCGGTGATACCGGGAGCTGACACCGCGTCGTTGACCGACATCGCCGCGCGGCGCAACGATCTGGCGCTTCGTGCACGTGCCGGGCGGCTGCGTCCTGCCGATCTGGCAGGCGGCACCTTTGCCATCAGCAATCTCGGTATGTTTGGCGTCGATGCCTTCAGCGCGATCATCATGCCGCCCCAGGCCGCCATACTGGCCATCGGTCAAATTGCCGATCGTGCCGTTGTCGTGGATGGCGAAATCGCCATTCGTCCGATGCTGACGATGACTCTATCGTCGGATCACCGCGTTCTCGATGGAGCAAAAGCCGCCGCCTTCCTTCGCGATCTGACGAGCGTCTTAAGCGAACCGAGTCTGTGCCTCACCTGAGTCGTTAGTTCCTGAAAATCCTTGTGTACTCCCTCTCAGGAGCTTTCAAATAGCACCCGTTCTGCCGATCAATTCCTGCTTGTGAAGTATTTCCAGCCATCGGCTTGGTGCCGCTTATTCCCGAGAGTCTCTATCTTTACTGATTCATTGTCACGCTCACCATGAAAGCGTGCGATCTCCAACTGTTTCCAGGAGGCCGATGTGGTCGTTAGGGCCATTTTCCCCGAGTAATGTCCGGTTAGTCGGCAATGCGGACATTTCAAGCGGGCGGCGGTTACGCCGGAGACGCGAACCTCTCCCGGAACTTGCTGCGGAAATGCGCTGCGATGTTGACAGTATCGACAACATGGTCGCTCCCTCGGAGAGGAGCGGTGATGATGAGAGGTTCGAAATTTTCAAAGACCCTGACAGCGGACCCTGGGATCCCCTGAGACGGCAAAGGGGAATATCCGCGAAGCAGACACTCCCCTACTCTTTCAGGCTGGGCACTGTGGGGCAACAGGTTCAGGGAAAATCAGAGAGTGGGGCGATACGGAAGTTAGAGCGAGTGGGAAGGTCAGCGCACACGCTGAGCAGATTGCGGTGCAGACGCGCGAACTCATCCCAATCTGGGTTGCGGCAGGCTTGGGCACGTGGTTCGCCTGTCTTCCCGATCCATTACTCCTCAAGCTTCGCACTTCTCATCATTCGGGCCGCGGCTCTCGGTATGGGCTCGTCGTCGGTTATGCCGGCCGGGGTGCTCCAGGTTCATCCCGGTGTCTAACTCTGGCTCTTTGGGGGAAACGGGATCGAGAAGCCCCATTAGCCAGGTTCACGGCGTCAGAATTGCTGGGTTTGGCTCGCTGCGTTTTAGAGCCTTGTTTGAATATTCCTTAAAAGGAAGCGCCAATACCGATTGTCCATTTGATTTGCCGGAGCACCTGGTGTGTAATCCCTGCATCGCAGCCGATCCGGTCGGACGAGCGACATCGTAGAAATCGGTCCTGGCCGCACCGTTCCACCGTCAGGAGGAAACGATGAGTATTATCGATAAGACCCTGGAAGCGAATCGCAACTATACGAAAAATTACAATCCAGCTCTGGGCAAGCACCCGGCCCCAAAAATCGTAGTTGTAACCTGCATTGATCCCCGGCTCTCCGACCTCCCTGGAATCCTCGGGCTCCCGCAAGCCGATATCGACGTTACCCGAATCGGCGGACCCGCGGTAACAGAAGATGTTCTCGGGGAAATTATCGTTTCCAACCATGTCCTCGGAAGTATAGAGATCATGCTTCTCAACCACACCGGCTGCGAGTTCACGACATTCACAGATGAGGAATTGAACGCGAAGCTGACCGCTTCTACCGGTGATACTTCGCCGGCTCCCATGCGCTTTTTCTCCTATGAGGGTCCGAGGAAAATACCCGGGAACAGATCAGGAAAGTCAGGTCGCATCCCCTGGATCTCCAAAGACGTCCCTGTGCGCGGCTTCATTTTCGACGTGGACACGGGCCAATTGCGCGAAGTCAAAGTGCCTGAAGGCGAACGCGCCGCCTGACGAGCGATCAATTTTCGTTGTTCACCGGCCACACAATTCCTGTTTCCGCCGATTTCCTGCGCGGGCCGACACTGCGCGCGCCGCCTGGCCAAACCTTTAAAGAAAGGACGGCAAAGACATGCCTGAAGCGACCTGGAGACCTCATGAGAAACACGGACAGCTGACGACGCAGAGCGACTTGCCCGACACCGTCTACGCGTTTCCGAAGCAGCGCAAAGAACCACTGACCGATGCACAACATGTGCGTAACGCGGTCGCGCGGTTCGATCAAGTCATTGACGTCTCCGATGCCGACCGCGCTGTGGCCTTCGCGAACATCGAGAAAGCTGCAAAATACTACAACGTCAATCTCGCGGAAACGTCATGGCACGCCCTGGGCATTCATCCTCAAAAGAAATAGAAGAGATGCTGGCGCCAAAGGCGCTGTGATGCGCGAACGCCGGGAGCAGACGTTGTCAGAGCCGTGTGCTCACCGTAACAGGGAGCTGAAATATGAAAGCCATTGTCGTCCACGAATATGGTGGCCCGGAAGTACTGAAGTACGAGGACTACCCTGACCCGGTTCCGGGCCCGGGCGAAGTGCTGGTTCGGGTCGCCGCCGCGAGCGTGAATCCCATCGACTACAAACGACGCGCCGGGTTAACGAAAGATTTTTATCCCCTCCAGTTCCCGGGCCTCATAGGAATCGATCTCGCGGGGACCGTGGTCAGGATTGGGCCGAGAGTGGAAGGCTTTTCCGTCGGCGACCAGGTGTTCGCTATGGCGGACAATACCTACGCGGAACTTTGTGTCGTGAAAGCAGCGGTCCTGGCGAAGGTCCCGAAGGGGCTCGATTTGATTCAGGCGGCGGCGCTGCCGCTGGTGACGGTCACCGGCAACCAGCTCCTTGCTGCTACGGGAATCAAAGCGGGCCAGACGGTTATGGTCATAGGTGCAGTAGGAAATGTCGGGCGTTCGGCGGTATTCGCTGCGAAGGAACGCGGCGCGATTGTGATCGCGGGCGTGTTGGCGAGGCAGATGGATGAGGCGAAGACTGTCGGCGCGGATCAGGTGGCCGCAACCGACGACGACACTGCGATTGCGAATCTTCCGCCGCTCGATGCGGTGGCGGATGCGGTCGGCGGAAGAACCGCCGAAAAGCTGATCGCCAAAGTCAAGCCGGGGGGAGTGTACGCTTCAGTTGTCGGGGCACCGCAGAACGCCGCGCAATACCCATCTGTAAAGGTGGTGCACGTTTTCTCGAAATTCGACAGGCAAACGCTCGAGTTCATGGCCGCGGCAGTGCGAGACGGCAAGCTGATAATCCCGATCAGCGAGAAACTGCCGCTCAGCGAAGCGGCCGAGGCCCAGGCGGCGGCAGAAAAGGGTGGTATCGGAAAGATCTTGCTGATGGCGTGAGCGGGACTAGGGACACCGTATTTGTAATGAGCACCGTATCGAAAGGAGCCATCAATGGACGTTGGCGTACAAAAGGAGCCATCAATGAACGCGGTACAAGTCGAACAGAAGAGCTATGAGATGCCCCC
>Ga0182015_10004866_pt1 | contig 14231 bp, 8 predicted proteins | sample 712P3MmetaG_FD_120478 | JGI IMG/M metagenome (GOLD analysis project Ga0182015, IMG submission 120478) | Permafrost microbial communities from Stordalen Mire, Sweden - 712P3M metaG | ecosystem: Environmental > Terrestrial > Soil > Wetlands > Permafrost | place: Sweden: Stordalen | collected...
TACACTGATGTCGATAGGTGTGACGGTCTGGGTCGTCCACCGTCGTCGTCATTCCTAACGCGAAATCAGAACGAAGATCCCGTTTCGATCGGAACTGGCTCTTCATCTCATAGGACGGTCTTTCAAGGGGACCCAGAAATTTATTTACTATGAAATGGAGGTTTTTCTCAGGGACTATCCTCACGAGGATAATATCTGTGAAAAACAAAAGCCCGAAGGCATAGAAAAAAATATTAAAATAGTCATTGAAGACCGCAGACCCGGTTGCCGCTGGTAAAAGGCAAGAGGCAAATTCGAGATCAGCAGTCGACCATGGATTCCGAGGGGGGTAGCCCCTCAATTTATACTTGCGTCGGAGTTCCAAAAAATCGGAGTTTTAATCTCCCCAGGCTTGATCTCCGCTTCAAGCACAGAATGATTATGATGAGGAAAGACATACTATTGCTCAAAAATACATGATTACACCCTAGTTTCCACTTCAAAACCGTCTTCCCAAGACCATATCTAACTTATGCAGAAAATACTAAACCTCCACTTCTCTCCTACCTGATACGTCGATTTATTCTCCTAGAAACACGAGATTGCTTCGTTCGCAAAGTATCGCACATCCCCATCTGAATCATCTTTCAATCGATTGAGACTTGGTTTCACAACATCATTGAGTAATGTGACACCATTCGGATCATTTCTCAATAGCGGTATTAATTCTAACATTAACAAAGTCCAAGAAGGGGCCTGTACGTTGATGAGTTTTGGCGACATTGAATCGAATATTGGGAATAGGGTCGCGTTCCAATTCATTGATGAGGGGAATAATATAAGTCGCAATAACATCCACAGGAACAACCCCAGCAAGACGCTGCTATCAGTCTCCAATCGCAACGGGACGTACCGCAACAGAGAATAAAACAGTCATACGATAAAGATAGTTGGGACTATTCGCCATCTGCAACACTCGTGGCAAAATAGTGACTTTAGCCCATTCAGCGCCAAACTCCCTCGTCAAACTCTCCAAATTGATCGTAGCGGCTTCACGGATCGAGTAGACTGGATCGCCAAGCCAATTCATGGATAATTGAGCGAGCTTCTCGTCGAAGAAAGCTACACCGAGTTGTTTTGCGAGAAGAGGGATTTGTGTGATGATGGCGAGACGGACACGCCAGTTCTTGTCTTCTGCGAGTTCGACGATCGCAGGTAAAAGGGCTTGTGAGAGTAACTCTATTCCGATCACTAACGGTTAACATGGTTACGATTGGAGGGATGTAACCTTCGTTGACGAGTTCCAGACGAGAGATGATGTTGAGACGGACTTTGGAATCATCGTCTTTGAGCATTTGGAGGAACATTGGGAGGAGTTGTTCGATGGTCGAGTCTTTGCCGAGAATGGGGGCGAGACCACTGAGATTTTCTCCGAATGCAGCTCTGACTTGAGGATTTGGATCTCCCACAAGTTCTTTGATCGGAGGAAGGATTTCTCCCAGAATAACGGCAACCGAAACCAATTTACAAAATCCTGACATTAGAGGAATATTAAGCAGGACGATACCAGGAATTTGTTTGGCAATGGCAGATCGAACTTCAGCCTCATTATCCTTGACAAGTCGAACGAATGCCTGAACAAGTTCTTCCCCAGCATGTTCTCCTCCCACTGCGATTGCAAGAGAAACCCAGTTATCAGCCACAGAGTACCGTACTCTCCAACTCTTGTCGGCCCATAAATTCCTGATTCCTGTGCCCAAGAGTTCCTGTGTTTCTTGTGGGTTGAGTTGTTGTGCGATCGCAATGAGGTCGGCAACGGTTAGATGACGAACAGAATCTTGATCATCCGCAGCTAATCCTGCAAAAAGAGGAAGCAAGTCATGGATCAACACATCTTTAGGCACTTGTGTGATAAGATTCTATAATATAAGCAAACATTGGCTGAGAATTCCAACCTTAAGGTTTGTAGCTGCTTCTCTTCGGACCATGGGAGTATCGTCCTGACACAATTGCGCATACCATTGTCGTAAATGATCTTGAATTGTGGAATTGACACGATCGTACATGACGGCATATAATCCAGTTGCAGCAGAACGAGAAGTAAACCAATCTGCCTGGGAGAGTGTTCTGACGAGAGGCACGAAATGTTCTTCGATTTGTGGCGACCCAAGGACAAGACAGATTTTACGAAGAGCTTCAACGGCCTAGCAGATTAGACGTTGAGCACAGATGAAGATGGAGTACTTTATGTCTGACGAGAGGTTCTTCGACTGTGGCCAGATGTTGTAATGGCCCCAGTAACACATGTGCATGCGGAGGTCCACCCACGTATTCATCGAAATTACCCAATTCTTCTGCGAGTGCAACAAGAACTTCATCTTCATCTTCCATTGTTTCTCCTTCACATGTCAGTTTCATGACAGATCAAACAGAAAATTACGTTCAAGGAAGGGAACGAGGTCGTCGCGTGTTCTTTCGGGGCCTAGAACAAGGGCGATTGTGGACAGCCTTTTGATGGCATTGAGTCGGGAAGAAACATCGTCACTCTGTTTGCACAGTCAGAATCCGTTGTTTGTTGACGGGAAAAGTTACCTTGAGTTCGTCCATGAGAACTGCAATTGGGAAGAGTTCGTCGTCCGACTGCATATTGTAGGCTCAAGAATATCAATCAATTTGAAAATTGTCGTGTCTTCCCTCTGATGATGAATGGCGTAGGGAAATTGGCGTTGCTGTCCCCTAATTTGCTCACACAATTTTCTTGATCAACGGAATCGTGAGCTGACTCAGCAAAAACACGCCATACACGCCTCAAAGAGAAGTTTAATTGCAAAAACCTTTGCTTGCTTATTGCTATGAATGATCCAATACTCAATATATGACGTCGTTCGCCCCCAAGAAAAAACCTCTCAGACACCCGAGATCCCCTAAAATATATATACATACTAAATACTAGACAAAAACTTTTAAGCAGCTACTCCAAGATTATTCGCCTGATCGAAAATGTGACTGATATCCCCATTCCACGGTATGTGCAAATTTTTGGTCCAAGAATACGCATCATCCCATCCTGACTCCCCACCTAAAGGCGACAAAAAATCCAAATCACTCAATTCCTCCTTGACATGGTTCTCCTCTGTCTCGTCATCACCGCTCACCAACATATCCGTCATTGAAAACCCGTTGAGATCGTCCGCTTCTTGTTTGACCGGAAACATTGAACTGATCGCAAACTCAATATCCGTGGTATTCACGAATGTTTCCGATAATTGGCGCGGAGTGATTGTTCCGCTCCATGGTGGGGACGGTAATTGCACTTTCTGTCCTGGCAGAGATTTCCGATTGACACCGTTGGGAGATGAGGTACCGTCTGTCGATGATTCCGACGAAAGTCGGATTTGATCGGCAAGTCCGACTACCATTGGCGCCGGGAATGTTGCAACACCAGATTGGTCCGACTTTTTGGTCCCCACAGCCTTGTACATGGCATTCTTGACATACTCCAACGGATCTTTTCTCGCTTCTTCCCGTTCCATCTCTTCCGCACGTTCCTTCGCATGACGTCTTTGGATCGCCTCATCCACCGCTCTATCCCGCGGAACTCCACCTGGCCCAATCTGCATTTTACTCGGCGGTAACGATCCAGCAGCCGGAGATCCCGTGGAAGGACGTTTACTAGCCGCTTGAAGCGCCGGTGTCGACATGGGATGTGTAGTAGGCGTTCCCATTGTCTGTGGCGTCTGTGAGATGGGAGGAACACTCGCCGGATCGGCTGTGGAGGACGGACTTGCGCTCATTCCGGGGGCGGTTGAACGGCGTCGTTTCGACTCGGGAATGTGTAGGTCTTCTTGTCGAAGATTGTGTTTTCCCAGATTTATGGACACACCGGCGGGATTGTTGACGAGAGGAGAAGTAGCGCTGGCAGCGGGTTGAGGTGGACGCACACCGAACCTATTCCAGGAAGCCATGAGGCCGTTGACTTGCACCGTAATCGGACCGAGATATCCACGTTGCCATTCCTCGGGAGTAACAAGAAATCTACCCCTCATCGCAGACTCGACGATTACCTTTGCCATTTCACGCTGTCCCGTTAGCCCAAGTTTCTAAGCTCGGAGGAAGGAATACCAATCGAATGAAGGCCGAGGTCTTGGCTTCATCTCTAGTCAGAACGTAGAATAGCGCCGCCAATTTGTCCATCTTGTTGATACACTCGATGGTTTGCTTGTTGGTTATCATCGCAGCCATTTGAGCCTTCTCTTCTGGCGTAAGATTTTTCGGTTGTTGTCCGGCTATTTGAGCATGTGTCAACTGTTTAATCTTATCCGTCTCGTTTCTGACAAAATTCATCGCCTGTGCCTGCAGCTGTCGATTCTCAAGCGGATTGATGTTTCCATCAGACTGTTGAGACCCTTCCGGCTGATTAGCATACACATCTGCCGGCGAGATGCTCATGTTCTGAGGCGTCGATCCGGGGAGATGAACTCCGGCGGGGGAGGATACGTGCAGGGGCGTCGAGTTTGGTAGAGAAGCAGCGTGTTGCGCCGGTGACGGGGTAGGCATAGTGGTTGGAGTCGGAGTGTTCCCAATGACCATTGGATTCGTGGCATCTTGACCTTTTTTGGGTGCAGGTTTCTTGGGAGGAGCACGCCCTTTGCGTTGTTGTTGCGCGTTCTGGACTTGTGGTTGCTGAGTTTGTGGCGCAGGCTGTTGCTGTTGTTGTGAGGGTTGTGTTTGCGGCGGAGGAGCTTGAGGTTGTTGTTGCGGCATCTGTTGCTGTAACTGCGGAATCCCAGCCATGTTCATTTGAACTTGAGGAGGCATCGTCTGAGGCGTACTTTGCATCGTCGGCGGCACTTGCGATTGTTGCCCGGCAAGTTGCTGTTGACGAGCTTGCATTTGTTGCAAAAGTAACTGATTACTCGCAGAGATATTCCCTTGTCCGGCGGCGGCATTGCGTGCTTGGAGTTGCTTGGCTTGATAATACGCTTGCGGATTCGTGTTTATGCGGCTCGAGACCGCATGATACTCGTTTTTGACTTTTTGGTACTGTTCGTCATTGATGATACCGGCTTTGAAAGCATCTTGCAGCCAATTAATGTCTTCGTTCCATGACATGAGTTTATCCGACGGGACACCAATCGCCATGAGTGCCTGTTGTGAGTCATGCGGGAGAGGGTAGTTGTGGGGATTGACTGCTTGTGGCAGCATATTATTGGGCTGAAGGACCCCCGAGGTCCCCGAGTCACCGGCCGCCGTCCGTGCTTGCTGTAATCGTTGTGCTACCTGCTGTTGCTGTTGGAGTTGTTGGAACTGGTGGATTTGTGCTGGCGTCATCTGATTTGTCAATGTCCCAGGCCCCTGCGTCAGGTTCGATAGGATTTGTTGGTTGTTGGCTAATTGCTGTCGTTGTTGGAGCTGCATTTCTCGCAACATGGTGACTTGTTGAGGAGTCATGGTGTTACTTGCCATCGGATTCGAGATTTGTGATTGTTGAGGGATGTTTTGTTGAGGTTGAGTCATTTGTTGATTCATTCCTCCTTGCGTGCTGGCGGTACGAGCGATCCCTTGGGCTTGTGCACGAAGAGCTTGATACTGTTGCATATTGACTTGCGGCTGCGGCATATTGACTTGAGGGGTAGGCATCTGGATCGGTTCCTGCTGACCTTGCGCATTCATTTGGCGATTGATCTGCTGTGGCTTCACTTGTCCTTGTCCTTGTTGCTGTTGCTGTTGCTGTTGCTGTTGCTGCGCTTGTTGTTGTTGTTGCTGCTGCTGCTGCTGCTGCAATTGTTGCTGCACAAGATTGGTTTGTTGGACGTTCGGGATTTGCCCAGTCTGAAAAGCGTCATTGCCTTGTTGACCCAGTTTATAACCGCTCTTCTCTTCAAGGAAATTGGTATGTTGCGCCGAAATAATTCGGATCTGATCCAACAAATTCGGGTGGGTCGAGCGTGAGAGCTGGAATTTTGCTATCGCTCGATCATACTGTTCCTTGAGATGTGGTTGAGAATCTGTCGCCTTGTGCTGCTTGACGAGACCCATATAGAATCTGTACGTGGCGATATCCTTGCCCATTTTATCAATGTCTCCCGGCAACAACGTCGGTTGCATTTGGACTTGTGCGGGGGATTGCAGTGGATTACGGACTTGCTGGTTGAATGCGGAGGCATCTTTCAGAGCATCAGGCATTTGCGGGAATTGTGCGGTACGTTGGAGGGTTTGCTGGGCCTGTTGTCCTTGCATGGAGGTATTGATCGGTTGATTCAAATTTGACAGACCATTTTGGGAGGCTTGACGTTGTTGTGCAGCGAGATTGGCGGCATAGGTTTGATGTGGCCCTGCTTGTTGCTGTTGTTGGCCGTAGATGTTGGATGCGTTGAGTTGGTTCAGACCGGCTTGATTTGCTTGAGCCATATTGAATTGCTGTCCTGAACGTAAGAGCGCGGCTTGTTGTAACTGCTGAGGCGTCTGCTGCTGGGGCAGGTTTTGTTGTTGTGCTTGTAGCTGTTGCTGCGTTCTTTGTTGTTGTTGCTGCGCCGACGCTTGTTGCTGGGACTGAATGTAATTCTGCATATTCATCGCCAATGTACTCGACGTGTCCTGGGACAGAGGGAAGTTTCGTTGGAACATGTTCCCTGCCATGGGATTGAGACCTTGCGCATTTTGACCCGTCATTTGGAGAGGAATATGATTTCCAGTCTGCAATTGCGAGACTTGTTGAGCTGTCTGTTGCTGCCCTTGATTTGCCATTTGTTGAGCCTGTCCTTGCAGAAGCATCTGGTTTTGATTTTGTGAGTCGTCGTTCGCCGATGCCATCGGTTGTTGCGTCTCTCTTGCTTGATTCGCTTTCTGCACTTGCCACCGGAGAAAGGTGTTTGTGTTCTCTTGGCACTTCCGGTGATACATTTCCTAGCACATGTCAGTTCTCTATTACTAAACACAAGGAACCGATACCTGGGAAGTAGCTCCTTGCCATGACTGCTCCTCTATTTTTCGGGCGGTAACTAGCAGATCGACCTGAGGCGCAGGCGGGGCAAAAATTTGTGCGTTCTGTTCAACGTACCCCTTGAGCCGATTTTCCCTGTCACATTGTTAGTTTCGTGCAAGACAAAAAAAGGCGGATATAGGGAAATTACAGTGTTTTCACAACATTTGGCCGGTTGTGTTGTGCAGCAGCTTGCCATGAGAAATCAATGCCGACGGTGTTCTGGTTTCCTCCGTTGAGTTGATTCTGGAATTGGAGGCCAAAGTTTGGACGCTGTTGTTGGCCACCGCCCATGGGCATTCCGGTCAGGTTGTTGAGGTTGTTCATTTTCAGCAAAGAATTTTCCGTCAACGGAATACCGAGTGGAGCCCGTGAAGACGTCTATGAGAGAAGATTCGAATCGTTCCACGTAATCGGAACCCAAGGAAATTGGGCTCCGGACAAAAGTGTTATGCGAAGAGGTCTTGTGATCCCGGGCCTGAGAAATGATTATCCGAGACTGACGAACAAAGACCCGCTCGAGAGACGACGAGGCGACTAAGCGAGGTTTCTCCGGAGAGAGGGAGCAGAGGAGGAGAAAAGGTTCGTCGACGGCACGGGAGGAGGAGGAGGAGCAGAACGACGGGAGAAAGAAATAATAATGGGCGTGAGTGTGCGACGATTGTGGTGTGGTGATGGCGATGCTTATAAAAAAGGAGCTCCGTTCCACAAAAATGAGGTCAACCTTGCCGTATGATTGGCTCAAACGAGTTCAAATGAAACTCTTTCCCAATTTCAATTTACGTTCCAAACTTTAAACTTGATTAACCTTTTCCTCGAAAAAAGTCTGTCACAAATTTTGCGTTTTGTGCAATGATTCGGGTCGCGATTACTCACTTGAGTCTGATGACCGACTTCGGGAAAACGCCAGAAAAATTCAAGGCGAATTACGCTGATCCGGGCGACAATCCTTCACTCACCCGCTGTTATTTAATTTCTCGTAGATGTTGTGACTATAAATTAAACCACGGGGAGATGGGACGTCTCAAAACATTTCTTGGAAGGGACCGTGCGTCATCCCATCACTTTTAAGTCATAGCATTCAGTCACTGTTACCGCACTGTTTTCTAAAACTTAATACCCCACCCAAGCCACTAAATGGAACTTAAGCACCAAAGTTCAAACTCTCCGGTCCTTAAATAAAATTCGAATATCCGCTCCTCAGTCCTCACTCGGTTCGGTTGCATTTACCCCGGGCCAGCCGTGCGCGAATTGCATGCACATGCACGCCCACATCAGGCCGCATGATTGGCGGGACGCTCCCACCGTATTGGGGAACCCACGGACACGGGGATGTGCTCGCAATACGTTTTTGACTTCTGACGAGTAATATTAACGAGGAAACTATTTTAATCAGGAGGATCAAATCCACTCTAAACGAGAAATGCTACAACCGCCGAAAATCATCTAAACAATGCCGAAAACCCCCAATCCAGGAGAGACTATTTATTTAATACGTTTAAACTCCCGCTTTACTTGCTTTCGGATTGAAATCGTCCACCAGCGCAACGGGGTGTAATCGAACTCCCTTCAATTCGTCGTTCTCTACGGATCGCATGCTCGTGGCGTTGACGCTCGATTGACTTGCCGTCGAACTCTGCCGTGACCGCCGTCGTTGAAAGTATTCTCGTACATGATCTGGCAATGAGGCGAAAAAATCTCGCCATCCGGTCCACCATTCCCTGCAAATCAGCTCCTGTCGTCGGGGATTGGAGGCAGTACTTTCTTGATGATTCTAGGAGGAAATATTCTGTGCCCAGCATAGAGATGAGCAAGTCTGCGGACCATGCCCGCCACAAGCTTAGAATGTTGTTCGCGGCGTATTCACAGCTTTCAGATGTCCCTCCGGGCGTTTTCATACATGTCACCCATTTTAGAGATCGCAGTAAAAAGGCGGTCTGGTCTTTAGTCGCGTAGATGTCGACTAAGGCATTGATGCTTGTTATGTTGGCGGTAAAGACTGCGACAGTCGCCATGATGATACCACGCCAATTGAGTTTGATGACCATGCGAACCGCCTTCCATTGAACGTTGACTCCGTAACGACCTCCCAGTTCTGTTCATCTCAGCAAATTAGTAAGAAGGAGTATACGTTTCATCTGTCGGACTTCATCGGTTTCGAAGCTGCGGCCCGACATACGGGTAGAGTTATTACGACTATTCTCCCATTGCATTTTGGTACTTCGGTGAAACACGAGCCAGATTTTGGTCAACAGCCATATCTCAGCAATCAAGTATGGTATGGAATAAGCCTAAGGTTAGTCATGACGCTTAAAAGTAGATACAATAATAGGGTAATATAACACCGCTGGTGCAAGTGTCAAGTTTGGTCCACACCACCGTCCATATATGAAACGAGTTTGCCTGCTCGCAAGGGTGATGAGTCCAAACACGAGTGGAACACCCCATGCAAACAAATTCTCTGCGACGAACAATTTCCAGCCGCCTCCAGTTTTTCCCATCACGACCAACGCGAATAAAGTGTACACTCGAACACTGACCCATAACGCCGCTCCGTGTGCACCGACAACGACAAAGAAAGCCTGCCACATACACCGCCAATTCGTGTAATTTGCCGACGATAGCGCATCGTTACAGAGGGTGAGATTCCGTACCGATGATGTGAGTGTGAAGAATCCGGCTCCGTTTAGCATGAATAGTGATATTGCGAGACATACTTTCGGATAATTCGCTTGTGAGGAAGTTGGCAGGACGAGATATGTTACGAGTAAAACGAAACACAGGATCGCCGAAAGAACGTTTAATATATCGGCGGCTTGAAACTTAGGGATGTACGAAGGATACAATATTTCTAGAGTCAAAACTCTGTCAGAGAAGTGGAGCAGTTACCTTGATAAGGACATGGGACGCAACATCCGCCGAAACAAGTTGTGAGAGACGCGGCAAGGTCTAAATTCACGGCCAGACCTGGTGGTTGAACCACAAACGGCGCAACACAAAGCGCCGTCAAATTCTCCATATCTCTCCCAGTCCTTCTTTCAATCGAAGTAATGCCTTAACTTGGTCCTAACAATCCGTCCTCATCCTTCTCTGGTGACGATGATAACTGCAGATGTCCATGCGTGCGGGGCTCTCCCGACAATTATACCTGTCGCCTGTCGGGAGAAAAAGAGTCTGAATACGGGCAGTTGTCCGGTTCGGTTACTCATCCCGGTCCAAGGTCTATGAAAGGGATCCTCGGCTTTACGTCGGTCTTTCGACTCCATGAGCCTCGCTTCTTGTTGATTCACCAATTGGCGAGGGGGGAATTTGAAAATTCCCCGGATGCGGCACTTTTGAGTTTTGTGGCGTTTTGCGTGATGCGCCCAAAATAGCGAATGGGAGCGGTGATCACCACCTCAGATTTCAAATTTCGGCGCCAGTACAGCACTACGTATGCAATAAAGAACTTCTCGTATTTTCTTTTGGACGTCATAAAATACCCGGAAAACTAAAAGGCTATGACGTATAACGGTTGAACCTGTCTAAATTCCAAAAATTCTCTCGGGAAGCTTAATTCGGACCTTGAACGACCGGTAAAACTTCGTCTGATTGCAGCAACTTTTCCGGTATTTGACGGACCAGCCTCCCCTTCCGCTCCGCCCTTCGGCAAAAGAGTTGGAGCTAGTCGCATGTCCGCCACTACACGCGGAACCCAAACTGGATTTACCTTCTACATTTCGAGAATGGCTGCATCTCATTGGTCCAATTACACTTCCTCGTCTCGAACTGGGGGGTCACTCTCGCGACGTGCAGGTGAGACATGCACCTCGGCATCCGCATTCTAGACCACGTACTAAAATAATTGTCTGATGATGAATCTTGATAGGTATTGTTAATCTGGGATGACAGCCACAAACAGGGCAAGGCTTGCGCCATGGGTTTGACAGATAGGTAATTCCAAGATCCGCCAATGCGGAAGCTTACCGTGAGTTCCAACGTCCGATGAATCAGAGATAGAGAAACCGGGTACGCTCGCGTAAAGCCCTCCTGTTATTTGAAGCGAACAGTGGTTCAATTTAATGATCCTCGGCCGCAAATGGATGCTGTCGACCAGATCGGCAAGGCGTTATCTGGCCATTGTCTCTTAGAGTGGAAATTTCTCGCTTAGTTTCCTATATGTACATTCTAGATCTGTCTCTATTATCAAGATCTTACCCCATTACTCCCCCGTCACCGGTCTGCGCCGTCTAAAAGCGTCAATGAAATGATTCTTCATATCTCTCCAGTTCATCCATCCTCCTGTCCAGATGGCCACAGGAATAGCACTCACACCTGCCAATCCGGCCAAACTTCCTACCATGACATTCCATCCTGCTTTTTCAGTGACATATCCACCCCACAGAGGACCAACCAAGAATCCTCCACTGAATGCGACGTTGAATAATCCATATGCTTGGGCGACATTACCCGGCCCATGTTCTCCCGCAATCAGAGCAACCTCAGACATCGACGGTGGAATAACGAATGTGAGTGACGTACCTAGATGTTAGCTTACATGACCCTACTCAGGTACCAAGAAGAGCAAGTATTACGCAGAGTATTACAACTTGGCCGGTTTGATCGTCGGTGCTGGCATGTGGTATCTGCAGTAGGACTAGAAATGGTACCGAAAAGATAAGACCTCCGACAGCTGGGACTTTTGGACCTGATCGATCGCATAGCCATCCAGCAACAGGTGAAATGAAAAATACCGGAATAGCAACGGCCATATATACCAAACCTGATATTAATCCAGCCATAGAGATCTGAAACCTGCTTGCAGGGCCGTGTAGCCAAAAAGAGCGTTGAGATATAGCGGCAACGTGGCATCGAATGCCGAGAGAATTAGGGCCTGAACAAAAGACAGAAACAAGGCCACAAGAAGACGAGGATATTTGAGGATGCGAATAATCTGAGGGACCCGACTCTGCCGATTGTGGACCACAGGTGACGGCGGATGGGCTTCGCCTTGCGCCTCTGAAGTCTCTTGGGCGGCAGCAGTTCCGCCTTGTAAGGGCTGCAACTTTATAGACTCGGGATTCTCTTCGTCCGTGCTGAGAGACGGAGTAGCATATCGCACAGCAATTTTCTTCTCCACAAGTATCACTCGCAATATCAGATCCAGTCCAATGAATCCAAACGCGAGACCAAATGCTGCATAATACCCGCACCGAGCGTAAAGGATCCCACCGAGAACAGGACCAAGAATAAGGCCAATTGACATTGCTGAAGATGCATATGCCATAGCTTGCCCAACCCGTGCCTCTGGAACCGTGTCGACGATCAACGCTAGCCCTACACGTTAATCCGATGGCCCCGAAAAGGGTGATACCGACGGTCCAAACGACTGCGGCGGAGATGCCTTGAAGTACTCGTGCTACAATCAAAACTGCCTCCGACCTTCCGAAACAAAGCATAAATGTGGCTCCCAGCAACGCTACAAGACCAGCTATCAAACTAGACCTTCTCGTCTGGAAATGATCTATCCTCAGCATCGATACACGTGGACCATACCAGCAGTCCACCCCACGATCGGAGACGCCGCAATTAGACCTGCCGCATACATTGCAAGTAAAATTGATACACTAGACTGTACTGAATTGGGCTCAACACCCACTCGCGCCTCCAGCGCAAATGGCAAGATCGGAATGATTTCCTAAGAGTCAATGACGACGTCCTTGGGGGTTTGTACCCCATAGAGGAAGATGTCGGTGAAGATGGCGAGAGCGACCGTGGAGATGATAAGAGCTTCTGAGCTACGGAATCGCAGAAATATCGGAGGCTTCGTCGGAGCTGAGCGGATTAGACCGATCGAGTACTTCATCGCCGTGACTATGAAAGCCGACTTAAAAGTACGAGCGGGCACGACTTGGTGATGTGCGGAACGAGCGGCCGGCGGAACCAATCGCCAGAAACTGACAATATTGCCGCCGGATCTCCGCCAATCTTGACGAAACGAAGCCAAATGATCCGAGCGCTGGGTTTCAACGAGACTTCATTCAGAACCACAAATCTCGGGTCAACGCGTTCTCTTTACTTCCGCCTTGACTAAACAAGTTGAATGGGGACCTTCATCTCGCTCCTCACGACTCATCTCCATCCGAGAAGATAGACGAACGGAAACCAGAAACGGTTGCCTCAGACTTGCCTGGGCAGTACAAGTACGAAAGTCACGAAGAAGTCCTCAAATAGGTTTGTCACTTTGAAGAGGAGGTCATAGAGTCCCACTACCGATTAAAAGTATCCGGTGGTTGACGATTTGTCGCGAAAAACATCTTGCCGAAAGAAAAGTTTCCGGCACAGCAATCTGAATGTTCCGTGAAAAACGAGGTCGGAATACGCAGATTTGAGGATGAAATTGATTTTTGCAGGAAGCTGCGGGTGAGCTGGGAAGTTTTTTCGACGGAAAGTTCATGGGCTGGGAGGGTTCGTCGGATGAAATCTCCATTAAGATTCCGACGAGGGCTGTATCCATTTTTTTTGAGATAGACGATTTGATTCAATGATATTGAATAGAATAGGGCATGCAGGAACTCTCATGAACATATGGAACTCTTTCAATTCTTCTTCCGCTTCCACAAATATTCCACAATTATTTTCCATGGTCCTTTATCGTGGTATCTGATCCTGATAGGGTTCTGATCTTTTTTGGGCAAGTGCTGCCAACCTGAAGGTGTTTGGCCTTGTCGGATGCATTCCCCCTTCTCCCAGATCAACAAAAAGAAGCTCTTGGAAACTCCACCTATTCCATCTCCGATCCCTCGACTTTGAAATGACGCTTTCCCCTCATCTTGTCGTCGTTAATGACGGTGAGATGAAGGATTTTTTCCTGAGATCCCGCAACTCGCATTTTTGTCTAACCGACCTAAATCCCGATTCGGGAGTTATAACACATCTTAAGGTGAATAATATGGCACCCGATTCAACACTCGCGAGCACTGAAAGGTTTTTATAGGTTGTGATGAGGGTGTTTCTGGCCATTTCCGGACATCTCAGACTTTGAAGATGAAAATTATGGAACGGTTTGTTCGTCTCCTCTATTGAGGAGATCTCTGCATTTGGAACCATTACCAGTAAATTCAGAGAGTATCTCTATGACTTTCTCCTTGAGTTCCCTAGCATCTGCAAAACATTTTCGGATCAGAAAAGTGCCTGCTGCCTATTTAGGAACTCGCTTACGCAAAGTGAACCAATCAAGTTGCACATTTTATCAGAGCCACATTCACACAGTAACAAGTCTCACACTCAA